>Ga0179591_1247829_pt1 | contig 14512 bp, 26 predicted proteins | sample CZOMad2_1_08_16f_FD_182891 | JGI IMG/M metagenome (GOLD analysis project Ga0179591, IMG submission 182891) | Vadose zone soil fungal communities from Angelo Coast Range Reserve, California, USA - CZOMad2_1_08_16fungal (PacBio error correction) | ecosystem: Environmental > Terrestrial > Soil >...
CATCAATGGAAGTGATGTGGGGGGGAATACACGGTTGAAGTGGAAAAGTTCAGGTTGAGCTGGAATTAGAATAAAAAAACCAAAGAGGAGGGGAGGAAGATGCAAGAGGGAACAGTCCCTGGGAAGAGGTACATCGGTGATGGAAAAGCAGCTCTACGGGTAAAAAAGGGGCAGATTGCAAAATGGAAAAGATTTAGGGGACCCAGGCTTGGGCGGGATTAACGACCTAGGGGGTCGAGGACACCACGAAAGCGTACACCTTTTCTCAGGGAAAAAAAGAAAAAGGAGAAGGGCGTTCGCTCCGAAGAGGAATGAAAAAAGCCTTGACAAAGGAACGAATAGGGGGGCACGGGGTCCACAGTAGGAGGAGGGCGTATAACTACTCGAAGGGGGAGGAGAAGGGATTAGTGGGGCAAAAAGGAGTGTCCAAAAAACACTACAACCTCGCAACTTTTAGACACAGGAATAGGTCGGACACGAGAAGCAGGGGTCCCTGTGACTAAGGAAGGGGGGGGGAATAAAAGGATTACTCAGTGGAGGGGGGGAAGTATGGGGACCGAAAACGCCTCGAATTCAAGACCCTAGCATGAAGAAATTAGTCCTGGGAGAGAAGTAAAAAGGGGACAATTGGTATCTCTCGCTCTTTGTTGAGAAAGAAAGGGGGAAGTTAACGCTTTAACGGAGTGGGGGGTAAATAAAGGACTGGTGATCCGGGCGGGACCGGGAGCAGATTGGTTTTTCGGCACTGGGCGTTCTGAGTGATGGTAAGCCTACGCCGTGCCTGTCTTGTCTAAACTGAAGATAAGGTACGTTCGAAAGATCTGACAGACTAAGTAGGGAAAGCTCCCTCCGAAAAAAAATCTCAAAAAAAACGACAAATGAGGAAAAGGATACATTAGACGGTAAAAAGGAGTGGGGAAGAACGCACATCACAAAAAACACCGAACTTAGAGAGGAAAACCAAACACAAAAGGGTGAAAGGCTCAGTCCGGAGGAAACTAGACCTAAGGTGTTATCAAGACAGAGAGCCTAAGAAAAACGGGAAGCGGAAATGAACAAAAAGAGGGTGCGGGGAAAGATAAAAACGGGCGATCGATCGCGCAAGGCTAATGGATAAAGGGAGAACTCCTCGAGGATCAGCAAGGGAAAAACTTTATCTTAAAGCAGCATCGCAAAGCCACGTTAAGAATCCGGGTAAAAACGAGGTCGTAGAACAGGGGGACTGGTGCTTGTCTAAGTCATAAGCATTTCATTCTCAAAGCAGAAATCAGGTCCGAAGCGGGTGCCCGAGGAAGGGGACGACGCAGTTGGAAAAACGTCAACGGACTAATAGGTCTAAAGAAATTGCAGACACTTGCAGAGGTTACAGAACGAACGAAGGAACTAAATGACAACCGTCGAAAGTCTGACAGGCCGAAAACACCGGTGAGAATCAAGGGAAGTCATCCAGAAGGGGGTTTGCAGGCTAGGAAAACCAGCAAAGAGACAAGGTTAACAACCTGAAAGAAGACAAGAAGAAATAGGAGGTAGAAAGACCGGACCATCTCCAAAGGAAAGGTTCAAGTGGGTACATACCAAAGGGGTTAATAAAACAAAGGGGGAGGTTTGACTGTCGGGGGGATGCGAAGCGAGAGGGACAAGGATGCAACTGAAAAATCGTACAGAAGGAGGAGAGAAGAAACAAAAAAGGGAGGAAAAGAAAAGAGATCGAGAGGGAAAATCACGACCGTGAGGCAAGAAAAACTGCAGCGAGGGTCCAAGGAAAGCGAAACAGAAACAAACCCTCCTGCTCTTTTTCGACAGATAGGCCCGTAAAGGGATTGACTTTTGGAGGGAGGGAAGGAAGAAAGTCGAGAACAAATATCGTGGAACCCTAGGGCGCATTTGGGGAAAACGCAAGGGGGAGGTCGGATGATCAAGCTGTGGGGTAAGACAAGTCAAGAGTGCACCGGGGAAGGGAAGAGAGTTCGAGTTCGATGTCGGGGGAAAAACCAGAGGAGGGGGTAGAAATGAGAGGAAAGGTTGAGGTGTGATCTCGAGGCGGCATATTAGTGTTGAGCCAACATGGCTCAGGGCTAGCTTCCAAGTCAGTGCTTATAAGAGGAAGGGGAGGAAGAACATGCCCTGCGTCCGCTGAAAACCCGATTCAAAGGGCTCACAGGGCGGGGGTTGCAGGAGGAATACCTTTCGCATGCAGAAGAACTAACAAAGGGGCGGGGGGAAAGCCCCGCAGGGGGTCGCCAGTTTAAGATAAAAAAGTACATGCTCTGGATGGAAGGAATAAAATGGTCGGGAAGGGAAAGTTGTATGGACAGAGGTAAAAACGGAGAAAGATTAAAATTTGCTGAAGGGGTGAAACTGTTATTCAGAAGCGTCCTAGAAGAATGTATTTCAAAGGAGGGGACGGGGGTGAAAAGGGGGGGGAGGACCGATGCTGGGGGACAGTGGAAAAAAAAATTCGCATCCGGAGGGGCGAATGTACAGTGTTCCCCCTGAAGCCTGGCTTTGTAAGGCTGCGGGCTTTCCCGGCGGGAAGGGTCATGTCGGTGTTTCCGCGGGAGGGAAAGGGGGAAAAGTAAAAGGAGAAAGATGCCGGGACCACGTATGCACGGAAACAAGAAGCAACAGAAAGAACAAAAAAAAAGAGAGGAATGGCACGAAGCTAAGGGCTTAAGAAAAGAATAGCATTAAAAGGAGGAGCCCCGTCCAATTAAGAGAAACAGGGCGCGCAAAAAAGAAATGTACGCCGAAACTCAGGACGCTCGGTTCCGCAGGGCCGGGCTCACTATTGGGGGAAGAATGAAAGATAGCCAGAGCAAAGAGTTGAGGAAAGAGAAGTCTGGGTCACCTACGGGAGGCAGGGCGGTAAAAGGAACTCGTGCTGGGGAAGGGGGAGGAGTTGGGACGGGAAAGTATAAAAGTTAACAATCATCCAATCCAGGAGAGAAGAGAGGGCGCAAAATGGTCCGGGGGCCCAATAGAAGAGGGGGGGTTTGGAAGGGCAATGGCTTGGGCGTCGAACGGAAAGGAGCTGAAACAAGACGAATGTGCCTAAGCGGTGGGGAAAAGAGAACAGGTGGGAAGAATGGCAACAGGGTGGACGGGAAAAAAGAGAAAGCTGAACCGAGAAAAACCTGCAATAAGGGATAGAGGAAAGGCCTAACTGGGGGAGCCACCGGGAGAGAAAAGACGAATGTGGTGGCTCATTTGGGGGGGAAAGGTGAAGGTGGGCTTGAAGTAGAAAAAACCACCAACAGAGGAAAATAAGAGTAAGATTAGGCATAAAGGCAAAAAGAACTGCGACAAAAGAGTTTGATGAACACAAAAGTCGGGAGGGACAGCACTGGGAGAAACAGGTTCAGGAAAAGTAATTGGGGCGATAACAGGGAGTGGGCTGGGAAGTCGCCTTCGATGGTTTTGTCGGTACTAGGACCGAAAATATAACATTGAAAAAATTGCAGAAAGGGACAAAACGTCGAGCATCCCTTAGGGGAGTTATAGACAGTAAAGAAACTAAAATCCTGGCCATAAAAAGATTCATACAGCGGGAAAAAAATGAGTCTGTAAAAGGACTTGGGGGAAGGGCGTACATGGTGGGCCGGAGAATGTCCCTAAACTCTCCATGGCTCGCACCACAAAGAAGGTCGTAACTCTGACCGTGGACGGAAGGGGGGGGAAAAAGGGAAGGTTCAGAAAAAGGGGGGGCGCTGGGGGGGGGGACGTAAATTTTACGGCACGCAGAAAAAAAAACCTGGCGAAAAAAAAAAGGAGGCCGCGAGTTTACTGTCGGGGAGGGCTCTCACGGCGGGGGGGAGGGGACCGGGGCTCGGGGTAAAGGGAGTGGAAAACTTTAAGAATGATGGATTGTACTTATGGGACATAAGAAACTTATAATCGAAGGAAGGAAAAGGGGGGGAGCATGGTTCTGGCTGATGACTGCTGTTTTCGAAGGGAAAGGGTATGGCCTGGATACGTCGGGATGACTGTCAATAGGGAAAAGAAGCAGAAACATACGAATGAAGGGGGACGCTCCCAAGAAACCTTCAGAGCCATCCGCGAAAAAAAGGAGGGGAAAAGGAATCGCAATCCACGAGCGAGGAGTTTGGTGGGGTCAAACGACTAAATGAGCAGCAAAAATCCGACATCTCTAAAGGAAAAAACCTCCCTACGGTCCGAAGTAGGCGCAAGGAAGGAAAGCCCGTTAACGGCAGCGAAAAGGACAGCCGAGAAGGTAGCAATCTGATATAGGCGACCGAATACGTCGAGAGGGAGGGTTCAGAAATCAATGTAGTAGGAGAGAATTTGACGAAGGAAAAAGGGATACGCAAAATCTAGGGGCAAAGAAAAATAAGACAACTTTTACCACAAAGGGGACGCGAACGTTTCTTGAACGCAGGTGGGAAGGAGGAGGGTCTGGCCATGACAAAGGTCATGGTAGGCATAAACGCATCGTTCAAAGCAAGAAGGGAGGTAAGCGCCGCGGCATTAGGTAAAAAAAAAGAATCTGGGGGATCGCACTGAAAAAAGATCATTGAAATTGAATACACGTGAAATCAGTTGCATACAGAAATCCGGCGCATAAAAGGAATCTTAATCGCAACAGGAGGAAAGGGAAAAGGCGGTCAAAGGATCGCGATCCACCAAAAAATATTGGCTGAAAAAATCAATCGGAAAAAACGGGTTCGAAAAAAGAGACTGAAGGGAGATCGAAAAACAGGAGAAGAAAGTCCACGGAGTACGGGGAAACCGGAATAGTTATTGAAGTTTTGGTGGATTGGGGAGGATGGATGCGCCAGAGAAGTAAGGGGGGGATTAGGCGGGAGACTCGGTATGGAGGTGCGGGGGATCTGGCAGTGTGTGGGGGGGTGGTCGACACGGGTGGGGGGGGATGTGTGGAAGGTCGTGTTGTGCAGAAGCCGCTCGAGAAACTCGTTCCGCATAAGTAAACTCCCCAACGCGTCCGGGCTTTGTGGGAACAGGTAGCTAGGGTGACGGGGTGGACTTTAGGAGGGGGAGGAGGAGGTGCGTCAGGTGTCGTTCGCTCACGGTGGGGGGGGAAAGGAAAAAGTGTTGAGTGCTGGAAAAAAGAAAAGGGAGAAAGGGATGCGCGATCGAAGCAGTGGGGTAGCAAAGTCAGAGGAAAACGTCGAAGGCGTCAAGGGGTAAAAGAGCAGTGGAAAACTGATGGGCAGTTGGCTCTAAGCGGGGGTGGGCGCCCGAAAGGGGCGCGGCGGCTAATCTGCAAAACCGAGGGGATGGGCGTCAATGGCGAAGTTCCCGGCGGGAAGGGAAAAAAAAAGCCTCTACAAGCGTGGTAAGGACAATTCAAAAGGAGACAAACGCCGCGTAAGGTGGAGAAAGTATATAACGAAGAAAAGCGGTAGGACATAATACGGAAAATGACTTCGCACGACGATCAAAAGTGGGACCTCGTACTCGCTGGGAGAAAGGGGGAGGAGGATCAGAGATGGACCAAAGGGAGTGGATAAACAGTCCCAGAAAAAGGGGTGCCAGCGACTTATCTGAGAACGTTGGGATAGAGGGTCGGACAAACTGGTGAGGAGGGAAAGGAACAAAGGAGAATCTATCTGGATGAGAATGATTGTGACTCGGGGGTCTCGCTGAGGGGGGGAAGGATGCCAGAGGGGGGACGTAAACTTCTGCTTCTGTTCCACGCGGAGGGAGGAAAGAAGACCAAAAAAAGTAGAAAAGCCGGAAGGCGTAGGGGGAAAAAGAACAGACCAAAAGGAACCAAAAAGAGCTAAAAATGGCCGAAAAAAAGGTACGGGAGTAAAGTTGGACGAGGGGGAGGGAAATAATGTCCTAAGAAGACCAAGAAAATTCCGTCAGCAAGTCTTAAGCCCAACCTGAGGGGGAGGAGCGACCGCAAATAAGAAAGAAAGGGGGGGGATCTCTGCCGGATCGTAGAGTGGAAAGGTAGGCGAGAGGACAAAGGAAAGCCCGCGACCCCTCGAAGGCCTAGCATTTATGGTGGCACCCTCTTTCTTCCAAGGAGGGGAAGGGAAGGAGTTTCAGGGGAAATAGGAATGGTGGATCCAAAGGGGAGGGGTTAAAAAAAGAGGACTATCCTGTGAACACTGAAGAAGGAGCATAATGGAGAGCTTGATGCTCCCCGCACCTAAGAAGTGAAGGGGGAGGGAACAACATTGACATGGAAGGCTTGGCGTAACGGATCTTAAATAGGGCCAAAAAAAACGGATTTGAATCAGGGCTGTTCGATGACCAAGGGGGGGAAAGTCTATTTGTACAGGAGGGGGGGGGATACCAGCGGAACCTCGGGACCTAGGGAAGGGGGAAAAGAGCGTTACAGCCGCGCATCACTGATGAGGAACGGTTGTTCACAAACGTCGATTGAAGGAAGGGTCATGCAGGGGTATCTGCAGGGCCAAGGGGATTGAAGAGGGAAAAAGACGAAGATCAAAAAACACAAGGTGAGAATGAAGTAGGAGAGAATAAAATGAGGAAAAATGGCAATGAGAGAAAGAAGAAAAAACATCGGAAAAAGCAGCGAAGGGGGCTCCCAAACACCGGGGAAAAAGTAAGGGGGACATAGTACGAGGTGACAGGTTAGGGTCGGATTAGTTAGAATTCGCTGGTCCTCAGGACACAAATTAACTTAACAAACAGGGTAAACTAAACGCGAAAACAGAAAGAAGAGGAGAGGGTCGGGGAGAAGGAACACGCAAGGGCAATTAACCGATGTTAGGGGGGTAAGAGGTCCACTTGGATTCGGGGACGGGCAGGAACGCTAAAAGTTAGGATGAAGGGGTTTATTCTCAGAGAAACCTAGGACCATTGTGATCCCCGCATGGCTGAAGAATCGGAACAGAATGGGACGACGGGGGGGGGGAACAAGCTGTGACATAAAAAACTCGGGTGTCGGGAAAGTAATGGGTGGAAAAAACCTATCGAACCAAGGAAAGAGCTCACTAGTGCGCCTCAAGAAATGATTGCGAAAAAGGAGGAGGGCCTCGGCGTTGTCGAAGACCTGGGTAGACTGGGGCAGAGGGGAGACTTGAGCCGAGTTGGAGGAGACGGGGAACCCCTGGGGTCATATAAGAGACGGAGGACGTATCGTGGGTGGTGCAAGGGCTTTCGGGGAGGGGGGGGTCAGTTGCTGTGAAAAGGGAGAATCCTTTCGAAAGGGAAAAGGTTCTGTTAAAAAAAGCATACACTCGAGGAACATACAGCATAGGGGGAAAACAAAAAACTCAGAGCCGTATCTTCCAGACAGAGCGAACTGACACTCTAGCGAAAGCAAAGGTAGGGATAAGAATTGGGTTTAAAAACAGAAAGAAAAGTGGCAAGGCGGCCATCCCTCCTAGGTGAAGGCCAAACAACACAATATTTTAAAAGAAAGCAGGACCGAGAGCAACTAAGCAGTGTGAACAAAGGTAGAAACCGCGCAAATCCGGTACTCACCGGTGCGGAAAGGGAGAAATATGTCTAAACAAAAATGCGTCTGGGAGACGATCACAAGGAACCAAGGAGGAGAAGAGGGAAGGATGACTCAAAAGACGTAGTCGGGGGATAATCCTTTGGCTGTCTCGGAAGGAAGGAAAACGCTCAAAGGGAAAAGAACTAAAGACAATGTGGGAAAACGCGGTCCATCTCGAAGGCATTCCGGAAAGGGACGGGAGGAGTAGTTCGGTCCCAACGGCGTTGCCTATTGCCAGAGAGGGAGGAGAACAACTCGAGCCAAACTGAAAAAGAAAGGATGAGATAAGGGGGGAAGAAGGGAAAGAGTTTAAGACTGAATCTAAAGAAGTAAAGCGCATCGACCATGAACGAACTCAACATTCTTTACCTTGCCGGAGAAAGAAAAGGAGGGAAGGGCGTCCCAACGGGGGGAGTAAGATAAAAAATGAGTGGACAGGTTTTCCCAAAGGGTGAGGGGGGGGATCGGGAAGCTCAGACCGACATACGAGGAGCAAAGTCCTCTTGACCAAAAAGGAAAAAAGGAAAGGTTAAAGTAATCAAAGAAGCGTTGTGTATGTTTAGGTAGGAAAGGGAAAAGGAGTTGAAAAATGCGATGGCCTGACGGAGGGATGTCGGAAGGGAAGGAAGATATTCAGCAAAAAACGTGATATGGGGATATCAGGAGTGGGAGAAAGAAGTTAGCAGAACTTACAGGGGCGGGTAGAAAAAAACATCCCCCACGAGTTTGATAACAGAGGAAGGTGCAACGTAAAACTTGAAAAAAGGGGGGGAGGGACTTCATATGACAGGGAGGCGATTAGATAAAGGAAAGGAAAGAGTTCTAGGAGACAGAGGGGGGGAACCGCAGGTCGCGTGGACGAGAAAAGCCAAGGAAAAAAAGGTGCTGTGCCGGATCGGAGGGATCAGCCCAGGAGGTAGGCGAAGGCAAGGGCACATACAGTGCTCAGTAAAAGGGGAGGGGAAGGGTCAATGCAACTATGAGAGGAAAGAAGGGGTAGTATCAGTCAGAGGGGTCACTTAGGAGTGGAGGAAAAATCGAGAGGTAAATCGAGGTTGTCTGTAGGAGGAAAGGGATGGAAACAAATTTAACGAATTGGCAACTCAAGACCAAACTGTTCTACGAAAAGAGGGTAACCTGGTGTACCCAGGGTGGGGAAAATTAATCCAAAAAAACGGGAGGAGCCCGCTGACCAGGGGGGGAGCAACATTATCGCAGAAACAGGAATCTTGGGATTAAGGAAGAGGATCGCGAAGTATTAAAAAGATCAAACTGGTTAGAAAAGTCCGGCAGCAAACGGAGAAGGGAGCTGTATGGGGGGCACAATGTGGGGGAATCGTCTTGAGCCATTTTAGGTTCTGCGCAAGAGTCCTGGTTCGCAGATGAGGGGAAAGCTGCCGTTGGTGGGATTGAACATGAGAGGGGAGTCAAGGCTCTTGGATTGAGGCGTATAAAGGGGGTCCTCATGGAGAAAATTGGACTACCGGCTTTAAAGAGGGAGAAAAAACCTTCAGTGTTTTATGTGGGCAGAACGGAGGACAAGAGTAGGAGGAGAAAGGCCCTGTTCGGAATGAAAGCCATCCTACTAACAGAAGTCAAAACCGAGCGGAAGGCAAACTAAGGCTTAGGGCAGATGGAAAGGGAAGATTACTAAACTTGAAGGGAACAAACGGAGGAAAACAACATCGGCCGGGGAGTATCTCTCCTATGAAATTAAAACTTCTCTAGGACCGAGTAAGAAGGGGCTCAAAGATTTGCGACTAAGGCACCTTAAACAGTAGACCCACGCCTAGTATGAAGGATAATGGAGGGTAAAATTCGTAGTCCACTTAGAAGGGTGTTCCGACCATCGTTCAGGGTGGTTCACAATGGCGAGGGGGGGAGGAACCATTAGGCTGTGAAAACGAGGGACTTGAGAAAGACTGCAGTGCAATGACGACCGCCAAGACGACAGGAAGGAATTAAAACATCGAATCAGGGGGAAAGCAATCTTGGTCTATATGGGATCTTAGACTAAGATCACCCAAGTGACGGAAAGAAAAGTGGGACCTCGTGAAACGGGTTTGGGAGACAGAAAAATGACACAAGAGTGGTTTAACGAGAAAAAAAAAAAAAAAAAAGGAAGGAGGCAAGCACAAGAATGGGCCAAAAATGGCCAGTAAATCACTACTGTACACGGTGGGAAAAAGGGGTCGAGAAGCATAGTGTTCGAAGAATTGATCTTACGGGGGAAGGGGGGGACTGACAAAGAGGGCAATATACTATCTAAACAAAAAACGGGGGAGGGGGAAAGAAACGGGGGACCGTCAGGGCTAGAAAAAGTTGACAAACGGTCTGGAGCAAGGACAAAAGGCAGGAGAAATGGGGCGAAACAAGTTAGCAGTCACTGGGGGGTAGACATGAGACAGGGGGGGGGGGTACAACAGGTTTTCTAGAGTGAGAAGGAGCGCCCGGGGTAAGGAGAACACGGGTAAGAAAGAGACTCCAGTGATCAAAGCGGGATATAAGGGACCGAGCGACGCCCAATGGAAAGAACTGTCCGGGGAAATAAGGAGTAACGGGGAAAAGACAGCACGAGGAAGTTTATCAAGGACTTGTAAGGTTAACACAGGATCAGTCAACTCGACACATAAAAAGGGGAAAGCTCACCATAACAAGACGCGTAATATGAGAAGAGAAAAGGGGAAGAAGGGGTGAAAGGGGAAGGGAGAATAGGGTCGGGGAAAGGGGGGATCGGACAGGAGTCGAACCCATCTTCATATAGGGCTGGGCAGCCCTGGATTCAGAAGGTCGACATCGGCGTGGGTGGAAAGTTTTGACGGATTGGCTGAAAAGGAAAGGGGAGTGTACGAAAGAGAATATAAATAGGGGTCACGTCTGGGTGGTGGTTGCCGTGAGGTCGGACTGCTGCTTTCGAAGGAGCACTTTCTGTGGCGTGGGAAGTGAGGGGAAGTAAGGTCCGTCGCAATACCCGCAACAATAGAATGGAGATACACTTCAGACGGAAGAGGAAGCGACTACATGTCAAAGAAAGATTCGGACAGCCCATTCCGGAACGATCGCGAAAGTTGTTACACACTAAAGTCAATTTCTCGGCGCAAGCAACGAAAGGAGAGACACCACGGGACTGGAGGAGGAGAAATGGGTCAAGAGTCCTAGGAGGTAGACACACCATTGGTCACAATGGAGCCAGAAAAAATTCCAGACGCAGGCAAGGGGTTAACAAAAAGCCTGAGAAAATCGGGAAAGGAAGACTAGAGGATCGATGGGCACTCCCATGGGAGGATGGAGGCGGAAGAGGCTTAAAAACAATTCCGGGATAAGGGAAAGGGCCATTCAGAAAAAAAGGTAAATACAAGGACAAAAAGGGGGGATGACCATTGGTGACAGGTCGGGAAGGGGAGTCAGATGTGGCGTCAGAAACGCAGAAGAGATGAATCGAAATTTCGATTCAGCGACAACAGTGTCGCAGTGCGGGAGGCAACCAAAAAGCAGCCTGAAACGAAACGAGATTGCTCAAGCATGGAAAAGAAACTTGAAGGTGCATAAAACTCGCCACTCCATCAGAAAAGGAACAAAAGCAAAGGAAGGACGTGAAAAAGGACCCTTCGTAATAGGGGGGAGCACTTCATCATAGATTTGGCGTTAGGGCGGAGGGTGCAACTGGAGCGGGGAAGAAAAGAAGGGGAGGAGGCCCGTCTTACCTGTAAAAGGAAGGGGGGTTTGCCAGTTGTTAAGGAAAGAGGGGGATAGGAGGGATCCCGTTCAGTCGGGCCTTACGCTTGATTTGAGGAAACACGCCGGACGCACAACAAAACTGAGTAGGGGAAAGAAGAAAAAGAAATGGAAAAAAGGAAATAAACGCAAGTCATCGCCCAGCTTTGGAAAGAGGAAAGAAGAACGACAAAAAACCGCAGGAGGGGGATTAGGAACAAGAGTAAACTTTAAGGGTACGTTGATGATATGACGGGCGGGCGAGAAAGAAGGAGGGGAAATCAGGCTGGTCCTCTCCAGCTTTGGGAAAAGAGAGATCAGCAATCAGGGGGTTAAGATAACAATAAGGATGGAAGCAGAGAAATAGACAAAAGGGTGAAAGGGAAGGAAGCACGAAAGAAGGGGTCTAGGTCCTCCGAAGAGGAGGGGATGGGGTGAGTCCTGTTGCCGGGGTAAGATTGGTGAACAACATTATCTGGAAAAAGTGTGGCGATTTAGAGTGTCGAAAAGAAAAGTCTCGGAAAGGGTAAAAAAGTTAGGCCACCGAGGATGATTTAAGATGGCGTGCAACAAGGGGGAAAAAAATGATCAAAGTACGAACACCGACTACGGGAAAGGGTCTGAAAACAAGGGGAGGGATAAAAGTACCCGTGGTTGAGCACCACCCCTTGGGTGGAGTTTGGGAAATAGGACAGGGGAAAACAAATTTAGACCTAATAATGCCAGAAGGACTGTCTATCGAGAAGAGGGGAGGAGGTTCTATTCGCCTCTAGGTCTTGGTTGGGGGAAAAGTCCTGACGGACTCACAGGTGGGAGAGTGCGAGGTAGAGTCGGAGACGTTTGACAAAGGGGATAAGTAATCAAGGAACGAACAGGGGTCGACTCTAAAAGAGAGGTTCCGTGTGGTACAGAAGGTAATTGGGGTAAACATCATGGTGAAGGGGGAGTTCGGTTCTCTATCAGTAACGTCCTTCAGTGCAGGGAGTTTTCAATCAAAGGTTCTGTCGGAGGAGAGGGGACTGGGGAATAGGGGGAGCAGTCCATTCAGGAGGGGGGAAACAATTATGAGAGGCAGGATCCCGAGAGGAATGAAGACTGACGACGTAACACAAGGAAATAAAAGACAGCCACACAAAGGAGCCTCAGAAGGGATCTTATGAGGGAATACTTGCAGTAAGACTTCCCAGAAGTCACACGGGAGGGAAGAACTTAGACCCGTCTTAACACCAAAAAAGATGGCAGTCCAAATCAAGAGGAGCTCTTCAGCATGAATCTATTCGCAGATGGTAGTACTAAGTAGTGTAAGGAAAGTGACGCACCATTATAGGGCATGCTGGGCCCCCTGAGACGTCCATTCTTGGGAAGATGCGGGGGGGGAAACTAACACAGCGGGGCTGGTAAGAAAAAGGGATAATGAAAGTATCCTTTAAAAAGAAAGAAGGGAGAAAGAAGGAGAGTGATTCCTACCGACCGAATAAGGGGGGGAAAGACTGGCAAAAAGGAATGAAAAGAGTTCATGTCAGGGAGGGGGAATATTGCGAAAATGCACGAAGGGGGAAGGTCCGTTACAAAAAGGGGTGGGGGGGGTTCTAACGATTTACAGAAGTGTGCTGGACCCAGCGACATCCAAAAGAGAAATCAATGGTTCCACCACCAGAAAAAGTAAATCAACAGACCGAAGACTGCTCAAGGGGGGGAATCAACGTCGACCCAAGGGTGGGTTAATAAGAAGGATCGAAGGAAAAAAAAGGTGGGGGTAAACCGAGCGGATACTATCAACAAAAAACCGGAGGAGGAGAGATTACCCTTGAAAATGAAAGGGAAGTCAGATGTGATGAACCACAGGAGCCGGAAGAGGGGAAGGTGCGAACAAATGAAAAAAGGCTTTGGGGGAAGGATGAACCGCGGGATTTGAAAGGAGGGGGGCAGGCACACAGGTCGCAGACGCTGGTCACAATACAAAAAGCCGGTTCGTATGAAAAAAACAGGGGGGAAAAAGTAAACCAGGCTAGGTGAGGGTACTAGCAGACGTAAACGATAAGAACAAAGACTTGACATGAGGAGGGTGGGAAAACTGCAACTGCTGTCTTTGAGGTCGAATGAAACGAGATGGCTGATGACGTCACAGAGATGTGGCCAAACAGAAAAAGGGGGTGAACAACAAAAGACAGGGAGGGCCACGCATCTTCCTCGAGTTGAAAGAGGTTTGAAAAAGAGGATCGGCATAGAGGGTCGGCGGCCTTAATTCAAGGACTGTAACAAGTAGGAGGGGAGAAGAAGAGAGAAAAAAAAAGAAGAAATTTCCTTGGCGATGGGAGGGGGACGCTCTAGACGGGGTGGAGAAAACCAGATTTCTGGGGTCGAAGACTCGGTTAATGGAAGGCTGAAGGGTAAAGAACCATGAGAAAGGAGAGGGTGGTGAAGGAGGGAGAGCTGGGGATCCTAACCGCGATTGAGGAAGGGAAGGGATGGGTCCGGTCCGAGGCGGTAAAAGTAAACATACTGAGGACGGCGAAAGAATGCCAAGAATGCTAAAAAGGGTGAAAAAGTGAGAAAAGCGAGAAAGAGCGGGACGTCGATTGTTCCCACAAAATGGGGACGGAGAAAGAAAGGATCGCGAAATGCCAATGGGGGAATCCCATAGAAGGGAAGGGAGCCCAGGGAAACTCTCAGCCAAATGCAGAATACTATTGGACGCCGCCTCGTAGTGGTACTAAAACAGAAAGCGCGAACTAATATTCAAGGGAGAGAGGGGGAAAGACGTGCTGGTGAATAGGGAATGGTGATCACCGGGCGGAGGGCAAAAAGGGCTTTCGGGCGCGAAGCTCAAAAACGGGGGTCTCATCCAAGAAAAACCCACTTGGAGGAGAGGACCTGGCGGGAAAAGACGCAAGGGGCAGGGATGAAAAAGACAATCGGTTAACCTTACCGGTGAAGGAGAAGCGCAGGACGGAAAAACAAAGCGATTCCAAACAACACAACAGGAAAAAGGTGCTGTGGGGGAAGACATGGCCTACAGCCTCGTGATAAATAGAGGGGGGGGCCGACATAACAGACCCTTCAAACAACCGAAAGTCGTGAGAAGTGAGGCCTCAAACGGGATATCTGAAATCATAAACCTCCGTTATTGGAGTCAGGAAGAAAAAAAAAAAAGAGTGGGTCAAATCGGGAAACAACAACGGGGCTGGCGAGGGGAAGAAGCCTCTATCGATACCCTTAAATAAAAGTGAATGGAGTTTCGGTAGAGGTAGAAACCGCGGGGTGGGGGGGGAAGGAGGTCGACCGGGGGGGAGTAGTCTCTGTTAAGGACGATGCCTGGAAACGGAGGGAGAAATATAG
>Ga0179591_1429837_pt1 | contig 14509 bp, 19 predicted proteins | sample CZOMad2_1_08_16f_FD_182891 | JGI IMG/M metagenome (GOLD analysis project Ga0179591, IMG submission 182891) | Vadose zone soil fungal communities from Angelo Coast Range Reserve, California, USA - CZOMad2_1_08_16fungal (PacBio error correction) | ecosystem: Environmental > Terrestrial > Soil >...
GGGACAAAGCTTCACGAGGCAGCGGAGGAAAAAGGACCTTCCGGGAAGAAGAGGGTATGCTATTACTAAAGGTGGCCCTGGACACAGGTACACCGAAAGGGCTGTAAAGGGGTAGAGACTGCTCTGCCTCCAAGGGTAGCGCGTATCGCGGAAAAGAGGACAAAGAGCGGTATCATATACATATGAGAAATTCCAAAGATCCCCTGAAATTGGAGGAAAGGAGAGGGAAAAGGGTGCTCATCCACATTAGCCGTTGATGTGCCTATTATGAGAGGGAAGATTGCCGGGAGGCCGCAAAAAAAGGAGAAGGACCAGGCCCCCGCTCGAATCATTCACGTAGGAAGAAGGACCGATAAAAATGGAAAAGGCTGACTACTCTTCTCGGAAAAAGGCGGCCATTCATGCCGGAGAAAGAACAGCCCAGTTTATTATGAAGGAGGCGCACTTAAAGGTTGGATTGCCCATCCCAACAAAAAGGGAGGGAAGGAGCTCCACTAACCGGATAGGAAAAGAAAAGGAAGAAGCGTGGCATTTCTATTGATCAAAGAAGTTGAAACCAGGAGGAAGCAAAGAAACCGCTTACTTTCTGGAAAAAAAGGCCCTCGGCCTCTTACTGAAAAGAAAAAAAGAAAGAAGGGGACGGGTGTCGGCTCCTCCCATCACGGGGCGTCTTATGCAGGGAAATGCAAAAGATGTTTCCCAGAAACGCGTACTTCTCTCTCTTTGCCGAGAAAGGAAAAAAAAAAGGGAGGCCGGTCTTCACCCTGGCCTTAACAGATTGGGCCAGTTCGGCTTGGGAAAGAAGGGGGGGTGAGAAGGATCCTCTCATCCGCGGAAGGAAAAGGGATCGGCTGACGTGCTCATTTCCCATCTGGGGGGAAAAAGAGTCGACGGGGCCTAAAGAAACATAAAAAAAAAGGAAACCCAAAAAAAACGAGAGAGAAATTGAAAAAAAAAAAAGAAAAAAGTTGGGAAACAAAAAGGGGAAAGAAAAAACGTCTTTCCCTCCACTACCTTATTTGAGAAGAAAGGAGGGCAGGGTTTAACTTCTACCTCTCAAAGAGAGAAAAGGGGGGGATATCCCCGGGTATTGTCCAGTCGCGCTGAAGTGAAGAAGTCTCGAATATTGGCAAGAAAAGGAGAGCAGAGGGATGTTCCCCTGCTTCGTGTGGGGGAAAGGCGGATCTTTCTTCCAAATAGACCTTCCCGGGAAAAAAAATAGAGGGGCGATCGCGCTTGACGGGGGGGGCAAATTAACGAAAGGGGGAGCCGGAAAGGAGTCCGATCCACCCCTTACATCAAGGGGCATCCCCCTTATCTTCCAAGAAAGGGAAGAAGAGAAAGGAAAGGAAGCGTCACTTGCCACCCTGATAGAGAAAAACACAGAGCAAAGGGAAGATCACGTGATTCAGCCTATCCTGCGGGAAAAAAAGACCGAAGTCCATATCCTCGTCCCTCACACACCGAAGAGGAAGAGGGGCAGCGATCCAATATTTCAGAGGCGAAAAGAAAAAACAAAAAGGAGGAAAAGGTTTCCCCTTTCGGCGGGGGGGGGAAAATGAAGCATCCTTCGCCCCAAGGTAGAGGGGGGACGACTGGAGCAGGAAAGTCTCAGTCACCTCCGGGCAGAAAGGTCGCCTCCGTCATGGAAAAAGACATTAACTGAACGAGAGCCTGTGAAAAAAAAGTCCCGGGGGGGGAACAAAAAAGAATTCATATCGTAGCCATTTCAGAAAAAGAGGGGATGGGTAGGATTACTCGTGGAAAGAAGGGAGGAGTGAAATTCTGATTGAGGGGGGGGGGAAAAAGGTGTAGTTGGAGAGAAAAAAGGGCGCTTCTGTTTGGGAGAAGGATAGGTGGCGGGATAAGCTGGGCCCAGGATCACATAATGAAGGAGAGGAAGGCAACGGGAATACGGGTTCCCGTCGGCCATGAAAACTGTCACCCTGTCAGGTAGAAGGGGGGGGCCGTCGGCGTGTGTGAAAGGAGGGAAAGAAGTCGGATCGCGGGAGACAGGAGAAGGCCCCCGCACGTGCCAGATCAAAGGGGGGGGGGAAATAGATGTTGCGGTGTTGCGGACGAGTCTGCGGGAAGTGGTCGAAGCCCTTGACGGCGGGGGAAAAGACGAGAGCCTACTTCAGGGGGAGGGGGAAGGAGGGGGCCGATATCACGGTCATCGCTGGAGAGGGACGGTGCATGCACTCGTATGGAGATAAAGGAAGGTCCGCGACCGTTCTCCAAGCGGGAAAAAAAAAAAAAAAGTGCCATTATAAAGAGAAACAGAGAGAGTCAGTTTCTCTGACGTCTCGGCGGTTTGAAAGGAGGGACAATTTAGTTTACAAGTCTGCGAGGAAGGAGTTCCGCTAGTCGTATATCCAGAGGAAATGAAAAAGAAATAATTAAGCCTTAAAGGGAAAAACAAGGGGGATCTCGTTCTAAGAGGAAACGGAGAGATTCTCACCGTGAGTTCACGAGATCAGGGAAAAAGGAAGGGGGTACAATGGTTGAAGGCTACTTCAGCGAGAGAGGGAAAGGAACATAAGAATCCACAGGACCTAACTTTGTCCCACCTCGTGGAAAGGAGCCGCTCGTCGCTCACCTACAAAGAGGAAAAAGGGGAGGGGGCTGCACTGCTTAGATAATGGCCTCAAGAGAAAGGGACATTTGGGGAAAAAGGAGGGGGGAAAAAGAGCGTCCTTCCGATCGCCCATAAAAAAGAGATGACCGTTATCTCTCCCATGGACGCAAAGGAAATTCCCCCTAGCCATCGCCGTCGGAAGAGAAAAACGAAGGCAAGGGAGAGAGGTCGTCCCGCAAGCCAAAGGACCTCACTCGCTAAGGGGGAAAAGGGAGTGGGGCCGTACTCTTGGCGTCAAGCATGTGAGGGATAGGAAAAAAAGAGGAACTTGGGAAGAGGGGGGGAAGGGGCCTATCTCCATAAAAAAAAAAAAAAAAAAAAAAAAAAAAAAAAAAAAAACCTTGCTCGGGAAAAAGAAACGGAAAAGAAAAAGAGGAACCGGGGGGGAAAGGAAGAGATAATCTATCCTTGCAAGAGGGAAAAGGGAAAATTAAGCCCTCCACCGAGAGAAGCGACCCACAAAGCCTGCCCCGGAAGGAAAAAAAATCACAAGTAGCAAGAAGGTAGGAAAATCCTACCCTCTCATTCCACAAAAGAGGAATATCTCGGACGGCTGTTGAGGGGGAGAAAAGAGATCGTTCATTAATGGAGCAGAAGGGAAAGGGAAAAAAAGGCTATAAAAAAAAATGAGACTTTCGTAGGACCTGAGGACGAACTGTTTGTCTCCGTAGGAAGACCGAGTTTGAAACGGGGAGGGGTGCATGAGTTGGCAGAAGGGGAACTAGTTCTGCTTGCAGAAAAAAAAGCGGGTTGTTTGTACGCGGGAGAGGAGGGGGGTGGATAGAGGAGAGGGGGGGGGATCTTGATTCGGGAATCGGGAAAGGCGTCAACCGGGGGAAGAGGTGAAGATCATCCACTTACAAAGGAGTTAGGAGGAAGGGCTTTCAGTTGTGTATTAGAAAACCGTGACATGAAATCTCTATTAGGAAGAAAGGCTGAATCGCCAGCTATGGATCGTAGGAAAAAAGCTGTCTCAGAAAAAAAGAAGAATGACACGGCAGGGCAATTAACGGAAGAATCCGGGGCATCATCAAGAGGAATCGTCCTGATCTGAGGGAAAAGGGAAGGTCAATGTCATCAAACTTTACACTACCCGGGGGGGAAGAGGTGAGTCGACTAGTTGCCTAGGCGAAAGGAGGCAGCGTCTGAAAGGGGGGATTCCACCGACGATGGGGGGTGGGCTCGTAGCCTACTCTGGCCTCCGGGGGGCGACGCTTCTTGCTGGGGGAATGGTGCAAAGAGGAAGAAATGAAGCTGATCGCTCCTCGGTCCGGCTACACATCACTACCGAAAAAATGACCAATCTTGGGGGAACCGGCCTCAATTTGATGCTAGAAAGACACTCTAGATCCTTCTTCTCCGACAAAGGGAACCAAAAAAGGGGAGAAAAGAATCCGCTGGCCATAAAAACCTGCTGTGCGAGAAAAGGGTGGGGGCGGCTGCTGTTCCGTCAGAGGAGGATTTTCGGAGAAAAACGCCGTGTACCGTAGCTGCAGGAACTACCTTCCCGAAGGAAAAAGGGCGCGATCCTTTGACTCGAAATCGAACGGCTTACCGCCTAGCTGGGAGGGGCTCTTACGTGAGGAAAACAGCAACTGGATGCTGTCCGAATCGTCAAAGAGGGTGCCGGAGGTGTCGGCGTTCATCTGATGTGGATGGCGGGAAAGGGGCCAACTAAAAGGAGGGAAGGGAGATAACGGGACTAGGTCCACTACTGAAAGAAGCAACATCACGGTGCCCCTACCGGGGAAAGGGGGTTATGCTGTCCTCCCCGGCGTGGGAGAGGGAAATTGGATGCGAAAAAGGGAAAAAGACTGCTCACAAGCGTAGACCTGAGTACCCCCGGTCAAAAAAAGGGGGCCGGTGTCCCTTTGCCCAGAAAATACAGAAGGGAAGGAGAGGAAGGTTGTGGGGTTATCTCTCGGGATAACCCACCTGAACTACGGCAGAAGGGGAAAGTTCCTGCCTTTACGGGGATGATTAGAAAAAGATTTTCATGTTAAAGTTCCCCTTACACAAAAAGTCTGACCTGTGGAAGACAGTAGCACAGAATTTTCCGGGTGAGAGGGGGGGGACTATCTTGTAATTCCACGAAAAAAGTGAATAAATCCCTGGCCCCCGCGGGGAAAGAAGATGGCAAACTGATGGAGGAAGAAAGGAGTAAGGTCAGTATTGCCTGATCTCCCGCCCACCATTCTGGAAGGAATCGACTGACACCGGGGGAAAAAGTAGGGGGCTGGGTAGTCTACCGCTCTGCTGAAGGGAAGAATTTCGGTCCAGGCATGCCCAGACCGGGAAAAAAAAAAAGAGGAACGGCGGGGAAGAAAACGACTCGGTTCTGATGAGCGCCACAAAAGTCCCCGACGCTGTCATTTCGGAACCAGGTCGTCAGCAGAAAGAGAGAACGGTATTGCAAGGGAAGGACGGTAACAGCAGCCGCTCACGAAAAGGCCCATCCGGGAAAAGCGGCTTTTCAGGAAAGAAGTCCGTAAGGGAGGCGCGACGGCTTCGCGGTGAAAAAGAAACCCGTGTATCCGGGCTTCACCCGGGAAAAAGGGAACTGGAAATCTGGATTGTAGGGAACAGAAGGAAAAAAGTACTTTTCGAGTTACAAAGGGTCTCATGTCACCAGAGGAAAAAGCAGCGTCGTACCGCGGAAAGCACCCCGGAAAGAACTACCTTTATGTATATCCAACCTGCCCAAAGAAAAAAAATCTACTCTCGCACTCTCGATCTCACGGGAAGAAAAAGACGGGTAGTTCAAAAAAAACCAATCTTCGAAATAGTTGGATGGCAATCAGGAAGAGGGGTGTGATGCCCCGGAGAGGGGTAAAGGCCAAGATCGTCCAGAAGAAGAGGACTACTATTCCGGTTTTTATGGAGGAGAAGGGGGAAAGAACTGTTCACTGTTTCGCCAAACCTGTACATCCCTCATGGGCTATGGAAAAAATCCTCCTCGGTCCGGGGAAAAACAGGAGGAAAAAATGCCTCCCGATTCCCGGAAAGGCCATCATCCATCAAAGAGGGAAAAAAAAGGTCCCGCACAAACCGCCCTCTTGATAGGAAATGCCGAAGAGACTCTGCCACAGCCTTCACAACTCTTTGGCACAGTTTCGCGGGGGGAAAAAGACTCAGGCGCAAAAAAGAAGCCGCCCTTCTCATCACCGAAAAGATCGCCGCCGTCATGTAAGAAAAAAAAAAAAGTTAATTAACGATCTCTTTTCCCAGAAGAAGACCCTCAACCGTAAGAGGGGAAGGGGAGTGAATTATTTATTTTTCGGGAGGAATTCGCGGACTCCTGTATTTCGGGGGGAGTGTGGGGTAGAAAAAGGGGGGACCAGTGGTTTACGTCGTGAGAGGAGGGATTCGTCGTCTTGTTCCCAAGAGATCTCTCTGGATCGGAAAAAATTAGGTGAAAAAAAAAGGACCACTGCACCTCTGTCCAGTATGGCGCAGGTCGCGTGTGTGGAAAGGGAGACGTAGCGCGCGGCGAGGACAAGAAAAAAAGGCCCAAAGCAAAGGGACGGGGGGTTGCGGACGAAGTTGCGGAGGGGAAGGGAAAGGGAGGGCGTCCTCTAGGAAAAGAGGAGAAGGTGGCGGGCGTCGCGAGGACATGGAGGATGGGAATTGCAGATGGAGAAGGAAAAAGCTCCGAGTTGCTGGAAAAGTACAAGATCAACCAGCCATCTATTCGAGGAAGAAAGAAGAATACTGGATGAAAAGGGAAAAGTAAAGCGGCTGTGTTCTCCCGGGACGTCGTCTTAACTTACCCCGAACGGAGGGAAAGTCTGTATATCCCCTCGTCCACTTCCCATCGCGCCAAAAAGGAAACGACATTGAAAAGAAGGAAAGATCGTTCTCCCGTTGGCGACTCTCTCAAACAAAAAAAAAAAGGAGAGACCTTTTAGGGCACGAGATCATTTCAAGGAAGAGAGGGGAAGTTGGGGGGAAAAAAAAAACTTCTAAGAGAAAGGCTAAGAAAAGGGAAGAGAAGGTTCCGCCGACTTGTACACTACCTTGTCCACCTCAAAAAGCCGCTCCGTCCTCGCACCTGCCCCCAGCGTTCACAGAAAAAAAAGCACTGCTTATATCAATGCAGAAAAAGCGGGGCGGAAAAAGGGGGAGGCCGTGCCTGCCCGATCCCCAGGACGCGCCATCGTAATTACCTTAAGGAAGAGGCCCGACTTCGACGGCGAAGGAAAGTTCCAAAAAAAAAAAAAAGCGACCGTGATTCGCCAGAAGGAAGCACTGACCTCGACCTAAGAGGGCACGTGCGGTGGGTCCGTACTCTTGGCAGGAAGATCACGCAGCGGGGAAAAAAAAAGAACCCTGGCCCATGCCGGAAGACAGGTTGCCTTCCTGCAGAAAAGAATCGACATTTGCTGGCGGGGATAAAGGGAGAGTGGATCCTTTTGTCCCAGACGCCGGGAGAAATATAACCACTGGCAACCCGAAGAGAAGAAACCTAATAAAAAAAAAGGGGAAGAGTCTTCACTATTAATCGCTACCCATAAAAATGGCTACTATCTTATATCTCTGACAGGGAAGGGGGCACTTCTGATGGAACCTAGATCGGGGGGAAGAAGTTTAAGGGTGCTGATCCTGGCGGAGGAAAAAAAACTTGGGGCGCCTGTATTCTGCAAAGAACGGTGCAACTGTGCTTATTTGGGGAAAAGGGGGTTCAGAGTAAAAGGGGGAGAAAAAAAGAAGCAATCGCTGTGTGCGAAAAAGGGAGTTGGTCATATTTCTGTCTGAAGGGAAAAAAGGTGATCGTGATCGTGGAATCGGAGGAGGCAGGAGAAGATGTTACGATCATCCACGACAAAATACGGGTGTATGCCATCAAAGGGGATCGACAGGCCCTCATTACGGCGAAACGAAATCGATGGCGGGGAAAAAGAAAAAGAGCGTAATTCCGAGCTGACCAGGACCGAAAGATCCGCCATTCACGAAGGAATTGCAACATTCACTGAATCCGGAAGATCAATGGAAGGAGAAAGGGAAGAGGGGAGACCATCCAACATTGAAAAGGCATCGCGACTTGACACTACCAGGGGGACCGTGGGTGAGCTCGCGATTTCGCGAGGAAGGACGACGGGGGGGGGGGAAAAGACGATGGTGAACGGCCTAGTGCTCGGGGAAAAGCGGCTTGCTTGTCTGCTAAAAAAGTCAGAGCCGAACCTGGTAACTAGAGGAGAGCGAGAAGAGAAGAAATCCAGATTTCCAGGGAAAAAAAAGTAAGCCCTGGCTCAATTGTTATGCAGGAGCAACCGCGAGAGCAGGAGGGACCGAAAACTTCAAGGGGGAAAAACGGTCTTCCCCTTTGCTGTGAGGGGGGCCATCTTTTCCGACGGAACTTGCTTCTCACGGGAAAAATCGTGAAGGGAGAAAAAAAGAGGCCCGTCTTACCCGTTCAGGGGACCTTTATTAGAAAAAAAAAGGAGCAAAACTATCCTGGACAAGTAAATCGAAAAAAAAAAAAAAAAAAAAGGAACCGGTCGTTGCTGGGCAAGGAAAAAGAACCCTTTACCTGAGGAGGAAAAAAGGGGTCTCTGTACTGGCTGGGGAAAAACTGTGCGGAAAAAGGGAGAAGACGCCCTCCCTCTCCTACCGGGGCCTGTTTCGTCTTTCCTGAAGGAAGGCTGGAGGAGGGACTGGCCTACCCTGCGGGGGCTATAAGGAGAGGACCTCTCTTCAACGATCAAGGGGAAAAAGAAAAGGCATACATGGGAAAAAAGGGGAAGAATCCCCGCGTTGCCGGGGATTGAAGAGGGTCTCTTTTGTCCCTTCCAGGAAGAAAGTGCGCGATCAACGAAAAGGGAAAAAGTATATCCTGAAGTACAAAGGACGGAAGGCCAAAAAAACAAGCGTCACTACCGGCAAAGCTGCTTCCGTAGTGAGACTCTCTCAACAACAAAAGAAGAAACCCAAAGAGGCCAGGGACTCTTGTATTACTAAGGGTCCGGGGCAAAAAAAAAAGTCAGTATCTACGCGCCGACCGAAAAACGCGAGCGCGAAAGGAAAAACGAGGGGATCATCTACAGAGGGGAGGAAACGGGAAAAAGGCCAGAAAAAGGGAAGGGCCCCGTGCTGTTTCCAGTAGGGGAAACGGTATCTGCCCGCCCACCAGCGGAAAAAAATCATCGACGGAAAAAAGGCTTAACAGCAGGGGGAAAGCGTCGAGGGTCGGCGAAAGAGGCGGCTCTGACCTCATCAGGGAAAGACCGGCCAGCGTCCAGTTGAGGGGAAAGGAAAAATGTAAGAAAGAACCACCACGACCGGTAAAAATTAGCGAAGGCTCGCGCCCTAAAGGAAAAAGAGTATTTGAAAAAAACTACCTTTCCACGGATAAGAGACTTCAGCCTTGAGAAAGCCGCTCCACGGAATGTCAAAAAAAGGTACACGATTGAAAAGCACCTGGACATCCCAAGGGAAGGGTCTGCGCCGACGGATAGAAAAAAAAGCCCTCATCACCAGACCGGACGTCAACCAGATTGTTCTTCGGAAGTGATTGGTATGCCGACCGACCTAAAGGAGCCACGCGGAGGAGAAAAAGAAGTGCACCATCTGTCGCAGCGCAAAAAAAAAGAGCCATAGTCTTCTAAAGAAGAGGTGACATCCACAATTAGGTGTATCACCTGAAAAAAAGAAAAAGTTAGAGAGCTGAAAGGATCCCCGTTCGTTTCCAGTCAGACTGCCCTTGAACATCCAATCTAGGGAGAAATGCAAGGAATGATTGAAATGGAGGTGATCAAAGGGGAAACGGGTCAGGCGTGACTGTCGGGGGAACTGGTCAGAAAGAAGAGGAGCGGGACGTGGTCACTGGAAAGGCGCCTGGGGGAAAGGGGGAGGGGGAAAAAAACACCTGACATCCCCAGGGGCGATGGGAGAGGAACCAATTCTTCTCCTCGTCTTTGAAAACAACCCTGATCGGCGGTGCCGCCCGGAGGACGATCCAGAAAAAAACGGAAAATCTTCCAACTCCCGAAGCAGAGAAAGCGTTTTTCGCAGCGAGCCCATAGCGTCAAGTGAAGAGGAAATCCTGCACAACGCGTGTTGAAGAAAGCCCAAAAAAAGGGAAAAACAGCATCCTTGCCCCAAGTGAAAAGACGCCGCTTCCTCCGCCCGTCTTCAGAAAAGAAGGCAACGATTCGAAGGAAGGAGGCGGCCTAAAAAAGGAAAAGAAGAGTCCCCTCGTGAGCAAAAAGATAGCCATTTTCATCATTTCCTGGTAGTGAGAAGAGGGAAGACTTTCAGTTCGCTTGACTCGGGAGGGAGTTGGGTGGAGGGGGGGGGCCAGTGGTTACGCGTGAGCGAGGGAAGTCTGGTCCCAGGATCAAGGGGGGACGGGATCGCGCCATCCACCTTTCGAAGGTAACGACATGGAAGGAAGAAGGTCGGAGGCCAGTGAGATCGGGGGGAAAAAAATGTCCAGTGGCTCCTCCATAGCGGGGAAAAAAAAGAGAGTGACGCCAAGATTACGGCCCACCGAAAGTAGAATGGGGGAGGTCGGGGAGGTTGGATCACGGTCGCTGTCGGAAAAAGAGACGACGGCGATGGCTAGGTGTAAGTTCGCAGGGAGAGAGACATGTGCGATATCACGTTCAGCAGATGGGCAGATTGGCGATAAAAAAGAAAAAAAGAGGGACTTAATTCCAAAAGGAGGATCACATGCCCAGCGCTGCTGAGGCCATGGGAAGAAAGTGTGTACTCTGGGTCATGTGAAGGGAAATACGGCAGAAAAAGAAAGTCGGCGGAACTGACCCCTGCCGAGGCGAAAAATGATATCCCCTCTTCCACCTCCCATCTGCGCTAAAACAGGACATCGTACGCTGCATCATATTCCTTTGCAGGGAAGGAAAGGAGCTCAGAGAGAAGTCGCACCGTGGAGCACGAGATCAAGGAAGGGTCGGGTTCAATGGATTGAGGCGAAGGGGGGAACGAGGGGATCTACAGACTAAGCGGAACGAATGGGGGAGAACTAGGGGGTAGAAAAAAATCGGAGCCGCCGCCCCAGGAGGAACCTGACCCAGCGTCACACTTTTTCATCATAAGGGAAATAAGTGCCCTCCCCGCCATCGAGGGGGAAAGGCTGGAGGAACGGAAAGGAAGGAAAAAGCGTGCCTGCCCGAATCGAAAAAACTCGCATCGATGACCGTGAGAAAAGACCGCACCTTCGACGGCTACTTGCAAAAGGTCGTGCCTCGAGAAGAAAAAGATCGACCGTGATCTCGCCCAGAAGCCTCGCCTCCTACCTCACTCAGAAAAAACGGCGGTGGGGGGCCTACTCCGGCGTAGGAAAAAGAAAAAAAACGCAGAAAGGGGAGCTCCAAAAGGGGGGCAGTGGTCGGAAAAAGACATCGTACATGTGCTGGAATCTGATCAGGGCATCTATTTGATCAAGGGAAAAGCCGCAAAAAAAAACACTTGCACCCGCCAGCGCCCCGAAGACTCCTACCAGGATCCCCAGAAAGAAAGGGGGGAAAAGAGTCTGCAACGATTATCCTACCCAGAAGAACCCAGGAAAGGAGGGCTCATCGGGGACTTCTGATGGTAAAAAAGGGCAGTCCGGTCCTTACATTACGGTCGGGGGGAGAAAAGGGCTGATAGGTCGGAGGCTCGGGAAGAACGACGAAAAGAAAGAAGGCGTATGTCACCAAGGGGAGTTTGTAACTCTTTGGGGGAAAAGAAAACGATACGGAAACGCTATTGAACAGAAAAGAAGAGAGTCGGAGTTTGCAGAGGGACCCCTCCCAGTAGAGGGAAAATCGTGCGGCTGTTCCGCTACGGCGACGTCGTTGGGGGGTCAGAACACGGAAAAACGTTTTTAATTCCATCGGGGGTGATCGACATCCCTCAGGAAGAGAAACAAAGTCGATGAAAATGAAAACGAGCCAGCTATGGATCGTAGTCCGACTGACAAAATCTGGCCTAAAGATCCTCCATTCAACAAAGCAGGTCAATTTCACTTCACCAGAAACGAAAAGGGGAGAACCAAAACAAGAAAAGGGAATCTGCGGATTCGCAGCAACTATGGGAAAAAAGACGCTACTGGACCTACAAGAAAGGAGCTCGAGAGTGCTCGAGTCCGACTTAAAAAGGACAAGATTAATCACCGAAGGAGGAAAAAGAAGGCCTATTGCTCACTTTCCTACCTGTCCAGGCTTCGAACCAGATGGTTCCATGAGAAAGGAATCGCACGTATCAAGATCGGTCGAATCCAGATTTCCAGTTGCCGAAAGAAGGGTGAAGGCCCGTCTCAATGGGGCGTCAGTCTTCAACAAGCGAGAGGGAAAATCGGCATGTCACCAACTTAAACCCGTTGTCTTTGGGGGAGCATCGTGTCCGACTCCCCCGGCGGACTAAACATCTTGGAGGGGCTATTCCCTTCTTACCCGGGAAAAAATTTGGACCGCGAGGTTCCCCATAAAAAAGTTCCCGCGTTGAAGGGAGCGAGCCGGTTCGGACGAAGGGGGCAAGGAGAACACCGCTGACAAAAACTGTCGCTTGACGTTCTGGGAAGAAGAAATGTCGCCCGATCCGAAGAAGAAGGGGGTTAAGGAGCCCGGTGTCGGGGACCGTGAACATTTGATAGCGGGAGGAAACCGTCGATTGAAAGAGGTTCGATAACTTTACTAGGGAAGGGCAAAGCAACGTGGCCCCTACCTGGGGGAAAAGGGAATTATTGCAAAAAAGGATCATCTTTAGAATGCTCCCGCTCGAAAAGGGCACGGTCTCTCTCGCTCTACCACGAAAGAAAATGCGGCGAAACTTACTTACCAGCTTCCTTTTTACCTTTGCCAGGGAAAAACAAAAGAAGCGTCACGTACCTTCCTGAACTGGAAGAGAGGAAAAAAAAAAAAAACGGAGTGAGGAGGAAAGAAGCGATAACCAAAAAGGTTTCTCTTCCATTTCAGAGAAGACTATGACGGCTGTGCATGGGGGGAGGGCAGATGAAAGGAACGCCCGCACAGAAAAAGGGGTGAGCTCGAGAGAAAAAAAAGATGGAATTCCACGAGCGGAAAAAATACAAGGGGCCCCTGATGTCTCCTACCAGGTAGGGGGGAAAAACCGTATTCGGTCAGTATTGGAAAAGCCCGCCACCACGTTAGTCCGGGGGAGCAAGGAAAAAGAAAAAGACTGACACGGGCTAAAAAGGCGACCGCCTCTTCAGGGGCGGACATCATCAAAGAAGGGCAGAAGAGAGAAAAGGGAGGATGCCTGGCAGAAAAGACGCCGGGGAGGGACCAGCCACTACCGTTCCAGGAGGGAACTCCGGACGAGGGAAGTCTTTTGCTCATGTCGTCCGCCTCCAGGAAGGATTGCGTCGACGGTCCGTCCCTCGCTTACGGAAAAAAGCCTGCCTTGGTCGGGAAAAGGAGTCGACACAAAAAAAAAAAAGGTGTTGAAATCAAAGGGGGGGCCCTCTATGCCAGGGTCGGCGCCGACGGAGAAAAACTCCCAGCATCACCCTTTATCCGGAGGGAAAAAAGGGTCATTTTCTTCACTGGAAATAGGGGGTGTAAAGATGCTCCTCTTATCCGGGGAGGGCTCATTTCACCATCTGGGGGGAAAAAAGGCCAGACGTCGCTACGAGCAAGGGGAAAGGGGAACTATTAGGGATAAGGAAAAAAAAGGGTTAAAGTCGACTCGCGCACTCGAAGGGGGGTTATATCCCCGAAGCTGGCCCTTGAACATCCAATCATGAGAAGGCCTGGATGCCAGGAAGGGAAAATTCCCTCGGCTTCGGGGAAGGGGGGGGCCCTGCGTTTCCTTTTGGGTCGGCCATAATAGAAGAAAGCTAGGGGGGACGAAAAGAAAAGGGGAAATTCCCCGATCGCGATCTCCTGGGGGAGGGCCGGCCTGAGTTCTGTCCGGAAAAGGCGATGGCATCACCCCGTATCGGAAGCAAGCGTGAGGGAAAAAGATCGCGGTGCCGCCCGTCGCAAGGAAAACGATCACCGATCCTGGCGGGAGAAGAAAAGCGATTCCGCGTCCTCACAACACAATCAAAGGCGAGCGGGGAAAGGATCTGCCAACTCCTTCAAAAAAAGCCCGTTGCCCCGGGGAAAAAGGCAGCATCCTGCCCCCGTCGCGGGGGATCCGAAGAAGGAAGAGAAAGGGTAGGCACCGATCGCAGACGGCCTTCTCCATTAACTTAACGAAGAGGAAAAGTCCCCTCGTGATCCCAGCAAGCAGAAGCGTTTCAGGGAAAGGATAGGCTTCGCGTGAACTCTGGGATTTCTGGGGAGACAGGCTTGTGGTCGCTGCGGGGGGGGGGGGGAACGGGAGCGAGGTGGCGTGCTGAAGGGGGGGAAAGGATAAAGTGGTCGGGATCGCGCCAGCAACATGTCAGGGGGGGCCTGCTGCCTACCACGCACACCTGTCGAGGGGAGGGGGCCAGGCCGGCGTTTTTTAAGTGAGGAAAAAAGAAGCGGTCGGGGAAAAAAAAAAACACCGCACGTGCCATATCAACTTCGAGGGTTGGGCGTTGTTGCGGAGAGGGAAGAAGGATGTCGAAGCCCTTTACGGCGTGGAAAAAGGAGGATGAAGGCGAGAGGAAGGGAGGGACGGTACATGGGCGAGATCACGGGAAACGAAGGGATCGAATGTGCTATCTTTCAAAAGAAGAGTGTTTACTTAAGGGCGGAACCTGGGGGGGAAAAGGGAAGGGGACATGCAACAGACTATACTGATGAACGGGGGGAAAGAAGGGGATTTACACTTGGCCTTCTTCTCCCTAGTGGAAAAGGACCCCACTAAGTTGAGGCGAGAACCATTCGTTCCGAGAAGGAAAGCGAGCGCTGCTATTAGCCTTCAATCCAAGGGAAAAGGATATCCGGGGAAGGAAAAAAAAAGGGAAAAAAAAAA
>Ga0179591_1257394_pt1 | contig 14507 bp, 13 predicted proteins | sample CZOMad2_1_08_16f_FD_182891 | JGI IMG/M metagenome (GOLD analysis project Ga0179591, IMG submission 182891) | Vadose zone soil fungal communities from Angelo Coast Range Reserve, California, USA - CZOMad2_1_08_16fungal (PacBio error correction) | ecosystem: Environmental > Terrestrial > Soil >...
CGTTCAGAGGGAACCGTGCACTCTTGCGTTGGCAACGGTCTCTTTATGCTAAAGTGCTCCTAGGAATTTTCTTAACAGACAATAGGATGTTGACAATCTAAAACTACCCGTTCTCTTGTCGACGGCAACCGAGGAGGGGGTCTTACTCACTGCTCCAATTGGGGGTGAAACAAAACTGTCGTTGTGGCAGAATGGCTTTGAGCCACCGCTCAGGGTAAATACTTCGGGGATCTCATCTACTGGGTCGTATCGTATATAGGAGAAGGCCAGGGGGTCTCTGGGAGTTACGATTGCCGAATCTGGCCACTCCGAATCTCTGCCGCAACTGTCGGTGTTCGCGGGGGATTGAAGTTGAGCAACGAATGGCTTTCGTTCGCAAAAGGATACAAAGCCAGGCGGTCGAAATAGACCATTCCTGAAAAGCTGGAAGGGGGGGATGGGTGCGTGTCCGGAGAAAACATCAGTGAGTGGGGCGAGCTGGAGGGGACTTCTGGGGTGGGGTGGGAGATTAGGATCTTTAAAAAGGCTTCTGTGGCGCGAGAACAGATTCGGAAATAGAGTCGGGAAAATGACCGGGGGCGGCTCAACGGGGAATCTTCTGGGGCGGGTGTCAGAAGTAAACGCTTCCTGCGGACGACGACGATGAGGGTGAAAAGAAACGGCTGGCCGCCGGGAAAGGGTAATTGGAAGAGAAAATCAACGAAAGGGGGACGATGGATAGAAACGAATCCTTAGCGCGAAAATTCTGAAACTTTGGGGCGTTCCCTGGGGAAGCTGGGGCGGGGGCAGAGGGGGGGGTCCGTTTGGTTCTAATGGTTAGGACTTCGGAAAATATGTCTCGCTCTTCTGGTCACCACAGGAGAAACAGGTAAAGCAGCGTGCTCAGTTCCGCAGACAAAAAAAAGAAAAGAGAACAACAACACTCTGAAGTATTAATATATGAGATTTGCAAGACGTCTTTCATCGCCGCTCTTGACCTGGTTCCCAGGTGGGGAACAGGGCTAGCGACCGGCCGGAAAGGCAGGTCTTCCACTTCGACGACGGAACATATCGGGAGGGGAAAGAAGAAGGTGTACAGACTAAATCTCTATGTCCGGGATGAGTTTGGAGCCACGGACTGCGGTTTGAGGGCGGTACCCAAAGGCCGGCAGGAAAAAAGGACTCTGTCCGAGCTGTCGAGTCAGGAGTAAACGGGGAACGAAAACGCCACGAAGAGAGGACAAGGGGAAAACGCCAGGAAGAAGTAGATTGACATTCGAAGGAAGAGCCACAGTCCGTTTCAAGGATAATCAAAAAAAGGGACCAAACCCCGAAGGGAAAGATCTCGAACCGGAAAAAAGGAGTCTTTTTTGGTCCGGGAAAAACCTCCAAGCACCGTTCAAGCGATAAGATTGAGACGAACCTGTCTTACGGTAGAAAGCTAGAACATGACTATACATGAAATGTTTGACCATCCTCTAAAGCTCCAAGAAATTAAAAGGGGCGCACGAAATAGTCGTTATCTTTACGAAGGAGTCAAGAAATATTCTACCCCCTTGGACTCTTGATCGATTATACTGACCACGTCGAGCTAGACAAGGCGACCAGGGCTAAAAAAACCACAGTCGCCAAAAAAGCCAGTGCTGCGAAACAATGTTAGTGGGAATCTCCGCAAAAGTGCCCATCGGAACGGGAAGATTAAACAGCAAGGTGGGGGTAAGAACCGAGGAAGCCGGGAGCACGGACGAATCCGCGAACGAAAAAGTTCCACCCTGCGACGTATTGCCCTTCAGACTAGAGGGGAGGTACGCGCCGGGCGCCACTCTGCAGGCTTCAAAGCGGGGGGAGGATAACTCACGATGAGAAAACATGCCCTCATAAAAGACAGAAAAAGAGACACTGACGAATGTAAAACACCCTAAACACGCCGATAACCAGAAAGACTCACACGAAAGAAGAGAGCGGGCTGGGAGGCGGTGAACGACAGGAAGGAGGATTGGAGGGGGGGACCCCCGGCTTCGAGACCGGTAAGAAGCGAAGCTCGGTCCGCAAGGTGGAGCTCCGTACGAAAAGTGCTTGAACACGCCAGGCAACAGCGGAGCAGGACGGCTAGGGGGGGATGTGAGTTACTGGGAAAAAAAAAAAAAAACTCTCGTCGTCACGGGAACAATCAATCCGGCGAACAGCAGGAAAATAGGGTGGTCTCCAAAGTCGAGGAGGGGGTCGAAACGGGCGAATAGAATATCGAACGAATCGCCGCGAGAAGGGGATTTTTAGGGCGCCGGCCGCTCTTTACACCGACACGAGCCAGGGCAACGTTTCCACGATGTGCGCGTACAAGGGCAAAAGGAATCTACCAGTGATCCCCCTGATGGAGCAAGTGGTGGGGGGGGGGAGGTTGCGTAAAATGGGACGAATTGAAGGTGTTGCCAGAGAAAAGGCTGGGAAAAAAAAAGCCCCACCTCTGAGTATGGGTGGCTTGAGTTTAGAGGGGTCCGCAGAAGGGGGGAAGTAAACTTCTATCGTTCCACATGAAACGGGCAACGATCGGGGGGAGTTTGGCGCCAAAGACACCCAAGGACTCGCAAGGAAGACCCAAGAGCCTCCCCTCAGTCATCTGGCCTTCGCTCGAGGGCCAATCACTCTTCATAAAAATCGAGAACTGGGGTAGGAAGGCACAGAAAAAAAGAATCTCTCCGTCACGCGACTGCGGTCGTTCGTTGAGAACCCACAAATATTGGGACTTAAAGGGATAGCGGGTGGATCAAACAAAGTCATGGTACAGACTAAAGAGCAAAATTCGCCAAGCAGAGTCGCTCCGAAAGCAGCAACAAAACAAAGAATAAACTTGTGTGCTCTTATACAGAGGGGCGAGAAAGGAAGAAGAAGGCACTATTAACAAAGATACAGGTTGTCACACGACGGCCGCAAGTGGAAAATAGAAGAGGGACCCTTAGGGAAGGCAACAGAAGGTTCAGGCTGACAACCAAGCGCTAGAGAAACCGTGTGCCTATAGAAAAAGAAAAAGCTCCCGTAGAGGGGACGAAACACAATGTTAGGGGGTCCTAAGGAAACTACGTACAAGGGGCCAACGGCACTGGGGGGCGGCCGACCGGGGGGCTCAAGGTCCAAAAGACAGGAGGTGGGGGTCCTGAGGGAAGGGGGGGCTTCTTCAACTTGCCCGAGGGAGAGAGGAAAAATCAGGAAGAATGCTCAACTCGGAACAGAGTGTCTAGTACCCGCGAGGTCGATCACGCACCGCATCGGTAATGGAAGGGTTCAGGGCGAGAGGCTATAAGGCAGAAACAAAGAACGTCAAGGGGTGCCCGGATCGTAGTCAAAGAAACACCTCCGCAAACGTTAAAGGCCTAAGAAACCTAAAAGGCAAAAAACGAACAACTCTCTCTCTACACAGATCCCCTATGTAGGACTAGGGGGAAGTAAACGAAAGATTGTTGAGCACAAAAAGCTTGAAATACAAGTATATAACTCTGATTGTGTGCTGCCTCGTCCTAAGAAACTGGCTACCGTTCTTATTCTTCACTGTAGACTCGGTCAGACCTCGTCCTCGAGTTTCATCTGAATGACTACGACAAGTGAAGGAACGGGGGGGAGGAGGGGGTTCACGAGAAGACGCTCCTCAAAAAGGGGAGAAAAACCATCACCTCTCTTCTCTTAGAAACGGTCTGCAACGACAAGAGAAAATGGGGAACACCAACACCTTTCTCAAAAAAATTAGACCTAGGGGGATACAGGCTGCCATTCGAAGAGGGGGGACAAGGCGACTCGACTCTACTGAAAGGAGTTTCTCTTTGCGCCCAAAGACAAGGTCGACACCCCGTGGAAGCCGCTCCGTCGGTCCCGACGAAACAGCCACACCGGTAAACTGCGGTCAAGGGTCAATATCCATCGCGGGTCGGAAGAGGGGAACCTGTCAAGCTGTGGCTTTGTATGCTCATCTGAGGGAAGCAAGGTGAAATGCGCACTGCTCTGGTAATACCGAGCAAGCCGAGTCGAGAGGAATACTAGCCTAGCTGTCGCATCATCTCGCGATTTAAAAGAGGTCTGCCAGACAAAAAACGATGCCGCCGGTGTGAGGGCGAAAGAACGACGACCAACCTCCCGAAGAGAAGGACGAATGATCGCCTTACTAACTAGAACAGGGTCCACCTCGAACCCTGAGTAGAAGGGCAGCCATCCTGCCTCAAAATATATTCTTCCTAAGATCGGTGTCAATCGGGGCACGCGAGAAGAACGCAAAAGAAGAAAGGGAAGGAACGCAAGGGAAGCCGCGACTGGAAAAGAAGAAAACGGGAAGGACGGAAAGAATGAAGGAAAAAGAAGTCCTCATAGGAACAAGAAGGGAGAGGAATGAGGCTGCTGAAGTCTTGGAAATCTATAAATCGCTAGCCGAAAAGGCCAAAGGGGGGAGAAGAAAGGCCTCAGAGAATCGTTCTAATAAAAAGAAAAACGCGACAAAAAGGACATACAAGAAAAAAGCACAACCCGTTGTGTCTACAGGGACGCTACTGGGCGTCATGTAACAGTTCATAGTCGGCCCTTAGTTCTAAGGACGGCACCTCCAGACCTCTTTTCAGAATAAAAACCTCAACTAGCACAGAGATGGCGACCTTAAAGCGCGCAGAAAAAGTCGACGTTAAGACGTGAAGGGGATCTTCTGTAGGATGTCCCCAACCCCCAGGCGCCAGCCGGTTTGGGGTAACAGGGTGTTCGAAGGGAAAGCGAGCGATGGGAGAGAATTCACGTTCAGTCAGTCTATTTGTCAAGAAGCAGTGGAAAGAGGGGCAATTGCACCTGCAATCCGCTGACACTAAAGCAGAAACTGGGGGACGAAAACCGACTGCAAAACCTAGAACGGGATGGTCGAATCGCACTATGGGGCTGGCAGCAGATACGTGCACAGTCGAAAAGATCGTGCTATTTTAGGGGGGAATAGGGTCCTGCAACCGTCCGCTGTTTACGGCTCGACACCTTGCGTAAAGGTTTCTTTTCTGGCAGGGCAACTTCGAGTTGAGGTTTGCTAAGCGAAGCAGAAAAAAGGGGCAGGGTCACTGACCAGCTAGAGGTGCGGATGAACGCTCTGGGGCGGGAGAAAACTTAAGAACAATTCCCTCTCACGGAGAATTTAGAGGGGGCCTGAGGGAAGGGGTGAGACGCGGCATGCAAGAGGCAAGGACCATGACGCCTTCAAGAAAAAAAAAACCGCCAAAAACTCTGGGTTTATACTGTCAAGGAGAACGGCTCTTCCCTACGAAGTAGTGAGAAACTCCTCCTTCTACAGACGAATTCAGCCAAGAACGAATCAACCTCTAGTGAGGGAGGACACGATCTTCATAGAAGGCGTCACTAGGTCCGAAGAGAAGCCTCCAGGAGGGTTGTAGTCGGTCCCGGAAGCCATTCGAGCAAAAGCGGGGGAAGAAGTGTTGGGGGGCTTGATTTTGCCGTTACGGGAAGAAGTAACTAGGTCGAGGGCCGCGTCCCGCTAAGAGCCTAAAATCAAGGGGGCTAAAATTAATTGTTGTAAGCCGAGCATAGCTAAAGGTATCTGAGAGAAAACAACAAAAAAAAGAGGAGTAACAAGGAAGATCTGAGTCGCCCCCGGTGCTACACGTCGGTAGTTGATCGCTAGGGAAGGGTGACGTTCGGTATCCGATAGCTACGTAGGCTTGGGGACATACGGCACCATCGAGGGAAAAAAAACCACCTAAAAAGGTGGGAGGCAAGCGCGCAGAAGGGATGGGAGAAGCTGATTCCGGGGAACTAAAAAGCCAACCACTATCCGTTGCTTCTCTTCGGGACGAAGATCGGTCGTGGAAAAAATCCTGGAGATCCTCGGTACAGATGGCAAAATCCTCGAGTACCTCTTCGTTCTGTTCGTGACAGCGGATGAGCCGTTGCGGGTGCGGCTCCCACCCTGGGAGGGTGGAGTTATGGAGACGATCGAGACTAAGGGACTATCACCAACACGAGGGGGTTTTTCTCTAGGGTGCGGAAGGTAAGAGACCTCAGGGGCTCAAAGGGTCTGTCCTAAGTTCACCGAGGTAAATCCCCTCACTCATGGCCGCGCCGGCAACCCTCAATCCCTTCATTTCTTTCACAGGGGGGGGTTCTTACCTTAGGACCGACCTCATCGGAATCCGACCTACTGTAAAGGCAAGCGTCAAGCAGGGGGATCGCCGAAAGGGAAGAAAACCTCCCCGACGAAGTCCTGCAGTCTAACAGCAAAAAAGCCTTTTGGAGAATAAATTGTTCAGCCGGAAAAACACCGGAAACCTGGCTGGGGGGGGGGAAGTTACATTTCCGGAGACGAGACTGAAGGCCCGAGATAAATGTCCGTTCAGGTGCTTCCTCAGCCCCAAAATCTTCTCGATAGCGCAAACCGCAGGAGAGTTGATGGGTTGCACAGCGTGGGCGTCGCAGGGGGGCGGGAAGGGGCAACGCGGACGGTGCCGTAGAGAAAGCCGTTGGAACCACTAGTCGGCGGGCGCAAACAAAAGGAGCCGCGCCCGGGGGGAAGAGGGGGACAGGCGATCAGACGGGCGGAGAAACGCAACCGTTTCACCACCATAGTTCTGCCGCCTAAAGGCGGTTCGGGAAGAGAAAACGAGGGTAGATTCCTAGTTAAAGCACGTCGGACTTGGGTTGAGAGAATTCCGAGGGAGTTAGCTCGAAGCGAAGAATCTTAGCTTTGGCGGTGCCAAAGGGGGCAGAAGGATAGATTCTCAAGTTGAAAAAGAGGGGAGAGAGCCTGAGCTCGGGGCCGGAAGTGCCCACCGGGGGTCTTTTTTTTGCTTGTGCTTGCAATTTGTTCGCATTTCTCCGGGGGGTGTTTTTTCTTTCTTACTCCTCTAATCTCTTCTTCCTTGCGTTCTTAGATTGATGTGAACTAGTAGGGAGATCAGATCCCTTGGCTGAGGTAAAGAAGTGTGAACTGAGGAAGACTCGAGGGAGGCAGATTTGCGAGTCACTTCTCGGCGGCGCAAGTCAAAAAAGTCGCCCTGAAAAAAAAAGTCACGTTCGAGTTCCTTCCGTATCTCCTTGGCCTTGGAGGGCTTCAGTCCCGTCTTAGTGGTTTACTGCTCTCTGCCTGGGACGCACTCCTCTTCTAAAGGACTTCTGAACTAGGGGATTGAGAGATGGAGGGCTCTTATATATGAAACGGGTCTCGAGAAGTGTGTGATCGGTCTAGTCGAAGACTGGAAGAAAATGACGGGCGAGGAGGGGGAAGGGAAGATAAGTATTCGCAATAACACCTCGGGGACTGGCTTTGACAGGCGGGGCAAAGCCCATACTCAACCTCCTTCGGGAGGAGGTCCTCTCGGGAAGCGCTGATAAGCGCTGTAAAAGCGGAATGGTCACGCAGATAGAGGGGGAATTCCACTGGCACTCCCGGCGCACGGGGAAAGACTGGCGTCACATCTGACCGTCAGAGACCGCACCGTCGGCCGACACCCAGCCCTTCAACGATGCGAAGGTAACCGAACAAGCGCATTTGGGAGGTTTTGGGGAGTCTCGTCTGGGGGAAGTTCGGTCTTCGGGAAGCAACGGGGGTAATCAAACGAGAAAGTCATGAGGAGAATGCTCGTCGACAGGAAATTTTCCGGTGTACTTGCCCGAAAATTAATGACCGAGGCGCCCACTTTAAACGCCCGGGGTTGGTGGTGGCGGGTGGGGGGTGGGGTGACGGTTTGGGTACTGACTGGGTTTCCTAATCCGGGGGAGGGGGCAGAGTTTATACGGGAAACAGATTGCAAAAGTCGCGGCTGCGTTCCCGTGGAAGTGTGAAAGACACCACCTTTCGCGGAGCTTCGGATGCATGTAGGGGACCAAACTACAAGCTGAACGCTTATGTATTCCGCGGGGGGAGAAAGAGTAAGCTCTAGAAAAGCTGGTCTCCACACAGGAATCTGGCATATTACACCGAAAGAAAGGCTAAGAAAGGATTCAGCGGGGCTTGGCGGTGGCAGCAAACGCTGATTGCAGAATCAAATCGGAGAGTAAAATACGGGCTGAAAAACTAGTGTGTCGCGCGAAAGGGTGCAGCGTTGAAGTGAGTAGAAGGCCGGCGACTCACCGGATGCAAAGAACGACTGGGTTTGGATGGCCAGCTGCAGGGGGGACAGAGCACCGTAGTTGAGGGCCGCGATAAGATTAAAGAACAAAAACGCACGACCATAAAGGGTGGGCGGGCTTTTCCGAGAAGGAGCTGCCCGATACACAATCGCCTCTCTGAATCTCTTTCTCTCACCGTGGGGGGGAAACGTCAGGGAGTGGGTTTGGGTCTTCGGGGCCTGCAAAAGGAATCACCAAACAACAGACGTCAATAGCCATAAAAAAAGACCGAAGTCGGTGAGGGGGATCAGGAGGGACAAAAAAGCAGGGGTCTGGAGGCACGTCGTTGAGTGGTAGAAAAAAGAAACAGGGGGGGGTTCAAACTAAATCAAGAGGACTATGAGGAACTAGCAACTCAAACCAGGAGGGTCTCATGACGAATTTGCGACAGGAGACAGGTCAGGAAGTCGCATGGGTCGAGTCTCTGTGACCCTTGATCCTGCTCGCAAATCGTAGGCTTGGGTGTAGTGGTGCTCTGCGTCTCGTACGCCAATCTAGGGCTTAACGAGGCAACGTTCGGGGGGAGAGATTGCTCGCACAAAAAGGGGATCGGGCATCTCTTGGGAAGGGGAAAAAAAAAAAAAAAGATTGTCCAAAGGGGGTATGCTCATCCAGAGGGTGAACACATGAAAAAGGCTAAAAGTAGTAATCAAATCTTAGCTCCGCGGTTTCTTGGGGGGGCCTCTGACATACTCGCGGAGGAAATCCGTATATGTAGGATCAAAATGATTATCGATTTGTAGGAGGATTATTTAAAAAAAGTGTACGTCAAGCCTTACAAGGTGAGGGGTGGTCGGACCCAGCTTCATAAGGCCTTGGGCGGTCTCCTGGGGCTCAAGAAAAAATCCCAACCGCGAGTATTAACATCAGTCTTACACTAATAGGAACTTGACCGTGGCTTGCCAAATAGAACGAGCGAAAAATAACCTCTCAAAAAATTAAGTTCATTTAGTGTCGGGGAAGACAATCCTTCTAAAAGTATAGTGGTGAACTCCTCTGGAAATGGTTGGGATTGTGCGGGCAATAAACTTGTTATCCTCAGGACGAGAAGGTTAAAATGTTTTACCGACACCCGAGGGAAAGACCTGCCTTTACGGGAAGTTATGTGGGAAAGGATCTTCAAGTAAATCCTAAACTAACCCGCAGACAGCTCTCAAGTCTAGAAGGGTAGAGTCGGAAGCTCCATCGATATTATCTTGGCTGTAAGGGTCGTGCGTCTACTACTTGTGAAAAGTCAACGCTGGGGTGTCTTGCTTAGACTCTCGGGTATTTTTCCCGGGCTGAAAAGTACGAGACTTTTGAACAGAAGGGAGAAAATGCAAAAACCGAAACAGCAGAAAGGGCGGATCGGCTTGTGGCGGGGAGTGGACAGAGGGGGGAGGGGGTGGGGGGCCCACGGTACTAAAGAAAAACAGTCGAAGAGCGAGAAGGGGAAAACCTTTCTGCTAAAAAAAGAGAGGTGCATTGAGAATCCATTCAGGGGTAAAATCAAGGGGGTCTAAAAAGAGAGATAGGCTAAAATTGATTTTATTCGTTTTCCATAAGGATTCGGGGGAATGGACAACCTTATGCCCTAGAACTGTGAAAGGGGGCCTTCGGGCAATGGGGGTTCTCTCTGAGGTGACGCAACCTCGGGAGGAGCGTGAGAAGGCGGGGGACAAAGAAACAAGGAATAGAGGACGAGAGGGAAAGCAGTTTGGACAGAAAAGCTTTACAGCGCGAAATGCGACTAAGGCAGCCAAGGGAGCGGGGCTTACATCAAACGAGCAATCGCTTTGAGACTCCCAGGGATTCACCGTGCACCGGATCCTAATAATTCACCGGCTGAACCAGGGGGGCACGAAAAGGGCGGGGTGGGGTAGAACCGGGGGGGGAGGGTTGTATAAAAAGATCTTGGAAATCCGCTTAGGGGTAAGACTCTCCGGGTCAGAGTAAAAATGTGAGGAGGATTCGGACCTTTGTTGACTAATGCGTCGTTCCTGGAGTGACAATAGGCCTAAACGAGACGTCCCGTGTCCGTTGGTGTTCGGGCGTCTTAAGGGGAGCGACTCTGCAAGTCATTAGTGTTACGCGAAGAAGAACGGTCCGTTGCTGCTGAAAAATTAGCCTCTTGACCCGGGGGGGGAGTGAGTTGTAAAATTGGACTCTTAAGACAAGACTAATTTGAACTTTAGCAGAACTGTATGGCAGTGGGTGGGGGGGGGGTGGGAGCTTATAGCAGGTGGAGGGAGAGACTTGTCTCGGAAACTCAAGAGTCTAGGACAATCTAAGGCGGAACTGGCATGGCGGATGGTCTTCAAGCGTTTGATAAGTCTCGGAGTTTTCTTGGGAAAGGATTTCTAAAGGCTGCGTGAATGGTCCCTAGAATGTCGGGTGTGGTGGGGACCTACCGTATGCACTCGGCAATTCAGGGGGGAACGAGGGCCTCCTCCCCCCCTACACCAGGAGTGATAGCAAACATACATCGGTGTCGCGGTCTATACGATGTAGCAATTCTCGGTCAATCGGCGCCGATGACATGTGTTAGGGATCAATGCCGTTGAGTGCCGGCATTTCGGGCTCTTCTGTGGCCAACCCTTTCCCATTTCGATCACTTCTACTTCCTCCAGTCAAGACCTATAGCTGTCAAACCCCCAAAGGAATGAGAAAAAAAAAGAGATTTGCACGGCCCTACTTGCGAAAGTTCTCCTGTAGGCGACCTGGGGTTTAAAGTGGTAACCCGGGAACTAGGAAAGCAGAGGGCGGGCACATTGATGGGAGACTCTACAGACCTTACACTATATATTCCTCTCTCAAAAATTTTCACGCTACTGGCACGGAGCCAGTCCTTGAGTTTGAGAACTTCAACGGTCTGTTCGTTTTTGGGTGGTATGAGTAAGACGTCACAAAGGAATAAGAGAAAACCTTCAAGGTAACCTCCTTCGGAGAGTGAAAGCAAAAGGTCGAAAGCAAGGGCCACCGAAACTAGGGACCGTTGCTGGGCCAGCAACTTAAAGCCGTATCAGTTCGAGTATGGCCTCCTAGACCATCCCGACTTTTCAATCAAGAAAGCAAGCCCTAGGAAAGACTCGGAAACAAACTAGAAGTTTTTCCAAGGGCGCAAGACAACACAACTTTAGGAAAGTCTCCCAGGGCGCCCAACTGCGCGCCGACGCAGTATAAAGTACTGGAAAGAAACACTAAAAAAAAAAAAAATAAAATAAAGGGGTACAGTTGAAAGTGGACGGCACACAGTATCGCTCACCAAAACATCACAAACCGAAGAAAACACAAGGGGGGAAAGAAAGAGATGGCACGTCGGCAAGGAACTCTCACCGGAAACGCTGTTGAGAGGAGGGGAAAGAACCCACCATCTCGCAAAGAAGCCGCTAAAAAATCAGAGGGGGATACCCAAAAAGGTTCTTCCCCAAAATCATGCGGCGCCCAATGGTTCGAGGGGGGGACATCGTCTCCGTGAATTAACGAAAAGGGGACTGCACGGGAAAATTCAAAAACAGCGGCAGTGTGACGCACCACCAACGAAGGAAGGAGCTCCAGCTCTTGAAAGGGGAGTAAAACGGAGCCGATCCGTTAAAAAGTATCTGGTTCTTTACTCAAATTGGCCCAATGTATTCGGGGGGCAAGCTTTGGGACTGGAAAGGGCGCGCTAGTGGCAGGAGGCCTTCAGATACGGAACGGGCGGGGTGTCCCTAAACTGTGCCGGACCTCCCGAAGGTGTCGAGAACCATCCCTCGAAAACCTCGAAGACATATAGCGCGTTTCTCAACTTGTGGAAAACGGAGGGCGATGGAAAGAAAAAGCAGACTTCTTCGGACAATCCTAAAGGAGAACGTAGGGAATTGGGGATCGTCATCAGGCCGGAAAGACAGGCACCATCAGGAACTCCTAAGAGGGAATTCACTATTTAGTGGAGTCAGGTCACGGGTCGGAGAATGAACTTTCACAAAGGTTTCTCTTAGGGCGGAGACCGCGTTGGAGCCAGTAAGTAAGGGAAACTAGTAGAGAAAAAGAGTGAGTTATGAGAGTATACAGGACTTGTGGTCAGTTGGCTTTTTCTGCTCCGCCCTGCAACGCGTGGAAATCACCCAGGTTTCCTGAAGTTTAACAGAAGAGGGATCTGGTAACGGGGGAAGAAGATCTAAAGGATGAAAGGAAGGTGGGCGCAACTGTGTGAGTGACACAGTTGCGGAAATGACGTGTTGGTGTGGAACAAAAAACTGAAAACTAACAAGACTCTCATGGTCCGACGGGCAGGGTTTCACTCAAGAGGTATTCCTTGCTGAGGTCATTTGGGGGATCGGGGAGCTTTGGGCGCAAACGTGCGCGTACACTGAGAGTCTTGTGGAAGGGAAGGGGCATAATCTAAGGGGGGGGGTGAGCAAGGGAGGACTACACAGTGACGAGGTCAGACGGAGAGAGTCCCGCATATCTAAGAGTCTAAGTACACTCAATGAAAGACAGACGTTACTAAAAACTGGTAACTTGGGGAGCTATCGTATTCAGCCTGAAAGACATCGTGTTCAGTTCTTGTCGCTCCCGGAGCAAATGGATACGACTCTAGTGAGGGCTGAAGTTTATATGTAGGGTCTCTGCACGCGTGGCTGCTCAGGGGGGGGGGGGGGAATGTGGTCGTACCTAATAGCCAGGGGAAAGGACTCGCCAGGGGTGGTGAAGGAGTTGGCGGGATGGGGGACGCGCTCTGCTCAGAAGCACACCAAAAGACTCGTGGAGCTGAAAATACTCCTGGAAAAGAGGCCTAAAGGGAACACCGAGCATGGTCTTCTACTGGCAGAAGTGGTCTAAATCCCACTGAGCCTTCAGACGAAAGTGGGATGCCCCCTTTATCTCCGGATACAAGAGTTCGATGCCATTAGGTCTCCTGAAGCGAATTCTCCACAAGTGGGGCACTTTACCAAGTAAAACGAAAAAAAGCCGATTAATCCAGAAAACGTGAGGCAACACATGATCATGGAAAAGGGAAATGGCTGGGTAACATAGAAACGGACGAGTCGGGGAGAACAGATAAAATCTACTAGGGAAACGCTAACAAAAATACGCAACGAGCTGGTCGATGTCAAACGAAAAAGAGAGAAAGAAGGAGGGCTTTGAGTAGAAAAAAAAATTATCTAGGATCGCCAAGCACACCCGCCTAATCGGCCCGCTCGACGGCCTGAAGCACCCCCCGAGGTGCATCCGCTTTCGCCTGAATACAGCCCTTGTCCCAAAAAAAAAATCTACCACCTCCACAGGAATACAACGGGGGACGAAGGAGGAATTCTCCATTGCAGGAAATACTATAGCTTGAGGAAGATGCTAAAGAATCAAACTTCTGAAACAAGTCGTTTGTTGAGGATCTTCCGTCTAGAGGGAGGGCACTGCGTCGCGCTGCAGATGGAAGGGAGAGTTCAAAAGAAGACCTCCTAAGGTTCAGGGAATGTAAGCCCCATCCTCAATCAAAGGGGGAAAAAACAGTTCCCGACTACTCTGGGCTCCTTTCGTACCCCTGGGAACCTCTCTTCTTAGCGGGGAGAGGATATTGCAAACTTGAACAAGTCACAACCACCAAGAGAGAAGACCAGAAAGGAAGGAATCTCCAGAGAGTAACAACGACTGTCAGATATAAAATTCGTTGGGGAAGGTGGCGAGCAAGAAATGCGAAAAGACAGAAAAAGAAGGCTCAAAAAACGAAGTATCCCCAAAAAAGCAAGAAAAATGCTTGGGAAAAGGGGTGAACTAGGTCAATAAATTTTTCGTGGAAAAAAGGAAAGGAGCTCTGGAAGGAAAATTCTCAAATCGGCAAATAAGGTCCTCGCGTCTAAGCGAAAGGCATAAAGAGGAAAATGAAGGCCTAGTCTATAGGGATAGCAAGACCAAAAAGTCGTCGGAAAATGGGATTCCGCGGTTAAAAAGTGAAAAGGCCCTTTTTATGGCATAAGCCGTAAGGGAAAAAATAAAAGTCCAGTAGAAGGCGAAGCAAGATCACGCCTGCAGCGCAATTAACAATCCGATTAAGAAGAGCGCCGCCAGTCAACCCCGAGAAGGCGAAGGAGATCGCACCTCTAAGGAAGAAGCCAACTCATAAAGCCGGGAAGGGCTAACTAGCCACAGACAGAGCCGGAAAAAGGGGAGGGGGCCCTAAAAGGTCCGACTCCGGGAGGGAGCCTCAAGTCCAAGAGCGCTAGGCGGCGAAGCCGAAAACTAAAAATCTATCGAATCCAAAGATTTCAATAAGAATAAGTAATCAGGATAGACTAGAAGATACAACGTCAGAAAGGGCAGACAACTCTGAACCAAAAAGACGGGGGGAGACGCAGTGCCGATTCTAGTAGGAGAATGCAGGCTAACGTTTCTATCACCAATATTTTCACAGTCGCAAAGACTACAAATTAAAAAAC
>Ga0179591_1354839_pt1 | contig 14507 bp, 15 predicted proteins | sample CZOMad2_1_08_16f_FD_182891 | JGI IMG/M metagenome (GOLD analysis project Ga0179591, IMG submission 182891) | Vadose zone soil fungal communities from Angelo Coast Range Reserve, California, USA - CZOMad2_1_08_16fungal (PacBio error correction) | ecosystem: Environmental > Terrestrial > Soil >...
CCCGTCGTCGCGCCCGTCTGGTAACGTATAATAAAAAGGATCCTGGGGGAACAATATGCAGAAAGTGCGCAAGTGAAGGGAGGAACTCCAGCCCGGAAAGACCACGCTCGGCGGGATGGGCCAAGAGGTGGAAAAAGAGCGTCGACCAGGGGACCACATAAGGAAACTTCTGAATCATGCTGGTGACAATGGAAATCTTTTTGCTGGCTAGCCACCCGATCAAAGGGGGTGCGATTACCAAAAAGGGGACGGACAACGATCATGGTCAGCGACTATCACATCGGTCGCATAAAGACACACCTTTGCGAACGACAGATGCATGAATAGCCAAAAAAAGGTCGGGGGGAAACCGCCACGTGCAGTCGTGCTTCATACTAAAGTGAGGGAAGGTGGGGATGTTGGAGATAATAAACTTCTTGAACTGGATCACCATAGCCGTGAGATGCCAATGCCAACGCTCCGCCAGAGACATGAAAAAAGAAATGGGGGCGGCGAGCAGGAAACTACCCAAAAACGGGTATAAGCCAAGGTACGTCCTCTGGAGAAAAAAAAAGAACCGGAACGGTCTTGAAAAGAAGTAAAGCCAGGACGGGCAACAAATTGGGAACCGACCTCCTCCCCACTTAAGACAAGAGTGTCAAAATCGGCCAGAAGGCGTAGGGGGCCACTGCTCCTTCGACTGAAATGAAAAATAAACTACCGCATGACGGCAGCTGCGAGCCGCGTAATAAAGGGGGGGGGGATCAGTTAGAGCAAACCGGAGCTTGAGAAATTAGGAGATTAACCCACTAGCTTCGAGGAAAAAAAACACATTCTGCAGGGAAAAACTAAAAAAGGGGAATCGGGCAAACAACCAAAAAACGAGCCGTTCTAAAACCTATGGCCGAGTCTTCCCACCTATCCTCAAATGCCCCGCCCGCGACGAACCACCGTTGGTGAAAAAAAGAAACGGGGGAAACGAATCAGTCACAACAGAGTCCGTGCCCGACACAAAAAAAAATCAGATAAAAAACGAAGACACTCTGGGGGGTATGTCACTCCTACCGACTAACGGGGGAAAAAAGCACACGGTACGCAACGATTTGGCATCATTACTCACAACCAAAAAAGAAACTCCTGGCGGCCGCCTACTTAAGGAAGAAAAACCAAGGAGGCTCGGGGCCAAGCTGGAAGACAAGAGCTAAGCAAGGTCGGAGAATAGACACACCTGGGGGATAAGGAATTCTCCTCCTTTCTCTCTGGGATCAAAAGAGGGAAGGGGAGGGAAAAACACATAAGATCCAAAAAAAGAACGAGGTCAACACGCTCAAAAGCAGGGGGGGGCTGGGATTGGCAGTGGGTCTGGGGCCTCAACTCGTTGCAGAAGGTGATGGACGGTCAAACATCTAAAGAGGCAGGGGACCCCCAAACGTCAGGCAGGGAATTCTGGGAAGGGGTAACGGTCGTCAAGGTGGAAGAAAGCTCATTTGTCGGCCGCTCAAAGGTCGGCCACCCCCTTGCTAGGGGTTTCGGAAAAATTACTGGGAAGGGGGGAGAGGAAGGGGGTACATGGCCAGGTGAAAAGAAAAACAAGAGGCGGGGTTTTCGACTGCAGTGATTGGGAGGGGACTGCAACTGGTCTGGGGAGAAAGAGTGACTTAGCGTAGATGCCTACGTGGAAGGGGGAGAAGAAAGTTAAGTTATCTGGAAAGCCTCTACGGGAAGACCAATCGCGCGTCGTCAAGGGTTACTTCAGACGAGGATATTGGGGAAAAAGATAGTTTAAATTGGGGGGGTACGATTCTGGAGGAGGAGAAGCTTGTCACTTCTGGATCCGGTGGAACAGGTCGTGTCTAGGTTCCTGGCATTTGTCTTGAAAGGACGAAGGACATCCTTCTCTGCGGGAAAGGAGGGGAAGGATCCGCGAAGCCAATGGGGCCGGGGAACAAAATCCAGCACGTCGCAGTGTTCTGGCAGGCCGGTCCGGCGTGTCATTGGAGAAAAAAAAGTCGAGTTTTAATGCTGTTCTTCGGGTCATAACAAGGGAAAGATCGGAGTAGGCGCAACCCGGGAAGGTAAAAAGGACTGGGCCGCTTCAACTGCGAGGGAGCCTGGATGAGGAAAACGCGCGGGAACGGTGGGTTGAAAGGGGCGGGGGAGAAGGAAGCTGTAACCCAGGGACACGGGCCTAGACCAAAACATCGCTGATTAAAAGGGAAGACAAAGCAGCCTATCGTAAAAAGAAAGAAAGAAAACAGGGATTGCCAGAATGAAGCGTGGTAATCCCGCTTTCAAAGTGAAACACTACCGGAGGGCCCCAAAGAAAGGAGAGGTGTTTAATTATTCTATATCCGAAAGCAGAAAGGGGGGAAGAAATGATCTGGGGTTCCTGGGGACATGAATGGATGCAGTTGGTTAAAAACTTATGGTACTCGTTCGCTGGAGGAGGAAAATCAGCTCCAAAAAAATTCGTATTATTAAAAGTGATGGAGAAGAAAGCGCAGAAAACGAGTACAAAAAACTTGGGAATTGGAAGCCAGAGGCCGGGTTGAAAAAGTGACAGAAGTCCAGAAAAGGAGGGGAAAAAGAACCTCCAACGCCTCTAGGGATTGATTTTCCTCCGGTCGGGAGGGGAGAAGAGGGATAGACCAGTGGAATGACACTATGGCAGTCAATCGGAATCCAAGTTAAAAGAATCATTCTCAGCTTTTCAGACAGAAAAAAAAAGAGGAAGAAGAAGTCTGTTTCGCTGACAAGGACGGTAAAAAAAAAGGAATCATGGGTCCGATCAAAAACCATGCCGTTCCAGGGATGAAGAAAAAATAAACTCGGGAAAGCCCATCTAGTAAACCACCTGTAAAAAGGGGGGGGACAAAAAGTGCTGCATACGAGTGCGTTCCGGGTTTGAAAAACAATAAAGAGCATCGTCAGAAAAAAAAGAGGTGTTGAGACTAAATCTCCGAAAAAAGACCCCTACTAAAAAAACGGGAGGGAAGGGCGGTAGGAAAACTGCAAGCTGACGTTAAATTTCACGTCATCTTCGCAGAAGAAAAGACGCCACAAACCCTGACGTCATCAACACATTTCCCCAAAGGAAAAAGGGGGAAAACCTACCACAACTTCATACTAGCGAAGAAAATAAAAGGCCCAAGCGGGGGGGGGCTGGAAAAGCTCCCGTTCTAATTCATGATCACGGAATCACGCATGAGAATCGCGGTCGCGAGGTCCTAGCACGATCTTCTGCGTATCACAAAGGACTGAGGGAAAGGGTCACCAACTATCAACACGGACATGCTGACCAAAACAAAGGAAAATGGGAACGACAACTGCGCCACTTGGCTAGGAAAAACTCACACCTCAAAGAAGTTGCTTCTACAATTGAAAAAGGGAAAAAAAGATATAACCTACAGGTACATCAAGTCCAAGAACGACGGCCCCATTGGTAAAAAAGACCATTGGACTAAACGAAAAGTTATTCACCGACAAGAAAACCACCTCAACGAAACCAAACGAGGAATACCTGCAAAAGCTGGGAGGCAAAATCAACGTATTTGACCAGTAAGACAATGTTGTACCGAAGTGAGGCAGAAACGAAAAAAAGGGGAAACGAAAACCCAGAAACCTCCTGTAGCGTTTGCCCCAGAGGGAACGGCGCCGGCCTGTAAAAACGCAGGGGTACTCTTGAAACAAAAAGCGAGATAGCGTGGCGGGAAAAGAAAAGAACACGACCACGGAGGAGCTTCAGAAAGGGAGGGAGACCGTACTCTCCTTTCCCAGAAAAACCCGACTCACACGCCACCGGGGGGAAAGGGAGAGGGACCCTCCACCCGAGAAGTGATTTTGAATGGGGGGGAGGAATGATTGCTCCCTCAGGTCTTAGAAGGGGGGAAACCAAGTGATGGACTTGGGCCCCGGAACTTCTTTCCCTCCCCCGCTCAAAGGAAGATGCTGGTTGTGAAAAAGAGGGTCGGGTTCGTATTGGGTGGTGTCCCGGCCATGGGGGTCAATTGGGCCTCTGTTCAACGGGGGGAGGGTCCACACCCTGTGGGGGGGCTGTCGAGGCAGTGAGTTCGGGGTCGGTGAGTCTAGGTTCACATGTTGTCGACTTATCGAGTTTTTAAAAGGGGGTGTGAAAACTTGGGGGGCAGGGAAGGGAGGGGGGGTTTCAGTAATGGAGGAACTTGGGAGATCAGCGATAAATCAGAAAACTGAACGAAGTTTCGGATACATTTATCGAACCGCAAAACTCGCTTATCGCCCGTTCGGGAAACGAGTGATAAAGGAACGCGTGGGCCACTACATGAAGGGGAGGGGCGTCACTGTTCAAAAGAGGAAGTGGGTGTGCGTAAAGGTTGAATGTGTTCTGACTTACGATTGATCGGTCCCGAAAAAGTGGGGTTCTGGAGCAAACGGGACGTGAAGGGCGTCCCGCGAATCCTGGGGGAAGGTTTTCGCAAGGAACGTCGGTGAGAAAGGGAGGCGCTTTGCTCCGGGAAGGAAAAAAAACTGACCGCTGGGTCAGGAAGAGGGTCTTCGGGTCCAAAATAAGGCATCGTCTTACAAAAAACGCCTCCCGTGGGAAGGGTCACCCGCATGGGCGAGTAAATAATGCGAAAAGCCGGGGTGGGGGACTAAAAAAAACGGGAAAGGGGGGGTATCTATATGGATTCCGCCGTGGGAGGAAAGGAAGATCAAAACAGCTTAAAAGGCTGGAGGCACAAAATGCGGGTTCCCGCCATCATGATTACCGACTAAAAGCAAAGGTCAGCAGTTCATTCCCATGGAGAAGAAGCAAGCAAAACTCCCGGGGGCCCAAAGCTCGAGGCACGGAGGTCTGACCAGGGGTGCGCACTTCTGCAATCTGGACAACAAAAGGGAGAAAGACCATATCATTTAAAATTGGACGCGTTCGGCGAGGGGAAAAGGGAGGGGGGAAAAAAAAGGTCACTAAAAAAAAGGAGAGGAGAGAAGGCAAAAAAAAGGCGGGAGAAAAAACGCGTCCAACGTGGGTACCATTAAAAAGGGGGCCTCAAACCCACCAGAGAAAAAGTGCCCACTCTGCGGCAGCGGGAAGAAACGCAGGAATACTCGCTTCTTTATGGTCAGGTCTGGAACCAGTGGGAATAGACTGTTTGCGGCCTCAAAAAAGGGAGAAAAGAGGGGACGGGATGCACTGTTGGGCTTCTCACATTCCGAAAGGGAGGGGGGTGTAGGCCCATCCGGGAAGAAAAAAGGCTTTGTCGCTTAGCGGGGGAAAAGGGGAAAAAGGCCTTAGCTCCGAAAACCCCTGGACTAACGCCGCAAAAGTACTACCAAAGGAGGGACACGATATGGAGTCGTGCTGTGGTCCCGGGTGAAGGACCGAAGAAGATCTCGCAACAAGAAGTTTAATATCTACCTTACAACAAGAAAAAGTCCACAAGGGGAGAACATGCGGGAGGCCAAAACTGTACCCAACAGAGGAAAAGACGAACGTTCACGTCCGATAAGAAGGTCTACAATAAGACCCCGAATCCGGCCGTACGTCATCCACAACAGTTCCCGGGGCCACCGACGACCCAAATCGAGACTGAAAAGAGATGAAATACGAGACAAAAGGGAGCGGGCCAAAGAGGCCAATTCCGAGAGACGTCTGACGTCAAAGTCTACCAAAAAAAAGGGAGGGGAGGAAAGTTTAGGGGGCAGAGGTAGAAAACCTCGAAAAGCGTCGACTGAACCCAAGAGAGAGAGAAAAAAAAGGAGCGACCAAATGCAGGAAAAAGACAAACGACAAGAGCAAAATAAAATTGTGCCGTCTAACATTTAAAAGGAAGAGGGTCGAGCCGACATGAACCTCCCCCCGCTACCGGGCCACGGGGGGGGGGAAAGGGGGGACTACAGAAACTGCTATCAGGGACAAAAGAGAAACCCTAAGAAAGCTGAAGGTAAAACTGACCGAAACTGGGGGTAGTGGATCCTACAAAGGGGAAAAAAGAAGAATTGTGCAAAAAAACCAGTTTATCAATCATTACTCCACTGCCTCAAAAGATCAGACCAGAAGGGGCCCAAACAAGGGGAGAAGGCCTGGCTGAGCGCACGATGACATGAAGAGGGTAAGGGGGCATCTCTCCAACAGGAAGGGGAGAAAAAAGAAAGTATTCGTCCTCAGCGATTGTATCTAAGCTTGTCGTCGAACCAAGAAACTGCGGCTCCTGGGTGAAGGAGAGGGGGGGAAAGGCGATGGATGATTTGGGTCCTGATTGGTCGAAATGTCTTCTCGTGTAGTAGTGACCAAAAAAAAAGGTCTGTTAGGGGAAGGCTTCAGGGGCCAACCCCCAGCTTCTGTGTAGGCAAAGGGGGAAAGGATTTGAAATCTGGGGAGGAGGGAAGAAGAGAAGTGTCGCCTCTCGTTCCACTGTAGGGGGTTCCACCCCCTTGAAAGGAGGGGGGGAGCATTGAAACGGAAAAAGGGGGTAAATCTTTGGCAAATGTTGGGGGAAGGAACAACTGTCGAGGGTAGGTTGGCAGAATGGGTGTCAAGGAAAGGTGGAAGGAAGCAGCCGGAGGCTGGGTAGAAAAAAAAAAAAAGAGGGGGGGGGGTGTCGACGAGTCCTAAAAAAGCCGTGGCACTCGACCTCGGTCCGCACACGATCCGGAGGAAGTCTGAACAGACGGAGTGAGTAGTACCGGCTCGTGGGACACGAAAGGGAAGGTCTTGGTGGAGACTCTGGTCCGTGCGGTAGGCAGGGGCGTCGGGGAAAGTGGAGACGGGGGACTTCCAAGGGAAGAGGGGACGGAAAAGGGGGGGCGTTTCTTGTCTTAAGAGAGGGGAACGGAGTCTGGCAAGAAAAAAAGGGTGGTCGTGTAGGGACGCCCGAACGACCGGCCGGAGCGTGTGGGCGGGCGCCGGTAAGGAAAAAATGCTCTGGTGATCGGGTCAAGGAAGGGGGGAGAGTGTCACCGAAAAAAAAGTACGAGGGCTCCAGAAAAAAATGAATTAAAGGGTACCATAGAAGTCAAGCGCGCGGCCTGGGGGCCATAAAAGGAGGGGTTCCTCAAAAAAGGGGTCCCGCAAGGGGGAGGGGAGGGAGCTCGTTAAAAAAAACTCTGGACAGAGGAGGTTAGCAGCAACAGAGGAATCAGGTGATTAAAAAAGAAAGGGGAGGCATACTTATACTTCATCCTTTTTCGGAAAATGGTCAAAAATCTGCCTATATCCCAATACATCCCGCCGGGAGGAGAGCATGGGAAGAGCACTCCCTCCGCAACTTCAAAAAAGAGGTCAAAGGTCTAAAAAGGGGATCCTTGGTGAACTTGCAAACCAAGTGACCGAGGAATCTAGAAAAAAAGGGGGAGGAAGGAAAAAAAGAGGAGCTCAAGAAGTCCTCGCCGAACGGAAAATGGGGGAAAGGAAAACAAGGTGGCGGAGGACGCCGGAAGAAAAGTGCGCAAATCGAGGCAAGGGCGGGAAGCCCAGAAAGGAAATCCCGCACATCCGGAGTGCTGATATAGTCTCGACCAGGGGGGGAGGGAACATGGGGGGCGCTCTAAGGAGAATCGGAAAAGGAGGGTGCAGATCCTTCGAAACTTTTTTATGACTCGGGACGGGCGCAGAGGAACGCGAAGACATAAACGTCGCGGGTAGGGGAAAGGGGAGCGCGGGATCACCCCTTGGACGCTGGAAACACCCCAGGAACAAGAGGAAGAGACTACGCGGCCATCGCGGGACCTTGGGGGGCTGTATGCGGGTAAAAAAAAAAAAGAGAATTTCTTTTCCTTTGTTCTGGACCCGAAAGACGAGCCAGCGAAAAAGAAAAACCTTGAAAGATACCTACGCGACGCAGAAGAAATAAAACACAGATTGTACGGGGCGCCAGGAAAAAGACACGTCACAAAAGGGGAATAAGGGGAATCTTCACGTAGCGAGAAAACCTCAATAACTCAGGAAAACCAGAAACCGAAAAAAAAAAGCAAGGACTCAGGACTTCGCACCCCCTGGAAAGACCTGCGTCCCGACGCCAGAAAGGACCAGTTATCAAACGAAACTTCTGGCCACCGCGCCTACTAAGGACGATAACTCGAAGGGGACGCAAAAGTTAGGAAAAACAGCTCATCGCGAGCAAAAAACTTCAAAAGAACTTCGTCGACGGCACCCACGAGCCTAAAAAGGGCTCGACGAAACCAAGGTTGCTTCACAAGCCACTTCAGCAAAAAAGCACAACGCCGAAGGGGAAAGGATACAAAGAACGAGGACTCTCGGGGAAGCCGAAAAATGCCTCCGCCACATGACAAAAAGGGGGGTGGGAACAATACGCGCAAGGAAAAAGTATTCCTGTTGCCCAGAACGAAAAAACTCAACTAAAACTAAACTTGCAAGACGGACCTGTGTGAAAAAGCGCAATGTTGCTAAAAAAAGTGGAGCAAGAGGACTCCAAAAAAGCAGAGCCTGGAAAAGGGGCACAGCAGTACGAGCCGAGTTATAGCTTCATCCGAGCAAATACTCTCCACAAGAAAAAGGGGACATCCTCCTAGCAACCAACAAAAGAAAGAGAGAGAGTGCTGTCGGTCTGCAGGGCGAAAGGGTGGATGAATCTCCCAAAGATAAATAAAAAAAGGCGGAAAACTTTTCCAGAGCTTCGAGGGTAAGGTGGCGTCCACGGGTTTCTCCACTGTATTAAAGGGAAAAAATTAGTTAAAAGAAAAACATCGTCCCGACTTGCGTGCCCTCGCAGGGAAGACCTTCTGGTTTGGGGACGCGTTGAGCGTTGCTGGGGGGGAATCAAACTGGCCCACTGGGCCAAAAGTGTGGTTTCGGGATTGTGGCAAAGGGGGGAAAGGGGAATAGGCGGTTAACTCGTGAAAGGGGGTCTGAAGCTCGGAGGGAGAAAGCGAAAGTGGGCTGTACGTGTTTGGAGGTACTGAGGAGGAATCGGGAACTAGAAGTCGTTTGAAGGAAGAATTTTAAGCCAGAAAAGCAATTTCTCACTAACTCGATCCGCACACAGAGGGGAGAGAGGGGAAGCATACGTTGAGTAATAAGGGAGGGGAATGAAGTCGATGTCCCCTTGGGGGGGGGGTTCTGGGCGGCGATCAAGGAACAGAGGTCTTCAAGAAAGGGACCATGGTCGTGAACTGTGTGAGGACGTTGAAAGGGGAGGACGACCGGAGCGGGAACCGAAGCAGGGGGAATTAAAAAGTAGAATCGAATCCGTGGGTTTGGAAGGGAAAGGGGGGCGACTGAAAAGAAATGTCGCTGTTGAGTCGGGCAGAAAGGAGGGAAAGACAAGGGTTAAAAGCTCTGGGGATCGGCAGGAAGATCGCGGGGGGTCAATAAACAACTCGTCGGGGTTGCAAAAAAAGAGAAAAGGGTACTTTGGAAAAGCGGGGAAGGCTTCCAAGCGCGAGGGCGAAGGGGAGGACATAAGGGGGGAGTACACGCGCTACAGGTCCCGAGGGGGGCGGAACGTCGCGCGCAACCAGCAAGGGCGTACTTAAGAAAAAAAAAGGTTCTCGGCATCCGAGGGTAAAAGCTTGGAAAAGGAGGGTTCAAAATACAAATTTCCTGCAGTAGAAACCGCAAGAGTCCCCATCAAAAGAGAAGTAATAATGCGGGGGGGCTAAGCATCATGCATCTGAGGGTCACTCTACTAGTGGAAGAGACTGAACATGTGTGCACTCTTGTTTTACTTGACAACGTGCTGGGGATGAAAACCGACGGTCATAAAAAGAAAAACACACGAAATAGATATATCTAGAGAAGCGCAGGGACAAGTCAATCAAGTACACCAGTCATCATGTACGGAAAAATGAAGAAGCCAAAAAGGCTGAGGCGGTAAGAAACTCAGGGAAGGGAAAGGAAACTCGCGGGAAAAAGGGGGAAATATGCGCGACCAGGTTAGACAAAACGAAAGGGTTGGGGGGGCTCACAGGAGGGCAAGGTGTGAACTTGGGGAAAAATGCTCACGTCCCAGAAAATGGGGGGGGAAAGCCCGCCAAGGGCAAACCGGACTTGGAAGCCGGAGTCTCTATCAACCATGACCGGGAAAGAAAAAAAGGAAGACACACGGCGCAGCACGCGGATTAAAAATGGAAGAAAACGTCCACGGGTGCGTAGAGAGAGGGAAGATCGTTAGTTCTTGTTGGGAACGAGACTAGAAAGGGAAAACCATAGCCTGCGGAAAGAGGAGTACAGGACCCGAGAAAACGACAAAGAAGTGTAGCGTCGTCGTGTCTCCTACAAGGAACCGACCGTATGAGAAAAACGAATAAGTCGCGCATTCGTCAAGAAAGGAAAGGAAAAAGTTCAAAATCAAAAGGAAGGACAAACAGACTGATTTCACCGGGAACGAAAAGACCGAGGGCTGACGCTCTTGAGGAAAGAAAAGGAAAACTCAAACCAGAAAGAGGTACTACAGGTCACGACAAAAAAGACCCGTCAACTTCACCGTCTGCGCCTCAAGAGGAGAAGAGAAGCACGGATAACTGAAACAGCTTCGTCGACGGCCCAAGGTCAAAAAAAGAAAAGCTGGCGCACCAAAAAGGGAACACGACGCCACTTCATTGCCAACCTCACCCAATCTGGGAATGAAGTCGAACAGCCAGAGTACAAAGAGGAGTCCCTAAATAAACCTCCCCCCGCGACCTGTAAAAAAAGGGGTAAGGGAAAAGATTCCTACAGGAAAGGAACACCACCGAAAAAAGCTCAAAAGAAACCCCGAGACTAAAGAGAGGGCATCAGACTGGGGAGGTGGGGGGAAACCAGGCATCATGGGGTCCGAAAAAAAAGGGGATGGTACCCCTCCTCAAAAAAAAAAAACGTGGCGTTGCAGGCTGAGGAAAAAAAAAAAAAAGTTTCGATAAAACGGGTGCCTCGGCAGAGGACTATAAGCAAAGGAGAAAAAAAAGGAGAGATCACCAAAAAATAGAAAGGAAGATGCCTGGTCGACTAAAAGAGGGGGAAGGGGGGAAGTCTGTGAAGGAAAAAAAAAATCTATCACGGCGCTCGTGGGACTGAGGAATCTCAGGCAAAGGGGCGGGGAAAGTGGAGGGAGAACGGAGGTCGCAAGCCGTTCTAGTAGGGTGAACACCATTTAGGACTTTAAAAAAGAGAAGAGATGCCCACCAGCGTATGCAGGTAGGCCAGTCGGGGGGGGTCTCGGGTCGTGGCCCCAGCCCGTGAGGAAGCTCGTTCAACTGGTCTGCCCCCACAAGGGGAAGGCAGGGGGGGCAGGGGATCTGGGGGGAATCGACTCGTTTAAACGTGGCCCATTAACGACAACAGGGGAAGGGGGGTCGACTGCAGTGGTCGGGGAGTAATGGCAGCCTTGTTAGCAGTCGGGTGGGGGGTAGATGGGAACTCGTGGGTGCCGTCAACGAGTTCGGATCAAAAAACCGTTGGCCATAAATCGGAAGAAAAGAGAACGATGCGTCTCAGACGCGTCAGGAGATCATACGTACCGACTGGGAAAAGGACGGGCAGATGGGGGGCGGCGTTTCGAGGGAGGTCTATGGTCCAAGACTGTGTGCGAAGCGGTCTTGGCCGGAAAAAGAATGCTTTGGTTCGTGACAGCCGCGACGTACGCGGCTCACAGAATACGGGGTCCACTAGGGGAGCCCGAAAACGCCGTAAAGAGGAGGACTGCTTGGAGCCGGGGAGGAGAAGTAAAAGCCCTCCAAACAATCTGGTCACGAGCGAGATCACGTCTTCACAAAGGATCACTCGTCTCATAAAAGAAAACCCGGGTCAGGGGTAAAAAAGCCGGGAGGCGTCCGGCAGCGGGCAAGGAGGGGGTAGACTTGGTGAAGCCAAGCGATACAAATCACGGGGTGGGGAAAAAAAACGGAAGATTCAAGGCTTCTGCTCTGCACAAAAGAGGTCTGGAAAAATATGGGAGAAAACAAGTAAGAGAGTCCTCAGCCAATGCAACTCACAAGAGAGGAATGCCCCCTGTTCTCGAAAAGCCTCAAACTAACCGTGGAAAAACGGAGGGAATCTTGTCAACTCCCTGCATCTTTAAAGGCACTGAAAAAAAAAGGGGAGGAAGGAAAAAAAAAGGGGGCCCTGGAAGGCACTTGGTAAGGAGAAGCGTTCGGCACTGAAAAAGGCTCTCTCAAACAGAGAAGGGGAAAGATAAGAGCAGTAGACCGCAACGCGTCCACGGGAGGGGGAAAAAAATGCGCGGAGCCAAAAGGGGAAAGGGGGGGAAAAAAAAATAATCAAGACCACGCTGAGTGGCAGGGGGGCGGCTATACCAAGCGCTTACCACGGGAGGAGGGGGCCTCCGGTCGTGGGGAGCGGCCAGAATAAAAAAATGACTGTTAAAAAAATAGGGTAAGCAACTTTAAGAAAATCACATAGAGAAAAAGAGCTTGTGGAGGAGAGGTACGCAGGAAGTCCTGAAAAAGGAAAAACTCGTGACCTCCCTCAGGGGAAGAAAAACGGAGACTCCGAGGGAAGAAGAGAAGAAGATCGGAAAAAGGAAACTTCACGGGAGATGGAATACGAGTGCGTTCAAGGGACAAAATAAGAGCATCGGCTCTATCAAAAGCTGTTTGGAGAAGAACCTTGAAAAAAAAAGGGGGAAAAACAAGAAAAAAGTGTGAAGGTCGGGAAAAGAAACCCTAAAAAGGATGCGGAGGGAGGCCGGGACACGCGGTAAAAAAATAAAGCCTTCCCGTTCCAAGAAAAAGAACCGTCACAAAAGGTTGCCCGAAACGTAAACCGACGCCACTGAAGAAAGGAGGAAAGGAAAAATGCACCGCCCAGCAACAGGCCACAAGGAGGGAAAAGAGACTGTGCAAACTGAAGGGGAAGTTGACGTCACGAGGCTAAAAAAGAGGAGGGGGCAGAGTTCAAAATTCGGAGGGGACACGGCACTTCGTCGAAGGCACAAAAAGGGGGAACCAGCATCCAAAAGCTGATCGGGGACCACAAAAGGAAGACAAGAAAAAAAAAGGAAATCGAAAAAAAACTCAAAAGAAGAGGGGAAGGCGAAAAAATGGGCCACTAGTACAACGAGGAAGAAAAGGGCGTCACAGCACAAAGACCCCCGCTAAAACGGGGGGGTAAAAGAAAAACAAGAAAACGCACTGCGAGTCGTTTCCAAAAACTAAAAGCTAACGTCTACCAAAAAAGACGAATGGTGTCAACAGACTGGACCGATGTGGGAAAAGGAAAGAGTTGGCACCATAAGAGGGGGGGGGAAAATGAAGTGAAAAAAAAAACAAGCCACTCAATCTGGGGGAAAAAACTTAACGGCGCCGGCCGGAATCTAAGGGACCGGAGAGGAGGACAGAGCCATAGGGCTAAACAGAAAGCATCTCTCTCAACACAAAAAGAAAGGCCTGGGTGACTTTCTCAGCAAAGGTCGGAAAGTAGAAAACCGCGCCGGGAAGCTCGGGGCTAAAAAAAAAAAACTGGAGGGGGGGAAGGGAAGTTAAAATCAAAGGACTGCGTGTATTGACCAAAAGGGGAAGAGGGAAAAAAAAAGGCCTTCTGGAGGGGGACACCTAAACCCAAGAAAAGTCCGTGTGTGGGGGGGGGGGTCGGGGTGGGGCCCATGAAAAAGGGGGAATTCATCGGAAGAGTGGGGGGCCACCACCCGTGTGTTGGTTCGGCGAAGGGGGACCTTATAGGGCGGGGGGATACTATTGGGAGAGTGGACATGTGTTACACAAGACGGCGGGGTGTTTAGGGGGGGTTGAATTATGGTGGTCTTCCTTTCTTCCGTTGGGCGTCAAGAAGGGGGGACGGTGACCGAGTGGGCTTCGACGAAGTGATATTGGAAAGACAAAAGCCGGGGGGAGAAACTAAAAGGAGCGGACGTCGCAGCTCTGAAAAGTAGGAAATGATACCGGCGCGGGAAAGAATTGGCAGTTCTTTGCAGGCGATCGATGGGGGAAAATGTATGTTCAGTTTTTAGAGGGGGGAATCAGTAGGAAAGGGTTACGACTGCAGGGGATCGTTTGCCCGGACCAGGTAAGGGGAGGGTGCCCGAAAAAACGTAGGGAAGGTAAAAGCACCGGTTGTCTTGGAGACCGACCCAGGACGGGGGGGAGCGGTTTATCAAGTAAAAGCGGGCCGGTCACGTCATAGAAAACAGGCCTCTGTTTGTATCGCGCGGGAGAAAAGCGTGGGAGAAAAAAATAAAAGTACCTCAGGGGGATGCCAGCACGAACAAGGATGGTCAGGTTTCACCCAGGAGGGAAGGGGGGCTGCCAATTCAAATTTGGTATTCCAGCGCCGGAAAAAAGGAAAAAAACGGGGGGTATCTCGATCCTGCATGATGAGACCGGTGTCCAGGACTCGTAAAACAAACAAACAGCGCTTATTCGACGGGAACACAAAAAGCTGATCAGAGTGAAAAAAAAAAAAAATAAATTCAAAATTGTAGACGAACAAGTCAAACCCAACTGGGAGCACTAGGGCCCCATCCGCCGGTGAGGGGGGAGTGTCTGCCTCCAAGGCAGATTCTGCAGTCTTGTCCAGTCAGACGGCCCTTCTGGAGGCACTTTTTTTCAGAAAAAAGGGGGCGCGTGTAAAAAGCTGG
>Ga0179591_1358419_pt1 | contig 14507 bp, 8 predicted proteins | sample CZOMad2_1_08_16f_FD_182891 | JGI IMG/M metagenome (GOLD analysis project Ga0179591, IMG submission 182891) | Vadose zone soil fungal communities from Angelo Coast Range Reserve, California, USA - CZOMad2_1_08_16fungal (PacBio error correction) | ecosystem: Environmental > Terrestrial > Soil >...
CTGCCGAAATCAGTGGAGGAAAGAGGGAGAGAAAACGCCGTGCTCGAACCGTTGTCAGGGAGGATTTCAAAGGAGAAAAGGAAAAGCCATCTTCGGAGGGCTATGCAGACACCAGCCCCGGCAGTCTTCGCGCCATCGCGAAGCGGCAGTATGATCTACAACAGCGTCGGTTGGAGTAGGTAGGAAGGGGAGGCCCGAGAGAAAGATCGGTCTGCCCTCGACAGATGATGACCCGCCTCATTGTTCCGCAATAGAACGAGCTTTGACGATGAGGCCGGCCCTAAACGCAGCGGGCGGGACCTCTCCGTCAGAAGACAGCCGTAGGACTAAATAAGGCAAAGCGGAAACCGGGGAACCCTCGAAGAAAAGAAATGCGGCAGCACCACTCCTTCGCGCGATTGCTATGCTCTTGGCGCCTGTCAGGCGAGATCATCGATACCTATAGTGGGACATCCCAAGGCAGGAAGGGGGGGAGAAGGGGTCTACAGGAGTGGACTATCCTGGCTGGAAAATTCCCTGGGGGTCATCTACCCAATGAAAGGCGGGCTCGCGCAATGCCGGAGAGAGGCTCGAGCAGAAACAAATCAGGGAAAAGGGTCTAAGACCTCACTTCTTTGGACGTGGGAGGCCTGTAGTGACGAGTATCTGCTATCGAAAAATTGAAGAAGAGAGGAGGGCGAAGGGAATCCCTTTAAAAAGATAGCAAACCGCTTAGCCATCGGGCGCGTTCGATTCGATATCGTCTCAATCTCCTCTCTGCAGAATAAAAAGAGAGAGAAACCGCTATGATTCTTGTACTCCTTCAAGACAGAAATATGGGGGTGAATTCTACGCAAGAGTGGGACGATAAACATTGATGATCTGAAGGCTTTGCGCAGAGGCTGATTCGGAGCAGGGGGGAGGGGTGATAGACGAGGACAAAAGGACGAAAAGACGTCTCAGATTCTCCAAAGTCTTTGGTGGATTACCCGCCGACGCAAACAAGGTGGGCTGAAGACAGCCAAGGCCATAGGAGAACGGAGAGAACCAAGAAAAGCCTGCCACCAAGCAACCTTAAAGAACACGGCCAATTTTTCACAAACAAATTTATCACGCCGTCGTAGACATCCTCGCTGAGGTCGGCTTGTCGCGACGCTGGGTACGTCCAGTGAAGGGGGACGGCGGTAAGGGAAATAATTCGCTTACATATGAGGGTGGGGGTAAAAGAAAGCTTCTGGACTAAAGAGTTTCATATCGGGTAAGCGATGCGTGGGACTGCGGTCATCAGTGATCTCTGAACTTCGTGCACACAACGAAAATTCTTCCGTCGGAACTGCAAATAAAGGGAACGGGAAAGACGTACATCATTACGCACCTATTAAAAAAAAAATCTTCCCAGCAAGGAATCGGAGACGGCATGAGGTCGGGGTGGGGAAATCAAGGGAGACCTGGATAACCAGCGGGTGCCTTTCAGAGGCCAGCCTCGACAAGGTCGTTTCGTCGGTGAAGGCCGAACCATTATCCGAGAGAAGGATTCATCTTTTGGGTATAAACGGGGCTAGTCGCTCGGAAAGATGCTCTTCTCGCGGTGTTGTCCGCAGACTGGGTAGGAATTGAAGGGGGGGGGGAAGAACGCCGAGGGAAAAGGAAAAACTTCTACCCGTTAGAGTCGGGACGGATGTGACAAGGGGTGATTTACACAGGACATGTGGAAATGGAAAACGCATCGGTCCGTTCCTTCGGGGTATACACTCGTGGGAGGGGGGAACTCTAACAAGAATGAAGAAAGGGGCGCCGCGGCATTCTTGCCTATGGGACAAGAGTGAGGAAAAACCACTCGGAAGAAGGGGGAGGCGACTGTGAGCCCGATGATGAATGTCGTGGGGGGTTACCTCAGGGGGTTGGTGAAAAGTCGTTGGAAGACCGAGAGCATGAAAAAGGTGCTATTTTAATTTTGTCAGAGGGGGGGCGAAAAAGAAACGCTTCGACAAGCCTCGCGTTGACCCTGACTGCAAGCAGACGATCGCACGTTATCATACCGAAGAGCCAGGAGAAAACCTTGCAACAAAACGAAAAAACACCAATTCCTACGATACAATCTGTTTTGCGCTGTTAACCTGCTGAGTGGATGCCTTTTTTGGAGGGGAAAAGCCGACCACAAGAGAAAAGGATACTAAATTTACGGGCTCTCCATTTGCAGAAGACGGTGGTCTCTATTACCTAGTCTAGGCAGAAGGAAAGAATTTAGGACTTGAGGGGGGGGGGATATAGGGATGGAATATTTCGGCGCTTACTGGAGACTTAATCGAAGGAAAATTTTACACTAAAGAAGGAAAAGACGCTTGGTTCGACAACATCTCCATCACAGGGAGGATGGCGGAGTAGAGGTAGGTGAGGGGACAAAAAACTCAGAGGAACTCCTCAACACTCAACTTCGGACCAGAAGAAAAGGGAAGGGACTTTTCTGAAATCTAGAACAACAGAAAACAGCTATTGTTGTCCTCCAGCATAGAAGGTTGCCGGGAGGTAAGGAAGAAGGGTGGCAGATCAGAGAAGAAAGGAACCGAAAAATCCGCCAATAGGGAAAAGCCTGCTTGATAGGGGGAAAAGGTCGTCCATGGGGGTGGGGGTTTCAAGAAAAAACGCAACTAAAACAAGAAATGGCGTAAAAGTGGAGTGAAAAATGTGTGGTAAACCAGGAAACTTGCCGGGGATTCATAAGATCTTTATTCTATTTGACTTCGGTCCTCAGGATAGAGGCTGCGAAGAGGAGCGAAAAGGAGAGGAAAGGAGTGAACTCACGCCTTCTTGCCAAAAAATAAGAAAGGGGACTTCCTAACTGGGAAGACACGAGACGCGCGTTGGCAAATCGGCAAAAAAGGAGGATGGAAATGAAGAGAGGGGGGCCGGAGTTATTGACGGTTGCCGTCGACAGCCAGGGGGGGCGCAAAGGCGCCCATGTTCTTGGGTGGGGGTAAACTTAAGGACCGGTAGGTCGATCACACACCGAGGCTAGGGATCGTACGGGGGAAAATCACACACGGGGGGGCAGATGGTCCATTTGCTTCCATTCTTGCGAGGACCAGTAAACGATGATTGATCAACAAAAGGGGGGGTTCCGGCTTGGATTCTTATCTTGGTGGGGAGCAAGGACAACAACGGGGGAAGACACTTCAAAAACTAACAGTGGGGGGGGGTGTGATGGCCTTAAGAAAAAAAAGAAAATCCGGTTGGAGTCTATTTGCCACCCGGTTAAAGGTGTCCACCGAAAAAACCTTGACCTTACTTCTCAAAAAGAGAATACGGGGCCCACGTACCACTCATTTCAGGCGAACGCGCAGGCGCCCGTGTAAATGTCAGCGCTGAAGGGAAGGTAAAGAATCAGGCACTTCATGAAGGATAGATATAGCCGAATCTGGGTCTCAAGGGGAAAGGTCATTTCAAAACGATAAGAAGGGCCCGAATTATATCACCTCATCCTCCGGACTTGGGTAAAGGGGAGAAAAGTAGAAAGCTTATAGATGTTGGGGAAGGGATTAACCTCTTTCGGATTGGGGGGGGGGGGGGAAGGGAAAAAAAGGAGGTGGTTTCCAACTTTTTCGATTTCAGGATCAGCAAAAGCACGGTAGAAAATGTCACGTCCCCTGTGGTCCGGCCGAGGCCCTCCTTAAAAGAGGCCGGATCACACGAAAAGGGACAGGCTTCAGCTGGCTACGTACGGCGTGGATTATCAACTCCTAGGCAGCCGTTCATCTAGGAAGGGAAACTACACTAGAGGATGACAAATCTCGACGGAAAAAGAAGGCACCTTCTAGACTACGTCAGAATGGTCCGCGCAAATATCAACTTACGGAGAGCACAAAGAGGGAGGACGAAGTTTATAGTGGTGATTGGAAAGAGACAACTTTGGGGCAATCTACTTGAGAAAATAGATAAGAGTGGGCGGGACGAGGGGCTTAGGGGGTCAATGTAAACGAGAAGTGAAGAACAACGGGGTTGGGAGCAACTGGAGCCACCGGCAGACAAGGACAGCAGGATTGGAAGGGCGATGCTTCTGATGAACGAGAAACTTCACAGACATAGGTACTAGGTGACCCTTCTGCTTCTCGAACCCCGCTCGAGAAGTGTTACTCGGCAACCGGGAGCCAGAAAGAGATCAAGGATGAATCCAGATTCGATTGGGGGGAAAAGCGGAAGGGAGCGGCATCTACGGTGGAGCCCCGGCGTGCCAGTTGCGCTTGGCGTATGCCCATAGGTGGAGGCCAGAAGGTGGACAGGGGGCTCAATTTCGAGATAGGACCATGCCAAGAGTCGTTACGTCGGACTCTCGGGGTCGGGGAGTTGGTTTGTCGCAAGGGGGAAAGAAAAAGATGAGAACACAAGTCGACAAAGAAAAGGTGAAACAAAATGGAAATGGCCATAGCCGGTTACCTACGCGGGGGATGAACTTAAATGCAAAGTGAAGTCCGGCGGGCGGGGCAGGCAGAAAGAGACGATCGGCAATCACACAAAAAAGGATGAACATCAACACGGCCTTCATCTGCGTCTTCACGAGTTTTGGCCGAAGAAAGGAGCCGGGGCGGGAGGGGGAAGGGAGGGGTTAGTTACGTGGAAGACCGTGTTCGGCCTGCAGGGGGGAAGCCGGTTTGATCGCCATGGGGAAGTACTGCGAACGAGGAGGAGTAAAGTAAGCAACTCAAATAATTATTTCTGGGGGACGTCGAGGGTAAGCTCGGAGAGAAAATCGGGAAAGGTGGGCAGCCAGGAAGTTCGATTAGTATGAGGTCAGAACAGAGGATCTCTCCAAAAGTGAGGAAGAAGAGAAAGACCCTGAGGTGAAGAAGCCTTGGTAAGAGAAGGAATGCGACGCAAGTCGAATGAGTGCTAAAACTCAAGTCCCCGATCACGAGTACGTATCGGGGAGGGAGAGAGCGCTCTCAGAGAAGAAAACACGAGGCCCCTCGACACACCGTTCGTCAGGAACACCATGATACACTACATCTTAAAAATCACCTGCACAAAACAAAGACCCCATATAAGAGAAAGGGGAGGAGGGGAAGAAAAAAGGGGAAAAACTGGATGGGAAAACCTTTTATCTAGGTGTGGGGTCCGCTGATTGAAGCTGGAAAGGAAGGGAGATATGGCGTGTCGACTTGCCAGCGGAAAATCTCCACAAAACGGAGAGAGGCCGACATACTAAGGCCAAAAAAGACCACTAGAAAAGGGAGAAAAGGCATCTGGACATGGTCCATCTATGGGGATGCGGAGTCGCGTCGACTAAATACCGACGTGCAATGCTTTGAAGGGGGGAAGGGAAATGAGGTGCAACACAGAAAAAAACCAATAGGCGGGGAATTAAAGCTCGGGGAAACTGCTACGATAGGAAACGCCAACTCGCATGCCCCAACTTCAGTCAGTGTATCTACAACCGGCAAAGGGTCCCGCCGCTGATGAAAAAAAAAAAAAACCAGCACCCAGAGTGTCGAGGACAAAGCGTCGTCCAAAAAAGAGAAGCCCCACACCGGGAGTGGGGAAGGAAGGGTCTCGAGTATAGGCTCGGTGACACTTGAGGACCTGCATTGAGAGAAATCACATCATTGGTCTGGGTCCTCGGAGAGAGCTTGTGAAATTGTGCACTCTATCAGCAAAGAATGTCTCTTAAAAAAGAAGATGTACTTCATCCTGGGCGCCAGGGCGACAAAAAACAGTTTCGTCAGTATCTTTAACATGAAGAAGGGATGCAGTCCACCTTAAGAGGGTCAGTAATGATCCGAAAACTCGCGCCACTAAATTAAACGAACGAGGAAGCTAACTTGGGATTAGATACAAGTCAGGAGGGAGAGTGACCTTAAGGAATATCCGTTTGAGGCCCGGAGGGGCTGAAAAATCCTTCATTCGGACCAGTCGCTGGCCGAAAGATACGCTGGGCGCGATTTGAGAATCAAACACAAGCTGGAGGGTAACAGCGGAAATAGAAATGCGTCTAGGAAATGCGGAGATGTAAGTCCTATGAGGGGGGAGGCCAAAGAGGAAAAAGGAGGAGCTACGGTTTCTGATTACCATGGATCAGGGAAAGGGAAGCAAAATCAGGAAGGAGAAAACCAGCTAAAAGAGGGGGCAAACTCTAAAAAAGCAATTGGTGGTGGGGGTGGGTTAATCATCTAAAACCTTCTTAAGGGGTGAGAATGGATAGGCTTGCATAAATTTATACACTATGCGGAAGATACATAATATCCTGAGAGGTATGAAAAACTCTAGGCCCATAAAGGGTCGAAAGGAAAGGAGTCCTCACTAGGGGGAACTACGGCCCTCTCGTGGGTGGACTGGGGAAATCCAGGATTTGGAGGGGGTGGGAAAAAAAACGTTAACGCTCGTGGCAAAATGAAAAACCGGATTGGAGGGGGGTCGCATTCAAAAATCACAGTTAACGTGATTCTGCACGACGGGAAAAAAGCTGAGCGGTGCAAGGGGGGTCGGCCAAAGAAAAAAGCATAAATCCACACAATTAACTCTGTCTGGAAAATTCTGGGAAGTCTCGAAATAGATCCTTAAACGAGAAACTTAGGGCTGAAAAGTGGTTAGGGGTGTAAATCCCGATAATAAGGACTGGGGGAAGAAAAAGCGATACCATGTCCTAGGCGACGGGCAGACCTGGTTTTGTCGGAAAAAACTAATTCACAAGGAGAAAACAATATAGGAAGGCCCGTCTCGAAAAGTCAGACCTACTTAGATATGGGGGACTAGGGCGCACTATCGTGAAGTCTCAAGCGTTACGTACAAGGTGGTTAAGGGCGGAAGGAAAAGCGAGTACAAAGCGGGGGCGCTCAGGAGAGCGTCGAGGGACCGAAAAACAATCGCTCCGGTGTTAGAAGAATTGAAAATAAAGATACTTTACAAACCAGGCTCATCCAAGAAAGATCAGGTTACCAGGATTTGGGGGTAGGGGGGGGGGGGTAACACGTAAGAAGGGAAACATCCTTTAAGGGGGCGAGTCTCAATGCAGTTATTCAGGAACCTATGAATCCTTTCCATGAACTAGGATCCGCAACCATCGTCGCCTCCGTCAGTATGTCGTGAAGGATACAAAACGCGGGTAATTTGGTCCTAGTTGAAGCAAGTCCCGTCTGATCGGGTCATAAGGTAGGAGTGAAGGAAGGACAATAAGACCTAGATTGGACATAAGAACACACTAATACAATAACGGGAGTCTCATTTTGGGAAGAACAACTAGAACCGGGAAATCAGCTGGACATTTCCCTGTCCTCTCCAAACTCTACAGTAAAGAACTAGCTACACAGCACCGGAAGGAATCATGAGAGGAACGGAGGCGGGCAAGCAGAGGAGAAAAAAAGATTTCTTAAGGAGACTGAATGAGCATCATCGCTTTTCGGCTTGTCCGCCAAGAGCCGTACAAAAGGGGGGGAAACACCGATCTCTGAGGAAGGGGTTGTGGGTTTTCGTTGCACCTGGGAAGGTTCTGCGGCATTGCGCTTAGGGTCATCTAGAGTACTCGTCGGACTTGGACGGAAATGGTAAAGGAAGGCTGGAAAGGGGAGGTGCAGGGGTAGGTAGCCTGAGCAAAAACTGCCATTTCTCCCAGAGAGCCAATCGGGCTGAACCCGAAAGGACACCGCCCGCGCACATCAAACACAAGATAACATTCGGGCAAAGACGCCTAGAGAGAGGAAGACTGTAAAGGTGGAACCTCGTCCAAAGAGTCAACTACACGGAAAAGCCTTTGGGCAGAGCAGCCCACGCGGGGAAATAACCACCGAACCCGCCTTGCGGACGCGCGCAAAGGTCCATGGAAGAGAGAAAGGGGGCACAAAAACAAAAAATCACCAGAGGAAGACTCTACTCGGAAGATAACGGCGAATTTTTTGGTTGAATGAGAACTTGGAAAGACCTTCCCAAAGTTTAGACGGCGGACAACACGCCTAATCAGAACCCCGTCATCTTAATCCGAGCGCTACGAAAAGGGCTACAGATCGACAAAAGGGGGAATCGGGGCAGGAAGTGGAGGCCTGCCAAAGATCACTCTGTCCAGTGATCAGGCTGGCAGAGAGAAAGGGAAAATGGTAGGAAATACCGGCAGGGGGAAAAAAAAGAAACCGGACAAATAGCTTCGGAGAGAAAGGAGGAAGGAAAGTCGTGACGTATGGAGTCCTCAACACAAGGACTCTGGTTGCGGAAAAGCATGCTCGCGTGTTCTCAGAAGGAAGAGATGGAGAAAGGATTGACAGCAAGATCCAGCTGGAAGAAAACTCCGCCAGGGAAGGGCCGTGCGCAGGTGCCCCAAAAAAAAAAAAAATAACCTACTACATTCGTAAAGGGAAAGTCAGGAGAAAAACGCTTCAAGGAAAAACCTCACTTACTTTTTAACCTGACATCCTTCGGACGAGAGCCCGCCTCGACGAGGAGGGGGAGGAAGAAACAAAGAAGACAGTCTGGATGCATTAAGGGGGGGGGGAACCCAACCTTTTCCCTTGAAGGGGGAGGCAAGCGCGTCATTTTTAAATAGCAAGGTCCGAAATGCTCTTCATCTTTGGGGAAAAGAAAGGAAAAGAGTTTTCTGCCGTCTGGTAGCAAAAAATAAAAAAATGGTATGACTATCGAAAGACGGAGCCCGTCGCCGAGCCTCCTGATCACCATGAGGAGAGAAGGCGAAGCGACGCGAAAAAAGACAGGGGGTCCAAGTTTATAGGAAATAGGGGACGTGAGAATCCCCCCATATGGATGAAGGAAAGGGGGCGGAAAGCATCCATAAATCTTAGAGGGTTCTGCCGGCTGAGGAGCTAGGGCTACCTGCCCTAACGCAAAAAGCGCGAGGGAGCCCGATCACAGGAAAACTATACGCAAAGAGGAAAAAATACGCCTCAACCGGGTTCCTCAGTAAGGGGGCAAAAAAAGACCGCCCTGTCCGACCGTTCAGGAGACGACAGATCGAGAGGAGAGTACCGTGGAGGGCTGTAGGTTAAGACCTCCCATAGGGACTACAACTATAAAAAAAAAATCGAGAAGGAAAGCGGATTGTTCAACGCAGCACCAACCGAAAAAAATGGGCAAAAGATCAGGGAGAACAGGAGAGGGAAATGATCCTCGACACCCTTCCTCCTTGGAACGCTGGATCGTGGGTCGGCGGCACTGTGAAAAAAAGAGCACTCACAATAAGCAGGAGAAAAGGGGAGGGGGAATGCTAATTTTTAGCGAGTGCCTCGGAAAAAACCCGGTCCGAAGGAAGGGGCTACAATACTTTGGGTATCCTAACATTCTTCCGAAGTCCAGAAATCCGGGAAACCCTCCCTCGAAAATCTCTTTCAGATGGCCAGAGAGGAAAAAATGATATTCAGCGTTCAGACTGGAAAAGCAATAGCCGAAGAAGGGGGGAAGTTCAGTCGCTGCCTCGCCCCTTGAGGACGACAGACCGAAAAAAAAGTATCTACTTTCTCTTGGAGATAGCTGCCGAACGCCGGGCTGGGGGGGGACATAGACCGAAGGTCCGTCAGAGGCTAGAGCTCGCGAGGAGTGGGAGACCAATGTAAATCACACGGTCGAGCACAGCCGTAGGGGGGGAAGGAGAGGGAAGGGTTCAGCAACCAATAATCAAAGATCTCCGAAAACAACAACCAAATGGGGCAACGCCGATAATAAAAAAAGAACGGTGACGGCGCAGCCGGCTCTACAGCGCCTCGTCTCGACCGGGTCTGGCGGGCGGTTCAGGCGGAGCCAACTACGCGCCTAGATGTCGATCTGACAAAACGGTACAGGAGAACAGGTCTCGGTCGAACGAGTCGAAAGTGAGAGCGGTAGCGAAAAAAAAAGGAGCTGTATTGTAACACCGGGGAGAGGCCCAGATGTTCTAAGAACGCATGAAATCTGCTGCGGGGGGGAGGGATAACAAGTGTCATTAAACCAGAAGAAGGACTGGTCCATAGGACAGAGGGTACTTGGAACGGGAGCCTTGTACCGAAGCATCGGGCTGTCAAGCTGCCGAAAGCGAAGGCGCAGGTACAAAAAAAGGGAGGTGTCAAGGGAAAGGACTTCAAGTTGTTGAGGACCGATAATAAATCGTCACCAAAAACCGACTTCGCTTCTATGATAGCTCTGGACTCCTCGGCGCGATCACTACATCGGACCAGCAAGAAGATCGAGTGGTAGAGGCAAAAGGGGTGACGAACGCGTAACAGGCCCGGGGGGGGGGTGCCAAAAAAAACACCTCGAAAAGTCGGGGATCGACAGGGGCCGCCTCTTCTCTACGAGGGTGGCAGGGCCCAGAAAAAAACAGGAAAGAGAGCCAACGGCTAAAACTCGTCAGAGTGCCGTAGGAATCTGCGGAGGACTTACTAAGAAGATCTCGGCGAAGCAGCGGGATCTGGTTCGCTTCGATAGGGCAAAAACCGGAGTGGGGAGAAGATTCCAAGCGATACCGCAGAATCTTTCTCGCGAGAAAAAAAAACAGGTTCAAAAACAAGGACGCTCTCCAGAAGGATTATCTTACTCCTTCCAAAACTCACATCAATATGGGGGGAAGATAGAAAAGAAAGCGTGGGAAATTAAAAAGAGGAGAGAATCTTTGAAAAGGAGGTCTTCAATGAGCACTGGTGATCGGAGGGAGTATTACCGAAAACGAGAGCTCAGTCGAAATAGTCTTGGGGTGCCACGAAGGGGCTAGTTAAAAATATACCAGACAATCTGCGGGCTCATCACACACAACAATAAGGAAGGCCAAGCGGTAGTTCACAGTCTCAAAAGTGGGTCCAAAACTTGAAGTATCCCGCTGGTATGCGTTAGCACAACAAAACCTCGGGCGGTTCTGAGTTCTCTTATAGATCAACAGGGACCGTCGAAATTGAAGAGGGGGCCTAATGGGCATTCCTTCATTTCTTTGTGGACTATTTTTTCATGCTCCGGTCGATTAGGAGAGAAGCATGCCATAATAGTTGGTAACCACTTCTGGTGAGCGGCTGGTCATCGCAGCCGCCTCTTCCCTTCGCCTATCACAAAGAAAGAACCGGAAAGTAGGGGCCGCACCCAAATACAGGGGAGGGGGAAAACTCATTACTTCCAGCGAATATAGGAAAGAAAATCGGCATCAACGAAATGGGTCCGGAAAGTGGGGTGGGGACCAACATGTGCACGACATTGCCAAAACCAGCAGGGGCAGTTCGAAGGAAGGGATCTAAGCAGAAAAAAAGGGTGAGGGGGAGAAGGGACATAAGCAGTAAAACAGAGACAGCGGTTTGGGATTCTGTTAGAAACTTGGCTTAGCGAAGGACAGGAGAAGGAGAGGAGCGTTGGGGTGGCCGCAGCCTCAAATATATTCTTAAATTACGGCCGGAAGGTCAATATCCTTAAAAACACTTAGAACTTCTCAGCCAGTTTAGACTCGCTTATATGTGGAGGGTACCCAAAAGATACTAATGGCGCGAAGGCGCATCGTTTAAGGGTCCGTAGTTGTTATTTCTGGCCAAAGGAGGGAAAAGCTGAACCAAAGGTGATGCTCACTTGCTAGTAACGCTAAAAAGGATGTGACGAGGGAAATACCTTGAAGTCCGCCCCAGCAGGGCAGGAAGGAAGAGAAGGGGAGAATAATTAATGTGTCGTTTTATGGTCCGGCGGCGGGGGTGGTTTTGCTGGCGGGGTCCAGCCAGGACGCCGCGACCTTGGCGGTTGTGTCAAGCCCTACACCGCAGTCGACCATCCTCGGGACTCCAGTGACGTCAAAAGACGACGTTACTCTCTCAGCGGACAGAAGGGAGAAGAATAAAAAGGGACAAGTGCACACGAAAAAAAAGGCAGAAGAAGAGGGGAAATGTTCGCTTTTAAGAACCTGCTGCGAGCCGCTTTTGTTGTCGTGGCAGCCAGAATAAGGATGTCAGGAGGGCGCGCCTAGGGTCAACAGAGGATGGGTGGGGAGAGGAGAAAGTTGAAATGAAAAATGATGGAGACGGTTTTTGGGGTATAAGGTATGCTTTGGTGCTCGGACTGGCATCGTAAGCTGATTTACACAAGGGAAGAGCCGCACTGGGTGCGAAAAAAGGACGTCATCACAGGAGGGAGGGAGTAGCGTTACCGTAGACTCGTTTCCAGGACCTTCACTGAACTGATGATCAGACGGGTACGGGTCTGAGGAAGAGACGTCTTCAAACTTCTAAGAACTCTCAAATCGGATGGTGGGGGGGGCCTACTCCAGTCGTGGGGGAATGATTGAAGACATCGTGGTGGACTTAGCATCGAATGCTCCCCTTTAAACCAGGGTACCCAAATGGGACGAAGAACATGGGATATCACGGTCAAAAAATGGTTTCCCTGGAGACGGGACACCATACAAAAAAAGAAGTGGTCAAAAAAGGACTTGCTGATGGGGAAGAGGGGGTGTACACTCGTACTAAATACTGTCCGGATTCAGAGATCTGAGGGCCAGGTGTGATTGGAGGTCCGCGACGTAAATGCATAACGAAGTCGAGCGCCAAGGCAACCACCAATGACTTAGTGACCCACTCCATCAGAAGTACGTCCTGGTCGAACATCACGATATCGCGGGGGGGTAGGAACCAGCGGAAAAAGTAGACGAAAGGGAGGGGGGGGGAATAAAATATTGCAAGGGGGAACGTCTCTAGGAGTTTGGTGGTGGGAAACGAAATGTACGCCAACCATCGCAAAACGGGGTGTACCCCGCACGTTGTGAAAAGACACCTTCGGGTCTGAAAAACACAGCTGCAGGGAAGAGGGAAAAGACGGAACTCCACACTGGTTTCATTTTGATCGGTCAATTGGGCTCAAGAGAGAAGGGACCGTTCCCCTTCTGAATTGAGCAAAAAAGCACATTTTCACTGGGATGCAGGAAAACTCTTGGGGAAGAAACCCGACGCAATTGATTCAGAGGTTTTCCGTCGGGCCAAGGACTCAACGAACGGGGGAGTATGTGGGGTGGGGAAGCACGAAAATGAAGGGGTTTAGATGCAAGCCTGGGGAAGTGGGGTGGAAAAAAAAATCAAAATCCTGATGGGCTCACACAAACACGCGATATGCCCTTACAAGGAGGAAAACAGAGAAGGGGCAGAATCTGGGGAGACGCCTTTAGGAATATCAAAAAATGGGTCACGAAAGCAACTTATTAAGCAGGAAGGGGGAAGCAGATTGTAAACACTGCATAAGGGCAGCCGATAAATACTTCACTAACCGAATTGGGACGCACGTCGACCCCAACCACAATATTTAAGGAAGAGGAAGAGGGGGACCAGGGAAACCTTGCTGATATTTGGGCAAGGGGGGTGGGGTGGAAAGGTCAAATTCTAAGAAACCTCGGAGAACGAAAGGACCCGTGCCGCCGCGGAAGGCTACAAACTATTAACTCCGAACGGGAGAAGCTGTCAAATACCGTAACGCTGCGTGAGGTCAACGCGATTACATCCGTGAAAGATATGGAAGGAAGAGAACCGGGAAGACATAATGGGCTTCGAAAATAGGGAGCACGGCAAGAGAATCATAATTTGAGAAGTCGCAAACAGCGACGTATAAGTAAAGCACAAGATCGCAGGTCTAGTTTCGAGTGCAATGGGGAGAGAAAACTTGGTGCAAATCAGAGGGGAAAGGAGGAATCATACTATTGTCGGAACGCAAAAAGCTCCAGTTAAAAAGTTAAGAACCCGGGTGAGGGCTACCGGGCCACGGCAAACAGGAATAACTTGTGGAAGGCGACGTGAGGAGGACCCTCCAAAGCCACACTGAAAAAAATCTAAGATAAAAAAAGACAGAGTTACCTGAATCAGAAACCACGCCGGCGAAATTTGATCTGCAACCTACGAGACTTGAATCTAGAACCAGAGGATAAAAATCCGTTTTGGGGGAAGAAGGCTTGGTCCTCGAAAAAAGAGCATCTGCTGGACAGGGGGGCGGGTTTAAAAAAAATTCGTCGGACGCGTTGTAGTCGATGCCCATAGGTCCGAAGTTTGGTCAAGCGATGATTGGGGGGGGACGACGAGGAAAGGTCGCGTGAACTGTTGAAATCAAAAAAGCTGCTTTTTGCACAACAAGGGGCTCGGGGTTTCTAAAGATAGCAGTCAGAGGCATACGACGACAGGCAAAGGGGGGGGGAACAAAGTGCCCATGAAAAAATAAAAAAAGTCTGCGCTTGAAGGAAATAGAAAGTAGGAGGAGAAAGAATCATCATGTGAGACTTCCGAGGTCGGGAAAAAAAAAATGGTAAGCAGAGTCAGCTGCATCACATCTCAAAAAATAGCGCTCGGCCGTGCACCAGAAGGCGTCTTAAACATGCGGGCAGAGACGTCGCGTGAGTAAGGGTTCGGGGAACTTTGTGAGGTGACGTGGAAGATACCTTTTAGCGGATGAATTTGTTTGGACCGGGTGTGAGCAACGTATTGATCTCGCTCAGCTCATATAATTATACTTATCCCTCTGAGATTACTCGGCGTGAGCGGGTTACTTTGGGAAAGGATTAGGAAACAGGGGACACCCAAGAAAAAAATTACTTCGAAGGGTTACAGGGATGAAAGATCGGGCGTAGC
>Ga0179591_1374258_pt1 | contig 14507 bp, 15 predicted proteins | sample CZOMad2_1_08_16f_FD_182891 | JGI IMG/M metagenome (GOLD analysis project Ga0179591, IMG submission 182891) | Vadose zone soil fungal communities from Angelo Coast Range Reserve, California, USA - CZOMad2_1_08_16fungal (PacBio error correction) | ecosystem: Environmental > Terrestrial > Soil >...
AAAATGCGAGCGGACAAGATTCAGCGACGGCGCTATCTCTGATCGGGAGCCGGAGAGGTACGAACGTCGTATGACCTTAGGGAAGGATATTGTTGAACAGCGGACCGGCAACTTCCAAGGAGACGAGAAAAGGGAGACGGCGCCCGGACGGTACCCTTAGTCACAAATCGGTGAAAGTCGCAGCGGGGAGAAAGAGTCCGCGAACATGCCAGCAACAAGAAATCAATGTACTTAGCGAGGGGTACTTGAGAGCCAGGGGGGCCAACGACTCCTTCCGAAATCGGAAGAGAGACTTTCTCGGCACAAATTACCAGGGAACAAGGGTGGCCAGGGAAGACGAGCCCAAGAGACTGGGCGGTTTTGCGATTTAAGACGACGGCGTCGAACAAACATGGATAAACCAGCAGGGGCGGGGCCCAGTGACGTACGGGAAGCACCCGACCAGGGCAATAGGTCCAAAGCTTATTCGAAGCAAATATGCCACTCGGAAGTCGAAAGCGCGTTAAAGCCGTACCGCAGTTGGGGCCGCCGGTGATGGGCGAAAATGTCATAACATGGCACGATCGAAACGCTACGTTGCTTGGTATATCGGGGAAGGAGCACCGACCCGAGCGACAATCCGAAGCGCGGGAGGAATGTCAGTAGGATGCGGAGAACCTTGACGGCGCTTCTGCCATGGGGGCTCCGAAGACGAGCCAAGGAATCCTCCTGCAAATCCGGTGGGGATATCTAGAAATGAGCGAGAGGGCACAGTCGGACGCCATCACCGAGTCTGACTGCGGGGGAAAAAGACGGAAGCGCTCCCCAGGTTCTCTGATCCGGTCGGGAATGAGGGGGAGTGTCGGGAAAAAATGTTGTGCAATCACCCGAACAGTGGCGCAGGAGCGTTGACGCGGTAGAAAACTTCACCTAAACGAACAATGCGGTCTGAGAAAAGGTGACCAGCATGAAGTGTCTACACAAGGTCTCCGTGGACGCCTCATAGAACGAACGAACAGAGGTACGGAGTGCTGGGGTTGTCGAACCCTGCAATCGCGGAGGAGCCATTAAGTCTACCTGGGGGGCAAAATCGAAAAGGGGGCTGCCTGTAAAAAAAAAAAAGCTGATGCCGATAGTTCATCGTCCAACGCGGGGAGGGGCAAAATACGCACGGAATTCCCATCTACCCTGGGCCAGTGGGAGGCGCCCCGTAAGTTAATAAGAAACGCAGCGAGTAAACCACGCCAAAGCACGAATTTGGCCCCACCGTAACGCCGCACCGCAGTAGGACACCTCAAAAGAGGAAATCCTATCTAGGGGGGTACGGGAGGAAAGGCTTCTCAAGTAGTGAGAAGCGACTGGGGTGAAACGCCCAATAAGCGCTTGATGGATATAGCCTGCAAAAGGTAACGCAAGAATGTTCATCAAGATCAGCACCGAACGAACGTGTGCAGTAAAAAAGACGAACGTTCCGATCCAGCCCCTCAGAGAATTGGATGGAAAGTACTCAAAGACCGTTGAGCGGTCTCAATGCCCGCCGCTGCGGGAACGGAGCGGAAAAGAAGCAAAAAAAGACACTTCGGGTATCAAGCCTGAGAGACAAAACGGGCACTCTCTCGAGAAAGGAAGCAGACGTTGCGGTCGGCATAAGCCGAAGAGGTCGTCATTAATAAATCGTCAGCTCATCGTCAAGAGACGAAGGCTACAGGCGAACTGATTTGAGTGGAATATGTTCGCGGAGATAGAAAAAGGGCCGCGTCCGAGAGGCGTCGAGGGAGGAGACAATGAAATAAAGGATCCCCAAACCAACGGGACGTCTCTCCAAGCCCCGAAAGAGGCAGAAATCGCCCGCGCTCGCTAAGGAAAAAGACGCCGTTCGGGGCCGAAGTCTGCGTGGGCTCCGGCCTGCTGGAGGAGTCATCCAGACTCGAGAGGGAGTACGATCCTCTAAGCTCCTCTGACCTCAGAAGAGGCTTCAGAAAGAAAAAAGGACATGGGCTGTGAGGCCCCGAACACTCGTCAGGTCTGTGGACACCGGCTGGAGACGCTGAAGGGGTCTTTCCGGAAAGCGGGGAGTTACTGCCGAGGAAAAGGAGTGTTGGCGAGACCCGTTGCGCATTGTCACTGGTATTAGAGGAACAGGAGGGACGCGGTTCTCTCAGAAAACAGCCTTCGCCGGTCTTCTTCTAAGGCGAAAAAAAAAAACAAACCCGAAAAAAGAAGACAAGGCGGAGCCGCCGGACGGAGGACGGTGGAAAGGGTTGCTGTACGGCACCCTAGGGAAAGACTCGAGAAGAAGGAATTCCTAAAGACTCTATACAAAAAACGGATGTTTAGCCTCAGGTGGTCGGGGACGGAAGATTGCATACGGTACGATTACAGAAGCCATGAACTGTTCTCTTTCGCGATAACTCTCTTGGACAAAAACCGCCTGCAGTCAAGGGGCCACAAAGACCGGAAGGTCGGGCGGCAACCATCAAGACTCGTCATCGAAAAAGAGCGGAGTGCTGTGACTTCACGGGCGACGCGCGTCATCGCCCGGGATCTAAAAAATGGAAAGAGTAGGAAAGAGAGGAGGGAAATGGGAGTCGGCTCTTGAGGGATCAACAAAGCATGACACCCATGGAAGGATGACTAGAAGGAGGGGTGAACTCCGAGCGTCTGCGCGCGGAAGGACAAGCGGCGCGGTAACGCAGAAACCAGTCTCTGGGAGACGAACGTCGCCATGAACTCAGTGGGCCGATCGAAGGCAGCTCCACGTTCTCGGTCAAAAAATGGAAAACAGGAAACTCCTTGGAAAGGGAAAAAAATCGCAAGTAGGCATCCGACGATCCACTCGAGTGCCGATTCGGATAACAAACCAGGGGCAGATAGTTCGCAGTCTCTTCGCCGAGAAAAGAGGGTGGTCCTTCAGGAAAAAGACAGAAACGGAAAGAAACACCGGCGCGCACGGGAGTCGATTGGAACCCGCTCGGCGCAACGCGCACCTAGGAAAAACACCTAAATAACGCATCTAAAAACGACCCAAAACAGCGGAAGGCCGTGGTGGGAACCGACGACGCTGTCGAGGGGGGAGATGGAGGCGGGGAAGGGCCCCCGTTATGTTGGAGCACCGCGTCGAGAGAAAGATATGAGGGATGGATCTCAACGCCCTCAGCACGAGCTGCCTTAGTCCGCGGAAAGGAAGAACCACAGCGGAAAAAGGTCGGCTCCAGGAGGATAGTAAAAAGCGCCAGAGAGCGCGGCAGGGGGTTTCGCGGGACGGGGGGGGAGGCTCCCCGCGGGTTGGTTGTCGAGCACGATGAAAAAATAGCGAAGAAAAGGGCGTCCTGTGCTCAACGGGCCGCGAATAGAGAGCCCGACCCAATCCGGGTTTGCGTTCCTAGTAAGGGACTAGTGAGAGAGATCATAGCAAGGAAATCGCGTCCGTAATATCGCATTAGAACTCACTTAGGTCGCCAGTAAGTCCACTAGGGTGTGTACGGGAAAAGGAAGGGGTAGAAGAGGTCGGGAAGGAAGAGCCTTTTAGCGGGAACCAGGCGGCTTATCGACTGAGTCAGAAGTCAGAGAGACAAAAAGATAGAAGAGCCTGACGGTTAGCCGATCTGCAACGCGACGGGGGAGGTCGGAATGGTGATGAGGTGGGCCGAGAAAGATCGTGGATTTTCAAAGGGAAAAGTGGGCATTGGATCAAAGGCTTGCGAAAAAATGGGGAACGTTGATGGTCTTCGCAAAAAGCCTCTTTTAAATTGGGAACAGGTCTGCGAAACTTCTGTGGGCGGAATGCAAGGGGCGAAAAAGAAGGGCGTTGAAGTAAGATAGGCCGGGGGGAGCGTTGCATTGGGGAAGGCGGGGGGTTTGCGTCGCTTGTGGAGGCCAAATGGACGTGGGTCCGTCGTGTTTGGTGGGTAGGGAAGGAGTCTTCGAATTATCCAAAGGAAAAAGAACAAGGGGGCGCTTTGGCAAAACGGGTGCGTACGTTGTGAATGCCAATGGGAAAGGGGGAGCACGGTTGCCGATGAGAGCAACCAAGGCAAAAACTCGCTTCTTGGGGGCTGGACCCAGGAAGAGGGCCAGTGCGACAAATACGGGCGGGAGCTCGGAGGAGCAGGGGTGGGGGACGAAAAAGTCGCACCTACCTGTCGAAAGCGACTCTGAGAAATTTCACGAGAGGGAAGGACGAACCTAAAGAAGTAGGCAACGTCATTGAGGGTTCAAAAGGAACTGGGTCGACGGCCGCTGAGAAAGCTGTTAAGTACGACGCATCGCTAACAAGGGGGGGAGAAAACAACAAGGGGAAGACCAGCAAAGTGAGCCCGGATCAGCAGTTGAAAGTCCAGCACGTAAAAAAAAGAACGGTTTGTGGGAGGACGGAGGGAAAAGGGAAAGCCGAACTTCCAGGTCTTCGAGGCTCGAAATCAAGGTCAGATCGAGAAAAGAAAAAGACGCGTCAGCGGGGCCTAGGAGGGACAGCCGGATGCCCGACCTGCGAAAAAAGCGCTGGAAGGGGGGGACAAAACGACGACCGGGTCTTTCGGCGTGTGGGGGGGTCGCGCGTGAACCGAACCGTAGCGTAGGGAAAGAAAAGGATATGTTCCTATCGGGGGGGGACAACCCATAAACAGATTCAAAGCGGCAAGCGCGGGGAAAACCGTTGAAAGGGCGAGGGTTTTTCCTTCCTCGGGAATTGAGGAAAGGTTTGCAAATAGGATGCGGGTCCGCAACGGGAGGGGACTCCAGAGGTCAGCATCCATTGACGGGGGCATCCATCTTGTCTTTGACGCTCAAATTAAGGGCCCGTCAGAGAAAGCACCAAGCGAAACTCGAGCGTTCCGGCCATTTTAATGGCCTGGGGGGGAAGGGGACGCAGGAAAGGAAAAAAAGATGTCGACGGACCGAATCTGCTATTCAACTTAGATTCCAGAGCCGAAGAAATGAGAAGGGGGCCACGATGCTTCTAGGGGGAAAAACGACTCAGATTGCGTCATTCTTCCTGCGGTTAGGGTGACGGGGGAGGGGGGGGAGACGGCTAGGTAGGCGCTAAGGGAATTAGGGGAATATTCGGGGGGAGAGGGAACCTCGAACCATAAGTAAATCCCGAAAGGTCCGGTTAATTCAAAAGGCGATCGCGGATAAAATCGGATGGACTGGTTTCTCGCTCGAAGGAAGAGGAAGCGCTCAGAAACACAACAACGAGAAGAAGCACGCCGGCTAGCGAAGGAAGCGTCTATAGAAGGGTTCGATATCGCGAGGGGAGCCGCAGGAGATATTAAGAGAGGAAAACCGCCTATCTGGGCAGCGTCTTCAATTGATAGGTCAGCGACCCTATAAGATTCCGGGAAAACACACTAAAAGCTGAGACCTCGCAACCGGGGAAGAACTCGTCACATCTTAGGCCATGAAGTCGAAAAATCGGCCGCAAATCCGGAAGACAAAATGCCAAGGGAAGTGACGAGTCGACTGGACGGGAGTATCTCCGGAGTCCGGAAAACATCAAGGCGAGAGCAGGGAGTAAAGACAAGCAACGCCTGTGGTGCCTTAACAAGAGAAAGAATTACTGCAGGGGGAGGATGAGGTTGAAGGGATTGAACGCTCTAGAATCGAACTGGAAAAAAAAATGGGAGTGACAAAAAGGGACGGCCCCGTTTGGGGGGGGGGGGGGATTTGCCATCTGTCAGGCATCACCGACCCTGACCAAAAAGAGGATCGAAGCTTAATTACTAAAAAACAGGCCCGCGGAGCGAAAGCCGGCTAGTCTGCAGGACGCAGGGGGAAACGGTGACTCAGGGGGGGGGATGGACAGCATGCAATATAAGCGTAAAAAGCGTATCCTGCCCCGCGGCAAAAGGTACTGCTTCAATGAGAGGACGGATCACCATACCAGAAGAAGAAGAGCGGGGAACCATAAAAACAAGGGAAGCTTGCCAAAAAGGACCTGCCGGTCCTTCCGGCAGAGGGAATAAACTCGCTCCGCTACACCGTGGGCATCAAAAAAAACCGGAGAAGGAGGAATTGCCGGGGAAAAAAAAACTCCAAAGTCGTCGAAATAACGACTCGATGCGCCCCTTGTTCTCTTCTCCTGGAAAAAAAGAAGCGGAGGAGTTTCCGTTCAATCTGGGCATCCCCACGGCCACCTTTGAAGAGCGCGGCTCGTAACGTCGACAGGCCTGTCTCAAGGTGAGGAAAGAAAATGACTGTTCGCAGGAAAGGGGAACCGAAATACCGACCGAGAACTAAAGAGCCTTTCCGACAGGGATGGGGAAAAGAATTTTACAAACGGTCGCACCAGCTCCGAACTCCTGCGGAAGGGTGTCGAAGAAGGAAGGCAGTCGGGAGAAAACCCATTCGGCCCAGAGGTGGAGGCTTGGATCAACAGGAGAAACGTGCGAGCGCTGGCAGAACGTAAAACCACGCTGTAAATTAATGTTAGGATGAATAAAAATGCGAGGTCCTCCACACATAAAAAAAAGACAAGGCACGTAAAGTGCACCGGACCAAAGCCGCAACCGGAGGGCGGGAATGGAACGATCTGGGCGTGAATCCTATCTCCTTCAAAGACGCAAGGGGGGGAGCGGTCAAGAAGAAAGAAAAACAGTGGCCCAAAAGCGAGAGGAAGGAAAAAAAAAAGCTATCTTCCTTTAAATGAGCAAAGGTCTCATAGGGTAACGCAAACGGCAGGGCCCCTGACGAGACGGACACCCGCAGTATAGGGCCTGGGGCCAGAAGGGAAAAACGCGCGGCGAAGTAAGAGGGGGAAAGTGCGTCCGTGAGGGCGTTGGGGGGGGACTCAAAAGATTGACTGGAGGACGGGTCGCTTTCAAAGGACTGGGGGGGGGGGGAGGGAAGAAGGGGCGTCGACGACGGGCCTAAGAAAAAATGCACTAAACCAAAAGGCAGCTCGAGAGATTTGCAAACTGCGTTCTTACTCCGAGCGTACCCAGGGAAATGCGTAGGGGAGAAAAGTGAGCGAGCAGTTCCAGAGGATAGACTTTGAGGATCGTCCTCTCGAAAAAGAAAACCCTCAAAACATATTCGCGCATAGAGTCTGATCTCAAGGCAAGTTGGCGAGCGTTCAAGACATCGGCACATCCCGAACCAAGAGGGACGAGGAAAAAAAAAAAAAACATACAAGATCGTCTGAATATCGGCGCGGAACTCAGCTGCTCGCTCCGTTTCAGATCGGAAAAAAAAAGGCTGAGCTGGTCGAAGGGGGGAAACGGCCTTGACGGATTCATACGGCAAGTCAAGGGGGAAGGGGGGGAGAGCGATCCTCTTCATCCTCTGAGTGCAGGGAAAATAAAGTGGAGGCGTTGGCGTTTCCGCCTCCAAAAAAAAAAACAACAACGTCGTACGTTTGGAAAAAAAAACAAATGGTACGAAGGGGGGGTCGTTCGATAAAGTCTGCATGTACCGCGCAAGGGGAGAACGTTCTCGTGTTGGAAAGAGAGGGCGCTTAGGGGAGGCAGCAGCGGCCGGGGAGGAAAAGAAACAGCGATTGCGAACATGATGGCCGGCGAGTTTCGAAAAGGGGAGACTTTCTGGCGGCGACTGACAGCCTGGCGGTATGAAGTGCGCCGACGCCAGGAGGGCGATTTCGATTCAGGGGAGGGGTCGAGGCACTCTCTCAACGATGCCAAGGTTTGCCTACAGAAGGAAACTGTAACATGGACTGGTCTCCAAGGGAGGGCCTATACACTTTTCAGGAACTGTAAAGGGGAGAGACGGCCCTCAAGGGGGCTAGCCGAATGGCTGCTCGGGAAAAAGGACTCGGCGCCCGCCTGCATTCAGAGGAAAAAAGGAGCGTAAGAGCTGCGCATAACTCCGTAATCGGGACAGGGTGCTAAAAGAAGAGGACGGCTTATCTGGAGACGACAAAGGCGCGAAAGTACATCGCTCATCAAAAAACGATGGAAAGAGAATTCATGCCACGAGAGTACGGCTCGTAAGGTCCTGCTCTGAGCACCCATTTCCAGGAACTTCGGGGGGAAGAAAGACGTCGAGAAGAGGCTTTAGGAGGGGAAAAGCAAGCGGCGAAGAAGGGCGCCGCCGCACTCGAGGATACCCTCCGGGCGGGCCGTCGGAACATTGGTCCATGCGCCATTTCTCGAGGGGAGACCATGGGAGAAAGGAGGTCCTCTTTCAGAGGCAAAGGGAGTGCTTCCGCGTCGCGCGGAGGGGAACGGGATAGGATGCGACAATATAAAATCGTGCGGCCTTCAAGAGAGAAGGAACGAAGAACCAGCCGCATTTTCTCTTAAAGCAGAAAGACCAGAACCCTAAGGGCCTAAAAAAGGATCCGCTCACGTCGAAAGAGGGTTCCGGACTTAGGGTCTAAAAAGCGCGCACCGGGGCCAACATCGCGAAAAAAAGTCGCGATTAGTCTGAAACAGCAGAGAGATCGAAAAAAAAAACAGCGGCAATTCGCCGGGGTTTGAATGAGAGCGATTTGGGCGATGCTGCCGACTCCCCGCAGCAATTGAGAGGGGGGACGCTCAAATCTTCGATCGAGAATGGAAGAGTAGCGCTACTAAAAATCCAAGAGATTGCGGATGAGAGAGCATTCCTGACCCCCGACAGCCTCCTTCGTCTAAACCATTAGGGGGAGAGAGAAAAGGGCGCGCTGGCTATTTTCGACAGAAGCTTATGGAAGGGGGGGAGGATACCGCTGGTTGGGGAGGGCTTTCCTATGAGCAGAGCCGCGAAGAATTCTCCCCTCGGAAGTTTCAGAAGGAAGAGAAGGCACAATAATCGAAGAAAAAGAAAGGTTCGGACGGTGGCCGAGCAGGAAATTCAAAAACGCTGAGAATCTTAACATCATGGAAGAGGCGAAAGAAGGTCGGGAGGGTCTGTCGCTCGAAGAGTATAAAAAGAAGGCGCCTGATCGCAAAGAGGAAACCGGTGGTACGAAAAAAAAAAATGAAAGGAGAGCAAGCGTCGACATTTCGGGCGAGCAAAGAATCGGGGTTCACCTCTATCGGGAATGTAAGGACGAAGAGCTCTAAGAAGCAACGCAGGTACGGGTAGTTCCTTTACGAAGAATCGAATCTGGGGCGAGCTGAAGCGAATCTTCGTTTTAGATGACCTGCCAGCTGGGTGGGGGTACTTCATGTTTGTCCACCCTGGACAAAGGGGAAAAGGGCGATGACCGGGAAGGGGAAAAATCAAAAGGGCTAGCTTAATTTCAGGCGGAAAGACCGCTTTCTGGCGCTGAAAGTGGGGTATTATCTCCTCGGCCGGGACGGGGAGAAGACGTCGAAAAGCCGAAGTTGAAATTGCATGGCCGAAAAAGGGGGAGGAGGTCAGGTGAGGCAGAAGGTAAGTCTGGTGGCATTAGTTGTGGTCGACTCGCTTCGTTCTCTGAAGGACGGTAGCAGACAAATAAAGGGGGCGCGATGAAGCGGCTGGAAGAAAGAAAAAAAAGGAGATGCACGCGGTTTGCCGAGAGCCCAATGCCAAAGGGCAAGAATCTATGGTGCTGGAGGCCGGCCTCAAAAAGAGGAAGGGTAAAAAAGATATGGCCGCAGAGTCCGGCTGGGGGGAGGATTGGGCGACATTCGCAAAGGAAGGATCTGACGTTCGGGCTAGAGGGATTCTTCCCAACGAAAAAGAGGGAGGAAACGTCATGCGGGCAGAGGAAAGGTTTGAAGCATCTGCGGATGCGACTGGGGTCAACCGCAAACTCTGCTAAGGGGGGGGAGGGGGTGATTGAAAGGAAGGGCTGAACCTTCCCCTCCAAGGGACCCCGGATCAAGAACAAGGTTGCCTCACGGACTAGGACTGTTATTTCTGACTAAGAGGGGGGGCAAGGGAAACTATCTAAAGGGGAGGACTCAACATCACTTGTGAGTGAAAAAAAAAAAAAAGGATCGCTCGGATGCCTTGGGCCAGCTCAAAAATGATCCGCTACGGCAGAAAAACCACAGCCCCGGACTGCGTTATTTTACACCGAAATCTGGCGGGGGAGTATGGATGGTGAGCTAAAACTCAAAAAAGGAAACCGAAGACCTTAGCGCATATGGGCCAGTTTTGAAAAAGGGGTATGATTCAGGCTCTCTCCCCATCAAGAAAAGAAAAAAAGGGCAAAAGCGGGTCAGGGGGAACGCACGGGAAAGCGAGTCGATAAAAAAGTCACCCTGCTTACAAATCAGGGGAGAAAAGCTGGGGCCTGGTTGAGCTCGGGGTGCCTTGACAGGGGAAAAGACTCGGGTCGACATTTGTCGGGGAGTCTGTCTTGGAGTCGCATATAGAAATGCGGAAATCCGCAACGAAAACTCGAAATCCAGAAGTGTCCGTGGCAACAGAGAAGCAACAGGGCAATGCCGTCATTGGGGTGAACCGGGGCAGAAAACTTGATTCTCTAAAAGAAGCCTTCCTATGACACTGCAGTCGTATCCAGGAAAAAAGTTTGGATCAGACTAATGACCTCGGACTTGGCTAGTATTTACCTAGCTCTTGGAGGCCTAGACTCCTTCTGAAAAAGGAATAGACGAAGCTGGGGGGAGGATCGAGTCGAAATTAGTGTTGGGGGAGGAATGAGCTGTTGTCTTTAACGCTCAAAAGGGTCCTCAGAACACGAAGGAAGAAATTGAAAAAGAAAAAGGACAGTTGATCTCCATTAGGGGGGCTCGACAGTGAAAGGGGCGATGATATCTTGTACTGGCGGTCTCTCGGTCATCGCGTTTCAAAAAGAGGAGATCGAAACCAAAAAAAAAGGAGTATGGATATGGGGAACTCATCTATCTCGAGTAAAAGTTATCTTGGGTTCTCTATCTATAGCAACTCATATTCCGACGTAAAAGAACGACTCAAGCTGACGAGGGGAACGATATGGTTCGAGGGAAGGCAACGCAGAACTTAACTACGTCCGTCGACCGCGCCAAGCCGTTTACAAAAAGCACCCGGGAGTCCATCGGCAGGAGGGACTCGGCCATCAATAGCTCGGAAACGGAAAAGAGGAAAGTCATGCGGAAGAAAGGGATACACGTCGACAGTACTATGCGTGAGCAAAGAAGAGGAGACAGAAAAGGGGAATCTCATTCTTGCGCGGCACCAAAAAGAACCGGCCCGGACGGCCGGAGCAGCTCTCCACTACTCGGAAGGGATTGGGAGTTAGGTCGTTCCGGCGATACTGAAGAAAAAGGTACCAATACAGACAGGGATTCCCCCAGGTTAGGGGACAGTAGTTTCGCAATCTGGGATAGAAAGAAAGGAGCGAACAGGGAATCCAGAAACTGAAGGGGATGCAAAAGCTATGGTCACGACCGCGTGAAAGATCCGTTCACCTCGCGTCTGGAAGAGAGCTTGGGGACCCGCTTGGGGGGAACCGGTGTATGGGGATCAAAGGGAGATCAGACGATCGGAAAGTCTTAGAAAACTGCCCGTTGTCTTCAGAAGAAGATAACATCAACCGAGGCAAAAAAAATCTGTTCTTTCATACAAAAAGGAATAGACTGGGAAAAGATCGATACCTGAAAGGGGAAGTCAACCACGGCTCGAAAAAGCGCAAAGAAGGGCCTTCAAGAGGAAACGGGGTGAAGAAGAGGTAGAACCCAAAAGAGGAAAAAACTTGTACTTCGGACGGGCCAGGGAGCGACGTTGGGGTGCATCCACCTGTGGGCTGGAAAGGGGGGGACCATGCGGCGAGTGGGGTGACTGTGAAGAAAAAAACCACCCTTGGCGCCTGAGCAGAAGAGGAGCTCCTAGTCATCGGTGAGGGAACGTGAAAAAGGAAGGGGGAGGGAAAATAGTGGTCTCAAAGTGGAAAAAGTGTCTCCTAGAAACAGAATAAAGCAAGGGGGGAGGCAAGGTGATAAGGTTGTTTCTCCCACGGGGCAGCTACAAGAGACGAGACGAGGCCGTATTTGTAGAAAGGGAAGCAGGGTAAGAGGAAAAAAAAAAAAGCGTCTGCCCGCGTGTCAGGCTTGAGTATCATCGGCAAACTCGAAATGAAAAGAGAGGGTACTCAACTCTTTTATGACCATCAAAAAGGGAGGGGGGGAGGGGTCGCGTATTAATCTAATCCAATCGAGGAACAACCCGTGAAAAAGAGTCCAGCTTTCACCTCCAAAGACTCAAGGCCACAACCTAAGAGAAAAAAGGGACGCTCTGTGTCAGAAAAGGGATGTACTTCAACGGGACTTCACTACCATAACAAGGGCGATTCCAAGAAGAGCAAAAAAAAAGGGAAGGCAGGGAGGGAAGCCCGTCAGGAAGAAAAGCTAGACTGGGCCATTCCTGATAAGGTGGAAAGAAGCAAACGGTCTATTTGGGTAAAAGGGCGAGAACTGAAGAGGATACCCTAAGGAAAAGGAGGAAGGAATCCTCCCAAGGAAGGCTGGGAATTAGTTAAGGGCGAACCTGGAAGGTGCATCTGGGGGTTCGAAGCTTTTAAGTTGAGAACTGGATTGTAAAGACTTGTGGGGAGTAGACGAAGAGAAAGGCCTCTATGGATAGCATCGGTCATAATTAACCGACCAGTGTCAGAGAAGATCATGGCTCAGCTTGGGGGAGTGTAATACCAATACCGAGCGTACTAAAAAAAAAATTACCGTTCTCGGGAGAGTGAAAACTAGAGTGAAGCGTTCCCTAGGAGAAAAGGAGGGGAGGACGAGAGACCCTTCGATTACCACCGGAGTGGGTCGTTGGGGCCTATTCGCTGCGAAGCCTTAGATACTTACCAATCTGAACAGGAGGGAGACGGCAAGGTTCTTCTCTCCGACCCAAACCTCTTTACGAGAAGGAAAGAAGAAGATCGTCTAAAGAGGGGGAAAGAGGCTTGCCGAGCGCAGTCATCATCATGAAAAGGGAGGGGAGGAGAGAGGGATGCATCCGGAAAGGCGCGTTCATGACTTAATCGAGACGCGGGGGCTGTAGCTATCCTCAGGATCGAAAGGAGATCTAAGAGGGGAGACACACAGGGAATACAAAAAAGTGAGGCTTGTCTCCAAAGGAAAAAGGCCACATCGACTCGTCAGGTCTTGGTCCGCGGCAATGGATCTGCTGAGTGGCGTTGCGATCTCCTGTAAAAAAAGGAAGCCGGGGGGCGCAATCGAGGGGGGATTCGACGGGGGAAAAAAAAGTCGGTGCGACTTATGGAAAAGCCGGGGAAGGGTCGGGGACAAAAAGGTCTCTCGCCGGCATGGAAAGAAAAGGAGAAGGGGAGGTGGGGCGCCGGCAAAAGGGGAAGTGCGTAAGGCGCCAGAGCAGCCGGAAAAGGAAAAAAAAAATGGCGCAGGGGTCTTTAGGTCACTGCCTGCGGATTCATTCTACCTTCCACGAAGGGAGAGGGGGGATGAGCCTGGTTTTAAACCAAGGAGGGGACAGAGACTAAAAAAAAAAAGGGCTAAATGTCGGATACGGCCCTCCAAACTTGTCAGATGGGGGAAAAAGGCAGAGAGACACCCGCGGGGGCTCCGCCCTCCTGCAGTTCCGCATCAAGGGGGCCCGTCTCTAAAAGACGGAGAACCCTCTTAATATATGGTTGGCTGGGTCGACGGATGAGAATACGAAGCCTAACTCGCTACTCGAAAAACAAAAACGTAGATTAAAGAGAGATGTCTCATTCCAAAAAGGGGGGGAGAGGGACGAAAGCACCACGGAAGGAGAGGAGCTTTCCCCTAATTTAGCTTAAAGGAGGGGGGGGAAGGGGGCAAAAGCGTCGCTGAGAGGAAGACCATCTGGAGTCGGAATCTTCATAGGGGGAAGGCGACCCTCGGTGGTGACGCGACAAGGAGAAAGTCCTTGCTGGGCTTATCGTATCCATGGAGGAAGGAGCCAAGGAAAAAAGTCCCCAGGGAAGACCGCCTTCATCAGTGGGTAGGTAACTGGGAGGCATGCCCCGTCGGAAGAGAGGGGGAGGGGAGGTTGGGCGATCGACCATCACCCCGAGACGTTAGGAAGTCTGGACCGTAGAAAAAAGAAGGAGCGCGTAATAAAAAGAACGCATTTTCTTCTGGAAAGTCCTAAAAGGGAAAATACAACTAAGCCGGGAAATCCGAGAAGCCAAAGTAAGAAGCGAATTCAAGGAAGGCCGATTTGCTTCGAAGAGTCTGAATGACATGGAAACAAAATCGGCTTAGGAGGAAATTGCTCGGCGGAAAAAAAAAGGGGAGTGGGAACTCCAACAAAAAAAAGGGAAATCGGTGTTTGAGTAAAGGCGGAAGAGAATTGGATTCTGCGGCCGCCAATCGAAGGGGGACGGGCGTATGCCGAGGACACGGTAGGCAGAGGAGAAGATTAGAATCTGCGGAAAAATCCGGAGCTGCCGGATGGAGAAAAGAATGGAATCCACTCTCAAGAAAAAATCTCCTCTTCAGGGGAGGAAAAGGAGGAGGCGCGCTCAATCTCTATAGGGGACTGTAAAATATGATCTAAGGGAGAACTTGAGGGTTGGGGAGGAGATCCTTGGGGACAGAGAGAACAGATCCGGCCTTCAGCTCCGCCGAAGCCAGCGAGGGTGACCGGGTTCGGTTCCCAGAAGTATAGGAGGCTGATATCTGGAACCGGATCATAGATCGGAGTTCAGGGGG
>Ga0179591_1297763_pt1 | contig 14506 bp, 13 predicted proteins | sample CZOMad2_1_08_16f_FD_182891 | JGI IMG/M metagenome (GOLD analysis project Ga0179591, IMG submission 182891) | Vadose zone soil fungal communities from Angelo Coast Range Reserve, California, USA - CZOMad2_1_08_16fungal (PacBio error correction) | ecosystem: Environmental > Terrestrial > Soil >...
CGGAGGAGAACTTCACCAGGCGGTCCGATATCATTGGGGAAAATAACAGAGCCACCCTGAGTGGGGGAGCGTGGTGGAAGAAAACCTTGGTTGTTAGCACACGCCCCTTCATCATCAACCCGTCGCAAAGGAAAAATAGAAAGCCAAAACCATCACAAGTGTGAAAGAGAAAAGAGAAGGCAATTTATCGACGGCACGCTATCAAAGACCACGAACATCACGAAACCTGCGGCTTACCGAAAAAAAACAGATGCACCCCCCCACAAAAAACCCACCCCCCCCCCCAAACAACCCAACCCCCCACCACCCGCCACCAAAGGGATAGTACCAAAGGATCAATGAGGGGACTGTCCAAGAGACTCTCTCCACTTGGGTGGGGGGTTGGACAAGGGGTCAGCCGTCGGAGTTGGTCCGAGACAGTAAGGGGGAGATCGTGAGCATTCCTATCCCAAGGGAACTAACCATCTTGCATATGGGGACATCGCAAAATGAGAAGGCAAAGCAGAAAACTCTGAGAAGACAGTAGAGGAAGGAAGCAGGAACGTGATTTCCCACGGACAAGTACGAGTTGGAAGGACGGCAAAAAAGCAGTGAATCGAACGAAGGCAGAGGGACCAAATCGCAAGGTCAAGTACTGGGGGAAATGGTGAGAGAAGAAGAATGGGCGTGCCAGAACGAGGGAAACCGGCGACGGGGCTTGCCGGGGTAGGGAAAGGAGGCATAGTCTTAAGTCGGGAAAGAGACACGAGCAAATTCGTGAATCTCCCTCAGGGAGTAACCAGGATAGTACAGATCAGGGGATTGGCACATAAATGGGGGCTAGCGAAGGTAACGGGGGTCAAAGGGCTTACGGGGGGGACGGCAAGCAGAAACTGGGGAACCAAAAAGCGTCTTACCCGCCGTTTGCACAGAAAGGGGGTGATCCAAGGAGAGAAGAGATGGAAAAAGAAAACCCCGGGCAAGGAAAGGCTAAACACACCTTCACACTGCTGAAAGAAAAAGCACGGAATAAAGAGAACACTGCACTAGAGGACGCTCTGAGGGCGCAAAAGACTACAGAGGGGGAAGTAGGAAAAACGGACATCCAGCTGGGAAGTCTGTGGAATGGTCTATCGCCATGAAAACGGAGCTGAATGTTTCCACTTAAGTTTACTCAAGATCCGATCAGGAGCGTTACGCGATCAACTTCTGATGGTAGAGGGAGTCGGTCAAAGGGGATCGAGAAAACTCTTGGGGGTTACAAGGATGGGAAGAAGAGAAGAAAACGACGAAAGGGAGGGAAAGTCCGATTCAAGAAAAAAAGGGAGGGTCGACGATCAGGTCCACTGAAAAAGGAGCCAAGATCAGAATCAGGGGGGGTGAGGTCCATAAGGAACAGAAGACGAACATGGGGAGAACCTGACTAAGGTCCCCAAAAAGCGTCAGGGAGAAGGGAAAGGTAGTGCGAGATAGAAATTTTGTTCAGTTCAATAACTAAAGAAATATCTTGGAGGGCGCTTGTCTTATCGAATCTTTAAGGGGATGTGAGGGGACGATAAAAAAGGCGAAACACAGTCCGTTAAGGACTGGGCAGTTCACTCGATAAGATGGTTGCTAATTAAAACCAGCAGTGAAGAAATCTGGAAAGGTACTCACCGCCTGTCCATCAGAAAGGCATAAAGTAGTGCGTTAGGCGCCTGGGTCTAGGAAATCTTCATAAGAATAGGGGCGGCCTCAACACAGATCATGAAGCGACGAAAATAAGGGGGCAGAAGAGTTGTGGCCCTGTCAGGAAATTCTACCTCACACTCAGTAGGGGAAAAAAAGTGACTTGAGAGGACACAAAGCTCGACGGGGCAAAAGTAGAGGTGAGAGAAGAGGATCGGGCAGCCTTGGAAAGGACCTCCGAGCTCTAACTTCGAGAGCTGGATAAGACTAAAAAAGAATGAGAAAAGACGCGCCCGGGTCCGCGGCGAACGTAAAACCTGGGCTCGGGATCCGGAGGGCGGCCACCAATGCTGGGGGGAGAAGCCATCAGCTAAAGCCTGCCTCTTGGACGAAAGAGAGATCGCGAAGAATGGTCGGCCGAGCGAAAGGCTCAAAAGAAAGACTTGATGACACGTAAAACTCTGATGGAAAAGGAACTGTGAAAGCTCGCCGTCCAGAGCTCCCGAGAATCTCCTCTTTAAAGAGAGGCTCTGCCTGAAAAATGAAGACCGAAGAAGGAAACCCAGGAAAGAATTATCTAAAGAAGGGAGGGGGGCGACCTAGCTGGGGAAAACTCAGGCGAGATTGCCTGCTTCGAAGGGTGGCCGTAGGACCTAATAAAAAATAAAATGGGCCTCGTTCGTATTCTCAGGAAAGTGAGCCGGTCTGATCCAGGAGCCGCGGAACTCCCTGGGAAGTGAGGGGAGGCTTCAGTTTGGTTTTTTAATCTAGCACACACGGGGGGGGGGAGGAGGAAAAGTCCCCACAACAAGTAAAAGCACGGACGCGGTCTACCGGCTAATAGGGGGATCCTTCTGTAACGAAGAATAAGTAAAACAAGGAAAAGGTCTCTTGAAGAATAACGCGCTCGATGCGAGAGGAAAAACCACAAGGAGAAGCTAACTGCAAGCTCTCACGCTTAAGGGAGGATCGAGCCAAAACAGTTCGAACTGGGAAGAGCTAGCCCGGAAGGGAAAGCCGGAGCCTTTGGCGGCAAATACAGAGAAAAGAGGTCCACTCTAAAAGAGGATAAGGGGATGGAGGAGGACTGTGCCCCTCCTTCTTCCTTCCGAGCTGGGCCGGGGCGAAAAGAAAAGTTGGGTCGTGACGCCAAGAACGGGGGAAGAAGGAACCTTAAGATTATGAAAGAGGGCTGGGAGGCCCCTGAGAGGGGGGCTAAGGGCCCTTTGGGGAATTACGACTTCAAAAACTAAGGGAAGGATACTAGAAATAAAAGGACAGTGAGAATACAGACTGGTCCTTGATTAACGGAAAGCCTCTCAAATTGAGATCGGTAGGGGGGAGATTTACGGATGAGTCCCTAAAGAAGAAGACCTCCGAAAAGTTCAAAGGGCAGCAGGGGGGGGGTGTGACAGAATAGAAGGAAGTGACTTCGGCCGAGGATGTGAGGTCGAAGGAACACACGTCTAGAAGAATGACCACTTTCTGGGGCGGAGTGGGTAGAGGACGCTCGATAGGAAAATGGACTTTAGGGCAGCCGGGGGGAAAATGAGGAGAAGCGGCGCCTCCAGGTAAAGGGGCAGTTATCTACTAAAGACCAGGGTGGACGTTGAACGAGAAACTTACAATCCGTTCCTTTTTCTTGTGCCTTAAAAAGAGCTAGGGGAGGAGCAGGAGAGGAAGGGAAGCTCTTTTCGATTCGATCCCGAACATCCCTGGGGTAATGATATAAGCCCCTAATCGGGACCTCTAGAATGGGAAAAAAAACTCTAGAGGGGGGGGGGGCGGGGAAAGACAGTTCAAACTGACCACTGCGCACGAGCCCCGGCAGAGGCCGGCTTCTTCTAAGAAAAGGAGGTCTCATCAGGAGAAAGAACAGCTAGGGGTGCGTTACGGCAGGGGAAAAAAAAAACCAGAAGGGCCCAAACGTCGGTCGGGGGGGGGGGGGCAGGAGGGAATTTTCGAAAGTAGAAAGAATTCGGGGGGGGGGAGTTGGGTAAAAAAGGAGGAAACTCCCTCTAGGGGTAGGACGTAGCGGAAGGGACACGAAAAAAAGGAAAAAAGGACGTGCACGAAACACCTAAGAGAGGTCCGAGAAGGAGAGGATCTCGGGGACCTCGAGAGGAGTATCCGAACAAAAATGAAACTAATCATCTGGCATAATTTCCTCTGGAGAACCCATCAAGAAGTTGTTTAAGGGGACCGCACTGTCACCCTTACTAGATTCGGCACCGAGGTGGGATTTTGAGACAAATATCGGGGGGCGCTTGGAAAATGGTTTAGACGGGAGGAAGTGGATGGACTCCTTAACGCACTTTTGGGTCGGGGGTCCTCGTAACTTTAGGGTCAGAAAGCTAGAGGGGGATAAAGCGGCGGGGGTGAGAAGAAGGAGAAACCGCAACATGGAAGGTGGGGTTTTCGCGGACATCGTGCTACGAAATCCTTATCGAGGGGGCGAAAAAAGAAGGGAATCCAGTGGAAAAAGTGTCACTACATATAGCAAGGGGAGGGACTGTGTAGACCTACACTTCCGGGAGGAATGCAAAGGGAAAAGTTTAGGAAAGAGGGCGAGGGGGGAGAGCAAATAAAAAAATTCTCGTAAAGTACGTAGAGGTCTACGAGGGAGGGATTCTGGGGGTCCTATATACCCTAAGTAGTCAGGAAGGGATAAAACGAGGGTGCTAGGCCCTCAAAGGGAGGAAAAAAGTGAGGGCCAATCAAGCCTGGAAACCATCTCTCAGGAGTTGCTTCTAGTCCCTGTAACGCTCCGAAATAGGCGTTGTGAAGGTCGATGGGCCAGTCGAAGGTGAGAAGGGAAAGAGCAACAAACTGGTCGTCCGAAGGGGGATCGGCAGTCGAATCAAGACAAACCACATTACAGAGAGGCAGAGGAAGGAGTGAACGGGAAAAAAAAGCGCCAGAATGGCCAGGGCTATTAAGCTACTAACGTAGGAAATCGGGGTCAAAGGGTGCTCGGTTCGGTAATCCTTCCTTTTTCTTGAGGGTAGTTTTTCGATAATCTGGGCAGACGGGTGGTCTGATGGGTTGGGAAAGAGGGATGTGTGGGGGGTTGCGGGGAAAGGGAAACTTGAGCGTGTTATTCTGCAGAGGGAAGGGGGGTAGAACCCACCCTTTTTTCTAAAAAACCATCTCAAGAAAAGAAGCCGGTGTTAAGTCTTTCAGGGGGTTGCTGGTAATATTCAACTTCAGAACGGAGACAGGAAGTGCACAGTGCTTCCCGAGCATTATCGAGAGGCTCGTCGAGGGTGAATCTTGCCTGTCGGGAGGGGGAATCTGGCTTCAGGAGTGGGGAGGCCTTGCTGGGGTGAACTTGGGGGGAGGTCAAAAGTTGGGGCTCGGGTCCTGAATGTCACAATGAGGCCTTCTCCTCAAAAGTCGGAGGAGGGGACGAGAAAAAGGGTCGTCGGACTCAAAGGTCTATTCAACGTCTTGGTCAAAGTGGAGGGCGTGAACATCTCTTGCAACTTCAAGAAAAGGCGGGAGGCGCCGCTCTCTAATGGCCAGACAACGCACGGCGCGGTAACTAAAAGAGGTTTAATCTCTCTTGGGGGGGAAGGGGACGGAATTAGTACAAAGAGGGGGGACCCAACTTTCGTTGAAAACGCCTCCCAACTACCAACGGGAGCTGGGTGGGGGTACCGAAAATTAGGTACTCGGGGGGAAGGGGAGGGGGAGATATCGTAACGGCAGGGTTCATGAAATTCCGTGAGGAATGGAGCCAGCTAGAGAAGGGCGGCTGTCGAGGATTTGTCCTAGGAACTCGTTCAAAGGGTTTCTCTGGGCCAAGGGCATGGTCATAAGGGACAGTATCGAGGGAGGGAGTCGAATCTGTCTAGACTAGAGAAAATTTATCGAAAAATGGAGGGCGCCTTTTATTCGATGGGCTCCGAACAGTGCGTAAAAATGGAAGACGGCTGAAAGTCTAGAAAGGAGGGGCTATATGAAAAACAGAAAATAAACCACTTGCCGCAGAAGGGGGAGAGTGATTGGAGAGTTGTTTGGGGTGACGTCCTTATATAACGACTCAGAAAAAGAGGGTATTTAGGGAGCCGAAGAGAGACGATGAACCGGCTGGCTTAAATCAAGTAGAACAACCGCAGCGAGACGCTGTATACTCGATAACAAGAGACGAATCTAACAGATTTTCTCTTTGAACCGAAGGCCGTCTTGGGGGTGAAGGCTAGGTTGCTTTGAAGTAAGAGGTGAGAAAAAGGGGACCGGACCAACCAAACAAATATTGCTCGGATCCAGTTTTTATAAAAAAGGCTGATGGCGTGGGGGGAGGGAAGTCACGTATTAAAAACGAAGGGCTAACTAATCGAATAATGGCAGAAAGCGGGGGGAAAAGTAAGTAACCCTGGGCCTCCATCTTGTGCCGGTGTAAAATGGAAGACAACAGACGCGACCGGCAGAAACCTCTGGGGCAAGACGGCGGAAGGGGGGGAGAAAAGAACCGCCCTCGATATACACGAGGCTGCAGAGAGGAGCTGCTACTTTATTCTTCAGAGGGTTCTCTGGAAGGAGGGAGGACTTGCCCTTTAGTGGGGCTCTACTCTAACTGAAGGTTGAGAGAGGGATGTCCGCGATGCAGGACTTCAAGATAGAAGAGATTGGGGGGAAAAAGAACAGGGTTAAAGAGAAAGTGGGGCTCTTCAAGAGGGATAAGGGGAATAGTCCCTTGTGCCAACACGGGGCTCTACTGGTCCCGGGCATCACAGGGGAAAGGGGTGAGACTCTCTAAAGGGCGTAGGGACGGGATCGCTCAACCCAACTGAGGAGTAGAAAAATATATCGACTCCTCAAAGATCGAGGGAGAACCCGAGGACGTTGGGTTTCGGAATGTACATCTCGGATCTGGGTAAGGCAACCATACGAGAAATAGATAACTGGGAGGGGATATCTGGGGCTCAACGGGATGATTAAGTGATGAACCCCAACATGAGATTCTAAACGTGTTCAGAGCGAGGAACAAGAAGAAAGAAAGGAGGAAGGTTTCTAAGTCTATCCCAGGGAGTGAAAAATTCACTACCGGCGGAAAGTCTAGCGATAAAATAGGTATCGGGAGAGGAGAAGAAGGGGATCAAAATCAACCGAATGCGGGTCATCGTCCACTGATCGATCGGCCAGAGGGAGGCCTCCAGACAATCATTTTACGGGCAAGAAAAAACGCACCAAAGGGGAAGGGAAGGGGCCTACATGTTTAGCCAGAGGTCGGACATGATAGGGGTTATTCGCGCTGATCGACTGTGATCAAGAGACACCCACGGACAGACATTGGGACCGGGAAATCGGGGGTAAAGATGGAAGGGAAAGGTGGACCTTTGGGGGGTATGAACTACAACACAAGAAGGGAGAAAAACAAGAGGGACAGGATTTCTAGGGTAGATAGTAGAAGGGGGGATCGAGAGGAAAGCCAGCAGAACCTGTTTTTAGCTTGGCAACTTCTATGGCGACCGCATTGGGGCTTGTAGTCCCCGAGGGAGGCTTCGTGTAGGTAACACTACAAGGGGATCAGAGAAATCTCCGGTCAAAAGGGTGGAAAAAAAAAAGCGAACTCAAGGAAATCGTCGACGGTGGGCCAGGGAGAAAAATAATCCTCGACTGGATCGACAAGTCAAAAAGGGGACTGTTGGCTCATTCCCATCGCATACGGGGGACCCGCGGCGAGACTTTTATTGCGCCAGCAAAGGAAGAACCTACGAGACGACAGTACCTATTAGACGCAGCGCCAGGGGGGCGCTCAGCCAGGAAAAGAGCGCGAACGGCAGAAAGACGGACGCGATCTTTGGTCTGCAAGGGGGAAGCTGAATACTGGACTTCCAAGTTATAGAGGTCAAGGGGAAAGTAAGAAGTGTTTTTGACAATCTGCAAACTCGGGTTAAAAAAGTCGGAGGCCGTTCCTCCAGGGTAAGGCCAACTAGTTGACGACGTAAGGCAAGACCTCCGGCAAAAAGTCGCCAAAACTCCGCTGAACCCGATTGACTGATTAGAAAACACCGAGAGATTCAGGTTAGAACCCGCAGGCAGGGAAAGGAAGCCAAGCTCGGAGGACCCCCCTAATTTGTCAAGTGACTCCCTAGGTCTGACGACAAGAAAGAGACGACCGAATCCAGAAGGAATTGGAGAAGTAAGGGACTGAAGAGTCGTACTACTTTCAGTAGAGGGCGAAGCCAAAGGCAAGAAGAACCACCGCAAACCCTAACGCAGCCCCTTCGATCTCTAAATCAAGAACTCCGTTCACGAAAGTAAAACTCGATAGCAAGAGTAGAAATAGTCTGTTCAACGCGGGGGACGGAAAAGGAAAACCGGTCTGGATAAAGGAACAGTACAATAAATTAAATAAGGGGGCGTAAAAACGGGATAGGGATCTAGGCTGGGGGGGGGGAGCAACCGGGGGGGTTGTAACTCAAAAGGAAGGATGAAGATAACATAAGAAAAAAAAGGGTCCATCAAGAAAAGGGCCACTCCCCTTGTGCAGGGAAAGACGATCCGAGTGCAGGCAGCGCGAGGAAAAAAAGATCACTCACACTGAAGGAAGTACCCGAAGTGACACATAGCGAGGTGCCAAGAGAACATCTCATGAAAGGGAACAGCGACTCGGACTAGAAAGCTTTCCGACCGGTGGGAGAAAAGGAACAGATCGTTAATTATGAACAAACTGTGTCGGCGCAAATGGCCTCTGGCATTGTGCCAGAGACAAGGGGGGGGGAAAAAAAATTAGCTCACCTCCCTCAAACAATGACTGGTTGTGATAGATAATTCTAAGTGTCAGGGCTAGGCTTCTGGTTGGAAAAGAAGTACAGGTCTTTATTCCAGAAAGAGGGTAATCTAGGCGACGATCCCGTCGATCGACCCAGCAAGTACTCGACAGCGCGTTGAAGATACAGGATTGGGCGTTCATGGCGATAGACACCGCGACAGTCTTTCCGGAAGGAAAGGAAAGGATCGTGGACGTTAAAAAGGACGCGTGACGCCAGAGGCGGCGACTCCCTCATGTAGTGACACTCATCGAGGTTAATGGCAATCATGGTCTTCCTCAATGAATGCACCGTGGGATAAGGAGAAAGAAGGCGCGGGGACCCACCTACTTAAAGAGCTGCGGACCCTCCTCTTGGACACAAAAGAGGAGGGGGGAGCCAGTCTCCTCATCTGGTCCCTAAAGCCCGGACAGTGACCTAGACAAACAACAGAAACGGGAGAAGTCGACAATACAAGGAGAGAAGATCCTCTGCAGAATTCACCCGAAATCTCGGAGGGAAGAAAAAGCGTCTCCTATAGGGCGAGGGTAATCTCCTCGGGCCTCATTCACCAATGGAAGTGTCGTCATGGTAATGCTCTTCAAAGGTTGGTGTTTGTTGTGGGGTTTGTTGGTTTGGGTGGTGGGTGGGGGTGGGGTGATAGCTTCTGGGTAACCGCGAAGGAGGCCGAAGAAAAGAAAATCTTTCATCTAGAAAGACGTAAAGGCAGAGTAAGGTAGGGAGTCGAAGACAACGCCTCTTTGGGGCGAAGTCTTGGAGTGAAGCTACTAAAAGATGTGAGATTGACAACGCAAGAGCCGACACAAGCGAAGTCTTCGAATATCGCATCTCACGTTGAACGCGTCAACAACTTAGGGGGTGGTGGGACCAGCCACCTCCTACGAGCTGGGACGACCCGGCGGCTGCGAACAGGCCGTTATCGCAGATAATCGCTACGAGGGGAATAGGTTCAGGATCAGAGAGAGGGTTTGCGTCCTCAATAAAACAAACAAAGGTCGGGAGGAAAAAAAGGCTTAGAGAAGAGGGGGAAGGTAGTCCTCGATTACTTGATGTCGGGGACGAGAGGTCGACCAATCAGAATGCACGTGCCTGGGGGCGGGGAAGCGAGCCGCGGTGGGAGGAGAAGAACCACAACATTAAAAATTTACGTCGGGCTCGAGAAAAACTCGCCGGAGGATGTAGAGGGAAAATACATTAAGAACGGTAACGCGTCTAGAGAAGGACAGCGGAGGCCTCACGCGATGTCATCGAGAAAAAGGCGCTAACCCAAGGGAGAAAGTGGAACCGCGGCGGAGTCCGTGCAAAAGAAGAAAAGAAGACTTACTTGCCGCGGGCCGTCGAGCGGACGGCCCCTGAGCGGGTGGAGGAAGACTATCGGCTGCAAAAAGGGACAGCGCCGCCGCCGGCGCAGGAAGAGGGAGAGGGGAGAAAAATCTGAAGAAATTAGCCGATCGCTGCCCAGGACGGCGGCAGAACGCGACCTGACGAGAAGGACCGAGGTCGTGCCCATTCTTAAGCGGGGAGGAACACCCCGCTCAGGTACCGACGCTTTCGAAAAGGAGAGAGGCCGAGCGGGCACGGCGCGGGTACGCCAAGGAAAGGGAGCCATAAAGGTCCACGAGAGCCGTCTCGTGAGGTGTCATAAAAGCCGAGCGGACCTAGGGGAAGAGACTGAGTGGGGACCTCGGGACAAGTTCTGCTCCACCCGGAAAAGCTCTAGGAAGGACTGCAGAGGAGAGTGTCGAAATGTGGTGGTCTATAAAACTCGGAAAGGCTACTTGCGAACTGTAAAGAGGGGAGAGAGAGAAGAAGAACTTTTCCTCTTCTTGGTAGTCGGGAATAAACAGTCTAACGGATGCGTCTCCTGAGATTCTAGCCTCCAATGGGAGCCTAGGACCGGGAGGGGGTGAAGCTCTAGAACACAAAACTTATGGGTGGGAAAGAGAGATATGGAACTCACAACATGAGGTCGCGGGAACGCCGCAACGCCGTTCTTCATAAGATCCGGCGATATGAAAGGATCAGAAGATCGACGGAGACGAAGTGAGGGAGATGCTCGCGATTCAATGACGGGGGGGGCCAAGGACTCCCCAAAGGAAGAGGGTGGGCGGGCCTCTCTTCGAGCCCAAAAGCACAATAGCTTCGACTATAGGAGGAAGGGGGGGGAAACGGGACCTGATCAAGCTTCTTTCTCAGGTTCTTAAAAATTCAGAGGGCCACTCGAAAATATCTTAAAGGCGGGAGGAAGTGTTAAGCGGCACGAGTCCTGCCTGCGGTTGAAGGGATGGGCAGACCCGATGTCCTTTCGGAACTCAGGCGATAGAAAAGATGCTAAATGGGCCGCGAAAAGGATAGACTGATAGAGCTTCGGTTGGGAGCTCTTGGTTTGCCAAAACGATACGAAAGGAAAGAAACGCCTATGGAGCAGTGGGAGGTTCTTTCCACAAAAAGGCAAGGGCGCGAGAGGGAAATCCTGGGGAAGTTCGTAACTCTTGGAAAAACTAATGAGTCCTCAGTATGCATCAGGCTGGGGAAGGATTACGGCCTTCCTATCGCGATTCTAGCACAAACAGGGAATGTTTTCAAGAAAGAGCAAGGGAGACGAACGTTTGGTTTAGCGCCGTCACGTAGAGCCGATGAATGGAGGGTGACGTTCTGCACTTCTGCGAATACTACACTTGGGAAGCCCTGCGTCGTGTTTCCTCCGGGAAAAGTACAAGCATCCGTCCTGATTCTCCGTATTAAGACTACCAATAGTCCTCCATTTAAGAAAGGTGGAGCATCTACTAGCACGACGCGGCATGTGACTTCGAGCAAAGACGTCAAAAGTCCTGGGGCTTGGTCCGAATCAGAAACTCTCTGATCTGAGCAAAAGAAAAATCGGACAAAGCCTGCTTCGAGGACCGAACATCAAGGTATCTGTCTTCCTCATAAAAGCCACCTAGCGCTACGAATGAAACTCTATCGGGTCGAAGTTAGGGGAGGGGAGTCGGGGCAAAGAAACAGCCGGAGAGCGGCTGCTCAAGAGGATGGGAAGGCCCGGAGAGATGACGGGAATGTCGTCCCAGCGACGGGGGGGAAAAAAGGGTTGATCGTTCACCAAAAGAAAAGTTAAGCGGTGTGAGGAGAGAATGATCTTCCTAAAGGGAGTCAAAGGAGTCTCTGCTTTTAAAAGATCCGTCGATTCGTCCTGGGTCAAACACGGCACCAAGCATCGCCTAGCACGGCTGCCAAAACAAGACGAATGCCGCGCAGCTTGATCAATAGACCCGGCGCGAGAGGAGACCTCTTAATAAGGTAATCACTCAAGGTCGTAGAAAGGGGGGAAAGAATCCGCAGAATTACGGGTGGGGGGGAAGGGAAGGCCCCTCGGCGAAGAGTGCAACTAATGTCTTGATCTTTTTGTCTCACTAAGTCTGGGAAAAGATGACATTTGGAGGCGCGCCGGGGGAATTTTTATGAGGTCCGTTAGCTTGGGCCGGTGTTGGGAGGTCATAAATTCTGGGGCCGCTGTCAGGGCTGCTCGGAGACAACTCTTGCATGGGGGTATCCTCCTGGGCCCCCGCTCATGGAGGGGGTTGTTCGAGGAATACTGTCTTAAGACTGGAGGGCGACGTTCGTACTTCGGGCTTCGAACATGAATTTGAAGACTTCGGCTTGAACGAAGCTGGGGCGGGTTCAGACTACCCGGGAAAGCGCGCACACGCGTCTCGCACGTCGTAGAGGTCAAGTTAAGTTCAAACCTGACCCGGACTTTCCGGGAAGGGACGGCACGCTAGGCGTCTGGGGGATAGGCAATGAGAAAAACATCTCGTATCTCAACGGCGCAGGGGTTCGACGGATTCGCGGAACTTGGGGGCCGTACATGATCGGAGGAGAGAGTGAAATGCTGTTGGCTCTGTCCCACACCGTTTATCGTGGCAAAGAAAAAAAGGAAAAGTGGTAGATCAGTGCCCAATTTCTGTGGGGAGCTCCTCAAATCGGCGTGGAGGTCAGCGGGTCTGGGCCTGCTAACTGGTTTAGAGGGCATCCGGAAAAAAACAAGATGGGAGCCGGATGATCGGCAGGACTCAAGGGAAACGATGATCAACCTCAGGAGAGATAGGCCTCCTCTAAGGGGGCGTGCGGTGGTGCGGTCGGCGGAGGGGGACCAGGGAATTTTGAGATGGGCTACCATCGCATCGGGAGAGTCATGGTTCAGCCAGTTTCGTGAAGGGGGCGTGGGGAAAGAATCACGGAAAAGCTTAAGAAATCGGGGCTTTTCTAATGAACGAGAAGGGCATTGGCCTTGTCTGGGAATTGGAACCTTACTTTTCTTAAGGAGGCAGAGTTTCCTGAGTAAACCCACTTTTTTCTACAAAACACTCTAACTACTCCACGCAGAAGTGGGTGAGCCTCAAGGGTCTTGTAAGTCTTGGTCATAACTTGAGGACTTATAACGAGAAAGGGTGCCGTACGTCCCGAGGGAAACTCGACGTTCTCAGGCGGGGGTGAAAAGTGGCCGTTAGGTCGGTCTTGGCAAGCTTTTAGATAAGGGGAGGTTAGAGGGTCTGTGACGGCGAAAGGGGGTGTTCGGCCCCTTTATTCTACAGGGTTTTCCGGGGGAAACTCTGTCCGGAAGGGAAATCCTGTCGCAAAAGGTCGAGGAGGCGTGGGAAAACTTTCTGGGGTTTCGACTAATCGGGCTTCAACCGTCGGTGGCCAATTGGTGGCGGCCTCCTCTTAGGGCCACGCAATGGCGACTACCTTCTGATCGATCTCATGGACGCATACGCCGACTAGGTGAGCCGTAACTTCCTGGGGAAAAAGCCGGAGGTCGGCCGGTTGCCGACAGAATAGTGTGGTAAATCAAACCACAAAAACTTTAAAACGAACAGCCATTGGTCGGTGGAAACAGACAGAGAAAAACCCGTCAAGAAGCCTCCGCCATATTTTTTACCACACCATACGTACGCACTGGAGAGGGCAAAAGCGGACGCTTGTAAAGAGGGGCACTGGGTCGCTCTCCAGCTCGGAGAACAGTGCATTCCGGGAAGTACGGTCTGGCGGTGCGCAGACAAACCCCGGGCCGAGCATGGCACAGAGTCGGGCGTCTCGGTGAGGCGGCGCTTGATGTGCGTCTCCAAAAAAGAACGAATCACAAGTTAGCGTCAGCGGCAAGTTTGAAGGTTACTCAAAAGACATTACCGCGCCTGATAACCGGCCCTGTATACACTTCTAGTCAGGAAACTCACCGGCCCCTTTACGACAAGCACCAGTACGCCGCCGTGGTAAGGGATTCGTTTGGTTGGTACTCTCGAGGACGGGCAAGATACTCTCATCTCGTGAATTCTTGCCGCAGGAACTACTTGGAAGACCAGAGCCTGCGTACATGCCCGTCGAAAGATCAACATGGGCAAGCGGGGGTTCGAATTACTAGAAGGCTACAGAAAAGTCGAACGAGCGCTCTACGCTCAGGCCGCTGTGGGGGGAGGCGCGTCAGTGGGGGTCGTTTAAGGTAAGTCTACAACGTGCCAGGGCCGATGGTGCGAGGCTACGGGGAGAAGGTTGTTCTCAAAGCGCTTATGCGGGGTTCATTCCGAAAGCCGGGAAAGGAAACGGAAATCTTCCATGATGAAGGAAACGCTTGGGATAAAAATGAAGGAAAGGTCACAAAGTTGGGAAGCCATTAAAAAAACGAGACATGGAAGGATGCATTCCCGCTGAAAGACGTCGAGAGGTTCGATGAAAGCCCGCTCGGTGCATCAACACGAGTAAAAGAGTGGAGCCGGGGGATCGTCGACGAAAACATTCTTCGTCTGGAGTGGCAGGGAAGGGTGAGGGGGGGGGGGGGGGGGGGGAAACCAAAATCTCCTAAACCTGAACGGGTCTCAGCGGACGGAAGATAGGCTAAAAAGGTACATTCCGCTCGCCGAGCATGTGGGGGGTGACAGAACCTTGTACTATCCGGGACAGATCGGCAGAAGGGGGGAGCTAGCCTTTTCGGTCGGGTGCCCCGAGTCTAGAGTCGAGGGGGACTGAAAATCTTTTCAGGAGAGCACCCTGGAACTCAGGGGGGGGGGAGAGGGACTATTCGAAAA
>Ga0179591_1296253_pt1 | contig 14505 bp, 14 predicted proteins | sample CZOMad2_1_08_16f_FD_182891 | JGI IMG/M metagenome (GOLD analysis project Ga0179591, IMG submission 182891) | Vadose zone soil fungal communities from Angelo Coast Range Reserve, California, USA - CZOMad2_1_08_16fungal (PacBio error correction) | ecosystem: Environmental > Terrestrial > Soil >...
AAGGAAAAGACGTCTTAGGACCAACAAAAAAAAGTCAAAATAGCGAGAATAGTCCCATTCTAGACGCCGGGGGGGGGCGAAAAAGAAAAAGGGGTTAAAATTACTACTGAAACTGTGGAAGTCAGGGCCGATAGAAAACGATCAGCGTCCCGATCGACACGTTCGGGAGCATTGGTGGTTCAATGCGGGGTACTTCGAAGAAAATCGGAAAGGGGGGGTACCTGTTCCCGTGGTCCAGGAGCGAGGGGTTGTTGGGAAATTAGGGGTCCTATCGAAAAACAAGACTAGGCAAGTATCATATTAACAAGCGTTTTCCTAGAACCGCTCGGAGGACCGAAACCACCTTTTGGTATTGTAAAAAAGGAGAAGGAAACCTACAGAACCGGACCAGGGGGAAGGGGGGCGGGGAAGCTGTGAGTCCCAAAAAGGCAGGGTTCAAGCATAGTCCGGATGGTGAAACCACCTGGAATGACTGGAACCAAGGGACCGCTTAGGGAGGGTTCTTTTGCCAGAGCAAACCTTAGAACAGCCTTCCTGGAAGGGGGCAACTGAAACCCAAAAAGATCTAACCATTCTTGGACCGGAAAGATGGAAGCCCAATTCGAAGGAGTGAAAAACGCCCTCACGTCCTTTGATAAAGATCGGTCAAGAACTAACATGAAAAAAAGATTAGTTCGTGTGCCTGCCAATTGGGGTTGGTCTCGGAGCCACCTAACGGGGGGGACTGGTGGGCCTGGCTGAGTAATCAGGGGGAAGTTTGAAGTGGGAACCAACAATTCAAACGGCCGTAAAATGCTGTGGACCCTAGCCAAACGTAACCGACACGAGGACTTTTCCCGTGAATGCCTGAACCGGGGACGAAGGGAGCGCCGACGTAGTGGTCCTCGGGGGGGGCCATGAGTCCAAAACCTGGTTGGGGCAAGAAAATGGAAAGTATAAAAGCGTCAGTTTATCGAATGCCAGGGGAGGAGTGGTCGAAACAAGAACCAGGAAATCCATCCTGGGGCTCGAAGTGCATTGGGGGGCAAAAAGGGGGCTCGTTTTTTCCCCTGGCTTGGCGGCTGATGTCACAGTCTCGAAGAGAGGAAATACGCGGAACGTTTTTCAACCCAAACGAAACGAAATTCGACTCAAAGGGAAAAGTAACAGAACTCCAGGAAAACCCAGCACGAGGAGCTTCGCGTGGAGCGGGGAATCATGACGAGTCCTGGCCAAAGAAATCAACAACCAAAAAAGAAAGTGCGCTCAAGGAGTCAGGAATGCAGGAGAGGCAACGGCCAAACCTCCTGGGTAAACAGAAGGGGAAAAAAGATGACGACCATTGAAAAAGGGGGAAAGGTCATAACGCAGACACTATCTTTGGGGGCACGTATCCCCTGCAGAAAACCCACATATAAAAGGGGAAATCATGCTTCAACTTCCCGGGTTGCAAAAGGACCTATCTTAGATGGGGATTCCCCTCCAGCACCACGGGGGAAATCCCCGCCATATCAAGGCGGGGGAAGATGATCCTCTAAACAGCACCTGTGTCAGGCGCAAAAAACTGGACATGTTAATCCCATTCAGCGAGGGGGGAGGGGGAGAAAAGAAGGGGAAAAACGAAAAATGGTTGGAGACGGGACAGGTGGGTAATTGTCGTGGCGGGAGATGGGTGCCCCGGAGACTGAAAGAAATTCACTGATACAGTCTCCCATCCCAAAAGGTGTCCCTTGGTGAAGGTTCACGCGACTATCTCCAAAAGAACAACGTCGAACGAAGTCCTAAAAAAAGAACAAAAACAGGGAAGGGGAACAAGGGTCAAAAGGAGGGTTCCCTAGTCCTAGGGGGCAAGATGTGGACACATCAGATGGGAAAATAACCAGTGCCCCGACCCTCGCACTGAAAAAAAAAAAAGCAGGTTGGGGCATGACGGCCTTAAAGGGGGAAAAAAAAAACAAGGGAGCCGTGGGGTAAAGAGGGGAAAGCCAGGAAAAAGACTGGTGAGTGAGAAAAAAGGGGGGAAATTTCTCAGACCGTGTTCCCCGGTCGCCAAACAAAAAGGGGAAAGCTTAAAGACCTGAAGCCACGGTAGGCACGAAAATAAATGGGGTGACTACTAGAAAATCTCACGAAAGATGCCTTGCTGGGAAAAAAAAAAAAAGGGGGTAGTGGGAGGAGCCCTGAAATCCTGTCGTCGTGGGAAAAGGGGGAAGGAGACCGAAAAGATGCAAACTCCAGGTGGGAATGACGTAAGGAAACATCGGATGTAAAAAAAAAACCTTCGAACAAAAAACCGATAGTGGGTCAGTGAAGGCCAAAAAAAGGAGGGGGCTCAAATAGACGAGAAAGAGCCGTCAACCGATGGGTAGACATCTAGGGGACTAAAAAAGGATTGGAAAAAAAAAACGGGAAAAGAAAAGGGAAATGGAGGGGGGGATAGGGCGAATTTGAGGCAAGAGAGGAGGTGGGGGAAGAACCGATCGGGGGGAAAACTGGGTCGAAGACGGGAGGGGGACCAGGAGGGGGGTATTTGACCTCCGATAAAGAATATTCTCCGATTCCGCAGGGGAAAAAGGAGTACGTAGCACCCCTTAAAAAATTTAAAAAAGGAGGGGCTATAATACAGGCTGGGTCCCCCTCCGAGACACAAGGAGGAATGGGAGGGGAAAAAAAGAGACAGTAAGCAAAAGAAGGTAGCCCCCCCGTTGTTCTTTGACAGGGCGTCAGGTCGACCCATGAGGTTCGAGGTAAACCGGTCGCGGCCAGTTTGTCAGGGGGGGGGGGGAAAGGGAAGCCAGGTAGGGGGCTAAAGACACTGATACGTGTGAGGGGGTGGGGGGAACGGATGGAAAAGGGGGGGTGGTCGCAAAGGAGTCAAAAAAAAGGAAAACCAAACTGCATCTTGAGGAGGGTGGTAAAAGTTTCACGGGCGGGACAAGGAAGGGGGCATGGCAGTCATCTAGGGGGCAAATTGTGGGTACCGAAAAGAAAATCCGAATCGGATCTACCCGGCAACCAGAGAATTCAGAAGGAAACTGGAAAGCGGAAAAACCTCCGCCCAACTGGGAGAAGAAAAAAAACCAACAGGACTAATCAAGGTTCGGTGAAGCAGAAGTATCCCGGTGCCACTTCGGTTGGTGTTCTTTTGTTTCTTTGGAGGGGAGAAGAAGAGGAGACCCGTTCAAGGAAGTAGTTACGAGTGAAAGCCAGACTCCCTCCATTACTTGAAAAAGGAAGGATAAATCCTCCAAGGATATTGTGCGTTAAACGGGCAATGAAAAAAAAGAAAATACTTGGTTGGTGTCTTCAAAGGAGAATGGGGGGGGGGGGTTATACAACCTAAGTCAACCTACCTCGAAGGTGGGTTCTGAGGGGGGGGAAGTTAGAGGGGAAGGCAGGGGAAGAGGGAGGGATACACCAAAAAAAAGAACATGACCCCAGTCCACGAGCACTTTATCCGGGGGGAGAAAAAAGCGTAAGCAAAACCGGTGGGGGGGGGGGGGGGGCCACTTCGGAAACAGGCCAAGGGGGGCACACGTAAAGCGTGTCAGGCCGGATCTAAAAACAAACAACGGGGATAAAATACGGGGGACGACACGGGGAATCAATCGCAGATAAACTCGGTGTGGGGCTACTGTGTAAAAAAAAAAACGGCGGCCGAAGGAAAGAAATCAAGACAGATAAAATCCAGCACTGAAAAAAAATGAAGTGGATGGGGTCGGGTTCTAAAAGCGAGGGCTAATAAGGGCGTAACACAGTCGACCTTCATGGGGAACACGAGGGGCAGGGGAGGTACAGACCCATCTTCATAGTCCTGTGAAAAGAAAAAGCGTAATTGGTCCCAGGGCCAACTTCTATGTGGCCGGGATCCGATGCTCTAAAAAAAACCAAGACTGGCGGTTCGAGAGAACTGATAGGAGACCCTTTGAAAGCCCTGTGCAACCAAAAAAAATGACACCTCAAAAAACATCGCGATCATCTCGACCCAACCGGTGAAGGAAGGGGTCGCGAGGGGGAAGGGGGGTGGGGCATGGGAAACGGGGGGAAAAGTCAGTCTCCTTTTGTACGGGGGGGAGAGAAAATCTGGGATAAAGAGTTTTTAGGGTGGCCCCATAGATGGAGATGGAAGACTGTTCCATCGAAGAAAAATCAAATATCTTTCCTGTTCAAAGTCATGAAAAAGCATTTCGAACACAAAAAAACAACCCAGTTCCCTCCCCTCAACCAGAAAAGCAAAGCGAGGGGGAAAGAAAGAAAACCAGGGAAAAAGACTCCAGGGACAGATAACCGCGTCCAAAACTCTACCGAAAGTCAACTTATGAAACCTCCAGCACGAGAAAAGGAAGTAACCGTACGTACACAGGGAAAAATAAAACAGAATACCCTGGAATTCGAGGTTTGAAATGCCGTGTCAAGAAGAGAAAAAAAATGGGTTCGTCCGGGGGGGATCAAAAGAAAGGCTGGCCGGGCGAGACTAAAAACAAAACGGTCATCTGGGGGGAAAATACCACAAATGGTCATATTGAGGGAATTCTTGACCCAAACAAAACCAAGGGTTGTTACACAAGGAGAAATTCCAAGTCGGGCAGCGAACGACGGAACAAAAAAAAAAAAAACCCCGAATACCACATGGGGGTGGAAAGTTCGAGGAATAAACCAGAAGGAATTTTGAGGAAGAACGACTGGGCCTTCCGCTAAAAATTGAAGAAAAAAAGTGGTCTGACGGTCAAAAAAAGCGAGGGTGATACAGGAAAAACTGGGTGGCGGGGAAGGTCAAAAACGCCCGGTCCGGTCAAAAAAAAAAACGACTCACTGCTCCCTAAACAGTAAGAAGCCCGGGAAGTAAAGCCCGGAGAAGGGCCTACACAACGGAGGGCGGGAAGTCGACCATGAAATAAAAAACCATGGGATAAGGTCCAAGGAAAGGAAAAGGTGTTTTGAGTTAGGATTCAAAAAATCCAAGCCCCTCCCGGGGCGTATGGACGACTCCGGGAAAAAAGACATCCTGGAGGACCAAAAAAACCCCCCGGCGAGCGTCGGGGGGGCCTCGTAGGTGGGCGACCACTGGGGAGGGTAACAAAAAATAGGTCCCCTCAGGCTTGGGAGGGGGGGAAAAAAGCCGTGTTGGGCGGGGGCGATGGGCGACGTGGGGGAATTACGTCGATACTGCGAGGGAACAAAGGTCCAGTTACAAAAGTGAAGGACGATTTGGACAGAATTAAAGGGCAACTTGTCTCTGCACCCTCGCCCGAACAAAAGGCACTTTCCCCACAGACTTCGCCTCCGCTCGGGAACGGGTTACGCCGGGTCCCGACCATAAGCGCACCAAAGGAATAAAACATGTTCTGAACCGGGACGCGACGGAGTCATTGCAAAAAAAAGCAGTGGGGGCACCGCCGGCTCGGTTTGCAATGGGGGACGTTCATGAGGAAATTACCATCCCGACTCATACCGAAAAGTTCAACCCGGAAGGGTTTGGAAAATGAAGTTATCTGTGTGAAAGAGGGCAGGGATAACGTGCCAGAAGTAGTAGGGTTCTTCGTTCCAACGAAATTTGACGGGCAAGACGGGGTACGGGACAAATGACGTGCAACTAACGTGATTGGAAGGGCGCGGCCCTGGGTAGGGGGGGGGACTTTTTAGGTTTGTTCTATGCTGACAATTATTGGGTGTGAGCTAAGAGACGGGACGGCCCTCTACTTCCGCCCGGCTGGTAACTTGTCCAACCGTCATGGTGAAGAAAAGCAGGTCCAAGGTTTGAATGTTCCTTTTTCATCGGTGGGAAACAGGAACTCCGGAACGACAGAGTGATAGTACGTAGACGTGCTGAGAAAAAAAAAATTGAAAAGCCCCCTACTCAAGAAAGTAAAACAAGGGTACAAACAGGCCCCGGGGATCTGCATAAAAGGGAAAAACAGGAAGGGAACTCATTTCCTGCCGACAACTGCCATTACAGGCAAGCGGTAGTCCTCCGCCAAGAGGTAAACTGGCCCTGGAAAAAGAAAAAAACTGAGCGAGGAATACGAATCTTTTGGAGGATTCGTGCATAAATGAAAAGTAAAGGGAGAAGTTTACGGTGCGGGAGCAAAAAACAAACTGCCGCGCTTGGGAGGCGTTCGCACCGGACCCGTGCCGAGAGAAAAGGGAAAAAGGAACAAAGAACCAGGGGACATGGCAGTGCGGAAAAAAAACCCACATTCGCAGAAATGGAAAAAAAGAAACTAGGGGGTCGTTCACCCGAGAAACCGAAAAAGGCAGGAGTAGAAGGAAGCTTCGGGATGGTTCGGGGTCCAAAAATCAAGGGGCGGAGGAGAAAGGATCAGAAAAATGGGGGTTCCACGGGAGACGCCGTAATGGCTTGGAGAAAAAAACGGAATGGGGGTTTCAAAAAAAATGGGGAGTTGACAGGAATGACAGCGTACCTTTACGGAACGTTCAAACCCGGCAAACGACGTGGCAAAAACTTTAACCAGCCCTTTCCTTGGGAGGGGGAGGGTGTGACGCCAAATGACTGTTCGTGGACCAAACTACCCCAGGGGTACGGTTCAGCCAAAAGGGCGGCTAGTATGAAAATGGGGGGGTTTGCGATGAGGGGAAAAGTTAATCCCCGAGAGGTTTTATCAAACAACCCGGGACGAAGAGGGTGACGTCGGCCCCACAAAGGGGCCAACATCCCACTCTGATGATCACTCCAAACACGCAATGAACGGAACCAGGATAACCTGTCCGACCCGCGCAAAATCGGAAAGGAATCGAACGCCAACACCAGGAAAGATAAAATGGAGAAGTGGGGCGGTAATGGTCTTCGCCCCAAATCGAAAAGAATAAAAAAAAAAAACCTCTCGAATGGGCCTATATGAACGGAAACTAAAGGACCGAATGAGTCGATCGCGTCACGCCATCAACTCCTCGATTCATAAAATGGTGTGAAAAGAACCTCGGGTAAAAAACCGTGCGAGGGAACCAACAAAAAAAAAAACAGCAGCGAGGACCCCCAGGGGCTACAGTAAAACCAAAAAGTGCACCCTCCTCCCATACGCCAAAGGGGAGCCCCGCAAGAGACTATTGTGGGGCAAACAGAGCCGACCAAAATAGGAATCCTCGGTTTCGCCACAGTGAAAGGGGAAAAAACTTCAACAACAAAAGTTAAAAAAAAATTGGAGAGAGAATGTAAATCACTGGAAACTGGTGGGCTAAAAAAAAAGAAACTTTAGACTTAAAAAGTCAAGAGGATCCTGTCGCCAAAATCAAGGCGGCCCTCCCCGGGGGGTGAATGGGGGGGGAAGAGGCGCTTCCAAGTTAGTGACGACCCGGGGTTCATCATGTGACGAACCTTGGGAAAATCAAGGATTGGGGGGGGGGGGGGGGGACCCCTCCGCGCCCCAAAAAAACCGATACCCGGGCTGTAAGGGGAAGGAAGCCAAGATATTTCGGGCCTGGCCTGTTTCCAGAATGTCGAAAAATCGACACGGAGGAAAGGTTTCCCTAGCATCAAAAAATCAGGGCCATGCGAGGGAGGTCAAGAAATTGTTCGATACTAAGAAGTGGTACCCCGAGAGCTCAAAGTGGGGTAGAGGACGGTCCATAGGGTTACAGAGCCTGGCCAGTTCAGGAAGGGGGTCTTTTCGGGGGACGGGGGGTAACATGCTGTTGAGGACTGGGACCGTGATTTAAGGGAGGCATCGAGGGGGGCGGACAAAATCCCCTTAGGAAAATCACACGGATCGGGAAAAACTCGACCGACAGACGAAACCATCCTGGGGGGGTGGAAGAAAGTAAGCCGCCGGGGACGAGGACTAAAAAAAAAGTGGGGAGGGACGAACCCCATGGCGTCACCTAAGTCCAAAGAAAAAAAACAGAAAGCAGTGAAAGGGGGGGGGACTTTAAAAAGGAGCGTCGTGAACAGGGGGTTATTAAGGGTCGCCACAACCAAAACCCCGCCTGAAACAGGGGAGGGTGGACGGGGGGAAACCCGTAATAAAAAGTCCCGAAACTAAGGCCCTGGGGCAGGAAAGACGGAATGGGACCCCATAGTTATTCAAAAAGATCGAAGCAATTCGCGTCGGGGAAAAACTAAAAAAATCACTCGACTGGGGTAGAAACTGCGGGCTGGTAAAAAGACAAATTGTTTGCGGGCCCTGCCATCGGTGCGAGGGTGTGCCAAGGGCTGGAAGCGAAAAGAAAGAAAGGTGGTTCGGTATTCTCCCCAATGGGAAGTCGGTCCACTCATGCTCAGAGGATCGTTCAAAGGGGTCCTGGGAAAAAAAGAAGTAACACCGGCCCGGGGGAACTGTAATCACTGCTCCAAGGGCACCGTAACTCATCCAAAAGAACAAGAAAAGTACGGGGTTCTTGGATGTTATGGGGGGTCCTAAGGCAATATCGAACCGCGAAACTTCTCGTAACAAGGGGTCGGTCTGAATAGACAGGGCGCAGGGTGCGGGGGGGAGCTCCAGAAAAAAGAAGAAACCGTGAATGATCGTCTGCCCGTAAGGGGTGGGGGCAAAATCTCAACGGACTGGTGGATCCGGGAGGTCAATTAAGTAGGGCCCCCGGGACATACAGCTGGCTGCGGGAACCACCGGGTTCGCGAAGATCCAAAAAAATGCAGGACGGGTTTTCCGGCAGGGGCATTACCCAGACAAAGTAAACATAGGACATCACCAGGGGAAAAACTAATCGAAGACCAGAGGTAACTACCAACCGGGTAAGGAAGTCCGCTTGTTGGAAAGGCCTGGCCCGCTCTGAAAGCCAACATCATCAGTGGTCGAAACCGCAACAAAAGAAACCCAGGGACCCAGGGGAAAACTGCTCCACTGGGGGAGGAAAAGAAGCGGCACTCAACAAGCCGGGGAAACGACTTAGGAACCCGAATAAAACTGGCTTTCAGTCAACAGGGGGGCAACACAGAAACCGATAAAACCATCTAGCAAAGGATAAAAACCACTGCCCAGCCACAAGCGAACCGGGTCATCGAAAGGTCAGGGGGTGGGAAACGGGGAGATTAGGAAGCTGTGAGAATCCCTCCCGACCAGAACCGGACCAGAACAAAGGCCAGACAAGTGGGGACAGCATAGAGGCGGAAAGGCCTGCAGCACAACTGTTGGTACAGGCTAGCACCGGACCGAAATGATCATGCGCGAATGAGGTTGAAAAACAGCAGGCCCAAAGAGGCCATACTTTTAAAGGGAGGTTTGGGGGGTGTGGCACGCTTGAAAAAACCTGCCCGCCGCTTTCAGTGCGGAACAGGCCCGCGCTGGAAGGGACGGGGCCGGTTCGGGGCCTGCGACTACGAAAAACCCCACGGTACGAAACGCCGGTCCTCACCGCCAACCGGATCAACAGGGGGGTACAGACCCGTGAAAAAAAAGTGAGCCAGGAATAGAAACAAGAACAATGGTTGAAGAAAAAACCAATCGATGCCGAAAACCCTCCCTAAATCCAAGAAGTGCCCAGATGGGGTGGTTTAGGGAGCTGACATGAAAATTGGAAAAGGCAAATAAATCTCTGACGCCAAATTAAAGGAGGAACATTACGACGAAAGGGCCCGGGACCGGGGCGGGGTGCCGGAGCCGAACCTTCGCCTTAAGTTAGCTCGGCCCAAAGGGGCCCGGTGAGGGTGCAGTCGCGGGGAGACTTTCTCCAAGGACTTGAACGGAGTCCAGTCGGCGGGTTCTGGAGCACCGTCGCGAATAGGAAAAAACCTGGACAAACGCTCCAGTGGGAGTCCGATAACTCGATGAGACAAAAAGGTCTGACCGCAGAAACGTACAAGGGGAGCGGCCATTTCGAAAACAGGGCGGGAGAACGACACCAAAACCATAGGGCCTCGAAACGGGTCCGAACAGTTCATGAAGGTGGAAACTATTGAATCAGGGGGGGGGGGGGAAGGATAAGGGAGAGTTCTAAAGTGTCAAAACATAAAGAGGACCAAGTTCACTCGATGACCGGTCAAATTTTATGAAAGAAAAAGAAGATTAGGGTCGACCGTGAGGACCCGATGGGACTTGAGGGATTAATCGATCAAAACGACAGGAAGGGGCACAAGGGGGAAAAACAAAAGTCCTACGGGAAGGGGCCCCAGAAGTCTTATAAAAGGTAAGACGGACTTCAAAAACGGCCCAGACAGGGGGGTTAAGTTTTCAGCGTCTATCAGGTCCCAGGGGAACAGGAATGCGCGCGGAATGCCCTCGTCCATGGGTGACTGAAAAAGGAGGTTATCGACCTGACGGTGGACGGGGAGAGGGGGGGGAAGAGGAGGGAACGTTGAGTCTCAAATGGTGTGGAATATTAACTCCAGTAAAGGGGAAAATGCCCGGGATCGTCACAGGGGTTCGCTTTGGTCAAAAACCCCGATGACCGTAGCGGAAGAAAGAAGGATGTGGACAGTGTGAAACGACAACCATTCGGAGGGGGAGAGATGGTTAAAAGGACCGACTTGAACAAAAAAACTCCCGGGAAAGACGATGGGGGGGGAACACATGACCCTCCCGCGAGACCATCAACGGTGTTCGGTCTGGAGAAGAAAAGACGCGCGGCGGGGGGGTTGAAGTTTGATGGGAAGGGAAATCACAAGAGCCCGTGGGAATGGTTGTAAATTGGGTCTGAGAACTTTTTGAGAAACCCGAGGTAAAAGACCTACGAGAATCCGACAAAAAAATCGAAGGTGGGGGGGAAAAACCGGGGCAAAGAAGGGAAACAAGCTACTACTGGGGACAGGAAAAAAGGTAAGGATTAACAAAAAAAATAAAAGAACTACCGACTAAATAAAGGGTCCACGGGGGGTACTCCTTTATGTCGTCTCTAATGCTAAGAAGGGGGAAAAAAGTGAAAAAGAACCCTCCAGACTTTATATCGCCGAGCGTTCAAGCTGGTTTGGAAATCAGCCGAGTAGCCGTTGGGTAAAAAAGGAGACAACGAGGTCGGACAGTCTGATTGATCACCTCCCGAGGTCTACCACCGGATCAAGAACAAAAAAACAAAAGAGAATAGAAGATCCCGGGGGCCACAACTAGTCTTTTAGAAGAAGAGGAAGGTAACTCTTTCTGGCAAGACCAAAGAAAAAAGGAGTCGGGCGCTGAAAGAAGAAGAAGATATGTCAGCAGGAAAAGAGCGAGGGGATTGGGTATTAGGGAACTCGGGGAGTATACTGTCCGGAAGACATCCGGACCGAATCAAAAAACGGGGTAGTCAGGGATGGGGGGGTTGGGACCCAAAAAATGGACGGTTTGAAAAAAAGTCTCGGTAAGGTCGTGGTAAGAACCCCAGGACCCCATCGAGGGTGGGGACGGATTTCTCAATGGCCAGGGAATTTTCGTGGGGGACGGATTGAGGTGAACCCAGAAGGCCCCCCCGAGGAAAACCCGTACATACCAAGCCACAAACAACCACCAAATGCGAAGAGAATCCAGCAGGAAGACTACAGATCCAAGAAAAGGGGGGTCTAAAAGATTGCTGACTTAGGGAGGAGAAGGTGCATGACGTGGGTTTAAGCATCTATTAAACCTATTTCGACCTGGCAAGGCCAAGAAGAAAATAGCATCCGACTGTAGCAAAAAGACAGATCAGGGGGAGGTCCGTAAGGCAAGGAAGTGCATGGCGAAACGCCCCCAGTTTCCTAAGGACCCACAGGCCCGCGTCCCCACCCAGATCTTTGAAAAGGAAACGGAGGAACGGCCCCCAAAAAAGGCCTATACGAGACTCAAAGAACCTCATTGGGGGAACCTAGACCGAGAGCCAGGAACCCCCAAGACCGGGCTGAGTTCTCGGCACACCCAGCGTTGGAAACCAACGATGAAATCCCCGCGACGTAAAAGGTTCAGGTTTAGCGAAAGAAAATAAAAAGAGGGGATGAGAAGACTAGAAGGGCTCGAGTGGAACAAGAAAAAAAAGAAAGGTCATCGGAAACTCCGGGTGAAACCCGCTCTGTGGGCACCAGGAAGGGGCAAAAGTCTACCCGCCCGGGGGAAGTCCGAGGGGCCCCTAATATCAATTGACCCTTTGGGAACGAGGGACCTAAACAGGGACCGTTCGAGGGGGGAAGGGAGTAAAGAAAACCTGGCAACGAAGAAGGAAAAAAGTTATCCCCTGGGGACGACGGCTCTCAAGGGAGTACAGACACCTTGAGCGGAACGGAGAATGAGACGAGAAGGCGCGACCGACCCGGACTTCCATCCTACGCCTCATGGGAACGGGGAAAAGCCAGATCAAAAAACACAAAAGCGGTCCGTAGGGAAAAATCTCCGCAAACGGTCCGAGGACCAAGGGAAGGACGACAAGGCCCCAGGAGAAATTGAAACGTCCTCCAGTAGTTGATTCAGACCAAAGGTGAGCCTTGAAGGAAATTAATTACCAGCAGTCATGGCAAACCACAAACCAAACAAAAAAAGCAAAGGCGTCTGTCGCGCAACGAGGGGGTGCGGGGGGGGGACCTCGAGGGGGATTGGGGGGGAGGGACCACCTGGGGGGTGAGGTTGCACCACTCGTCAAAATGCGTGAATGGTGAAAAGCGAGCTGGGGTATTAAAGGGAGGACTTGCGGACTTCAGCGATCTGTACAGAGGGCTAGACAGAATTCCAGAAAGAGAGGGGTGGTGGGGGACCAACATGAAAAAGAAGGGCACCAATCTTCTGAAGAGCAACCCAAGGGTCAAGGAAAAAACGAGGAAGCAAAAAGGGCGACGGGGGAAAGGGAATGGGCGTCAAACGGAAAGAAATTGAGGACCAAAACCAGGTAAGAAAAAAAAAGTTGAAGGTAAACTCGGACAGATAAGGTGGGAACGTTGCCACTCTGCAAGGACCGAAATGGTCAACAACTTATAGGGGTCCCCGTGTGTAGGCGTAGGTCCTCATCCAAAGAAAGCTGAACCGTTTATTTAGTGCACAACCAGGTTGGAAGAGATGGTCTGAATTGGGCCTCGGAGGGATAAGGGGTCCCTCCAGCACGATCGGGTATGGAAAGGTAAAGGGGTCGGGCAAGGGATTAACTTAAAGCGGTTACTTTTGAAGGGAGTCCAGAGATGATCTCTTGCCCTGGGGGTCTTGTAAAGGGGTACGGTTGTAAGAGTGGGGGTTTGGCGAAGAGACGCCAAAGAACGGAACGCTACGAGGAAACGCCCACGTCTCTGAAGCCCAAGGGGAGGTTCCGGGCCATTTGAACGAGGGGCAATCATGTGGGGTTTAAGACTAACAGGACGACCAGATTGAGGAATGGTAACAGGGGGGAGGAAAAAGCGAAGGGCTTTGGAAAAGAAACCCGACTCCGGAAAGGACAGGAAAAAAACAGAAACGCCAAAGGTGAGGGGGCTGCTCAAAGAATCAAAAAAAAGGCCGACCTGACAGATCGCAGGAGACTCCGGTCGTATCGCCCCAAAAGGCGGCTGGGCCGCGGGGACTCGTGCGGAGGTTCAAATAAAACGGTTCCGGGAATGCTAGAAAAGGGGAAATTCCGGAACGCAAGGGGAAAGAAAGTGTGAAAAAAGTCAAAAGCCTGCCAAAAAAAGCGCCCGGGGTGCAATGGGGAAGGTTCGCCCGGAAAAACCGGAACATTAAACCACCCCCTGTAGGGCAGGGCTGAAGCCGCAGCACCAAGAAAGAAAGGTAAAAGGAAAAAGACAAAGAATCGTTTTTCCGAGATGCTTGAAAGTCCGCAGGTCCGAGGAGGTTTCGTAAAACCCGCGAAATTGGCTGTGGTCATAGCAAAGGGGTTTTGAAAAAGGGGGGGGGGAAAAGGACCTAGGCCTCCGAGTCCGGAAGCTGGGGGGCCCGGGGCGGTGAAAATGCAAGCGGCCACGTGCGAGTTCATCACAAAAAGGGGTCACGCCCTGAGGAGGACAGGGGTCCACCGGGGAAAGGGGACGGGGGGGGGGGGGAGGTGTGGGTGAGCTTAAAAGAGAACTCCCTAGTGGGTGTGTCCAGAAGCAAAGGCGGCTTCTATCGTGACACCAAGATGGGAGAAGGATCGGCGAGGGGGTGAGAGAAGTGGTTTCTTACAACCATCGACTGGTCTGTCGCCCCGGACCAGTTGCAAAAAATCCCAGGTCATGACTCTCAAAGCAATGTAAAGGACTTCCCGAATGACCTGGCGAAAAGAGCTGACGCATAAAATGGGACCCGCGAGGAAGCCCCCAAGGATAGAAAAGGAACAGGAAAAAGAGGGGGGAAAGTGCACAAAATTTCCTCGCCCTATGACCAACCTGAAGAAAAAAAAGGGAAAATGTACAGAAGTGCAAGAAAGTACAATCCCTAAATGTAGGAGGGCGGAAAAAACCGCCAAAAAAGCCCGAGACCAGGCAGGGGGGGGAGGATTGAAAAGACTCGGGTATCGGGTCGGGGAGAGTTTAACCAAAAAAAAAAAGAACAAAAACATAAACGACGATGACAAACTGAAAAAAAGCGCTTGATCCCAACTGAAAATCACCCCCGCACCGGGAGCCCGCTCGGGATGAGGGGGGGTAGCAATCGCTCGATGCGAAGAGTAAGAAAACACTGGAGGGGAGACTGAAAAAAAAGGGGGAGAGAGAAAAAG
>Ga0179591_1329255_pt1 | contig 14504 bp, 25 predicted proteins | sample CZOMad2_1_08_16f_FD_182891 | JGI IMG/M metagenome (GOLD analysis project Ga0179591, IMG submission 182891) | Vadose zone soil fungal communities from Angelo Coast Range Reserve, California, USA - CZOMad2_1_08_16fungal (PacBio error correction) | ecosystem: Environmental > Terrestrial > Soil >...
CAGCACAAACATGGACGGCCTTGCGTACCACACCAAAATGCCTGCCAAGGTGATCGACCTTAAGGGGGGAAAGCCCGGAACCAGGTCAGGAAGGACGGTGCAAATTTCCCTCGTCCACAAAAAGACGAGGGTATCGGAAAAAACTTCACCGAAAAGGAGAAAAAAGAGAAGAAAAAAGTCCTCGACAATAAAAAAAGGAAAAAGGAAGGCCAGGAATCCCCGGTGCCATAATCAGGGAAAAAAGATATCGTGAAGGAAGGAGACTCGTACTAGGGAAACCGGAAAGGGGTTGGCAAGGCATATCCATAAGAAACCGGAGAAAAGGAAAGCGATCTTTTGCTATATGCGGAGGGAAGAAGGAAAAACCCTCGCCAAGGCGGCAAGAGAGGAAACGGCCGAAATCCAAGAAAAGAGGCGGAAACAGAAAGCATGGGAGCCGTCTCATAGGGTTATTTGGCGCGGTCGGGGGGCCACGGGGAAGAAAGGATGTTCAATACCGCAGAAGGGGAGAAAGCGGGAAGATTACTTCAAGGGGACCTGAAAAGCACAATTTCCATCCGCAGGAAAAGGAACATTCCAATTAAACGATTCAGAAAGGGAGATGCCAGAGGAGGCTGAGGAACGAGGGGCAAGCAATCTTCGTACGACAAGGGGGAGAAAAAGAATTTTTCAAAAAAAAAGAAGAACCTCGAAGAAGAGAAAAAAAGAAAAGACTATGAAAATGGGCAAAATGGGCCAAGAGAATTGGCGAAAACCGTGGGTTTAAAAAGGGCCAGGAGGGGAAATTGCCGAAAAGAGACCAAGAACCAGGAAAAAGAAGGCCGAAGGTCATTACGAATAAAAGATGCGACAGGAAGGAGAAAAGCGAGGAAAAAGCCATGGGCGGCCTCAACTGTCATCAAAAAGGGGAAGAACACGTGATCTAAGGGGGAAAGGAAGCTGGCCGTAAAGATTAGGCGAGGGCAAAAAATTTGAACGCCTGGGGATAGGAAAAGCCGCCTGGTTCCAAACCGGCGCCCCGGGCGGAGAAACCGTAAGAGCAATGATACGCGAAAAACGGGCCGCACAAACGCACTTGTCCCACGCTGGGTGGAAGGGGGGTCGTCGTTTCGAAAAAAAGAGAGAAAGCACAAGCTGCGGGGGGAAAAAAGTCTTCGGCACGGAGAGTGGACGGATAGTAAGAAGGAAAAATCTATCCGGAAGAAAAGGGGCTTGTGGGCGTCCGAGAAGGAAAAATGGACCGGCGACCGCAGAAAAAGAAAAAGGGAAGACCAAGAAAGCATACCTCCTACATAGAATCGAGGCTTGAGAAGAGTTCGTACAAAGTACAAAAGGGGGGAAGTTTTAGAACCCGGATGGTGAGGCCATATTGTAGGGTTTTTCCTCGGCGGGGAGGTACGCGACGCTGCTTGGGGGAAAGGAAAAGTTACGGGACCAGCAATAATGCAGACTATGCCCGAGTGTAATGGCCGTGAGAACCAAAAAACACCAAACGCCCGGGAGGAAAAGGGTAAAAACGGGGCCGAAGTAATCTATGCTATAGGAGAGGGGGGCATTGAATGTTAAACAAGTTCCAAAGGGAAAGGTCAGATCAGGAAGGGGAGGGAAAAAGCTCACACCCAGTTCACAAAAGCCAGACTTCCCGAAAAAGGCCTCACGACAAAAGACTCCACGGATACGCCCCTGTCCTTGCAACGAAAGAGGCGATCGACTACTTCGTCAAAAAGAAAGCCAATCCAAGGGGGGGGGGAAACCAAGAGCGCCGGGGAGAGATCTCCTGCTAAACTGCGGCCATAAGAAAAGAAGGAAGTCGGTCGGCAGGGGGGCGCAATGTGCGTCTTTGGCTTATGGGGGAAGAAGCGGGAACCAGCCGTCACCCAGTCCGGCAAACAGTGTCAAGAAGACGGGGGCCAGACCCAGGCCCATGGCCCCGAGGGCGACAGGGGAGCCCAAAGGGGAAAGAGGCGGCTTCAAAAAGAAAAAAACATTTGCAGAATCCGGAAAAGGGAGAAGAAAGGTGCAGTTAAAAGGCTGGGAAAACTACTGCCTACTCGCACGAATTCCAAATCATCTGGGGGAGAAACCGCCAAGAGGGGAAAGCCGATTGAGAGTGAAAAAAAAAGAAGAAATATCGCCGCCCACGCAACGAGCCTCCTAAAGACGAAAATCGGGAGAGAAGAGAGGGAACTTCTAGTTCAAGGGAGGAGGAAAAAGAGTCCGTAAGGATCTTTTTGGTCCGATGGGCAGGAGGGAGAGGGGCAAGAGTCCGACCGAAAAAAAACACCAAGGAACCTTCAAATGTGGAGCCGGCAAAAAAAGGGACTACGACAATAAAGAACTTCAAAAGTTCCCTGGGCTGTGGCCGCCTGAAGAGAGATTTTAATCTAAAAGGGGAGACGAATGCACCGTAAGGGAAAGGGGGGACCATGTCAATTTTTCGTGGGGGGGGAACGAAGATTTTCGGAGAAAAACGGCTAATCAAACAGGGGGGGAGTGTCCAGGGCCAACTGAGGTTCGCAAAGGGCATGGCCAGTGAGAAAGATCGAAGGCTCTGTGGAAAAGGAAAGAAAAGCCCAGAAAGGCGGGAGGGGGAAAGTGACACCATGCCTGCCAAAACGATTTGCCCGTCGGGTGAGAAAAACAAGGAAAGGGTCCTGTCATAACGGCGGTCCAGGGTCGACGGGTGCCGATTCGGCAAAAGGAGAACTGCCGCAATCACACGGGAGGAAAAAAAAGAAAGAAGAAATTCAAACACAAACTGGAGAGGGCTAAACAGAGGGAAAGGGCGCCTTTCAGGTGTCAAACGAACATCTTTCCAACTTTTGGGGAGGAGAAACACGAATCATGTACTAACAAAGAGCCCTCCTCCGGAGGAGAGGGAAGAAAAAAAAAAAAGGTGTTAAAAAAATATATATATCGAGTGGGGCGATGATAAGGTCGCGTACATGATTGTTCTCAAGAAAAGGGGAATGGCTTGCCAGAGGGGAGTCGCCAGCATTGGAAGGGGGGGGGTGGTTGTTTGGCCCAGGTCCGTGAATCGTGCTGAAAAAGTCCAAGAAAAAAGACATATCACGAAAACCCGTCCCCACAACCCCTTGAACAACCAAAAGGAGAACCGAACACAGCTTCGGGGAGCCTTTTTGTAAACGAAACGGCAAAAGAAACGGCGGCGCGGCCCCTGGGGGTCATCCCTGCACCGACGACGGAACGTGGCGCCGCTAAAAAAAAGTTCGACATCGCAAAGAAAAAAAGAAAAACACCTGGGGCCCAAAGACCGAAAACCCGAAAAGCAAAAAATGGGGTTTTGATTCGCCGACCACCGGGGAAAGGAAAAAACCACGAAAATTGACCAAAGGGAAAGAAGAAAAAAAGGAAAGCCGGGCAAAAAAAAAGAAACCCGAGAGTTCAAAAGAAATATAGTGCGCCCACAAAAGGGAAGGAAGTTTGGTCGGGGAGGTTTTCCTTCAGGCAAAAAAAAGAAAAAGGGCAAAAAAAAGAAAAAGGCCAAGGAACCGCTAGAGGAAAAAAATCGGCCCCGCAGGCGGTGCCGGTGAAAAGCCCGTTCTCGAATGGCGTTTGTAGGAGGCCTCTGAGTGGAGGGGCGATCTTCCTGGCCTTGGACTGGTCAAAAAAAAGGAATGCGGGACCGCAGGGAAAAGCCGATGACGAGCGCGAAAGAGGCCCATAAAAGAGGGAGAACTTTGGTCGGTGTCGGGCAAAAAAAAGAGAAAACCTTGGCGGAGCGGCAAGCAGGAGCCATCCAGCCTATCAGTTTCCGCAAAGAAAATGGCCCTGTCCGGAGGAACCCGTTAGAAATCTCCGATGGGGGGGAGCTGGACGGAGAAAACATACAAGAAGGAAGAGGCTGCCCGACCCAAAGAAGGAAACTCAAATTTGGTCAAAGGGAGAAGTATTACTCCGGGAAGGAAGGAGCATCTGCCTTTCTGATTTGGCTTGGGCGAAAAGGGAGACGAAGCCTTCCAGAGGGAAAAAACCTTCCTTGGCGAAAAAAAAGGTTCGTCCGAATGAAGGGGGCAAGATTGAACTATCTGGGTTATTTGGAACTGGGGGGCTGAAGTGTCAGGAAACCCGCAAAATTTCGGCAAGAGAGATTCAAAACTGGCCCGGGGAAAAAGAGGTCCAATCAGGGGGGGCAGAAAGAGACTCCTCTTGAAGGAAACCGCTCCTCGAGAGAAGGAAAGCGTGTGGTTTGGAGAACATTACAAGAAACTTAAAGACTCTCCGTTATGACAAAAAGAAAAAAGAAAGCAGAGGCGGACGTAACAGAAGGTTTGTGCCCATCCGAGGAAAAACAGACGGGAAAGTGAAGGCGGCCGAAAATTGGCAGGGGGGGAGGGAAAGGCCCAAGATCTGTGGGAAGAGGTCGAAAAAAAAAATACGAAGCAGAAAGAAAATGTTCTCCGTCACATGCGCGGTCCCAATCGGGTGCGGTAAAAACGGTAACCAAGTGAGGAGAGTGCCCGAACCGAAGCGAACGCCCACAGGAGAAAAAGGGAAGGGGAAAGAGAGAGATAAAACTGGCTTAGATTCCGAAGGGAAGAAGGAACGGGCGCCGATCGAAAGCTCGGGGGCGAATGGGGGCGCCGAAGAGAAGGAAAAAAAAGGGGAGAAGGGGGGACAGGGTGAAAGGATATTGGGGGTGTAGAGAAGGGTTTCCCGAAAAAAGAGAAATCGTAAGAGAAGGAAATAAAGAGAGTGTAGCACCAGTGCTGTTTTGTTTGGGGAGGGTTCCCATAGTCAAGGGAAGCCTTGGCTGAAGGCCCCTAAGGCCCGACCGCAGAAGGAGAGGAACCAGGCCAAGATAAAAAAGTGCCCCGGGCGCCTCGAGAAAGGGCGCACCTTGCCTGGCTTGATCGCGGCAGAGAAAAGGAAGCAACCGAACGGGGCAGGGGGACAGAGGGAATGGAGAAACAAACGGCTTCTGCGGGAGAAGGGATTTGGTCGAGAAAAAAACGGAACCCTCACAAAGAGAAAAAAAAACGGGTCCAATATCGGAAAACGGCCCACAGGAAAAGTGTCATAGGGGGGTATCAGTCTTTCGAGTAAGAGGGCCCCAGCCGCAAAATAAGAGAGGGGATTGTCGGAAAAGTGCCTGGCAGGGAAAAGAGAAGGACCCCAATCCGTGCATCCGGAGGACAAAATTTATAACCAAGGGTGCATTGTGGGGGAGGAAAATAAATTCTGTCGTGGTGCAGGGGGTTCAGGAAGAGGTTGGACGTCAGAAAGGAGAAAAGTTCCGTTGAAAAGGGACGTCTACTTTGCAGTGGCGCATACAACTTGCGGCCCGGGGTCCTTGAAAAAAAATAGAGAGGGTACCCACCCGGATTTATTGTGGAAGGAAAGAACCCAGCGAATGCGGTCCGAAGAGGAGAGTGGGCCCGGAAGGAGGGGGGGGCCGGGGAAAAAACTGAAAGTGGCAGGCGAAAAAAACGCATTCGATCGAAAGAGACGATTGTTAGGAAAAGGGAAGGAGTCAGAAATAGTAGGGTCCCATTCAAAAGGAAAAGGGCCGGAACTGTTAAGGAGAAGAAACCCCCGGGGAATGGAGGGTCTTCCGAGCTTTGGGACCGATCGGTGGAAAAAGAAAGAGAAAGGGACATGAAGACATGGGGAAAGAGGGACAAGCAACAGCAGTCAGTGAGGGAGGAACGCCGGCCTGCAAGGGGGCAAGGTCGTCGAGAAGAGAAGGGCTAGAGAACAACAAGGCAAGTATTGTGGTGAAAGAGGGAACCGCCTTGGCCAGAAAAAGAAGAAGAGACAGCACGTTGGGTTCACCGGGAAACGGCCAAAGAGAGGGACGCGACTGAAAAAAAACAAAAAACAACCGAAGGAGGTAAAATCGCAGCACGAAATGAAACTTGAAAGTTCTCAAAAACATAACGGAGAAAAAGAGAATGGGGATCTTCACAGGAATGTCAAGGCGGAAATAACCAGAAAGACGGTTTTCAGGGGAGAAAATTAATAGACAGGGAAATCCTGGAGCAACTTTCCTTGCGGGACCAGGCCGTTTCCACGGGAAGACCCTCTAGGGTAAAGAAAAAAAAAATGCAACAGAAGCAGGCAGGGAGCCGTTAGAGCTACAATTCACGGCCGGAAAGGGGCTATTGCCCCAGAGAAAGGTTCGGCGAAAAGAAGTTAACCATACGAAAGGAGGAGACTAGAAAAGACCGCCTGTCATTATCTGGAAGGGGAAGAGAGAGCCCCCGCTGGGAGAGAACATGTCAAATAGAAGGCGGCCGCCATGAAGAGCAGGGTGAACCTACTAGGTCCCCGCAGGCGAAGACTACGTCCCGAAAATCCAAGACCCGCATGGACAATACTCCCGGTTGGGGGACATGGGACAGAAATGGGCGCGTTGCTTGACAGACAAGAAAAAGGAGCCCCGTTTCCCATTTAAAAAAGAAAATTACGTCGCATGACGTCAAAGGGAAAAGGAACCCAACGCACTTTCAAAAAAAAAAGACCCCAGAATGCCCAAGGTAAAGAGCAGAGGGTCATCAGAAGGCCCGGCGTGGGGGGAGAGTGCTGAAGGACCCAAAAGGCAGACACAGTTTCGTGCCCTTCGAAGGGAAACAGGGCTGTGGCCATCAAAAAGAATCCCCGGATGAAAATGGGCGGACCGTTCAGATGAAAAGGAAACGGAGACTGTTTCGTCCATGCTGTGGGTGGGAGGAAAAGTGCCCCGAGAAAGGACGCCGCCGGAAAGTGGGGTCAAGGAAAAGGAAAGACAAAACGGCGGTCAAGACTTTCGCAGCCGAAAAGCATGTGCTGCGAAACGCCGGGCAACGTGATCTAAGAAAAAATGAGCGGCCGTAAAGGGAAAAAAAGCAACAACAAGGGACACCGGGAACTCTGAGCCTCTCAAAAACCGCCCTAACCGACCGCGAATGGACCGCGAGCAAAAATTAAGGCTGAAGGAGCAAAGGGAAAAAGAAGTCAGAACCCAGGCACGGAGAAAACTGAAAGACCTACGGCGGGTCAAAAAAAAACGCCCCCAGGGATCACAAGCTGAGGGGGAGAGAGAAGCCTGCCCGGCGGATGAAGAGATCTATATCTATCCGGAGAAATGAGAAGGGATTCGTAAAGGGCAGGAAAAGTGAAAGTGACCAAGACCGTCACACCGAGAAAAGGAAAACATTTCCGCGACCAGGAAGGCTAGATTGGCGTTCAAGGAAGAGAAGGGAAAAAATGGGTGCCTGAGGGGGGGGAAAAAAAGGGAAAAAGGGGGAGAAGAAGTCAGGCTTTTTGACCTCGGGGGCGGTTGCAATAATACTGTACGCGAGAGAAAGAAACTGTCCGGGCCAAAGAAAAGAGAAAGAAAGACTATACATGAAAGGGAAGAGGGGGGGAAGTGACCCAACAAAAAGCCCGTCAGAAGAGAAAAAAAAAAAAGCCTATGGGCTCGGGCCGAAAAGAAAGCTCGAAACGCATGAAAGAAGAGACGCGTCCCATGAAAGGCACCGAAGGGGGAAAAAAGAACTTCATCACCCAGTTCCCATAAAAAAAGGGAAAAACTCATGGCCTTACGAAGAGGAGACCACGCCTTTCGAAAAAAGAAGATCTCTAGGGAAGGCTTCGGCAAGGCAAAAAAAGCCAAAATCCATTTCACTCTGGAAAGGGTCCTCGGCGTCAGCAGGAGAAGACGGCATCGCCGCCAAGAAGGCACCAATGCAGGGGGCGGTGAGGGAGGAGGGAAACGCGTTAAGTCCTCGTCAACAAGGTGAAGGGGCCATCGAGAGTTCTAAAACGAAGGCGGCAGGGCCACGAGACGACGTGAAAAGTTATCGAGGGAAAGAAGGGGGGAAGAAAAAAGAGAAAAAAGGGAATAAAAGCTACACCGCCAATGTGCCAGAGGAAAGGGGAGAAATAGCTCGCGCTCGAGAGAAGTAAACAGCCATCATCAAGGCGATGGGAAGGAAAAAAAAAAAGCATCGCCGCACAAAACAACTACGAGCCGCACACTCCATCTTCATCGAGAACACAAAAAAGTTCAAGTTCACCGAGAGGAGAAGAAATCTATCGCTTGGGAAAAAAAAGCCGCCGTGAAAAACAACAATTTTGCCTTGCCTGCAAGAAAAAAGGAGGAAACAAGCCGTCTAACACCAACCTTGGAAAAAATAACCCGGCGGGAGCCAGAGAAAGGAAAAAAAAAACTCGCGGTCGATCCAAAAGAGAAAAAAAAAATTTGTCAATTTCTTGCGGCGGCAAAAAGAACCCATGATGGGCGGATGGGGAAGAAAAAAGAGGCCCCGCCGCCGCCCATTTCCATGCCGGCTGACCTCAAAGACGAGAGGGGACGACGCGTAGCTGCCAGCATAAAAAAGAGGGTTCAGGATGAAAAAAAATGCCGACATGGCCGGCGGCAGGGGCAAAAAAAAACTCGGGTCGGTCAATCCGCAGTGGGAACGAAAACGAGGCCGGGTTGCAGACAACAACGCGATCAAGAAAAAACAACAAACCGGGAAAAGGACCGGCGGACCAAGAGTCTGGCAACGCACCAACACGTGAGGGAGCACAATCAGTACGAAGACAAAATTGAACCCAAAATGCCTGATCAAAGAGGAGGACGGAGGAGGATGACAAAAGAGATAGGAAAAAAAGAATGGTAAGTGTGTCAAATCAAAAAGAGGTGCGCACCCTCTCACCCTTTAATGGCGGCCAAGAAAAAATGCGAGGAGAAAGTTTGTTGTTGCCCCGAGGAAGAAGAATAAGCCGGGGTGATCACCCTCAGGACGCCCCGATCGCAAAAGGGCTCAACCTGACTGCCGAGCAGAAGGAAACAAAAGAAGGAGTTTTGTGCAAATCTGGGGGAGGAGAGAATACCTTCGCGCAATGGTGAACGGAACGACTGAGGACTGCTTCCTCGTAGAGGAACGCTCCTGACTTTACTCTCCTTCGAAAAAAAAAAAAAAAAGGAAAAAAGAAATGGGCCTAGAAAGGGACCTACCCTCCTACAATAAAAGGGGGGGGATTTAGCCGACGAGATCCAATACTCAAAGGAAAAATTTTACAAAGGTTGACCATAAAAACGAAGTGCCGGTGAATCTACCGGAGCAAATAATATAGGGAAGGAAGAGAGAAAGGGAATTTAGTTTGTTTGGAACGTAGAAAGGTTAAAAACCTTCCAGGCTAAACGGAGAGGAGTCCATGTCCAACCCTGTGAAGAGGCGAGAGCGGCGATGAAGGAGCCAACAAAGCGACTGGGACTTTTGCGGTGACCGGGAAAAAAAGGGAAGAAGACGATTTGTTGGGGAGGGGGGCGTGGGCGGCTGCTCGAAAAAAAAAGAAAAAAACTGGAGCAAAGACATGGGAAGATGGAAGTTTACCCGGAGGAAAAAGTATCGCGAAAGGAGAAGGAAGGGGGAACCTGGAGTTTCCTGCCCATGGACCGATAAGGAAGCTGGCTGATCTGCCAAAAAAAGAGTCATTTGCGCAAAAAGAAAAAAGGTCTCGTGGAAAAAAAAGGAGGACGGGCGTTTGACCCACCTTGAGAAATCGTAGAAAAGAAATACCTTCGTAACGATTTTCGCGATTCCCATAATCAAAAAAACAGGCGCCAAGCCTTTTCCTCCCGCCAAAACCGTCGACGTCGCTCTTTCCTCACTTCCCTCGAGGTATCAGAGAAAAACGCCGACTCCAGAGAAAGCTTGTGCCTTGAGGGGGAGGTGGACGGGGTGGTGGCAAATGCTTGCACCTAGCCATAGGTCCTATCCGCTTCCTAAAAAGAAAGTCCGCCGATGTCGAGAAAGTAATGGGAAACGGGGTGTGAAGTGGGGGGCCCCTTCGGCGGAGGAGACTTCAACTAAAAAAGCTCCGCCGTTTTTCAAAGAAAAAAAGATAGCGGCAAACCGGGCCGGCAGCAGTCAAAACGATATTCGGAGAAGAGGGGGTGTTGTTGGAAAAAAAATTTTACCAAGAATCGGGGAAAAGACGTAAAAACATGCCTGAAAGAAAAAGAGAAAAGAGAGGTTTTTGGCAAGGAAGGGAAGGGAAAAAAGGTAGGCCACCGGGGGGTCGTGGGTCTGTTCCCCCAGCGAGGAAGAGGTTGTCCTTTGTCGAAAGACCAAGGGAAAGGTCACAGGGAGGAGTGGGACGTCCTTGCTCGTGGTAAAGAATCAGGAAGGCCCCGCCGGGAACCATTTCCACCGGACGTCCAAAAGGGGAAAAAAAAAAAAAAAAAAACACACAGCCAGGGAAAAAATTAAAAAAGAAGAAAATAGGAGATAGATCAAGGAGACCGACTTCCTCCGTCAAGAACATCAGAATCCACCCGCAAGGAAATGTTGTAGAACGCCGAAAAAGAAAGGGGGGCGGTTTCTTGGAAGAAAAAGGAAAGAAGATAAGATCATACCGCCTCAATTGATAGTCGCGAAGAAAAACCGGCCTCCAATCTCGTTAAAGAGGGTTGGGAGAGCGAGAAAAACGGGGCCGCCATTTAGAAGGCCGTCCTTTGAACGAAGAAAAAGAAAAGAGCGCCCAGTTCCATAAGAAAAGACGGCCCGCCTCGGGGAAAAAAAAAACTGGCGGAAAGACGAAGAAAAAAAGGGAAAGAAACGGAAAAAATTCCTCACTACTTGGGGACCAAAAGACGGGCGGCGGGGCGGGGGGGGGGGGGCCAAGGGGCGGGGAAAAAAGGAAGGGGAAGCAAGAAGCGTGCAACCGCCTGCCCGACAAATCGCACGGGGGGGGAGAAAATCTCAGAAGGGAAAGACCAAGGTTCAGAAGGGAGGCCGTCCTTTGCGGGGAAGCCTCAAAATCAAAAAAAGTGTCGTACAGAAGAAATAGGGGGAAGGTCATCACGCCTAACCCCACAGAAGGGATAAACTTTCATCAGGAGAACATCTATTGCTAAAGGACTTGTAGGGGGGAGTGTGGCTAGAATTAAATGGGAGGGTGGTAGAGAACCAAATTTTGGACGGAAGAGGGAGTAACCTTAACGAAGGACGGGTAAGGAAAAGAAGGGTCCTTCCTTTCTCAACGGAACAACTTTTCGCAAGAAGGGAACGAGAAAAGATCTGTCCTCAGAAATTATTGGTGAAAACCCGTTTCTTTCAAAAGGGCCGGAACTTGGGATTTAGGAGGGCTGTAAGGAGCCCCAGGAAATGCCGAATACCGGAAAGGGCCCAGAAGAAACCTATTTTTACGATGTGAGGGAGGGAAAGAAGGGCAGTCGCAATATAGGGGCTCAATGCCGGAACGGGGGGGGAAATTCCACAGAAGAAGACCGCGGCGAGCCTTTCTTTGGGCCCCCGGGAAGGTTACGAAGAATCAGACGACCCAGCACAAAAGCACTGCCGTCCTAAAAGGTCTCGGGTAAACGCCAAGATCGGGGTGGCTCGGTCACAAAGAGTCGAGATACCCTCGAATGGTTGAGAATGCTGGGAAACAGGCAACTGGGAAATCACAATCACGTGGGTTGGAAACCCTGCCCGTTCCGAGGAACTCAGGCCCACCAGTGTGCTGGTATCCCGAGAAGGACCTTGTGCCGGGGGTCGAAATTCTCAACGGAATACAACCAACGAGGGAGGAAGGGGAGATCCTTCACCCGGTCTTCTTCGGAGAAAAGTGCTGGTGCAGTCTCCATAATAGAAACTTCCCTTTGAGGTGAAAAAATGAAGAAACCGTTCTTGAAAAGGGGTTCCGAGCGTCAAAAAAAGAAAGTTTATCTCCAGAAGGGAAAACCTGCACCGATTCAAGGCGGGGGAAGAACGCCAATCACGGCCAGGGAGAACCCTATTGCAAAGGAGAAAATCATGGAGAAGAGGCGGTGGAAAGAGAAGTCTTCCAATCTCGAAGGGAGGGATCCGGCCATGAATCTGGGGAGGCCGCTTCACCGCGGAAAAGAAAGAACGTAAGGGTGTAGGATTATGCTTTGGCCCGCCAGAAAGGAACGCGCAATGCGGAGACAGGAAGAAAAAAGGACTGTCCCGAAAGACCAAGAAACAGGAACAGAAAAGATAAACACTGTTGTTTAGGTACATATGACAGGCAGGGGAGAAGGCGCAATTTGTTCCGTGCGCAAAGAGAGGTTACCTGCAAGGGAGGGGAGGAAAACTTCAAGGGGGGGGGAAAAAACTAACCAACAAGATTGAATCCTCATTCCACACTCAATGGAAAAACGAGAGCATCATTCATAAAGAAATGCCGGGGCGTTGGAGAAGACCCTGCACGAAGAAGGACGACAAGTAACCCCAATCCTGATTGGGTGAAGGGAAGGACTCACCGAAATCCCCCGATTAAAGGGAAAAAGAAGGCGATGGCGCAAGGAAAAAACAGTGGGAAAAGGCGGCCAGGAAGTGGAGTCTTTATTGCCAGAAGGAAACCAGGCACCGCTAAGAAATGGTGGTCCCAAGACGAGGAACTAGAACATGTTGCCCTGACAGGAGCACAAGAAAAAGATCAAGCCATGGGAAGGCAATCCCGAGGCGCCTGGAGGAAGAAGAGGGTCTCGGAGGGGAAACCGGCAGAGCCACAGCAATTCCCGGCCAACTTTTGGGGAGGAGCACTCGCCCACAACCTCCTGGTGAGGAAGAGGGAGCAGGGCCGCGTCGGACGAAGAGCGGACTATAATTAGGGCTGGAAGAGCAGAGAGAAAAACAACCAACGTTCCTCAGAAAGAGAAAGAAGCTGGTGCCCTTTCTCGGGGGGGGGGGAAGGTACAAACGAAGAGGGGAAAGAAAGCTGCGGGGTGAAATACAAGATGTCGGCGGAAAAAATCGATCGGGGGGGGAAAGGGATCTAGAGGACGGAAGAAATGTCGCGGGCTTCAATAAGGTAGGACGGTAAGGGGGGAAACGGCCGACCGCCACCGAAGGAAAGAGAATGGCCTCGACCCATAGAGGAAGGGCTTTCAGACGAAAAAAAAATCCTGTTGGAGACCTTAAATGGGGAAGCCACGCCATTTCGGAAGAGGAAATGTACTTTTTGGAAAAAAGAAAAAGAAAAAAAAAACCTCAACCTATCTGTACGCCGAAAAGGAAACGGGCCGACGGAAGGCTAGACTCTCAAAGGGGGGGGGGGAAAAAGACCGTCCTTACCAAAAAAAAAAAAAAAGACCGGGTTCGACGCCTAGAAGAAAAAAAAAAGCCGACCAGGAGCGAGAGTCCAGGAGGAGTACGCCATTATGGGAAAAAGCGGGAAGAGAGGAGTTGAAGGTCGATCCGAAAGACGCAGAACTGAAGGGAAAAACATTAAAAACGGTCATCATGGCCCTAAAAAAGCGGCGATCTTTAACAACGAGAAAAAAGCCGCCAAGAAGAACGACCAACCCCCCCCCCCCCCCACCCCAAACAAAAAAACGACCCCCCCCAAAATTGAAGCTTCGTCGCCGAAAAAAAAAAACGCAAGGGGCAAGAAAAGAAAAAAAAAATCTCGGCTTCACGAAAGCGATATCGTAGGAAGAGACCGCGCGAATCCAGGGCAGCCTTGGAAAAAGCCGGCGTCCGGGCTTAATGGATCAGGGAAGAAGGTTCAACCGGGAGGGGGAAGAGAGATTCTCACAGGGAAAACCCCAAAAAAAGAAACAGAGAGACATTTTGCGGCACAACTGGGATAGACGGCGTGGCCAGGAAAGTTGCAAACCAGCACCAAAGAGGGACCCGGTTGCAGTGAAGCATGTGAGAAGCTCCTCTAGAAGAGAACAAAACGCAAGGAAAGCCGATGGAAGGGAAAACTAATGCAAGGCCAAAAGAGAAGACAACACGCACCTCTAAGGAAAAGGACTCGTCATCTAGAAGAAAGGTCACCGGCAACAGGAAAGAGATAAAAGCCCGATGGAAAAAGCGCCACGCCTCCCCTACCCCGCGAAAAGAGAAAGTGACGGCAATGGATCCGGGAAAAGAAGAGGAGACCAGACAAACTTCACCTTCCGGAAGGGGTGCGTAACTGTCGAGGGGAAGATCACGGCAAACTGAAAAAGTCCCTTTTGTCCATTTCCGTGGGGAGGGGCGGGAGGTCGGCTAATCAACCCCAGGAAAGGAGGGGGGTTTTTCACGGCGGTCAGAAAAAGGGGGCCAGGACGCTGCAAAAAGCGCCGGTGGCTACTTCTACTCCATCCCCTCTACAATAAAAGGCGGTCGTTCATGGGATTACAACAAGGAGCGCTCCTACGAAAGGGGAAAGTCTGGCGGAAACACAACAAAAAAAACGGTGTCCCCCAAACCCAAGTTGTCATCCGCTCGTTCGTCAAGGGGGGAGAACGGGCGATCGTCGCGTCCAGGCAGGAAGGAAACGCGATCACGTAATAGGAGAAAAAAACAAACTTGAAAGCCGGCGACAGGAAGGGGCACGCCAATCACGGGGTTGTATAGTTATCACAAGAGTGGAAAGAGAGAAAAAAAAACCTCGCCCCTCTCCTAGAGAGAAGACACAACAACTGAGGAAAGGGGAAAAGGAAGGGCGAATTGGGGGAAAAAAAGAGAAGGATGGGGTGCTCCCTCATCAACCGTGAAGGGAGGTGAAAGAGACGCGACTGGAGGTCGCCG
>Ga0179591_1340999_pt1 | contig 14504 bp, 20 predicted proteins | sample CZOMad2_1_08_16f_FD_182891 | JGI IMG/M metagenome (GOLD analysis project Ga0179591, IMG submission 182891) | Vadose zone soil fungal communities from Angelo Coast Range Reserve, California, USA - CZOMad2_1_08_16fungal (PacBio error correction) | ecosystem: Environmental > Terrestrial > Soil >...
GCTACGTTCATACTCGTGTCAAAGGCACTCATCCGAGTAAAAACTGTTAAAAAGCGCTCTATTCAATAATACCAAGAGCCGCGAAGAGAAAGTATTTTTGGAGCAGGGCCGGGCATCTAAGTTCAGCTCCCCTAAAAAAGGGCCCAAGAGAAGAGGGAAATTTATTTAATATTTTTACAGGAAAGGCTTGCGCTTAAGGGAGCGAAATTGCGTTGACTCAGACCGAGTCCTTACTGGGAGAGGTCTCCGGTAGGGAATTACTTCGATTACACGCCAGATATTTGTCATCGAGGGTTTCTATATTTTGGGAGGCTCCCGGGAAAGCCGTCTAGCAAAGAGAAACCTCAACAACCCCAACATGGGGGGAGCCTCAGAGAGGATAAAGTTTTTTGGCCGAGATCGGGAGGGAATTTAAGAGTCTAGAAATCTTATCGATTGCGGAAACTGGGGAGAGGTTTTTTTGTGGTTGGGGAGCGATGATGAACGGGGTCACACATCACCAAGGGGGAACGGAAGTTCCGAAACCACCGCGATCGGAAAGGGAAACCGAGATGTAAACTACAGGGCGTCGAAAAGAGGACGTCTGATTTAACCGCATAGAAAACAATCGGAAAGAAAGAAGAGCATTTCATTGCGAAGAACCGAATGATTAAGTCGTGCACCACGAATCCTGAGGAAAAAGGGTGCCAAAACTTGCTCAGAAAGAACAAAACTCTTGAACCAGCAGTTTGGCAAACAGTCTCGTAAAAGAACCCCCCCCAGGAGTAGGCTTTTCGGAGGAAAGTACCGCAGATAATTGTGTTGGGAGCCACGGGCAATTTGAAAAGCCTCTATGACAGAGTCGAACAGGTCCATAAAGGCCGCTTGAGGAAGGTTTCAGAGGACGGGGAATTGAAACTAGTCAAAAACCGGAAAGGAAAATCGTTAAATGATTTCAATGAGGCTGCTGAGAAAGAGAAAGAATCAGAAAGCTTGGAATCCGGATTGGAGAAGACTTAGAATCTTAGCTCGTTAGACGAAGGGAAAGAATAAACACAACAACGGAATTAGGGAAAGGGGGGGTAAGTGTCTTGAAAAAAGGGAAGGAAGTCACCAAAGGAAAAAAGAGGGGTGTACAGATATATAAAAAGATTACTCCAAAAAAACAAGAATTTTAAGTTCTTAAACCTTCGCAAGCCTGGAATTCTTTCATTAATTAACTTTGTTACTTCGAAAACCGGTTTTGAAAAAAAAAAAAAGCTTATCTCGTCTGAAGGTGGCTCAGGAAGGAAATTGCCCGAACAAAGGGAAAAAGGATCATTTAAAAGTTAGAAAAGCCTAACTTTTTTGGGGCGTTCATGGGGAAGTTTTCCGGAACCGATGTACTTGGGGGTTGGGGATGGAGCACAGGTCTCAAAAGAGTTTTTTTACCTCAAAGTGCCAGAAGAAGAAGAGGTACCGCCAAATGATGGAAGGACTTGGGTGGGAGACAAGAGGGGTAAATCCGCCGCGAAGGTCTGTCCGCGTTCGGGGTAGGACATCTTCAGGAGTCTTCTAGAAGGGGGGGGGGGGGAGCGGAGAAACCGAAGTGTGCTTAGAATCGAATCCATCGCTAGTAAATCACATATTGCGGTAGGGTTATCAGGAGAGGACTCTTCCAAAGAGTATCAAGGCCAAAAAATGAATTGGGGGGATCTTAGTGGGGAAAGAAAGGCTTTGGTAGGGAAAAGCGAAAAAAGTGCCAGACAAAAGACTTACCACTGATGGCGAAGGAAATCGGCATCTAAGTAAATTAAAGACAGGAGAAAGTAATCGAAGCGGAGTCTTCGAAAAGCAGTAGCAACAATAGGAAGGCTGGAAAATAAGAAATTTTCTTTTCCGACAGGAAGGGGACGGCTAGTTTTTAAAAGGACTTCGCTGGGGGGGAAGCCGGAAACGCATGTAAAAAGAGACGAAAAAGAAGGGGTTGGACTATCGCAGATTTTTTCATAGGAGGAGGAGAAATTTCTACAGCGGAGGGGGGAAGGTCAGAGAGGGAGGAAGACACTGCATTTGGAGATGATACCGGAGCTCCCTGTGCCATTTACCGGACTGTTCAGAGGAAAAGACAGATCTAAGAGACTCTCCCACGATACGTCCGGGGTTATATCATCGAAGACGTTTCTCAGGGGGTGGGCAAGACGGCAATTGGAAATTGGAAGGAGGCGCTCGTTAGGGGGAACTTACGGCGAGGGGAATTGAAAGGCGTCATTGGAGGTATCAAGAAAATTTGGGAAAATAGCCTTGCGAGAGGAATTCCTAGGTCCGGGGCTCAGGGGCAGGAGTCCGGCCCAATGGAACTGTTCGTGAAGGGCTTGGCCTAGCAGGGGGAATCGGGATCAAGGGAAAAAGAGGGTTGTCGAAAGTTTGGAGGACAAGCGGACTAGGGGGCGACTCGTCGCGACGTGTGTACGACGACTTTTCAAGAATCTGTTGCAGAAGAAGAGGAGGCATTCAATGCGCCTATAGTACGAAAGGAAGAGGCGGGAACCTCAGCAACACCATCAAAAAAAAAAAGGTCAGAAAGAGGTCCTGCGCACCGCTAGCGGGATTCGAGGGGGAAGGTGTGTATCAAAAGAACTGTAGAAAGAGCTGTCCGTGCGTAAGCTAGATCAAGAAAAAAGCTTAACTACGCTCAGAGGGCAGGATCGGCCGAAATCTCTTGCAAAGGAGATCTCTCTCGGGCGAGGGGGGGGAGTAAAAGGCCCAAAGGAAGCGTCTCTCAGTAAAAAATCTTGAAGAGAGAGTATAACTAAATCTCACATAAAAAAAGGGAAAAGGAAAACAGGGGGGGAACTATGAAATTGGGGGGGGGGAACATATCTGGGGGGGAAAAGTACATCTAGACTGAAAAAAAAAATGATTATTAGAAAGAAGAACAAGGAACTCAGGAGGGGGGAGTCATAGGCATTATCAATGGGGGGGGAAGGTGGAAAAACCTGAAATGCGCGCAAGGTATCCACCTAAAGCTAAATGGACACGAATGGAAACTACTAGGGGTACATACTAAAACGATAGAGAGACGCTCGCTCGCAAAAGGCTCCGCGGGAATGAACCCGAGCCCTTGGAAGGAAATTCTGAAAGAAGTCTACAGAAAGGGAAAGCTGAAATATCTAGGGAAAGGGTCCTGCATATCACACCGAAATGAATTATAGGGGAGTCTCCATGGAGCCGTCAAGAGGTTCTTTGCTGGGGGAGTCGAGGAAAGGAAAAATCGCAGGGAGGCCGAGGAAGCTATCGTCCTAAAGGGTCTTATGAGAAAAGGTCGGGCTGATGACCAAAAAACGAGCAAGGGAACACTGATCTCTTTGCTTCTGGAAGACCAGGAAAGCTTCGAAAAAGTTGCTCCAGAAAAAGGCGATCGCAGGGTGGGAAACAATAGAAAAAAGGAAGAAGGAGGGAAATTTGAAAAAAAAAACCTATCAGGAAAAAGTGACCTCCCTCGGAACTTTCAAAAAATCGAGAGGAAGATCGAAAAAATGACAGAGGGTCTTTCGGGGGAACCTTTCCCAAAAAGAGTCGCTGTAAGAAACGTCGCCCCGAGAAATTGTCCCTGCCAGGTTCGGATACGGCGCACAACTGCACGGGCGAAGGGGAGATCGAAAAGAGGGCTGTCCCAAGAGGAGTCACGTGGTAAGGAAAAAATTTCGGCTGTCTCGACGCCTAGAAACAGGCAAGGGGGGGGGGGTTAAGAAGGAAATTTTCAAAAAATGCAAGGGAGTCCTCATATCTGTTATCGCCCAAGCGGACTCCGCTTGTCTGGTCGAAAGGGAAAGAGACAGCCGATTAAAAAAGCCAACCCTGGCGCGAGGAGAACAGTGAGGAAAAGGTAGTTTTTCCATGCGTAAGGGAGAAGCACCACGGTGAAGAAAAAAGATCAAGAAGGAACTGTCGTAAAATAAATGTGAGGGTTTGACGTTCAAAGGGGAGAGTGGTGCGTACGAGGGCGTTGAAGGAACACCAAAAGAAGGAGAAGAAGTTCTCAAAAGGAAGGTCTTCTTCGATGAAAACCCCGGCAGATGGGAGCTCGGGGGGGGAATTGGAGAGGAGCCTCGGGGAATCCGAAGAATTGGAAATCGATCCATGCCGGAGCCGCACACCCCTCCGTGAGGGGCTTAGAGGCTCTCATGCATGCGGCTTCATAGGAATAGAGTGGAATCCAGGAAACCTGGGGGGGGACTTTTTTTTTTAGGGTGTGGTTTTGTTTTTTTTTGGGGTTTCGCGATGGATTAAAAAATTGGTATAACAAAGGGGGATGAAAAAAAACAGTGCGGTGAAACCGATATGTCAACCGAACGAAAGGAAGGCGGAGGTTGAAATGTCTGGCGTATCCCGAACGAAAATTCAGAAAAAGGGACGAGCTAAAAGCTAGTGTGAATGATTCAAAAAAGCCTGACGGTCTTGCCCCTGTGAAAGGTCTAACCAAAAAAGGGAAACAATCAGGGGGGGAAAGAAAAGGAAGTCGGGGAAAACCCAACAAAAGAGACTTTTTTTCGGATGGGCCGACCGCGGTTGGGGGTTCGAAAAGGAATTTTCCGTAAAAAGAGGGCTATAACAGGTGCGACGGAAACGATTTAATGGGGAAGTCGACCAAACAAGGACCATTCCCAAAGTGGGAATCCTTTAGGTCAAAGGTATTGCCGGGGGGACCAGCAGGTGATGAAAAAGATATCGCTGGGGAAGCTTTAAACCACACCGGGGTTTACGTAAAAAAGAAGTAGACGTATCCGTCATATCTCAAAAACTGATTAGGAGAAAAAGAAGCTCTTCTATGTAATCGGGGAATTGCGACCCCCGGTGATTCAGAGTTTACAGCGACTCAGGGGAAATGAGAAAAGAAGAGCCGGGGGGGGGTACCTTCCATAATGGAAAGGAAACATTACTTATCTTAAAGGGGGGGGGACTGTTTAACCGGGGGGGAGTACAAGAGATCTTGCTTCTGAGTGGAAAGAGGTCCTCGAAAAAATTTCCCCTTTGGAAAAGAAATGTCTCGAGGCAAAAGGGCATTAAAACGCCTACGCCATTGGGGGGTGGCGTGTTAAACTGTTTTTCTGAGTTCACAAAAGGGCTGGGGGGGGTCTCACTGGGGTCTTCACGGAAGTGGGTTTTTACCAGAGTCCTCACTCTCGCCGGAAAAAGGGGGGGGGGGAGATTTGGGGGGAGCCTACTGTCTTTTAAATAAAAGAAGAAGATTTTTGGAGGGAGGTCGGACAATCTCAAAAAAAGGCTTGCTCCAAATGTGGGGGGGGATGGGGACACTTTGGTTACTCAATCGGGGGGAAAGTCGCGAAAAAACTAGGGGAATCAAATATGAGGGGCAAAAGCCCATGATCGATGGTTGGTAAATAGAAAAAAAAGGATACGAGGGCGCTTCATCCACATTATTTTATAAGGGGGGGTGTTCGGGGGAGGGTACTTGAGGGGGGAGAGGGGCAATGGGGAGAAGGGTCACTTGGCTCCGACAAAAAAGAAGAAACGAATGATCACCTCTCTGGGAGAATTTCCTTTTACAAAAGGGTCGAAGCGGGACCACAGTGCAGGGTTCATCCCTGAAGAAAAGGGGCTCGGTCAAAAGGAAAAGCATGCCTTGGGCCCATGACGGAGGGGCGCAGAGGCGGAAGGGAAAAAAGGTAAAAACGAAAAGAAGAGAAGGGGGGCCGCCTTTTTCTTGACGCGCGCAAGGGGGGGGGACCCGGGATTTTTCAATAGAAGGACGACAGCGATGGAAATCGGAAAACGAACATTGTCTTTGAGAAAGCAAGGGGGGCAAGGGTCCTAAAGGGGGTAACTACCTGGCCTCTCCATGTGAGGAAGGGGGGCGTCGATTTTCACCAGGAGAAAGGAAAAGTTAAGAAGAGGGGTTGGTCGATATCATCCCAACGAGTTCGAGGGGCGCCGATTAGCCGATGGAATTTGACAGGGGGAAAAAGCGGCGACGTACGCGTGATAAAGACCGCGGTGACTGGCAGCGGCGTTTACAGGAGGGGGGCCGACCTTGGAAGAGAGAAATTCTATCTAGGCAGAAAAGGCGTGTCGAAAGGAAGTCTCGGCCGGAAAAAAGGGTGGGAAAAATTCTCTGTCGAAGTGGGGGCGGAGCGAGGAAAAAAATCAATTACTCGAATGGTGAAAAGCTTTCTTTGCGAAAAGGGTCTCGTTCGGAGGATGGGTTGGGTTCTCGACGACGGCCCAAAATCAAGGATCTATTCAGTAAAGGGGTACTTCGGCTTTTGGGGGGAGGAGCCAGCAGAACACCAAAAAAAATTTTGCACGTCGCAGAGAGGCTCTATCTGATCGGACTGCAGAAAAAAGGGGAAAGCTAAAAAAAGGAAAGTCTACACTTTGAAGAGAGAAAAACCCCTTAAAGGCGTTTCCGGCGCGGCCGAATCGCGGGAAAGGCGAGGCGAGGCAGAGCTGCGATATCGTGGGGGAATAGGGGAGGGGGGGACGGCGCTAAGGAGGGAATCTAGCGGTGATCTAAATACGCGAGGAACTGGCTGTAAAAAAGTTGCTCCTGCCTCGGAGTTGGTGGGGAAACAGAATGGGGAAGGGGGGAACGAAAGCGCCACAAAAGGAGGTATTCGAATATCAGAGCTTTATGAAAAAAGTTCCGCCTCTATGGAGTATCCATTTCCGGGCAATATTTTGAAAGGCGCGCGTAATAAACGGGATCAAACGAGAAAGCCAGGTTTCAAGAAAGCGTTGGTCCTGACTAAAAGAGGGGCCCGAGCTCTCTCGCCACGTGGAAGGAGTTCGGCCGATCGCAAGAGAGGAGAAGGCTTATTGGGGGGGGGCTACATTTTCTACTGAAAAGAGTTTCTCGGGAGGGAAAACACCTTCGATAATGATGCGGCTGAGCGCCATCGAAGGGGAAAAAAAGGGATCAGAATATGTGTGAAAAAGTGTTTGCTGAAGAATACTTTCCCAAAGCCGAGGAAAATAGTCAGACTAGAGGGGGGGAGAAAGCGAGAAAGGGTCACGGGGGGGGTCTTTCTATTACCAACAGGAAAAGCCTCTCGAAAGGTGCGAGATTAGCCAGGCAGGGGAAAAAAATAGAGGTTGATCCCAAAGAATCTGCTCTTCCCATCGAACCGACATTAAGGAGGTGCCTTCCGATATACTTCGACCGCTTAACCTAGAGAAAGGGAGAAAAAGGGGGGAAGAAGAATGGAAAAAAAATCGAAGGGTCCATGAGGAGGTCAGGTTCACGAGGGCCGCCAACGACAATTTTCCAGGAGTCTATTAAAGGGAGCCAGCTACCTTCGGCGGGGAAGGAGACCAAGGAAACTTCTTCACGGGACGTTTCGGGCGTGTATGAGGGAGTGGAAAAAAAGGAATCAACTTGCGCGGAGGGGAGAAACTTCGGAAATGTCGTTACGCCCGCCAGGGATGAAAAAGTAAGAAGTGCCATCCTCTTAGGGGGGGCCGCCTATTAAAAAATACCAGGGAAAGGGACGAGTCCCTACCCGGGGTTTTTTCCATGAGGGGAAGGGAGATAACCAGCGTTCGCGAAGAAACATGCGTAAAATAAAAGGGGGGTGACCGCTCACGGCTTTGCAAAAGAGGGGTTTCTAGAAGGTTGCCTCCTCGCTTCGGAGGAAGTGCCCTGGTCGGGTCGGTAAAGGGAAGGGGAGGGCGGGAAGAATATTTTCCAGAGGGGATATATGTTTTGAAGAGACAGTGACCCGATAAAAAGTGCACGGACCCGCAAGGCCTAGAAAGGGCCAAGGGGAAAAAGGGCGACAAATTAATGGGGAAGGAAGAAAGCGTTCTATTATCGGGATGCTATTGGGAACAAGAGGAGATTCGGGACTTTGGAGGGAATATCGTTTTTTCGAGGATTACCCCCGATGGAAACAAAACGTTGGTGTGGAAGGCCAAGAATCCCACATCAGTCTTTTCCACCTGGGAAAAAAAACGACCTAAAAAAACTCTGGAGCTGCTTCTTTCCGGGAGAAGGTCCAAAAATTCGAATCATTGGGGGAAAAGAGAAAGCGAGGGGCACCAAACATCAGGAGGGAGAAGGGAAGTTCAAAACAGCTCATTCTAACCAAAAACGCTGGGAGGGGAAGAAAATACGGACAAAAAAACCCCCCTGTTATGAGGTAAGAAGGACGATCAGGGGGGGGGACTCCCCAAGGGGGAAAAGTTCCGGCGTCAGCTATAAACTGAGTTCATACGCCTCAAAATCTGGGGAAGATCGACAATACAAGGGGCGAAAGGGGGGGGGAATATCCGGAAGAAAAAGGAAAATTTATTTTCCGGACCAAAAGAGGGGCTTCTCATCATGAAACCGGGGGGGGTACAAACTCAGGAATCAGGAAGGAGAGGTTGACCGCCTTCCAGTCGGACGCGTATACGTAATCTCAGAGAAACAAAGAAAATATAGAGATTACGGACTAATCGTATAATCGGAAAAAAGAGGAAAAGCGTGTAAAAAAAGTCTGATTCTTGCTCCGAGAAGGGTGAAGTTCTTACCGGAAAGATTCTTCAGGAACTGATCTCACCTGGAGAAGGATAGGGGGGGTCGTCAAAGGGGGAAAAAAGAGAACGCTTCGTCTGCAAAAAGGGAAAAAGAGGTCAGCGAGAAAACCCGTTGCGAAAAAAAATTCAATGCAACGGCGAGGGAAGAGAAACTCCTACGGGTTTTCGGGGAAACACTGTTTGAAAAGGCACACGAGGACAAGCGGTGGGAAACATGAAACCGCACTGCACGTACTTGGGAAAAAAGCAGCGGTGGTGCAGAAGAAGCTCGCCAAAAAAGGGAGGGTGGAATGTGGGATACTGCTGGTGCCGCCTCCAGGGGGGGGTCGCGAGGAAGACATCTCTTTTTCACCGGAAAAGAGAGGGGATGGTGGGATCTGGAAATTGTGCTGGTGACAATCGGGTTAAGACCTGAGGAAAAAAGTACAAAAGAGGGATTCCGGCCGATAGAGGCATATTATGAAGGAAACCATTAGCGACTCCGGACGGGCAGACACAATCATGGAGAGGGGTTGAGGGGGATCGTCAGAAAGGTCCTCTGCAAGCGCGCGCTAGAGGGAGAAAAAAGGCTCCTGAGAAGAAGGAGCACCTTATCTGGCAGATCGTCATCGGTATCTGAAGGGGGACAAAAGAAGGGCGTAATGGGGGCTTGTTGGAATTCGGCAAACGAAGCACAATCCTGAAGAAAGCCGTGCTCGAATCAAAGGAAGGGTTCCGTCAGAGGGGGGAGTTTCTTAGAGGATTCGATGGGGGCTCACGCATGGAAAAACCTCTAAAGGGCGAACAGGGGGGGGATTGACAGGAAAGGGGTTGTACCCTGGATTTTAAGAAGGGAGTGCCTCTCAATTCGAAGAGGTCTCATGCTGGCGTCAATTGAAACATCTGATTGATTTATGCGGTGACAATGGGAAGAGTCACTACTCAGAGAAGGGGGGAATTCTTAACGGCGAAAATCAGCCGACATCAGAGAGACTCGACCACTAAGATGCAGTAAGTCGGGGTTCATAGGGAATCCCGTCAGGGGGTGTTTTTTGGGGGGCAAGATTATCTCGCAAAAAGAAAAGAGATCTGTGAGTGACTTACGGCGACAGGGGAGAGACATCGGGCATGGAGGAGGTGCGGACCTTTTGATAGCGAGGCAAGCCTGGCCGGGGGAGAACGGGAGCACAATTGTAGAAGTCGGTATATGTGATGGAGGAAGAGCGGCCGGTGTGAATCAATTACTCGTTGTCCAGCTGATACAGAAAAAAGAAAGAAAGCGCTCTACTGGAATAGACGACTTTGAAGAGTCTGTTGCGCGGACGATAGGCGCGAAAAGGACGGGGGGGGGGGGGGGGGGGGGAGGGGTGGGGGGGGGGGGGGGGGCCGGCAGGCTTTGGGAAAAACGCATCACACCAGCAAACGGGGAGAGAAATATTTTGGTCCAATGAAACAGGGAAGAGGAAGAAGGAGGAATTATAGCAGGGGGAAAGAGAAATTTCCCTATCACGAAGTTCTCTTCGAAATTACTTCGAGATCAAAGGGAAATTCCTCTGAACGCGCTAAGGGGGTCAAAAAAGCAACGGGGGGGAATAGGAGGGGGGGCTCGCATTCTCCTCTCGGGAGGGTTTAGTCCATGGGAAAATTGACAGCGCTCAGATCTGCAATCTAGCGGATCAAGGAAAAGCGAGAAAAAGAGTTCAAAAAAGCCTCTGATTTGGCAATAAAAAGGCAAGCGGGGAGAGGAAAAACAACAAAACGGAGGAATGGTAAAATAGATGGTTGTACCGGGGGGAAGCTATGTGCACCAAATAAGGGGAGAACGTGTCCATATTTGGGAAAAAGGAGAGGATCCGCGCTAGAGCGAAGAATTTTTCCTGAGCGCAGTCAAAGGACGGGGGAAACGATATCAAAAAAAAGGACGCGCTCCACGTGAAGGGAGGGCCGAGAAATATCTCTCGGACTAAGGCTTCTGGCGAAGGGAAAGGAAGAACAAGTGAACTTTTTTCGGCTGGGGAAACCGGGGGACGATCGTCGAGATGCAAGAGGACTTCAACAAGGGGGTGTTTCTGCGAGGGAGAAAGAAAACCAAATCCTCCCTTCATTAAGGGGGACTGCCTAACTCACAGCTGGAGGGGGGGGACAAAGTCTTCTAGAAAAAAGTCAACAAGGAAAAAGCTCTCCCGGATCTCTTGAAGAAAAAAAAAAAGTAAATCGGAAAGAGTAATTGATCAACTGACAGGCCTATCGCGAGAAAACTAGAATTCTTTACATTTTGCCGAAGGCTACGTCGAAAGGCTTGCCCTCGGAAAAGAAAAAGGGTCACCAGAAGGAAAAACCGCTGTCCAGTCAAAGCGGTCGTTCCACGAGCGCAAACGAGGAATGACGGGGGGGTCGTATAATCGGCAAAAAAAAAAACCGAGAAAGGGGATCTCGACCAAAGAACCGTCTTCACCTGTCTAGGTGGGTCGTTGCTTGGAGAAACTCCGGTAGAAGAAAGGGAGCGGAAGGGGGTAACCTTCGGACCCTTGAATTGACGTGTCTTACAAGACTATGGAGGAACCTTCAGGGGAAGGAAATTGATATGCACGCACGTGTCAAGGAAAAAATCCTCGGGTCCACCTCGAAGAAGCCAAGGAGAAGAAGGCGTCTTAGTTTGGAAAAAAGGCTATCACCATTCTGCAGTTCTCGACAAAAAATTCAAGGCCTTCAGTGAAAAAGAAATGGGGGTGTGACCAGAACAAAGGAAAGAAGAGGGTTGTTGGAAAAAGAATGCTTTTTCCAGAAATTCCGGAAAAAGAAAAAGCCGTTTCGGTAAAGGTATCGATGCCGTATTGATGAGAGGTGGAGAAGCGTTTTAGGGGGGGGGTATCTTATCCCGGAATAGCCGAGCAGGAAGCGATTCCATTCCGTACCGCACAAAGGGAATCAAATGGAACTTTGGGGGGGGGGGGGAAAGGAATCTTTATATTCTCGAGGGCTTTCATAATAGGAGTATATTCGTAAATCTTTGATATAGGTGGGGGGGTTTTGGAGACCCTACTTTTTCACCAAAAAAAAGTGGCAGCGACAGATCCCACCATCCGTTAACCTCCAACACAAAGGCGAAAAGGGCGTGCTTATTAAGAAAAAAGCGTTCCCAAAAATCCGAAGAGGGGAGAGCAACGTGATGAATTAGGGCAACCTCAGAGGTCCGTGCATAAAGATGCTCCAAGGGGAAACGAAAAGAAAAGCTTCCGAAAAACCTCCACCAAAAAATCATGGATCATGCAACATTCAAAGAATTTTTTTTTAAGACCAAGAAAATAACGGGCGCGATTAAAGAGTTCATACGCCGGGGGAGCGTCAGATCGACAAAAAAAGGTTGAACGAAGTAAAACTTTTGGGTGAACGGAAGATCGGGGGAAAAGGTCATTAAGGGGAACTTCCCGGGAGGGGGGCGAGAAGAACAATGAAAAAGATCGTGACACACTAAGGGGGGAAAAATAGGGGAAAAAGGAATCTTCTCGTAGACGTAAGAGTGACAGAGCACAACAACAACGGGGAAAAAAGAGAGTAATGGGGATACGGAAGATTCATCGGGGGGGATCTGTAAAACCGCCGTGAAGGGAGACATCGATCGCGGTTTAGATGATCGCCGAGCAGTGGGGGGCGAAATACCGGGGCTCTGTCAGGAAGTTCAAAAAGGGGGGAGAGGGGGTTTTCGGAGGAAAAAGATTCGACGCTGCGATTCAGGGTCGAAGGAAGGAGCCTACGGGTAAGGGGGGGGCGAACAAAACATTCTCTGAGGGCGAAAGGGGATCCGGAAATCAAGGGGGTTTGGCTGCCGATCCGGACTTTGGGAAGGGCGAAGTTTCACTCTTTTGGTTCTAGACATTGGGACTGCACGGAAGGGTACTACGCAGGCTTGGGGGGGGATAATTCCTAACGGAGAGCTATCCAAGGGGGGGGGTCGCTTGGTTATAACTTCCGGGACTTGGAGTAAAGAAGAAGGAATTTTCTGCCGCGTTACGGGGACATAAAAGGTGAAAAGGCTCGTAATTGGTGGTGGAGAAAAATGCCAATAGGGGGGGAAACCAAGAAGGATCGACGAAAAAAGTATCCAACTCCGTCCTATATGATCAGATAGCACTTGAAAGGTCAAAGGAACGCTCCGCGGGGGAAGGGTGATCGCGGTGTGAAAAATGGCATCGCTTGCGGGAGCTCTTCTCGGCGATCGGGTCAAGGAGGAAAACATCTTATCCACCGGGGGACACCTATCGGGAGGGGGGGGAATGTTACCGAAAGGGGAGAGGAGGCGTCCTACTTGTGAGAGAGTCAACGAATCGCAACAATCCGGAGAAAGCCGTGCTCAGTCAAAATTCATACAGGGAAGGGTGCCATTGTCTGGGCGCGGAAAGGGATGGTTATCGAAGACTACGTACGGCGCTGGCCGAAGAGGATCGCGCCGGTTTGGTGAAAAAGGGAAGGGAGGAGGTGCCCTCAAGGAAGCAAGGGGAAAGTCTTCACGTGCGAGGGGTCGAGGGGGGATAATTAGTCCTACAAGTTGAGGTGTAAAAAAGTCTTCACTCCCCCGAAAAATGTGATTGCGGAAAATCTATTCGATCAAAGACATTCTAACCGAACCCACCGGTAATACGGCAGGGGGGGGGATTGGTCTATAGAACATACAAAAGAGGGTTGTGGGATCCTACGTGGGTGGAAAAATTGCAAGCGAAGCCGTTGCGTGTAAGGGGACTTACGGAAAAAAAGAAAGGGGAAAAGGGAGGATTGAGATCTGACAGGGGTTCGAGCATTGCACCAAAAAAAAAAGAAAAAAAAAAAACCGGGGCGGGGTCGGGAAGGAAGACGGGACCGCACAAGGAGAAAATTCTCTGTCTATAGGGGGAGCGGCCTTGAGCGGGAGAAAGACGCGATGGTTAAAAAAAAGGGAGAAGAAAAAAAAAGATATCACGTGGTTGGAAAAAGACGGGGGGACGACTTTTGCCCAGAAAGCGAAACGATCGAGGCAGTCAAGAAAGGCAAGGACTCGGTGAGGAGGGTCGAAAAAAAAAAGAAAAAATATTAGAAAAGGCGCCCTTGTCTCTCGCCGATATTAAAGGGGTGTTTCCTTGGGAAAGCCCTATCACGAGAGGAGGTGGTCGACAATGTCCGCTCGAGTCAAAAAAGACGAGAGAGAGAGGGTCATTGCAGGAAAGCGCTTCTCCACTTGTCTCTCGAGGAAAAAAGGGCGAGATCGTTGGGGAGTGTCCAACGCGGCTTAGAGCCGTAAAAAATCTGGAAGCCTCCGAAGGGAAAAAAGGGAATTACCTGGCTGCCGAAAGGACATTGCTATGCATCTGATTTGGTGCAAAGGGCACTGGATCGAATACATCTCTCTCAACAGAAAGGGAGGGGGGGAGGAGGGGAACCCGTCGGAAGCAGATTAAAACATTTGTGGGGAAAGATTTCATGTCAACGCGGGGAGTGCCGCCAGTTCGGCTTAAAAAAAGGATTTTTTCCTTACAGAGGAAAAGGCCTTTGGACATGACTAAAGAGTATGAAAGAAAGCTCGAAAAACACGTGAGATCGATTTCAAGGGGGCAGGGAAGGCCAGGACCCGAGCTCGAGGGGGCTGATTTGTCTCGGGAGGGCGATTTTCGAACGAATATAAGAGTGGGAGTTGACTTTTCCTGCTTATCCAAGAATAATTATCCGATAGGAGAAAGAAGTGGCTCCGGCAAAACGCTGTAGAAAGGGTAAGGTAGTTTGGTTCTTTGGGGGGGAGGGCCGTTCTCTAGACTTACCCAAATCCGGAAAGGGATAGCTCCTGAGGGGTCTCTCGCACAGGAGGTAGGTTCAATTCTTAGGGGGAACGTAGGAACGAGGCAAAGGATGTCTTCTCTTGTACGCCAAAGGGGAAGAAAAAAAAAAGGGGGGTATCAAAAAAGAGAGAAAAAGCGATCGCCTCTTAGAAGGGTACCGAAAAGGGTCTGGACAGGGGGCCTTTTGTGCCGAAAAGGAGGGGGAACCTTCCCGGGAGTGCC
>Ga0179591_1184446_pt1 | contig 14503 bp, 14 predicted proteins | sample CZOMad2_1_08_16f_FD_182891 | JGI IMG/M metagenome (GOLD analysis project Ga0179591, IMG submission 182891) | Vadose zone soil fungal communities from Angelo Coast Range Reserve, California, USA - CZOMad2_1_08_16fungal (PacBio error correction) | ecosystem: Environmental > Terrestrial > Soil >...
GAGGCCAGGCAAAAAGGCCCCGCAGACCCTGCAATACAGAAAAGAAGGGGGGGACCTAGGGTGAAGGTGAAATTCAGGGGGAAATAGCGGGGAGATGTGACAGGTGGACGGCGGGGAGGCGAAGTTGATGAAGCAGGAAAAAAATATCCCGGGTTCGCCAACATCTGCTAACCTTAAGAAACGAAGAGGAAGAGAAACCCTAGGAAGGAAGGGCAACTAGGTCTCCGGAAAGGGACCAACTAGCTAAGATCGGCGCCCCTTTTTCGATATTGGGGGCGGGGGATCGTGAGGAAGACGAGTAGAAGCCAGGGGCAGGTAGGTGGAGGTCAATGAATCGGAACGGTCGTCAACGGGAGCTGGTCAATTCTTAAGAGCCATGATTCGAAACTACTTTCACTCCGTTTGCAATTGAAGAAAAAGTGAACTTCACACACATCAACTACCTATTCTTGGTTGGACGAACACCGTGAAGTTAGGGGGGGAGGAGTCAGAGAACTCAACCCGGCTTTTTTGGGGGAAGCAGAAAAGAGGCAAGAGGGTCGCAACTGGTTTTGTAGTGGGCAAGCAAAAGAAAGTAAGGGCGGTAGGAGGGCGAAGACCGCGCTGGGTGCAATTAAAACTGGGGCTGAGGTGGAGTTCAACACACTTGGGACACCTCGAGAACAAGGAGAAAAAGCCTTACGAAGAAGCTACCACGCACAGGCGGGAGGGAAGAGTACCGGTAGAAAGAGAAGGGCAGCCAAAACTCTCAGGATTCGAGAAAGAGAGAAAATTCAAAAAAGGACATTCCGTGAATCTCCAAAAGGGACAAATCAGAAAAGGGAGGGGCACTCTATCTTCAAGTCGGAGCAACAAACAACATCCGAGGAGGTCAACTACCTCCAGGAGCCTCATCAATCGCAGAGGAGCGAAAGAAAAACATGAGCCAGAAGGTATGCATGGACCAGAAAAGAAAGAGAAGAGGAAACCTGACTGTCAGGGTTGAACTTGGCAGATTCCAAAAAAAAATGAAAGTCGGAATAAACCTTAGAAGCGATCTAGGGCTTGGAAACCGCCAAAGAAACCAGGAGAACGGTTGCTCTTAAAGGCGGAAAGCAAAGCGGAGGCCTCCCTCTGTATAAACGAAAAAAAATCCATTGCACGGTTGCGGAGGGTGTCCCGGGAAAGAAAAAGGAGAAAATACTGGATAGGCCCCAATATATGTTAGACCATGTAGAGGGGAGGGAAAAGAGTAAGTGAGGGTAGGAAAAAACAAACCGTGACCAGAATGCTTGGAATTTAAAAGGGGGTCAAGCGCGCAGCCTTCTTCGCTTGCGCCTTGGACGCGGGGACATGACGGGCCTTTCGTGCTACAATGCGGACCCTTGAGGAGTAAGGACGGAGAGAAAGGGGGGCAGTAGAAGACAAGTCCCCACCCGAAAGGGGGGGAGGACTGGGGGGGGGCAATCCGGGGATTCCCTTTCGGCGCCAGGCGAAAGAAAAGGGGGAATCCCGCGTCAACTCTACGAAATAAAACAAAAGTAGGAAAGGGAAAGAGAGGCTCGAAGGGACTCTACACAAAGGTCAGGGAACGGGAAAATGGAAGTCGGAAAAGAGAGTAGCTAAACTACCACCATAGAGAACAATGACTTGAGGGAGAAGAGAAGGAATTAAGGGAGGTTCGGGAAGCTAAGGTTTGAACGGGGAACAAATATTGGGAAAAGAACAAGCGGAAAACGGCAGACAATGTCCAAAAAGAAGAAGAGGCAAATGGCTTACGTCCTAAGAGGTGAAAAGACAGAAGCACTGACAAGTTAAGGGGGGCGAATCCGGGCCCTCACAGATTGCCCAGATGGTCCAAACCACTCGTGGTAGGGCAAACAGGGACAGGACGATAAACTAAACCCAGTCAATGGGAAGGGAGGGGGCCCCGAGCGGAATGGGGGGGGGGGAAGCCAAGTAAATGAAAAAGAGAACTTGTCCGATTGGTTGGCCGCCACACTGAAACGAGACTGAAGAATGGGACTGACAGGATACCGCGTGGCCTACTCCCCCTGTAAAAGCGGGGCAAAAAAAGGGGGGGGGAAGGCTATTTCCAGTTTTAAGTAAAGGAGAGCCAAAGGGTCCCGGCAGAAAGAGTATGCGCGGAAAGAGAAAAAAAGCAGGTAGAAGCACCTGGTTGAGAGGAAGGCCTAAAAAGAGGAGAAGGACTGCCGAAGGAGAAGATGGAGTACGGGGCGTTGCTTCGCACGGAAAGGGCGTAAGGCCCTATGAAGAGCACCAATCCTTCGCAAAACAGTAGGAAGGTCTCGACACTTGCGCAGGAAAAGGTGGAGTCAAAAAAAAGAATTCATAGGGCCGTCTCGGAGGCGGGGGGAGAACGCTTGGGCATGGGTAAGGATCACGATGGCAAGGGGAATACCCACCCCAGATGGGTAATGGCAAAAGCGGAGGGATATCTCGCTAAAACAAGAAAGGCCGGAAATGAAAAGACAAGCTTAAGAAGAGGGAGGAACGATGGCCTCGAATGTCCAAAAGCAAGAGGGGGAGACCGGGAAACAATCCACCAGCTTCAGGTTATTTCTAAAAGCAGGAAAAGGGAGGATGGGTAAGGACAAGGTTAAGACCAATCCCGGCAAGAAAAAAGTTAAAGAAAAAGAAATGACAGCCGCCAAGGATTCAAGAACCCACGGGGACGCCCAAACTAAAAAGGCCCGAGGGGGGAGAAGAAGAAAAATATCAAAAAGCCAGAGAATCTGCAAGCAGTCTACACGCATTGTAAGACCATACGACCCATGAGGTACGAAGGAAGGTAATTCCGGGCAAAAAATGTTCGAAGGGGGGATACACGGACTCGGGTTCACAGGTACAGGGTAAGAATGAGACGAACCCATCAAGGTAACCCAACATCTACATGGAAGGAAAACAACGCGCGGCCCAACCTTGATGAAAAGTCAAAAAAGGCGCTGGCGTCAAAATCTCTGATGAAAAAGGACCCGACCATCAAAGGAGAGCCTGCAGAAAAAAGTCTTGGTCGGGCAACTGGCGACGCGAAGGAAATGTATAAAATGAGCTTTTCCAAAGAACTCCAAGGCGCAATGAAAAGATAAGGGAAGATGAACATAAAAGGTTAATACCTGTGAGAACGAAAAGCCGAACAATCTGGAATCCTGCCGAGAGAGAGATAGAGAGTCGCGTCGAAACTGCAACCATTCCTAAACTAAAAGATGGAAGGAAACGCTTAGGGGGGACAAGAGATCAGCAAAAAAAGTAGAGTCCACCACCCGGAAGGCCGCGAAAAGAGGAACTGAAATACGGCGTCAACCGGAAAAGGATACTACAATAACTTGCTCAACTTCAGGAATGAAATGCATACTACTCCATCCTCAGCCCAACTACCAGAAAGAGTCAATGAAAATAGGCCGGAGGAAGAGGGGAAGACTTCCTTGAGGATCGGGGGAGGAACCACCGACCAAAGGAAAGGCAGCTCCGCATGGTAGCGGAACGACATATCCGCCAAAGTGTGCAATGTGAAAAGGAAATCCTTTCGCCTCTGTAACGAGGGGGGGTAGGGTGGTAAGCTGGGTAGAGAGGAACAAAAAAACTTAAAAAAAAAAGACAGGATGCAAAAAGAAGATTCCGGGTATGCTGGCTGGAAGGGGTCTACGGGGGAGTGTAATAAGGGAGCGAAAGGGAACTGCCATAGGGGGTGACTTTCTGGTATGGGAAAAAAATTCTTACGGCAAAACATGGGAACAAGGAGACAGTCCAGAAAGGTCAACGGAAATATTAAGAGAAACGGAACCCAAGGATCTTACGAGCATCAAACAACCCCTATCAAGCCAGAGAAAGGGGGGGAGGTTACCAATGAAAAGAAAGAGCATTTGCGGGAAGAGGAAAATGGTGAATTACTGCTATTCCGGGAACCATGGACTACGCAAACAATAAAGTGGACAGAGAGATGGGGATCTTGGACGATCATTACTCGAAGAAAGGACACCTTTTCCTTGCATCCAGAGCCAAGGGACAAAAAACATCAATCCGGGTAATAGGGGAACAGGCTTGCCATGAGGGAAGGGGAAAATTGGCATCTCAACATCTCAGCTCTACCGAAGGGAAGAAGAGCATCCCAAACCGAAAGGAGATTGGCAAAGGAAAAAAAAGGGGTGGGGCGGGACAAGCGACATAATTGTTAGGGAAAAAAAGAATTAAAAACTCTAAGATCTTGGGGGTGCGGGGCAAGATCCGAAGCGCTGCCGCCTCAGATCAGGCTGACCGCCTAAGCGCAACAGGGGACCCTCCCTTACCGCGAAAAAAGGAGGCAAAATCCTACCATAGAATATAAACCGAACTTAGGGAACGTATGCTGAAAGAAAAAGCAGCAAGCTGGGGAAGTCTTCCGGCCTGCAAGTACTGGAAGGAGAGAGGCGCCAGAGGGACATAGAAAAAGGCAGCACCGAGAGGAGGGGCGCAGAATATAAGGGGAAGGAAACAGGGAAGGAAGACGAGTTTCAACACTCACCCATGCAGGGGTGAAAGGCGAAGACGGACGAGACACGGTCCCTCAAAATACCGAGATATGCAGCAAAAAAATACGGGCACCAACGGGGGCAAAATGGGGGAGTGTTGGCCATCAATAAAAAGTATCCGAGAAAAAAAAAAACCCCAAAGGAGTGGTCGGGAGAGACGAGGTTTGGCACCAGGGAAACCCCTCAACGGAGTTACAGCACCGGTTGGGGCCTCGATAATGAATCGGGTCGAGTATTTGGGGGGGATCAGGGAGGGCTCAGGGAGAAAAAGCGTCTAAGGGACCGAGTCTCAAGACGAAGAGGAAGAATTCGCAAGTCAGGAAAGAGGAAGAGACATTATTCTTTAGGGCCTTCAAACAACCTGTCTACGGAGGGGGGCGGAGTGGGAAGTCTGGCAAAAAAGAGGAAGGAAAGAAAAATTAGGGCGCCCGTGGAAAAATGAAGGTCGGAAAACCGCAATCAGGAGCAAGGGGGTGAAGAAATGAATCGGGTGGAAACGAAGGGTGAGTAGGAAACCCGGAAGGACGGCCAGTGGCAGGGGAGGGGCGGAAGGGGATCTGCACTGATATGCTGACTACAATGGGAGAAGTAAATGCAGCCCAAAAGGGGGAAGAGTAAACGTCATAAAGAAAAAAAATGATTTATACCCCTTCTCCATCAGCCACCAGAAAAAAAAAAAACAAGGGCCAACCGTTTCGGGGACACCATCGGCTCGACATCAAAAACAAGGGGGGGGGGGAGAAAACAGAGGGGAAAACCAAACTCAGGATGACCGTTTGGGCCAGAGGAAAAGAAATCCTCCAAAGATGGGGAGCCGCCTTAAAGGACGTTCCCAAATGGGGGTGAAAAAGGGGTGATCAAAGGAGGAGGGGCATGCTCGCAGCGATCCAGATCTTCTGTCCACAGAAGGGTAGAGGGATCTTCTTGAACGGCCAGAATTAAACAGTAAGAAGAACTCGGGGAGAGGGGTCATTTTCAAGAAAAGAAAAGAGAACAAGTAGAAAATCAGCGAATTTCTGCGGCATCCAGGCGTGGACCGAATAGACAATGCGTCAAGGAAGGAGAAATGAGAGAGGCCTTGGCGGACTAACTCAAAGAAAAAAAGGGTAACCACATAGGGGGCAGGGCCAAATTTAAAAGAACTCGGAAAAAAGGAAAAGAAGGGGACCACCTCCTCCCAAGGAGCAAACCTTGATCAAACTTGGCGGTTGTAGGTTCTATATTAAACAAGGAAACTGAAAGGGGAGGAAGTGGGAAGATAGGACTAACGAAAAGAGCACAGCACGAAGAACTGCAACCATGGTGATACCCGACGGTTGGCACATCGAAACAGCAGGCGAAAAGGGGGAACAGAGGTCTCGAAGAAAAAGGCAATGATGAGGGAGGTTCATCGGGAGGGAAAAAGGCAGAAGGCTGGACTATCATCCATACGCAAGCGCGCAAAGCGCGTGTCTAGAATAGGGGGAAGGGAGCCCGAGACCCGTACGAAGAGGACTCGGAATTCCGGTGGACATCTACTCAATTTTCTCGGGACATCGGTGGGAATAGCAAAGGATAAGACAAGATTGTAGGTAGAACTGTGAAAAAGGGAAACATAGGTCGGACTGAAAAAACAATACTCTTACCAGGGGACGGAAGGAGCGCATCTTCAATGTCTTTATCCAGTCGAAGTATTTCAATCTCCTTCCTCGGTGAGTGAAAAAGCGGGGGAGTGAACGCCCCGCAAAAAGGGGTCATCAATAGATCTCGCTGATGGGGAAAAAAAAAACAAAAGCCTTGACAAAAGGCATGATCCGAGCTAACTGTAGGAAGACGCGACTGGCCCTGAAAAGAAGGAGAAAAAAGAAAAGGACTCACCGCAGGGACCGCGTTCTGAAAAGGCATCTGGAGGGAGGGTGAGAGAAGGGGCGGGTCTCTCAAATGAGAGTCAAAAAAATGTTTCACAACATCGAAGGAGGACTGATACAAAAGGTAAAGGAAAGACAGGAGAAGAGGAAGTGGAAAAAAAGGACGGGGATCCCTGCCTTGCGTACCTACCTAGATTATCGAACATTTGGGGGATATGGAGGAGATCAGGGGGGTCTGCGCAAATCTAGCCTAATGGGAGAGGGGGGGGGGCGTCGAAGAGATCCCATTCCACGGAGGGAGGGGGAAGAAGGTAGTTGGAGAGGAAGGAAGGTCGTGGAGAAAGGGCCATACTGGTTCTGTGTGGAGACACGCCTGTAGCACAAACAGGGCAAAAGGGCCTTCTGTGGGGAAAGGAAAAGAAGGGAGTTTGGGATATCCCGATCAACCACTCTGTGTGGAAACGGCATGACGGACGAAAATCTCGTAAGAGGTCAGGGGTTGGGGGAGGTGTAATCAAAAAAAGACAGAAGAGGGAGGGGAATGGCGCAAAAACAGACCCGAAACATTCGGAAGGGGTGGGGGGTTCCAAAAAGGAATCCCGCAGAAAAAGATCTAGAACAAGAAGTCACGATATCTACTTCACCACTGCCTGAGGAGGGGAATGCAACCAGGCGGGAACGCAGCTGGGATCCGAGAGGCGAGGTCAAATGCTGAGAGGGCGTATTATCTCGTATAAAAGGAAGACATTCCAGGTTCCGAGGCAAAAAAAAGGTAGACCAAAAAAAGTAAGCTGCGAAATTCGGGGAGATAGTGCGACCTCGGCGAAAAAAAAAGACGGAAAAAGGTCAACTAACCTCCTAAAATAAATATCGAGAGGCGAAACACGCATAATGGCAGGGGAAAAACTCCAAATTGTCGTCATTGCCACAAAGCAAGGACCGAAAGAAGAACAAATGGGGAGGGCCGGTTTCAAGGGCCTTGGAGTCCAGGCAAAGAACGAATAAGAGTCAGAAAGTCAGAGAGGGGCATCTAGTTCGACCGACAAAAAGTGACCAATGGGAGAAAAAATGCTGCGCAGTCAGCTCAAAAACCTGGGGACGAGCAACGGGGACACAGATAAACATCCATTGCAATGGGGTATAAAAAGAGGTGACCGTCGAATGTCACTCACGAAAGGCTGCAAACGAGGAGCACGCCAAAGATATGATGTGAAAATGGTCATTTCGATGAGGGAAGGGAGGGGGAGGGGAAACAACATCCCCGGGACAGGGTATGGAGGGATCTTGGAAGGGGGCGTTCCTGAGCGCCCGCTTCAGCTTGCACATGGGGTCAACAAGGGTACTCGCGGTCCGTTGCAAATATTCGTACCTCAGAGAGTGAGAGGAGAAGAACAGAAAATTTTGCAGTAAGGAAGAAAACCGTCAAGGTGCGGGGTAGATGATCAAAGAAAGAAGGTAGCTAAGAGAAGGCCTTTCGCCGGCGCGCTGGGAAGTGGCAAAAAAGAGGAAAAGCTCTTCTAAACTCTCTAAAAGAAAGGAAGGGATGGCATTACTCGTAAAGATACTTTTACTCAGAAAGGTCGAGTGGGAAAGGAGGACCGAAGGCGCAAATGGGAGGATGCGCTAAAAAAAAAGCGTATGAAACCAGAAGAGCAAAAAGGGACGGTGGAAGTCGTCAGGGCCACGTTAAACGCTCGAAAAATGGGGAGGGGGGGACGGTAAAGGTCTTCACTAGGCCCTTAGAAAAGCGAAAGGAAACAAGAAGGGGCCAGCAGCGGGGGCATGGAAAGAAGCTGAAAGAAAGGGAAAAGGAGGCCAACCATAACTCCTGACGGGATGGGGAGAAAGAACACGGAGGGACAGAGGAGACAGGCTTTGTCAAACGCACTAGTGGAGGACGGGAAAGTCAGTGAGAAAGGGTTGAAAAAGAGGGGGGAAGCTACGTTGAAAAGACCAACCGAATAAACAGTTCATTGGATGAGGTCCCCGCGGGAGGCTTTAAGCTGGTGCAGGTCTAGGAAGAAAAAAAAAGCGGAAAAAAGTGGTCACAAGTTGTCCGCCTGGGGGGGAAAGCAAGAGCACATGAAGCGAGGACGGGTTCTTCCTCCAAAGTAGAACGGGACAAAAAACACAAAAGGGAAACAACCAACCAGTGTAAACAAAGAAAGGACGGAGGGGGAATGGCATGAGGGAGGGGAGAATAAAAGTGTCCTTCGAGGGAGACGCTCGAAAAAGGACCCTTTTCCAGTAACGGGACCCATCTATGGTCCTTCCCCCGGGGTGGCGACGAATCGAAATCGCGAGCGCAGCCAAATGCTAAATGCGTCAAAAGCGGGGGGTCGGCAAACGGAGCTTCTAAGTGACGACGGAAGCGGGAAAGAGAGCCTTGTCCTTGAAAAAGGAAATTCAGGGCGGGGGAGGGAATCAAGATCCGGGAAGTCGACAACAAAAAAGAGGCCTGGGGGGTCGAACGAGAAGAAAAAAGGTAGAAGATCTGGTCATGCGAAGGCAGGGGGAATACCAAAAAACATAATTCGACCCGCCAGGGCGTTGGACCCCAGCAATAACGCAGACGCCGAGCCGGCTCTGAGGGTGAAAAAATGCCAACCCATAAGTACTATGGGGAGGGGAATGGGAAAGTAACGCGCCAAATCCGGGAACAAGTCTAGCAGCCAAGAAAAAGCTTCAAAGGGTGATGCTACCAAAGGAGAAGGATGATGGTGAATTCATACCCAACCCGGGGAAGGAAAAAAGTTGCAACTCACAGGCTGACTCAAAACGCCTCGACTAGGCTGACCAACCGACCTTTTACCCCTTCAACGAGGGGAACCCAACCGGAGGGTACTATTAATCAACAAAAGAAAAGAAGAACTGAAAGGATCAACAACTTTTCACGCAAACTAAGAAGAAGGTTTGCCCGGGAAGGGAGACCAGTTCTTTAACAAAGGGCGCATTTAACGATCGGTTGGACCGCCAAGACATGCGTGTGGGAACAGGCGCAAAGGTCGATTAAGCCACAAAAGAAAGGCACAGAGCACAGAAAGCACCATTTAAGGCCAAATGCAAAACAGGGAAGAAGTCGATGAGGGGAAATTCTCCTGGGGCAGAGATCACTCTTCCACCAAAGGGAAAGCGCCCATCCTTCGATCCTACGAAAGGGGGGGATGTGAGCTGGAAAAAAGGAAGCGGCTTTATCTTTTGAAAACATGACTGAGGCCAGCCAAGGATGGCTCGGTGGAAGCAACCAGATAAACGGCGGGGAGGAAAAAAAAAAAGATAAGAAAACCACCTTCAAAAAGGGAAAAACCTTGCCGAGGAGAAGGATGGCTGAGGGCCTACGCGAAGACGAACACGACAATATTGCTCTGAAATGAGTAAATAAAAAAAAAAAAAAACAAGGAGAGGGTAGCCAGGACGGCGAGTAAAAACGTAGAAGGGAGCAGCGGTCTTCCTGGTGGATCTGCGGGAAGAAAACTACTGTATACACCCGAACAAGCCGAAACTTTAGAACTGGTCAAGGAAGGGGAGGAAAATCATCAAACCAGCCGCAATTCACCAAAAAGAAAAAAGGGAGACCATGAAAATCAGCAAGCCGAAACATCTTTTAACTCGGCTCTGACTTTGCGGAACGGGAAAAACGACTGCGGGCGGAGAAGCTAAAAGGAGACAGGGTTCAAAAGAAAAAAAGATGAAAGGGGGACAGGAACTTAAAAGGCCGGCCGGAACCTCTTAACTCGTCTTGGGCGAAAAGAAAGGAAAAAAGACAAAAAAAACAAGGGAGGAAAAAAAGTCGCTTGTGGATTCGTCATTCTCGGGGAGGGAGCCGAATATGCTCCGTTAGGCAACCTATGTTTAAACTTTCTTTTCAGCAGTGAGGTAGAGGCAACCTTTCCTACAAACAGGTCCAGCAGGAAGAACGGGCCTATTCTTTCGAGGCAAAAAAACACGAAGGGAGAGGGAAGAAGATAAAACCTCTATTCTGAAAAAAGAAGGGAGCGTCAAAGGGGACCAACTCACCGACAACGGCACGGATCTGTTGCTAGCAAAAAGAAAACTGGGAAAAAAAGAAGAAGACGGCACTACAACATACAGTTGCCAGCGGTTACTCCTGAGGCCTCAGTACCGACGACGATAACATCTCTCACCTTCTTGGCCAGAGGTGAATCCGCGACAAACCCAATAAAAACAGAAAATGGGACAGAGACCACGTCAGGAAAAAAATTATGGGGAGAAAAAGGGGGGAAACGTCAACATCTTTTTTTAAAGAAGATAAATGGGAAGCCAAGTCTCAAACACAGCTCTAAACTAGGAGACACCGTCCTGTACTTTGTTCGAGTAGACCTTTGAAGAACAGAATGTTCGTGGAAGTAACGAGAGAAATTCAAAATTTGCAACAGGGCTAATTCAAGCCTATCATTAAGATAGACCTCAACGACAACTAAAGCCGGACCTGCATGAAGACCTAATGATAATAACCAGTACTCAGCAAGGTACCGAAAATCGTCCACAAAGACTTCTGAAAGAATGGTTACGAAAAAAGGGCGACTCCTTTCAAGGGGCAAATGCATGTTATTAGTAATATAGAAGAAAATATGAGGCCGGCAAAACTACTATCTTTTGGCACAAAATGAGGAAGATAATGGCCTTATACTCCTTCTGAGGTCAGACTGAAAACCGGGGCTTACATGGAGGAAAAAAAAAACTCATGAAGGGGGAAAGGAGGCAGCTTGAAAAGAAAATACCAACTGCCCAGCCAAGAACAATGAGCGATAAAGGATAGAAAAATTTCAAAGGTTTATCAACCTTTTGACCGAAAGAGGGCCGGGCTTAACGTGCTGGAAAAAGAAAAACAAAAACAACGAGGCAAAAGGAAGGAAAGAAAGGAACCTTTTCCACTGCACAAAAAAATTATGGAATGAAAAAAGTGGGGGGTGGCGTATCTCCATTTATCTGAGAAAGGAGTGGAGGGCCGGGAAGGCTCTTTTAAAACGCTGCACCAAGGAAACGGAGGATACGAAGCAATGGGAAAAAACAAAATTTAATTCATGAAACTTCGCAAAAGGAAAGCAGGCCCATGTATCTTAAGTTTGTCGAGCAAAAAAACGCGCCGACTTTAAGTTGGCAAAAAGAGGAGAAGAAAAAAAGAGCGGCCCAACGTCTCGGCAAACGCAAAGTCAATGTGTGTTCGTCACAAAAAGCGGAGCCGCGTTTTGGTGACATTATATTGAGTCAGGGAAGGACGGGGTCTTAAAGTCCAGGAAGGGGGTCGTGCAATCACCTTGGAAAAAAACTGCTGGCCGGCCAGGAAACTGCTATATGCACAATCCCAAGCCGCGCGACGCGTATGACGAAATGAGGGGGAGAAAAAAAAAAAAAACTGTGAATAACCTAAGGAAAAACCAGGGGAAAGAACTTCGGCAATAAAAAAAATGGGGGCGGCCTTGATTCCCCGTTAGGTAAGAAACGGCGAAACCCTCGGTCCCGAAGGACCATAGTAATCCAATTGGGAATGAACTGGGGGTAAAAGACTGAGGTAACAAGAAAAACCCTAGATGCGGGAATCACAATTTGGAATTGAGGGCGAGGGGGAAGAATACTCCACCCAGAGGAAGGGAAATTCGGGTATCTGAAGAAACGGGGACGGACTTTGTTTCAAATGACAAGGGACGAATGGAAAGGCTAGGGGAGGTTGGACATTCATCCCATGCTAAAAAAAACACGAGGTCAGAGGGGAGAGGAGGAAGTCAAGTCTCCTGCGTTGATCAGGATAGTCCCCGTACGGCAACCTCTGTAAAGTAGGAAAAGGTTTGGGGAAGGAAAAACAAAGAGACACGCACACATAAGGGAAATGAAAACGCTTCGGAGAAACCAAGCAAAAAAACAAACAAAGAGGAAAGGGGGGGTAAAGACCATTAAGGCTTTGGTGACGGTTGAAAGCTAAGTCCCAGGCCTGTAGAAGGGTTAAGACGGAGGCAACTTCGTCGGGACTTGCTCCTGAAAGGGAGTCCATGCTGGCGCTAAAAAAAAGCGTCAGGGGGGGGGACTAGAAGAGAAAAAGGAGCCAGGAAGCATTCTCAAAAGCAGGCTGAGAAGGGAGGGTCTTCCTCAGAAAGGAACTAGGAGGTCCAACGCCCCGGCCAGAGCGGAGGGGAAAGGGATCCAGGGGAGTAAAAATCGCGAACTAAACTTGGGGGAAAGGAGGGGGAGGCCTTCCGGGGACTCAGAAACAAGGAAAAAGTATCTGGTGAGACGGAAAGGAGAAAGGAATCTTGTCTTACTAGCAGCAAAATCACGAACCCTAAAAAATTCAGGAGTCATTAAGAGAAAGCGTCTCGGTGCTCAACACTGAACGCGGAGGGTGAAGAACGTCAAGAAGGGTGATGAAAAATTAAGAAAACCGGGGAAGAATAACGCCCCCCTCCTGTGGGGTCAATAAAAAGAGTCAGTCAAAGTCCAGCTACAGAGGGCCGAAAGTCAAACGCAGGCGGCGCGGGGTTTATTAGCTGGCCCATGAAGAAAGAGAAAGAAGCCCGGTGAAGATGAAAGGGGGAAAAGCGTGGCATTTGGTATTAAAAAGAGAAATTTGCTTAGGGGAAATTAGGAGAGGAGGGTCCTTCTCGTAGTCTGTGAAAACGAAGGTACGCTAAAAGAAATTAGAAAACGACTAAGGACAGCATTAAAGACTAGGGTCACCTTAGATTGCCTCCCTACAGCGCTAGGCAGGAGGGAAAAAGGGGGAGATTTTCGTCGGTGGTCCTTCAAAGCCAGCCGAAGAATTGGGCTGGGTGTCTGGGAAGGGATAGGACTGACTCCACGTACGGGGAAGACAGCCCAAATGGGAGGGAGAAATGGGGAGGACGCTGTCGGCTGGGGACTCACCTTCAAGTCACCAGGCATCAAAGGGAATCTCCTTCGGTTGACGCCATAAAATAGCATGGGTGGGGGGGGCTGGCTCTCCGGGATACATAATTGGTCCACAAAGGATGAAACGGAGTATCGCCATAATGGGTGGGGGGAATTGGGGTTCATCGGCCCAAAAAGGTAGGGCGGTATGCAAGTAGAACGCTTCTTAATTCTTTCCAGGGTTGGGAAACACACTGGGGGAAAAAAAAGAGATCAAACACGCTGCGGAGAAAGAATAAGAGGAGACGGCGACCCGGCACTCAAAGGGACTTTTGGAAAATGAAAAAAAAGGTCCACCCTCATTTGAAAGGGGTTGGAAAAAAAAAAAAAACAAAAAACACCCAAAACAAAAAAAAAAACACACACCCCTCAACCAAATGGTGGTCCCTTCCCCAGGGGGGGAAACGGGGGCGAGGAAGGATCGTCGCCGATAATCAGCAAAATAATTTGGGGGCCCAATCAGGAGCGCTGGAGCGCTCTATTCCTTCGCATTCCATTCCTGACAAAAGCAACGCCCGGGACACTCACATTCGTCTAACGGAGGAGCGGGAGGACTAGGGAAAACCAACCGGACAAAAAAACTATCTTTCACGTCTGGTAAAAAGACCGAAGACTGCAAGGTAAAGGGACAGAGCCTCTCCTCCTGGAGTACCGAAAACACACTTAAAACATCGCCTCCGAAATGGGGGTAAACAATTAAGGGAAGGAGTCCACACGCGTCAAGATCCGCAAAGAAACCTTAGCAGAGAGGGAAGCTATGGGGTCTCTTCAATTCGTACAAAGGAAAGGCTAGCATTCGGACAGACTGCAAAAACTATAATAAAGGATAAAAACTGGGAGATAAAAAGCATGGGTAAAAAAAATTACCCGTAGAGGTCAACACAAGAATGGAGACAAGACTTCTATTCAAATAAACCGTAGAGGGGAGCGGGAAAAACAGAGCGGGAAATAGCTGAGGCCCATGAATTTTAAAAACCTAAACAAGAGGAGGGGAAACACTTGTATCCTGGGAAGAAATATTGTTCACAAGGGAAAGGGACAAGTGACGCTTTCTCATCAGTGCAGAAAAATAAGGGACAACGTCGAGCATTATAGCATGAGAAAAACAGAAGTAAAGGGAAGGAAATCCTAAAAGGCAAGTGTCAGATCTTCTGGGGGTATATACCGAGATCGGGGGAGAATCCGTCCAGCGCAAGGAGGGAGGGCAAAAATCGGTGGAGGAGTGAAAAAAAAATCCCGGCTACA
>Ga0179591_1290464_pt1 | contig 14503 bp, 13 predicted proteins | sample CZOMad2_1_08_16f_FD_182891 | JGI IMG/M metagenome (GOLD analysis project Ga0179591, IMG submission 182891) | Vadose zone soil fungal communities from Angelo Coast Range Reserve, California, USA - CZOMad2_1_08_16fungal (PacBio error correction) | ecosystem: Environmental > Terrestrial > Soil >...
CTAACGGCAATGCAGCACCTTGCAATTTTTCCGCAAACCAAAACGCAAAGGTGGGAAGAGGGGTATTTTCTTCCCCTGACCCTTGGGCCGAAGAATACCACATGGGAGCAAAGGTAGGGGAGGAATTAATCAGAGAGAAAGTTACCTTTTCAAAACTTTAAAGCCAATAAGCGAGAATTGCGTGCCAGAAGAAGAATAAGGAGGGGTTGTCTCCGTCAACGTTGAAAACAGGCAACTCATGGTAAGAGGGGGTGGAAAGACAGTTGTTCGCTTGCGTTGGGAAAACCAGAAAAAGGGGGGAGGACCGAAAATCCAGGGCCCCCAAACCAACAACCGAGAAAACCACAAAACCAAATTCCACGGGTTTTTTTGTGGGGGAAGCAAAGGAAGGAACTGCAGTGAATAATCGGGGGAAGAGGCGAATGACCGGTACCAACAGGGGGAAGGCAAAATGTGGCAGAAAGAAAAGGATGGAGAATTGGAAAATGGCCCCCGGTTTGAGACCGTCCCCCAAAATGCGGTTGGATTGCTGGAACCAGTGGGGCGGAAAAATTTTATGGTGCACCAACCCAACCAGCCAACAACGCATGGGGGTTAAAACAAAATCGATGTGCAACGAATCCGAACCTGGGTCAAAAAGAGGGTGATTCACCGAAAAGAGCAAGTCAGGGGGCGGAAAGGACAACAGGGGGCCGGGGGCATAAAAAATGTGCAGTCAGTGAGCACATGGCAAACATATACCCTGTCTGAGCAGACATAAAATTTTCTTCACCGAGGACAACTTAACGAACGCCATCTGCCCTTTAAAAACAACTGACACCGTTCGCCAGCCAGATTGTTCAAGAGGAACGTCCAAGTGCCTGGGGTATCGATCTGACCCATTCAAACGAAAGGATGGGGTCCCCGTGTTCCAAGGATATAAACCCTGGTGTAAACTTGAAAGCAGGGGGAAAAGTTTGGGGTGGGAGAAAAAAAGGGATGGGGGGGGTTTTCAAAAGGGACTACCACACGCCCGGAAAAAGAAGAGAACGGGAATCATTAAGTCGCCTGAATTTCCAATTCGGTCAAACGCAGAGGGAGAATTGGTGAAAGAAGAAAGGGGGGGGGGGCCACGGACATCACCGCAATTGCATCCGTAATCAACATTGTGTAAAAAAATGAAAAAGGTTAAAAAGTCTCCAACAGTAAAATCATGGGAAAGTTCAAACCCCACCATGTCTTCCCCTGAAAAATAGGGACGCAAAAACGGAAAGGAAAAAACGAAAGGGGAAGGGGGGAAATAAATCAAAGTTGAGCCCACAAAACGGCAAAAAAGAAAAAGAAAGGACCCTTGCCCGGACCCCACCCACTCTCGGAACACCAAAAAAAAGAAACAAGGAGGTCAAAAAAAAAAAAATAAGGACATCTGCTGTAATCGTTCAAACTGCACCAAAAAAAAGCACAAAAAGAAAAGAGGGTGGAAGCGGTGGGGGGCGTGGACCCCCGAATCAGAAGGTAGCAAGGGCGTTTCGGGGAGGGGCGGAAAAAAGGGGAACCAGTTTGGGGGGGGAAGAAACGGACAAGAGAAAAACGCGCATTTAAGCCCTTGCCCAAATGTAACCACCACCATGGGGAAAACCCAGAGGGAGAACGGCCCCGAACCAAACTCCACCCCACAAAATCTTAAGAACGGTTTGGGGAAGAACGTCGAAAAGGAGGTTGCATGAAGGGAAAAGATCCCAGCAATTTTCAAGGGAAAACTGGGGGAAGGGGGAAACACACAGGTGATCAAAGGGCCACTTCCTAGTCCTTACTCAAAAAACCTGAGAAAAGATTAAAAAGGAAAAAAACAGACAAGGAACAACTTCCTTCTTTGCCAAAAAATTCAGGTCGACGAAGAATCGACTTGGAAAGGGAAAAGGAGTTTCAAAACCTCGAACTGGGGAACCAGAACCATTCGAAAAGCCCGTCCGAGCAAACCTTGTAGAAAAGAAAAGCCGGGTCAACGAAAAGCACGCACAGTGGAAGGAAAGTAATACTCATGGGGGAAACGTCCACTGGGTAGTTGGGCCTGGAATGGGCCTAAACCCGAGGGGAGAAGGACGGGGTTACAGCCCTTACCAAAAGAAACAGAGGTGAGGAAAGAAAGAAATAGAAAAAACGGCAAAAACCAGATCGTAAAAAAGTATTATAATCACAGCTTAGTGGCTTCCTTTGGAAACTTTGGCTAAAGTGACCAGGGAACCGGGGAGAACCACCAGATCCCTCAATCTGAATTCGACAGAGAGGCGGGTCGTCAACATGGGGTTGTCTGAACTTGAAAAGGTCCGCAAAGGGAACACCCCGGGGGTCAAAGGGGGAAAAAAATCCCTCTCGTACCCCTGAGGGAGAACAGGAAACGACCTTTCGCCGAAAGTGCATCGAGAAAACTGTCCCAACCCCCCACTACTTGAAAGAGAACCTGGAGAGGGCATACGGTAAACTCAAACCCGAAAAAAAACACACGTATTTTGAACAAAGATCATCTTGGTTTGGTTAGGGAAAAATAGAACGGCGCACAAAAAGAAAGATGGGCGTAACGCTTGGAGGGCGTGCTGAAAAAGTCGAGAAAAAAGGTTCCATTTCAATGTCCGCCAATGGAATTGACGAATGGACTGGACAGCCCGCAACAACGTTTTGCCGGAAAATTGGAGAACCAAATGAGCGGAGGGGCTGCTTTGGCCGAAACCTTTGAGAGACTCGAAACACAAAGCCGCCAAATGTTGAGAAATTCCAAAGAGGCCTGGCCCCCGGGCTGGATGTTTGGGCATCAAACAGGCACAAAAGGAAGGGGGAGGGGGGGGAAAAACCCCACACTTGACGACGAGGGGGCTTGATTTCAACGGGAACCACACGGAACCTTTAAGGGACGCCATTTGCATAGATGCGGGTGCTCAGACAGGGGGGACCGACTCAAAGCGGAGGCGGGGACTAAAACCCGTGGCGGGAAGTGGGGTAGGAGGAAAAAGCTGGACCCGCGGGAAAAAAGGGACAAGGGAAGGTTCGATTGAAAAAAGGGCCAACGAAGTCTGACAAAGTAGAAGGCCCGGGGTGAAAAGCGGAACAATCAGCAGTGCGCCAAGGAAAGGGAAATTGGCAACCTTTATAACCAGTCCCTAAACGGCACGAAAAGGGCGTGAGAAAGGATGCCAACGTCAGGAAAGATCAGGGATCAAGAAGACGCGAATTGCAACAATTTGTTGGTGTGTGCGTTCCCAGGGAACGGTGGGACGGGCTAAAAAGGAGGGAGGGGGCACGATTTTTGGATGTTTGGGTTCAGTTTGAAAAGGGGTTGCAAAGGGCTGGGGATAGAACCGGGATGTCGGCACCAAAGTAGGAAAGGGGTTAAAAACCTTACGGAAAGGCGGAAGGGGGAATTTTCCACCTGGAAACAAACGGGAATCCCCCCGCTTTTCTGGTAATAGCACAAATTACCGAAAAAGCCGAGAAGTTGGGGGGAAAGTGTCAACGGAAACCACAGGAAGACGAAAGGGAAGTGAGCAAGGGTGCCCACGTTGGGTTGTTTTGCCCCCTTGTGCCCCAGTTAGCCGATTTCAACACCGATCTGGGCCAAACCCGAAGAAAACGTTGCCCCGAAGAGTTTGATGCGGGAACCTGGTATGAACAAATTAATCCAATGTCTGGTGTAAAGAGTACTCGGGTAAAAAGCCACCTGGGAGGGGAACGGGCGGTTTTGTTGGGGGGAAAGGGAACAACAATCCCTGAACTGCGAAATCCTTTGGTGAAGGGGGGGCAAAACGTGTTGAGACAGAAATGGAAGAACAAAGAAAAGGGGGAGGGGTTCCCCTACTCGAAAACACAGAAAGGAGAGGGACCCACTCAAATACGGGCCTCACCAAAGGGAGTGAAACAGCCTGCGTGGTGGTGGGGTTGGGGGGACAGAGGAAAGATCAGGGAGGCAAAGAAGGGGCACCCGAGGGGGAATCAAAAATTGAATATTCCTAATATCGTTGAAAGAGACCCCTTGGGGTGCCGGTTGAAAGACCTAGGGGATAATTTTATTAGAAAAACCTCCCAAACGGGATCTATGTGAAAACTGTGCTGCTTGGTTGGGTACTTTATCGTTCTAACTGAAAAGGAAAAAGGGGAAATGGGCACAAAGGGGGGGTTGTCATCCCCCAAAAGGATGACTTCAGCAGCCAGAGGTGAAAGGAGGAGAAGGGAACAGAAAAATACCAGAAAAACCGAAGCAAAGGTTCGGACAAGGGGGTTTTTAAAAAATCAGGACAAGAACAACCCGCGTATACAGCAGCTTTTTCTTGGAGAGGTCACACCGAGAACGGGGGGGAAAATTGTAAAACCAAACGCTATTTGCCGAATCTGAAAAGCTGTGAAAGAATTGGTGGGCTGCTAAAAAAAAAAAATCTATGGAACCCTGGGAAGCCACTGGCCTGCAAAAACGGATGGGGGTCTCGGGCGGGCCCGGGGGCCAGGGAGAAAAAACGAGAAAACCAAGAAGTTGAAGGATAAATAAAAAAGAGGAACGTTTTCCATCCCAAGCATGACCTTGAGGGGGGCCCCGGGACCACCCCGACACATTACGGATCTTTCGGCAGAAAAAAAAGGAGGGGAACGGGGTAAAAAAAACAACCAGGTTAGAATCCCTTAAATTAAAACCCCGCAGGACGAGAGGCCGGTAAAGTAAGCAAAAACCAAAAAACGCGCCCAGGGGGGGGAATTTGGAAAAATTGGGAAGGGTGCGGCCCGGGAAACCCCCTGGTCTTGGCACGTACCACACAACTACCTTCAGGGACGGGCCGAACACGAGAGACGCCAAGGATGAAGAAAAAAGGGTGGAACGGAAGGTCCCAAAATGGGGGCTCCAATGGGGTCAAACCAAAACCAAGAGTTTTGGGCCGCGAAAACAGAGGAACCTGCAGGGGTTCAGGAGAGGAGAGGAAAAAGGACTTGCAAAAAACAAAAAGGGGAAGCCTGCCCGCAATTTTGTTCAGAAAAGGCTAAATTGGGGCCTTGGACCAGGTATGAACGGCCGGAAAAAGAGGGAAAAGTGGGTTTAAAAAAATGTGGAATGGCATCTATTACGCCGGAACGATATCACTAGTTAACCTTTATTCCCCTGGAAGTTGGCCCCAGCCCATGAACCAACGGCAACAGGGGGCTTCAGGAAAAAGGGGAGGGAGCAAACTTGGGGTTGTCAAACCACAATGAACTGAAGTCAAAAAAACCCCAGCCTGAAAGGGTAAAACGCGGATGGAAACAAGGATTGCAGTGCGCTCGCGGGGCAAAGGGGGGATAGTATTTACGAAGAAGAAGAATCAGCGAGAAGCCAACCCAATCGGGACAAGATGATTCGGCAAGTACCCGAGCCCAGAACCGCAACCACCTGGTCCAAAGGAGAGGAGGAAATCCCTCCCAAGTCCAAGACTTAGGAAAACCAATAAAAACCAACAAATAACAAGGCTTCAAATACTAAGTACCGATACAACGAAGAATTTAAATAGGGAGAAAAGAAAACGAGGAAAAAGATCATGGAAACCAAAAGGCTAATCCTTGGGCGAAAACCGAAAAGCTCAACGGGAAACAGTCAAGGAGAACAAAAGAACACAGAAAACCAACCTCCCCATAAAAAAAATGAAAAAAATGAAGGACGGGGGGCCGGCGAACCGAGCCAAAATGACGAAGCGGAAACGGTGGGCCATCAACAAACCACTCAACGAAAAAAAAAGAAGGGGGGGAGCCCAGAACCACGAGTAGGCCTGACGCAGGGAATAAGAGCACAAATCCAAAAACGGGAAAAGAAGGGGTGAAGGCGTTAAAATATGAAATCGAGCCCTACCGACTAGTCCGGAAAACCCTGAAACGCAAAAGAAAGCGGAACCTAACGTGGTCCAGCCATGGAACCCTGCACAAGAAAAACACTAAAAAAAAAAAACAACCAAAAAGCCGGCGATGACACGAAAACAAGGACAAGGGTGAAGATTGGACATCTAAAACCGGCCAACAACACAGCGGAGAGGGCATCAGCCCGATCAAGCCACAAAAGAAGTGCAACATGAAGGTGGGGGGGGGGAAAGGGCAGGAATCATCAAAAAAACGAAAAGTTGATTTACAGGGGACAATCCTCGGCCGCGACCGGTATACTCAAACCAGAGGGGAACCAGGGTTATAACCCGCGAACCCCCGGAAGAAAGAGGAAGATCCGGGGAAGAAACAATGTACTTGAAAAAACTGCCAGAAAAACTCAAAAACACAACAATTAAGGTAGGAAGTCTTTGCCCGTACCATGTGGATTCTTTTTATCTCAAAAAAAGGGAGGCTGTCAGGAGGAGGAGAAGAGGCCAAAAAGTAACTTGCAGGACCTGACCATGGGTTGCAGGGGTGGAGTTCGTCAACCCAGTTAGCCTTGAGATGACCTGATGCAGAACGGAGAAAACTTTGGAGGAATCGGCGCAAAAATTCTTCGGGTGGAGGTTGACATGGGGAGACTCCTAAAAGAAAAGAAGGCGTGGGACCGGATGTAGCCTGTGGATTGGTGCCCCCCTCCTGCAAGGGTTGGGGGGGTCCAGTCCTTGGTTATCGCCCGCCCCTGGGGTGGTTTCAGGAGGTTGTGATAAAGAAGTATGCACGAGGTAGCTCTGCCCGGGTTCCAAGGTCATCAAACACCAAATACTGGGAACCTTAAGTCGAAATGAGTGAAGTTCCGAAAGAGCAAACCTGTAGCTATATTTACGTGTGTATCTGAAACAGCGACCCTCAAAAAAATCCGTGGGTAGGTGGCTAGACAAGGTCCTTCGGGAAGAAGGATGTGGTCATAGGGTTTGGCCCGAAAGATTGTTTACGGTAAGGCCTGATCAGGTGAAAGGTTGTGTCGCAGAAAACAGGTAAGTATTCACATTCATAATTTGTGGGAAGGGGGTGGGGGGGGTTTTGTTCAAACACAAAAAAGGCGGTTTTGGGGTTTTTGTACGGTCCATCCGAACTGTAAGGTGGGGGAAAATGCGGGGGCCCGGTGGGGAGGGGAGCACAATAAGGGAGGAAACATTGGCAGCACAAGGGGAAAAGAGGGCAGGGGGGGGGAGGAAAATCACAAGGGAAGCTGTGCAGGGGCTCCCGTTAATCGGAGTCTGGCGTGATTTCATGCCAAAAGACGGAAGGTTCTGTTTTTAGAATGGGGGGAGCCTTTCATGTTGGGTTTTCCACCACAACCCCCCAGACTCGCAGGAAGAGGGGAGGGGACAACGGGACATCGAATTCGCACAGCGGGGGCGTGTATGCTGGGGGGGTAAGGGGAATTTGTGAAGAACAAGGGCCCTCGGGGAATATGCCTGGGTGCTGACCGTTCGGCAAAGGTCAAAAGAATGGCCAAGAAGGGCAAAGGAAAAGCCGCAGCAATACTTTCTACCAAGATTCCAGAGAATTAATCGCCCCGGTCGCGAACGCGGTGACTGGCTCATTGGGTTTGTGAAACAAATTGTATAAGACGGAATAAACATTGCAAACGCATTATTCCGGCTACTGACTGGACGACACAAAAAAGAAAGCGGGACGAGCTTTAAAATGGTTGCAAGTACCAGCAGGGGTTCGTGCCCCGGAAACCGAAAAGCCCATCATTTGAAACAAACTCCTAGTTGGTTTATGTAAAAAGAACAAAAACAAGGCTACCCAGTTCAGGAATAAGGAGACAAAAAACAAGTTTAGAAAGTGGACTCCCCCCCTACAATCCAAATTTGATTAACTTCCAGCCCCTCAGGTCCTGGTTTTGCCAGGTCGCAAAAAAACTTGACCCCCTACTAATTGCAGAGCTTATTAGGGGGGGTTCTCCAAACTGTCGCGGGCAAGGAAACCAAAGGGGCCCAAAAGAGGTGTGGTGATTTTTGGCTGACACTGTGGAGAAATATGGAAAAAACGGCAAACAAAACGTTTCGAGCCCCTTACGTAAGAGTGAAGGTGGGCACCGGGACGCTACCATTGAAAAATCGGGTAGAGATCACAACGGCCACCGCTCAAGGTCCTTGAGCCGATGAATGGCAAACAACCCCAAAAAGGAGCAAACATTAAATGGGCCCCACAACCGACCCAGGAGCGGCAAAGGGGTTTTTTGGGGGCATTTAATTTTCATACTCCTTGTAACTTGCCTTGACCTTTGGGTAAAGGGGACCCTGAAGGAAAGTAACCGGTTGCTCAAAGACAAGTATTGTTACTGGCCCCCGGCATTGGGTCATTGTGGTTACTTTCAACGAAGGGCCCCCACAATACATGGTGAAAAGAAGGGGGATGGAAAAGAGACGGTATCTGTAAACAGTCAACCATTATGGGCAGTCGGATCGATCCTAAACAATTAAACCCCCTAGACCCCAAAATCCAGGGGGGTTTGTTGTGTAGAGCCGTCAGGGATCCTACGCGCTGTAAAAGAGGGTTTTTACGACTATAGGCTGTCGCCCAAACACAGGGGAGGGGATCCCTAAATGGTCCGCAAAAGGCCGGGGGGGGACCCCATGGGCCAACTGCCCCCCGTGGGAAAAGCTAATACGACGGGAGGGGCACAAAAATAAAAAGCAACCGTGTGAAGTAAAATCATTTTGTCTGGGTGGTTGGGCCATTGCTTGGGGCCACCCCCAATGCCGAACCTGGCATTGGGTCCCTTAAATGGGTCCGGTGTTGGCCTCAATCACTGTTCAAATCCTTTATTAAAGTCCGAGGGGCCAACATTTGGGTTCCTTAAAGAACAATCATGGTTGCATCAGTAATGAGACGGAGGGACTCAGCGCAACTCTGGGACAACCTGCCAAATCACGAAAAATAGATAATCAAATTAGAACCCGTCAAGGCTTTCTGGGGGTCGCTCAAAAATAAAAAACCTCGAAGATTAAGGAGTTAAACATTAGTACATAAACCTCAAAGTTGGCTGGGTGTAAATAGATCATGAAAAAACCAGAAAGATGGTGGGCCCTACTCATAAAATGGTTCCAAGAAATGAATAGACAAGCACCATGGGGAAATGTTCGACTTTTTTTTGGTGGGGTAATTTGGTCTCACTTGGGTCGCCGTTTTAGGGAAAATACAAACAACGCTAAAAGATACAAGCGGTTCAGAACAAATCGTCTGAACCGGATTTTACTCCCCGGGTAAAAACGAATCCTGAAAGCCAGCACCACGTTTGAGGGGACCCTCAAAAAAAATTCAAAAAAAAAGCCCCCTGACCAATCAAAAAAGGGAAAAGTCAAGGTACACCTTGAAAGACGTTTGCTCAATTAAAGTGCCAAACAAGGTTGACAATTGGCACCCAAGGGAGGGCCCACGGAGATCAGGGCGAAAACCGCTAAGATACGGCGTAAGGAATTCTACACCGAAGTCGAGAACCCGCACAAACCGGCCAAACAGAAAGAAAAAGTGCCCTCCCTTCGCTGGGGAAACCGCCACTCACAATGAAAACTGAAGGAGACCCGAATGAGACAGGCTCATCGGTGGGCATCACGGGGGCACGCCAAAAACAAAATAGGTAAAAGCACCGGGAGACCTGTTTTCACGGAAAGTTGTGGTTGGCAGAAAGTGACCCCCGAAGAAAGCTGACCGTGGGATGTCGACGCCTGCACAAATGTGGGAAGACCGACAGACCAGAGGACCTAGTGCCGCCGGGGGAAATCAGGATTGCAACGAAAAAAAAAAAGACAATGTCCCCACACCCCTCATCGGAGACTCAAAAAAAAAGTAAAAGCAAACCAAACCCACAAAAAGAAAGTGGGGGAAGAAAGAACGGGGGGCCGGGCGTCCAGCTTGAAGTACTTGAAAGAAAGAAAAACTCCGATTCAAAGTTTCCCTACAAGCTAATCTGGTACAAAACCAACTGAAACTTCTGCATGACTGGGGAGAAAACAACGCTTTGATTGTCCCATTTCGAAAAAACAAAAAACATGGGACACCCTTGCACATCTGTGTTTGGGGAAACATCAAAGGGCAAAAATCCATCAAATAGAGTCCAGGACCCTAAAGGTCCAGAGGCCCCAGGGACCGTTTCGGAAGAAAAAGGGGTAAAGAAACGAGGGGGCCATGCCTCCCGGCCAAAAAAACTGCCCCCGGGAACAATAAAAAGAGCATGACTACGGGTGGGGGCCACAAACCACGCACCATTCCCCACTCGTTCAAACATGCGCCGAAACGAGGTGTTTTTAGGACATCTTGTTCTACGGGTTTAATAAATCAAAAACATCTTTAGGAAAAGGGAGCGGTGTGCCATAATTCACAAAAACGCCCTTGAGGGCCCCCGAGAATGGAGTCCACGCCGATTCGCCAGATAAATTCACAGGGAGGGGTCCAGGTTAAACTTCGTTAATTTTCCGTCCCCAAGAAAGGGGAATAAAGTTGCTCAGCCAAGAAAAAAGCAAAATTCGATCCAACATACTTCTGAGCTCAAAGAAAAAACAGGTGGGGGCGATTAAGCCTGCGACAAGACCAAAGTGATATCACGCTGCACCCTTTAGTACATGATGTACCAGTGTCAATAATGGGGCCTTTTAAAAAATTACTGACAAGCATTGCCCAGCCCCATAACCTTTTGCATGGACGAGACGGAAGGGGGGCGTAGGTAAAGCGATCTAAAACAAAAACGTATTATTGAAATAGAAAATTGTTTTTTACCGACAACGAAAAAGTTAGGGGGTAAAAGCAAGTCTGGCTTTGGGGGAAAGCTGTGGTAGTGAAGGATGCCACTTTCGGTAAAAGGGGACGTGCAAAAAAAAAAAAGTTTTATATCAACTAATGCCCCGCAAGGATGATCACACCTTTGAAGTTGAAAGACCTGGGTTTTTCACCGCAAACCACAAAGGTTACTGTGCCTTGTGTATCCCAACAAAATCCGGAGCCGGGAGGGACAAAACCGGCGGTTCGAAGGGAAGAAAACGAAAGAAAACGAAGGGAAAAAAAAGGTCACATAGAGGTTTGACAAATCCCTGCCCGGTGCCCGAGTGGTTAAAACTTTACTAAAAAGTCCTTCCAGCCAGGGGTCAGGGGGAGGGAAACGCCGGGACGGGAGGGGGGAGTACCTGGACCCACACAAGCCGGAAACCAGTCGGCGGCCAACATGTGAATCCAAAGCTTTATTTTCGACCGGGCAAACAGGATGTTATCACTCTGTAATTTTGGAACCTAGGTTGTCATCCTTTTTAAACGGGAAAAAGAAACGTCAGGCCGAACAAGCAGGGAAAGCAATGGAAGGTCCACAGCAGGGGACCACTGAAGGGGTCCGAGCCACCCGTAAGAAAAACAGCCTAGATCCCTGCCCTTTCAAAAAGTTAAAAGGTCCTAAGCAAAAAAACCGTCAGCGCGAAAAGCGTGGAGCCCCCGGTTCCGTCAGGAAGGAAGCCCGCCTACCTCGTTAGGTGTTGTGCCAGTTTTCAACCTTGTCGGGCGAGGAGAATGGGGGGGGGGGACCACTATTGATGTTGCATATTAAAAAGGAATGGGATCAAGGGCGGGAGTAGAGGCGATCCCAGGTTAGGAATGAAAAGCTGGGAAGGGGTAAACCAAAAAAAAAAAAATTATCTACACCAAACAGACAAAAGAAAAGGCTGGGGAGAATTTTTTTTGGTAATGCCAAACGATGGAGCACGGTCGCCCGATTGCTCGCGCGGAAAGTGTGATGAGGGGGAGGGGGAAGGACACAAGAGACAGGGGGGACATACGGGAACGGTTTTGCGGGGATCCTACCCTTGAGCCCGACCCTTTTTAAAAAGTGGTAAGGAGCATCTTTGAAACCCAAAACGACCATCAATGTGAAGAGAGGGGGAAGAAACCCCATTGGGAAGGGCGACAGTGGCAAAATAGAAATGTACAAAAGGTACTACGCTGAAATCCCCTTAATATTGAGGCATTTTTTGAAAGTGGAGCAAAAAAGTTGAGGGACAACCGGGTGCAAAATGGTTCAAATCAAACGGGGTGACAGCGAAAGGACGCGCGGCGTTTTGGCCCGGGTAGGGCACCGAACGAAAGGAGAGGGGGACAATTCAGACACCCATCGAACACCATTCAACATCCCAGTGAAAACAGAACATGAGTAGCACTTTAAGTAGATTCAGAAGAAAAGACTTTTCCTGTGTGGAGCCAAAGGTGGAGAGGCTTCCGGAGCCCGTGAGGCACTACACCAAACTTGCCCCGGTTCTCCAGAACAGAGAGTTTGGAGGGGAAAAAACCCATGATCCGCGGGTGGCAAAAATGAACTGAATTGTTTTTTGTACGGGGGTATCCAGTGGACCTCTCCGGGCCAGAATGAAAAAATTCAGGGGAACCACGTGGTTTTTCCAGGCACAAGGAGGGTGACGCGCATATAAACAAAAAAAGGGGGAAAGCAAAGGCCCCCAGGGAAATATAGGAAAAAAAAAAATCGGTGCCCGGTATAAGCGCAGCCACGACTCTGAAGAAACAGCAGGGACTTCTGGGCGAACGGGGAAAAAAGACGGGAGAAAAAGGAAATTAAACACGCCTCTGATTGAACCCAGAGATGAAAAAACCTAAAGTGTGGTCTTAAAAGGGTTGGGTTGGCCGAATAAGAAAAGTGAAACCCGATTGAAGGCCACTTAAAAAAAAAGAAAAAATCTTTGCTCAAAAAACTTATTGTGTGGGCTCACGCAAAAACCCCATCCATGGCCGCGCCCGACACCGTGAAAGCAATAAAAAAAAAAAAAAAAAGGGGGGAATGTAAGCCCCAAAAAGTCTTTTTTTCCATAAAAAAAAAAGAAGGAAACCGAGCATGCGGGAAAGGCCCTGGGACAAAAGAAAGTTCGAGGATTGCCTCCTAGATAGGGCGTCCCACAAGAAAAGAGACCTGTAAAATCAGTCCCAGTGGAAGGGGTGCGCCACAAATTGACACGAAAAATGAACCGTAGGTTGAAGCCCCCAAACTCCTCAAGGGTCGGGGTGCAAGAAATTTGCCAATGGCGGAGGAAGAAAAAACTGCTCAAGGATATTTTGAGCCCTAAAGGGTGGCCAGGGGAAATGAGGGACCCGGGAAAAGACCCCAATCGAGAGGGGCAAAGACATAAAGCCGCGAAAAGTTACCAGTCCGTCCAGATGTTCCCCGACATTGAAAAAACAACCACAGGAATTGAAGGGGGTTAAAAAAACTGTGCCTAAAACTCTAAATAGAAAAAGGGCCAAACGCCGGGAAAAAGGACTGCCATGGGAGTGAAAGAAGGCGAACAAGCTGGGGTCGATCATACTATAAACTGGTTATCGGAAAAAAAAACTGGTAGCGGGAAAAATAGATGGTGGTTTCACTGGGGATGACCAATCGAAAGACCAAAACGATAAAGCAATCCACCGCCAAATAGGGACCCAGTAGCAAGTCGGCAAAGGGAAAATTTTGTTGGCGGCAACCAAGAAGTCCCCGGGGGGGGACGATGTCCGGGGGGTGGGGGGACGATTCGGATCTAAACAGGGTTGGCAACCAAAATTATGCCGGGAGACAACAAAAGACCAGAAACCGAAACCAGTGGAAAAGATAGAGGAAGAACCTGGAAGGATTGAGGCATGACGTTGAAAAAAGGTCGGAGAGGGGGTTAACCTAATATGAAAAAGTCCATCCAATCGGACCCCGGACAACAAATGTTCAAGGGAAAAAGACGGAAGCCGAAGCCAACCCGGGGGGGTGGGAAAGGGGGGAGCAAATATCCTCAAGAAAGAGATCCCCATGGGATTCAGGAACTAGCAGAAAATACAAAATCGGCGCAATGAGAACATTAGCCAGAATACAGGGAAATACTGGAGGAAAGGACTGTAGTGAAAAAAAGGGCCAAGCTGCAGAGGAGGACAGGACCCCGAAGCCTTGGGACTCCAACCGAAACTACCCCTATCAAACATCAGAATAGCTGGATAAAACCACTACAAACCAGCAAAACAAACTCACCAAATATAAACAAAATTATTAAAGGGAAGAGGAAGGCGACAACCTAAAGCCAAACGAAAAACGGTGATGGTGGCCAAAATGAAACCCCCCAAAGCCAGTCCAAGAAAGCAAATAATTGCTGAGCCATATGAGGCCTGAGAGGGGATAAGAAAAAAATAAGAGAGCTCCCAGAGGGGGGAGTCGGTTTGAAAAAAGGGAATCTAGCTACTTTGAAAAAACCAGGATGTTAACCTTAAGCTAAACAAAAATCCGAACTCCCTACGGCAATGCCGCAATCAGGTAAGAAAACAAAGCACCACCGCAAGCAAAAAAAGGGAAAAAGAAAGGAATACAAGGAACTCAGCTCTTCAGGACACCAGTCAAACATGAAAGGCCACTCCCAGGGGCAAAGATAATAGGAGCCCCAGGGAATTGCACCGAAAATTGGGAAGGGGGAGACACGAATTCATCACCGGGTATAAAATGTTTGACGAGGGTCCTCCTAAAAAACCGCGACTAACTGCCCCTGGGCCCAAAATTGCATGTCACAGTAGAGCAAAACCGCCCCCATCAGGAGATTCCAAAAAAAAAGTGGAAACAAAATGTGTTTTTCACAGGGGAAGGAAA
>Ga0179591_1357738_pt1 | contig 14503 bp, 13 predicted proteins | sample CZOMad2_1_08_16f_FD_182891 | JGI IMG/M metagenome (GOLD analysis project Ga0179591, IMG submission 182891) | Vadose zone soil fungal communities from Angelo Coast Range Reserve, California, USA - CZOMad2_1_08_16fungal (PacBio error correction) | ecosystem: Environmental > Terrestrial > Soil >...
CATTCAGGGATCTGAAAGTCATGCTTCAGGCCTTCGGCGGTTATCTAACAGTAGACACGCCTCAGGCTTAGAGGGAGGGAGAGACGACATTATCGAGCTGCTCTTCTGAAGGAAGATTAAGGGGAAGGAGTCACGTTTACTATTCCTATAAGGGGAGGAAAAAGGAAAAGTTAAAGGGGGAATTCAAGCGAAGGGGGTGCCTGTTGGGAAAAATGCTCGCCGGTCTTAGAATAGACTGACAGCTGGCCTAAGAAATTTAGGGTTGTACGGGAAGGGGCAGCTAAGACGCGGAGGAGACGAGGGGGTGGGGGGAAGGACGGATAGATAGAACTTGGTTCAAAAGGAATCCGATTGACGCTCCAATTTTTTGAAAGGAAGAGGGGGAGCGCGGGTTTCGGAATCGGAGTTGGGGGAGTATCAGCGAGAAAGGAGGGTGGTTTTGTTTTAGTAACATGGCGAGGAAGTACCTTTTTAAGAAGGATTGGGGAAACGCGGGGAAAGAGCACAAGTCCTTGCGTAAAAACGGTGCAGGCCGGAAGAAGGCTCGATTATAGACCAAGAGTCGGGGTCCGAATTGGAGGCCAGACAGCCTGTTTTCTGAATACGAGAACGGTGAGTGAAAACAAAAAGAATTTAGGGGCGAGGGCGAACGGACGCCGAATTACTGGGGGGGGTCGGGATAGGTTGAAAAAGATAATCTTCCCGCCTAAGCGAAAAAACAGGAGAAAAAATTCCATCGAAAATGAGGAGCGGGAAGAAAAAGCTTCAATCCTGGCCAGGTCGACTCCCTCGCCTAATCCGTTGAAATTGGACGCCGTCTCAAGGCTTGCGAAAAAAAATCTCTTATAAGTGACGCACGGGGACTCGTGGTGAACAAAAACCACATCTCGAAGGGGGGACTCCAAACATTAGGGAGGCGACGGGCATTCATGACGATGGGGGACACAGAGAACCTGAAAGATCATTTGTTGACGAAAAAACCAATGTAATGCGTTGAAGGGATCTAAGCTCCAAAACCGGGTGAAGCTATAGGGAAAATTCTATGGCACCGGATTAGCCTCGAAAGAATTCAGAACCAGCGGGGGAGTCTCATCAAGTCTCCTAAGCAGAAAAACAGGGCATCGGTCGCGGAGGAGAAGAAAAGCAATTAGTAAGGATAGGGGACGGCTCTTGAAACCTCTCTTGAGGCTACGGAAAGAGCGTCTGGCCGCAAGGCATCCACTCATTTCTCTCAGCTGCTCCAAAGATACGTCTCACAAACGCGGAACTCGACGGAAGCGTTCTCAGCATTTTGGCTTTCAAAGAGACGAAGAGGTTAGCAACAGGGCGAAACTCGTGTGAATTGTTTTCGAGACCCCGAAGCAAACAAGGAGGTCTCAGGAGGTGACACTTTCTCGTTCATCCAGAGGTAGAGATCAGGAGAAAGTCGCGAGAAATCTGAAGGTGAGCACAGCGTTGAAAAGGGACTAGTGCTAAGATGAAGGGTCCCTCTCAGTCGTCGTGACATCGGGACGACACCGGGCTACCTAAGATGAAACGGTTGACTGCCTACAGTACATTTGTCTGACGGTGATTGAAAAAAAAAACAGAACAAACTGGATAGGAATTAGAGATCCTAATCAATACCTCCTTCTATGTGGTGGTATTCGCGAAGGCGAGAGCATACGCGGAGGAAGTCCGTACGGCGGGGGAAATAGGATCCTCCACCAAGTCTACAGAGATTCGGAATGAGCAAGTTGATGATGAGAACTATGCCGTGAAAGAGCAAAGGTCCTTAACTGTGAATTCACGTTAAACAGCCTACGGCCTGCCGAGTATAGCGGCGACTCTTCTTGCTAGAGGATCTGGAGGCTGACGAGGGGGAAGCCGTACTCTGTACTAAGGAGTGTAATGGATCGAGGTTGGGGGGGGGCCTCGCATTTAGCTCTTCATTAAAAGGACCGGAGTAGTTTACCACATGGTGGGAGGATGAGCGCGAGCTGTGTGTCAACTTCCGAGCTGATAAAGAAAACACGTTGAAAAGGGGGGGGAGGGGAGAAAGTTTCCGACACGAGTTTGGTAAGGGGAAGGAAGATAGAAGAAAAACGGATGAGAGGAAGAGAGTCAAGATATCGGCGTCCGGTGTCAAAACGTCATCGCAACACAGTGGAAAGGAAAGTGGAGAAGCACAAACGCGGAACAGATGGGAGGGAGAATGATCTTTTGCCAACTCTCTCCTAGACGACCACAGAGCGAAAGAGGAACTCCAACCTCATCTCTACATACGACAGAGAGCGCGAACGGCTTCCGGAAAGGGACATGGAGGATCGCGTACCGCATCGCGCGCCTGGGTCCTCTTACGCCGGCTCTGTACTGTGGAGTATGAACGTGACGCACGGCAGTAAAGGAACGAGTAAGATGCCGGAAGGGGAAGATAAACCGGAGGTCCGAAGTAGCTTCTTCAGAATGGTGAGTACAAGGGGGGAACACGGCCGCGTGCAGAACGAAAAATCGTAGGGGCAAGGCCGCTGCTTCGACGGTCAAAAAAGAATCGGAAGGCGGTAAGGAGAGGACATGAGAGAAGGCAAGCTTTCCTAAGATGGGGGTCGGGGCTCAACCTGCATCGGCTGATCGAGAAAGAGTAGGGGCAGAAAAAGGAGGTCCCCTATTTTTGGACGTGTTGAGAGGACGATCTCTATCAGAGGAGGAGGCTAAACCTCTTGAGTCTCATCAAAAACCTATCCTCGGAACGAGGGGGTGTTGTTTTCTAAAAAAGAGAGTAGGAAAGATACGACGTCGGGATTATGTGCATTGACGGTTTTGATCACCGAAGTCCTGAGATGGGGGGAATGGTCCGCCGGGTGCCGAATTCCTGAGTCCCATACATGAGAGTCCTGCCTTTTATGACAGGCGCTACTTAGAGGGAAAAAGAAAGAAAGAAAAGCTCATTTAAACCAAGTCGCTATCATCGGATAGAAAGGGAGTGTGCATCGGAGAGGGCCAAAGTCTCATGAGAGAAAAGTTGGCGTCCGAAAGATGGAAAATAGCTAATAAAGCTCACCTCACAGTAAACGAATAAAGGACTAAGTAATATCTCCAGGCCGGTCGGCGATGCTGAGGCGAATGAGTTTTGCAACTCTTGGGATTCTTCGGGGTCGCGTGGTAAGAACTCTCGCCACCTTGACAGGACCAATCGTCTTAAACGGTGAGGGGCAGAGGTAAAACCAGTGCAGGAATCTTAGTTAAGTAGGGTCGTCCCCCAGACTGAACGCCACTAGAAGTGAGTGCCTCAGCTGAAGGAAGTGAAAGGAAGTCTCACAAAAGAGATGGCTCCTCTGAGTTTTTGGTTGGTGGGGTAGAACAAAGAGAATGGGGAGAAAAAAATCCTAAGATTTGTGGCACCAGAGGGGGCGAAACACTTTAAGCCAAACTATTCGAGGAGGGAGGCATTCTGAACATAGAGAAGGATCTTGTCTCGATGCTGGAGTAGAGTCCTTCTTATTGTGGAAGGCGCAGGGAAAAAGCCTCGGATCTTCTTAAAACCTCCAGACTAAGTAGCCCCAGCCGCCTGACGGACGTTTAAACCCCAGCCGTGTAAAAAACGGTTTTCAGAATGGGAACCTTCTGCTTGACCGAACGATAATAGACTTTCAAATCATGGCGGGGTGAATAATAGTCTATCTATGGGGCTGTCCCGCCCCCGAATTCCACCCAGTCGATACGGACCTGCCAGACCAGGGATTACGCACCAAGCTGGGGAAGGGAAGAGATTTCATTACTCTTCATCAATCGTAGTCAACGATTAAGGAGCCCGACGCTAGCCTTCACCCGAAGATTCAACATCCAGTGCATGGCTTAAAGCTCTGGAATTTGTGCGAGTGTCATAGGAACCGGTGGAAAACAAAGTATAAAGAAAAGTCGATGGTAAGACAAAAAAAGACTCTTCTAATGCAAAGGATGGAACCGAATCAAAGGACAATGAGGCCGCTTTTCGTAGTCCTAGAAGAGTTTGGAAGAACGGAGACCGAGTTCAAAATGCGCTCAACAAGTTCACTAAATCACGGTAAAGGAGAGCCTTGTTCAACGAAAATGAACTTAAATTGGATCGAGAGAAACACGGCACTATCGGGCAGCAGAGCAGCGAGAAGCTGATCAAACCTACCTCCCTTTCGTCGTACTACTTGGTCCGGGGTCAAGGAGAGAGCGGAACGAAAGGCAGGAAAAACAAGCGTCGCAGACGGAATGCAGTCCTTAAGTGACTCACATCTGAGGGGAAGGCAAGCACGACTGGACTTTCGGGGATAAGGTAATAAGTCAATCCTAGGAGCGAGCGAAATCAGGTCAGAACAATCTACTCGGAGCGAAAGGGACTTCTCATCCCCCGGGAAGGAGGAGAAAGTAAGGGGGAAACTATGAAGGGCAAACAAAAAGCATCGGTGCACGGGGAGGCTCTGGTTTGGACCTGCGCTAAGTCTAGAAGGAGGTCGTCCACGCTCATAGGGGGGAAAGGGCGGACCAATTAAACAGGAACACAGGCTTCTGAGGATCCTAATCATAAAGAAAACGAGATCTCTCACAACTATAATCGGAAAGGGCAGCACAGCCGTATACAAACCAACGGTGAAAAATATGGTCTAGTTCCGCTGCATCGTAGGGGAGCGCAGCACGTTTTGTCTTCGTAGAGATGCTAATCGTCTACCTGGGACGATCGCACGAGCACTTGCGACCCATCGATCGTGCTGTACACGAAAAGCAAAAGCCGACGAATCTAGGGGGGAAAGAGCTAAGGGTGGAATTGCGTGCCAGTGGCGTGGTTGTGAACGGATTTCTCCCATACGCCAAACGGACGAAGGACTCGAGCGCCGGAGTATGGTAAGTAGACGGGAGGAATTGGGCGATGTGGACGAGGGAGTTTTTTTTTCAAGGAATTTATGGGGGGGGGAAGGGAAGAAGTACAGTGATTCATTGACCAATCTTGAGTTTACAACTGCGGAAAAGGAAGTAATGTCGCGCTCCGGAAGGTGGCGGGAAAACGGCGCTGGCTCCGCCGTAGCCGCAGCGCTGTTTAGGAGGTAGAGACGCAGTTCCGAGCTGCTACCGAGAGGAGAATGGGGAGGGGTAAGGTGAAAAAGCTCGTGCCGAAAACAGGGTAAATCTCTAACAGAGCCTTTTGAAGTCGGAGAACTGGTGGTGGGGGCATTGTCGGTGAGAAATGAGAGGACGGGAGGCTATAAAATCCAGGATCAGCTGAAGAAGAGATTCCAGACCGGTATGCTACGCGGCGACCGGATTGGGGGGAGGAAGACAGTTAAGTCGGTCTCGTTGTGACACCAGGGAATAATCTCCACAAGGGGGGGGAAAGGAGGAGTGGCATACCATTCAAACTCAGTGAAGTCGGGGGTGAAGATAGAGAGGGCGAGATAGTTTTGCGGAATAGAGGATAGGGGTATGAGACTTCCTCGTTTCAAAGCGAGGTACTGTGACTTGTAAAAAAATCTACCTGAAAACGGGGGGGGGGGGGGAGACGGCAGCTGCAAGCCCTCAGAGAGGGGGAGTCACCCGCGGATGGAAGGTGGATCCGTCCGGAAAATCCGGGTTTTCATGCATGCACGGGAAAACCGTATCGTGTTTCAACGTTCACACTCAGGAGGACGCACGGGGCGTCCGATAGGGGTTCAATGTAGGACGGGGTGACCCGATCTCAGGCTTTGCGCCAGGAGATGAAGAATAGCAGTAAGTTCCCGCGACGAAAGAAGAAAAGCTGGAGAAAGAGAGAGGAACGTCAGCATGCCTCCTGTCCTGAGAAAATGAGTATCCGGAGTGGTACCGTTCCCGTTCGCCAGGAGGAGGTAAAAGCGTATCCTTGATAACATGGAAAAAAACCCCCACACCATCTCGCGGAAGAAGTGAGGGTCACTTCCTGGGGAAGGAGGGAAGTCCGGAAGGAGGAAAAGAAAGGGGTGAGAACCTTAACTCCATCATACGAAGGAAGAAGAGGAGTTCCGCACTTTTGGTACTGTCAGCAATAGGGCGAAAGGCGGGCTTTCAACAGCGCTAAAAAATAAATCCCGAGAGAAGGAATAAGCACGCATCGCCGCCACTAAGCCAGGGCGAAGGCAAAGACTCAAGTCAGACCCGATCATCTGTCTTAAGGAAGAGAGTGCAGGGGGAATCAAAATCTCTTGAGAGAGTCCTCTCGGTCGAACCCAGATTCTTCAGGATTGAAAGAAGAAAAAGGAAAACAAGAACGTCTATCTAGATGTTAAAGGAGTGATTATCATCTCATTATCCTCACCACGGGGAGGAACAACTGGAGAGGAAGAAGCTGGCAACGTCAGATGAAGAAATTAACCCTAGAAAAATCTATTCTCCATGATAAGAAAAGGTATGTTCACATTCCTGTGTACTCTAACCCGCGAGGGAGGAAAAACTAGATGGGCAGTAGGTGCTACTCGTGAACGAGTGGTTTAGGACCTCGGTGTTCTGGACAATCTCGCATGTGCAATTGAAGTGACACCTTCTCGTGGGGACATCTAACGCGTAAAAAATTAGAAATCAGTCACCAGGTGACGAGGTGGGGCCTGACCCCAGAGTCGATAGATCTTCATTAGGCTGTTTCGGAAAAAAGATGAGAGGCAGGACTAAGAGAATTTAGAGGAGGTCCATAATCTAGTTACCCCCGAGGTGAGGGGGGACTGACGCGTCCCGAACTCTCGGGGAATTCAGGGATGACTCTCCGTCGGAAGTGAAATCCCTTTATCAACCACCCACAAAAAAAAAAAAAACGGCGAAGAGAGAAGAAGAGCAAAAAGACACACAAACCCAACATAACCCCCCAACCACACACACAAAGAAAACCCCCTTAGAACTTCCAACCTCGTTTTCTTACCTCTTCTCTGCAAGTGGTCAGTCAACCTCTTTAAATGGGAAAGTTAGAATTCCACATTTACCTTCTCTCATATTAATAGGGACTTCGAGAAGATGTACTCCTATTTCTCCCGACTAGGGGACGTTCTCTTACGTTTAAGGTATCTCCGTGATCGGTTGGCTTTCTTATAGGGTGTATAGAGGAAAAATTCCGTTAGTATTTTTAAACACCAAGAGTGGGAGCGAAAAATCATGGGTAAGAGTCGAGTTTGTTTCCTTCTCTAGGATTGAGAGAGACTTTCCACTGTCGGCCCCAGGTGCCCGAACACCAAACACGAGGTTGGGTAAAAAAAGATGGAGAGAGATAAAAGAGGAAGTGAATAGTAGATCTTCTCATCTCCCGATAAAGAAGGAGGTCGGGGGAACAAGCAAAAAGTGTACGTTCTCTTATTTCTGAGAGAGAGAAACCGAGGCTCATGTCGCGGGCGCATCAGCAGTGGGAACTAACTACCATCTTAGGCAAGTACGGGGAAAGGCTAAATCTCGCCCGGACCAAACAGAGGAAAAGGAGAAGAGGAGCTGAAGAAGAAAAAGGTCTTAGGATAAGACTTCTCCTGATCTTCTTCAAGACTCGGGGCGGGTCGCAGCCTATTAACGATTGTCTGTAAGAGGGTAGGAGGAAAAGGGGAGGACACAGGGGTAACGAGGAATGCGGAAGGCTGTCAACAGGAGAAGAAGCATATGGGGTGGTGGTAAGAGAAGGAAATTTTGAAAAGAGCCTCTCGGGAGCTCACTACGGGTAGAAAGGAAGGGGACCCTCAACGGACGCAGAATGCCGTCCTAAAAGGAGGAATTTCGAGCGAAGGGGGTCGAAAACCGAACATCGCTCGGGTCTCAAGGGGGAGATAAATCCCCTCCTCGGGCGCACGCTGTAGGAGGGCAGCTCACACCTACTGAGGATCAAATATGGAAAGAGGGGAGACTTCGACCCAGCAGGTTGGTAAGGAAGAAGGGGAGGGTCTGTCAAAAAGAGCGCCCTGTCTGAAACTCTGGAGAGGGAGAAAACAGGCCTCGAAAACTCTTTGGGTGAAAAAGGAAACAGAGGACGGCTATCCTAGAAAGAAAGCTGGGTTGAACGATTACATGGTCTAACGCTGGAGAAAAGAAGGCGGATGGGGGAAAAAGGCCTCCGGGGAGGATCCTGAAGCCCGGCATATCTGTAGACGGAATGGTTAAAACTGGTCGTGCAACTACCTGCTCGGAAGGAAGGGTAAAAGCCCGCGTGAACTCTCCGTAGAGAGGCCTCCTTCGTCAGTTTAAGTCGCTGTGACATCATCAAAAGCGCCACTTTTGTGGAAGGAGAGGAAAGAGAGGTACGTCTCGCAATCCACAATGGCACGCCCTGCATAAAGGACTGTGAAAGAGTTCGGTAACGCATAGCTGGCAGAAAGAAGGACAATCTTGCTGAAGATGGAATATAGGAATCGGCCTCGGACGGAGAGGGGTGAGACGCTGTTAAGCCCTCTCACAAGCGACGCCTTTTGGACGAGGGGGCACAAAAGGGCGCCGCTCTTCTAATCGGAGGAAAGGAGCTGGGTGGTGGGGAAATTCGGGAGGCAACCCCTTTTAGATCGGGGGAGAAGGAGGAAGAACCAAGACTGCAAGGAAGAAGGAATGAATTCCAAAGATAGGAACTGCTATGTTGTGGGGGTATTCGGGGGGAAAGAAAGGGTCTTTTCATGGGAGGGGGGAAGGAACAAAAGCGAACCTGAAATGAAACCCACTAGGAGACTTGTCGCGGAGCTCTGGGAAAAAAGCGAGGGAGTTCCCTCCTCTAATTGAAGGTGGCAGATTTCGTAATAAACTTCCCGCGGAATTTTCGGAGGGGCTCGGAGAAGGGGGATCGGTTGAATCGATAAAAAGCCGGCCTGACGTCTTAAAGAATTCAGAATTGTTCAAGCAAATCAGGTCTTGTGGACAGAAATACGGTTTGGCCGGAGAGCGGAAAAACCGATATGGAAGAGGAGAAGAAGGATTCGGAAAAGTACGGTGGTGACTATCGATAGAGGATCCTCTGCGTCGTCTATCAACAATCGTGTCTATCTGTCCACAAAGAAAGAGGAGAAATAAGTGACGCTAAGGTCGGAGGACTAAAAACGAGGAAAAACAACCATCGCTCATACTTAACACTCGAGGAAAAAAAGTTTCTTGGATGGGCACACTCCGTAAAAACATTTGCGAGGGAAAAGAATAGTGGGGGAAGAGGAACTTAAAGACAATTTATCCGGCGGAAACCAACCTCTGGGCTTCATAAGTCCAAGAGGAAGGATAAACAGCACTCAGCGCTGGGTCTGAACCTTGAAGGGGGAGAACAAGGAAGGCGGAAGTTCACCAGCCCAGAGAAAAAAACTTAGACAGGAAATCCGGCACTTTTTTGCGCCGTTGACAAAAGCGATCGACTGCAACCTGCTTCCTTAGAGGACAGATGAGAAAGAATCGACCGTGACGGAAAGATGAAAGGGGGGAGAGCGAACGCGTTGTAAAAAGGCTGGAAGAGGACCACACAAGAGAAGGGAGGGGGCGGTGTCTCCTCCACGTCGAGGGGATGACACGTCCGCTCTCGAAGAAGGAAGGGACTCTGGTACATTCACATCGAGGCACTTCCGGAGGAATGGGCGTGGGTAACCAGGACAGGGCAAGAGGGGGGAGATATGACTAAAGATACGGAAAACCGCGCGAAGGAGGAGAAAAGGACTTATACTGCCGGTCCGGTCCGGATCCCTCGAGAAGAGAACGTACTGTCCAAGCGCCTAGGGAGAAGATTGAGCCAAAAAACTTCGCCGATGGGTAGAGCATGGGCGAATCCGCGTTTGGAACCAGAAGGGCAAGAGCGCGCGTCAGGGGAGGCACGCTCGAGGGGGGGGGTCTGATCCATTTTGATCTTCAGGAGAAGGGGACTTAAAGGAGATCAAATAAAAACCCGTCAAAAACCCGAGAGGGACTGGCGAAAGACCAACTATTCAGCCGGCGAAGGCACACTATCTCAACAACAAAGGGGAGGGAGGGTATTCCGGGGGGGGGCTGCAAGGAGGGGAGCGCCGCGCTCGTGGGGAGGTTAAGTTTTCAGTCTGAAAAAATGGGACGAAATGATAAAGGGGAAAACTTCTCGCATCGAGGGAGAAGAAGCGCTGGCCCTCGCTCGTCGTCAGGGAGGGGCTGATGGCGGGACCAGTTCGTGGTTGCCTAGGGGGAAGTATAGGTAACTAGGCGCGCGGAAGTAGTGCAACTTCGGGAGGGGGATGGGGGAAAGACATTAGGCCACTCAGTGGTCGAAGGGGTCTAACGGGGGAACAGTAGAGGCCTTTGCCGTATGTACTGAGATTCAATATTCGGTCGCTACGTCGGGGGGAGGGAAAATGGTAAGACGCAGGGACTGCTCGCGCAAGGAGTCGGCGGTCTCCGTAAGGGAGAAAACACCCCTCTAACAAAACAGTTATTCGGACCGGAGAGAGAGGATCGCAGAGAGACGGACGGGAAATTTAGGGGAGAAACAGTTTCCGAAACGAAGCTATTGAAAAGGAGAGATAAGAAACATCAAGACGTGAAAGGTGTGAAGACTTCAGAACTGTGTTGGGGGGGGGAATCGAACCTTGGAAGTTTTTGAACGAGATCCAAGAACGGAAGAGTGCCTCTGCACCACGGATGAAGGGGGGGTATATGATGCGCATTCGAGGGCGAGATGTTGTTTTGCGGCAAAGGGGGAGAGAGGTAAGCCAATTCTCTTTGTCAACACCCAGGTAGGAAGGGGGGGGTAACTCTAAAAAGTGAAAGGGCTGGACCATTCACTGGCTGGGTCAGGGAGTGGGTGAAGGGAAGGAGCTGGTGCCTGGAACTCAGGTTTTTTCGGGGGGATGTGGAAGGGGGAACGCTTTGACCTCGTTAAAAAAGGCGCCGCGGATAGAGATCGTTTGTAAAAAGTGTGCAGAGGGGAAGGCGAATCCCCTCCGTCATTGGGGGGAGGGAAATGAAGAGGTCGAGGTCCTAAGAAAGGGTTGCTGGCCGGATAGCATTTTAAGAGTGCGCTATGTAGAAGGGAAGGAGGAATGTAAGGTCTGTATCTGGTAAAAGGACTCTAGAAGGAGGAGGCCTCGCTCGAAAAGCCTCAGACGGCACCGGGAAACGCCCATCTCGATGCAATAGGGGGGAAAGACAAAAAGGCCCTTTCCTCTAAAGACGTCGGCCTCGGATGTAAGCTGCCGGGAAAATTCGCCCTTGAGGGAAGTTTAATAAAAAAAGAGTTATGCCGGTCCTCACCTTCAGGGTACAAAAAAAAACATCCTGCCGTCGCCAGGAAAGGAAGGAAACTAATCACTTCCTTTCAGTTGTTGCAGTTCGCGTATAGAAGGAATCAGAAAATCGGTTGGGGAACGAACCGGGGTATTCAGTCCTCGAACGCATGCCCACCGGTGGGCCAGAAATGGAAAGAATAAATGTCAAGGGCGACTGAGGCTTTCTTCCACAGAGGAAACCGTACTGTATCCTTCTCCAGGTATATAAGATCGAAGCCCATAGGAGGAAGGGGGTCAGTTCGTGCTGGCACTAGAGGAGTAACTTAAGGGGTGCTTCAATGTGTGCTCTAAATCTGGAAGAAGGGAAAAACTTTTATGGAAAAGCCAAAACGACACTCTTTAGGGGGGGGAAAAAGAGAATGGCAATGGACTGCTCACCTAACACCGGCAGGGGCAATGAGAGGGGGACTGCTTCCGTTAGTCATCACGGAGCACAGCAAGTCAGCACGGGGAACGCATAAGGAAGGGCTAAAGAATTGCAGGAAAAGTTCCAAAGCACGGCGTTGGTAACAAAGGGAGGTTCACGTCCTTACTCTAATCAAGGGGTAGGAGAAAGAATCTCTATAGAGTATGACTTAAGCAAGGAGGTGTGGAGGAAAAGCTTTGTGACGAAAGAGAAAATGAAAGTTTACGACTAAAATAAAGGGGGGACGGCTTGGACCTCTCCGTCCAAAAAGGAGGCGAACTCGGCAGTCCCTTTGTGACATTTGGGAAAGGAAACTACTATCTTAAACTCGATCGAAAGACGGCGTGGTACTGTGCAGCCAGAAAAAAGTACCAAGCGGTTTATCCGAGGAGGGAACTTCGTAATATCTGAGATGCCAGGGAGACGACATCTCTGTCCGGGGAAAGCAAGAGAGAATGTCTACGAAGGGCCCTTTCCCGACAAAAATCACGAAACCCATGAGATAGCCAAAAAGTCTATCGACCGAGACTTGTCTCGGGACGAGAAAATGTTAAGGGGAGCGAGGACTGCTCGAGGTCAAAAAGAACCTTTGAGATTGTGACGCCGGGGAAATTTGGGGAAAGTTTAACAACAGTTACCTCTGAAAAAGGAAAGAGGAAGGGCGGGATATTCAAAGGCTGTTTGCACGCAAACGAATCTTCGTCACAAGAGAGAAGAAGGGAGGATCTGGGATCTGGTGAGGGTATACGAGATAGTGTAGCCTTCGTCATGAATAGTAGGAGTGGGGGGGAAGAACAGTTGAAAACGACCTGAGTGACTAAGTTTTTGTTCCTGAGATCGAAGAAAAGACTGTGAGAGGTTGGACCAGTTGCAACAAAAATGGGCGAGTTGGAGAACGAGCTCTACAGAAAACAGGGAAGAGATCTTCCTCTTAGCAAACATAGGAGTACAGTTTTGGGCACTGGGGAAAAGACGAACCCTGGGGAAAAACTGCGTGATGTAGAGAGGGGGACAAACCGAGTGGGAACATGTCTCGTCTCCAACAAGTGGTGGGTAACTAAGTACCGTCAGGATGTACAGTCCCGGAGAAATCTCGGGAGATGAAAAAGAAAAACGAGATCAAAGGAGAAAGAGGCAATACTTCCGTCTTTAGGAAGAAGGGGGAGAACGTCTGGTCATCCAAGCGGAGGAAGTTAGAAGGGGGGCATGACGGTCATGGGCATCTTAATGAAAGAAAAGTACATTAATATTAGAGTAGACAATTGAGAGAACGGCACTCGCCGTCAAGAAGGGGAAAAGAGAATCGGGTCCAGCGGAGCTCGGGAGAATCCCGAATGTGCGGTACTGAAGGTGAATCTGCCGCAGAGGAGAAGAGGACGACAAGTCTGAGTCGCAGAAAGGGAGGAAAAACCAGCTACGAAATCGTAAAGGAAAGCTATGGATCCAGAATGCCTCTCCCGAGAGAAAGGTTTAGTTGCGGGAGCACCAATCTCTCTAGAGATAGAGGGGAAAGAAGAATCGTTCAACGCAGGAGCTTCAGGTTAAAAGGGGGTGTATACAGTCAGAAATGGTAAGAAGTCTGACTTCGGTCAACAATCCTCTTACTTTCTCTCACCACGAAGTACAAGACGAAATGTGTTTTAACAGCCGATCGAATCAAGCGAGCGTTCTCGAAGAAGGGAGGGGGGGGGGGGTCGGGGGTAAAAAGGCCCGGGGAGGAATACTTAGGGACCGGACCGAGATTTGTGAGCCTGAAGTGGGAAAGGAAGCCAGGGAATAAAACTCCGTCGTACCGTGGGCACGGGAAAGAGAATCTGAGATGAGAACAAGACGGACACTATATCGAGACATGAGATCCCTTCTAGGGTCTCACGTAGCTGCAAGCCCGAGAGAAGGCAAGTGGAGGAAAAGTTGTAAAGGCTACCTAAAGGTAAAGAGGCTCTAAGAGACGGGATATCAAAATGGGCTCTCTGAGAGACGGAACGCGACTTTTAAGAATCGCTTCACAGAAGGGCCATTTCTTATGGCGGAGGGAGAAGCGTGAGGCCTCGGAGGTATTCAAAGAGTTTCCGTTGAGGCCCGCGAAAAAGGGAAAAAACACCAGTGACATGTCAAATCCAACAAGTAGCAGGGGGGATATACTATCAGGAATCGAGGAGTCAGTTCTTGGATCGATATGACGGCGGGGAGATGACCCTGTTAATGAAAAAGGAAGTGTGGCGACAGAAGCCGGAGATTGTCTCAAGGGGGGAGTATTTGGGAGTGGAGCACGGATGTAAAATAATGCTCTTGTGATTTATAGAACAAGTCTGAAGACGTGCAGAGGTACATCACCAATGAAGAAGCAGCGAGCAAGTATTCAAAACGACATCAAGCCATCTTCCGATGGAGCTTGATTAGCCGGAAGAAAGAAGGATTGAGGTCCGGGGCCAGGGACGATGGAGATATGGAGTAAGGATTCACAAAAACCACCCTAAAAGCGTTGGACATAAAAGCGCTTGATTCTGCACTTTACGAAAAAGGGGAACTTTGGAGCGGAATGCTAACCGCCTGCTGAACCGAAATACTCAGTAGGCAAACGCTGGGAATAAAAGCGGCTTCACCGCCTGAAACTTGAGAGACGAATATCAGGGAAAATTCCGAGCAAGAAAGGTGTGAACATCATAGATACCGATGGGAGGAAAATTGAACGGAGTCTCTCATAGAAACCAACTAGATACCTCTCCCAGGGACTGTAACCCAAATAAGGGGAACAACGGTGGCGTTTCTCGAGGGGGGGGGATTGGGAAAAAGGGGGAGCAGAGTGTGCCTTCACCAATCTCGCCGGAGAAAATAGAGATCGAGACCTGACCTCGAAGAAATCTGTAAGGGGTCGGTAGCAAGTTGGAGACCGCGAATACCT
>Ga0179591_1192624_pt1 | contig 14501 bp, 26 predicted proteins | sample CZOMad2_1_08_16f_FD_182891 | JGI IMG/M metagenome (GOLD analysis project Ga0179591, IMG submission 182891) | Vadose zone soil fungal communities from Angelo Coast Range Reserve, California, USA - CZOMad2_1_08_16fungal (PacBio error correction) | ecosystem: Environmental > Terrestrial > Soil >...
GATCCAAATGCAGGAAATTCCCCAGGGGGAGAGGGGGAAAAGAAAACCAAAAAGAGTAGAAAGAAAGAAAAAATTGGAAAGAAACTCGGAAAAAAAACCGAGCCTCATTCCCAACTCAAGTCCAAACCAGAAAGGCGGGGTCAACTAAGTAACCAATCCGGAAGAAAAAACCCTTAAAACAGTTATAATGTAAGTCCCTACGACCAAAAACGGAAGAAACTGAGGGCAACAGGGTCTTTTTTGACCAGGCTGGTGGGAAGGTTGATGAAAAAAAAGGGGCTTCCCAAAAACAAACCTTTCACAAGACGAAAAGGCGGAAATGGGGGCAAACGACGAGGCCGGCAGTGCGGCATTCGAGGTACGGAAACGGGCCTGGGAGAGGTCCAACCCAAAAAACAGCCTTTCCTCAATTGCGCAAGAGGGGGGTTCGGGGAGGATAGTCTTCACAAAAAAAAACCAGAAAAAACTTGAGCCATTGCGGCACGGAAAGAGGATAGGGAGATGACGCGCGGAGCAAGAGGGGGGGAAAAATGAGGGATCCAGAAACTGTTCCGAAAAAAAAGAGGCAACGGTTGTGTTTGGAAACAGAAGAAAAATCAACCACAAACGGAAAAAACGACCACAAAATGGAAGTAGTCGCCCACGAAAACAATGCAAACATCGAAACCAAAAGTTCCTGAGGCGGAATGGGGAAGAATGGGGTCACAGTGTGAGGCACAAAAAAGACGGGAGTTGAGGGGTCTATTGGAAAACAAAGGGGGGCAGGGAGTGGGGGGGGGTGGGGCCACCATCGGGGGGGGAGGGGGCCCGGGGGAGAGGAAGAAAGGGAAAATGGGTAAACGACTGGGGACCCGAGGGGGGGGACTAAGAGGGCCCGGTGGCAACCGTCTGAAGGGGTCAGCAGAAGAAACGGTGGAATAGAACGCCAGAACCGAAAAACAGGTTCGGGGGGAGGGGAAAGGAACGAAGGGAGGGGGGAAGAACCGCGGCCGAGGAAAAGGGGGGTGGGGACCTGCAACTAAAAAACCGCATGGAAAGGGCACAAGAAAAAAGCATGGCAACAAAGCGGACAGCGAGATGTGGGACCGGGGGAGGAGGGAGGGAAAAAAAAGAGTTGACTAAGGGAAAGGCCAAAATCCAACCTCAGGGGAGGGAAGAGGGCGGAGAAAAGTGTAAGCCTTTTGAAAGTGGGTGAAACCCAAAGGCGGGGGAAAACACAGGGCAAAAAAGTGTTGGGGGGGAAAACCGGGGGGGGTTGTGGGTGTGCCATAAAAAGGGGGGGGGGGCCAAAAAGGGCCAGAGTTTTTTGGTGGGAATAAGATCATTGGCAGGTTGACTCCATAAATATGAGGGAGACGAAATGGAAGGGAAAAGGGGAGACAATACTAAATGGCCGGGGAGCGCAATAATCAACTCGGGGGGGAGAAGGGAGACGTCCATTGTTGGGGGGACAACTAAATTAAAATAGAGCAGAAAAAAAACAAAAAAATTGGAGGAGGAAAAAGAAAGAGGATAACAGCGTTGACACTGTAATGAATTCAAGGAGGTGTTTGCCAGTGCAACCAACTGGGCACACTACCTCGAAGAAGGTTTACCGAAGGGGCACAAAACTAAAAAGGAGTACTCGCCTCACATAAACAGGGAAAACGGGTTCTTCAAACTCCGTCATTCGTCAACCAGTATAATCGGAACGAAAACACCGTTTTGACAAATGAGGATCGCCCAAAAATCGAGGCCGGTGTGGCAAAAACAAAATGACTGACAAAATAAGACACAAAAACACCAAATGTCCCCGCACAAAACATTTGTGGGGGAAGTTGTGGCGGAACTTGGGGGAGAAAGAGGGAGATAAAAACGCCCTTGCCGCCTCACAAGGAAGAAGACACAGGAGAAGCCAGCGAGTCTCCGGCGGACGGGAAAGGGGTGGGCGGGCCACATTGTGAGAAAGCTGGAATCGTGCAATGTAAAACACTCCAAACGAGTTATGTGAGCCGGGAGACTCAAGGGTACAGTAAACCGCAGCGCCGGGTTCGAAAGGACCTTGTTTCGGGACTGGCCCCCGTTAGACAAACCGGTTGGAAGGTCGGAACACAAAGAACGACGTGAGACTACTGCTGCAGGGAAGGGAACCAGCGTAAAGAAATTTTTTTGTAGAGGACACAACCGTAAGAACCAAACACTGTAACAGGGGGGGTCAGGGAAAAACCTGAAAAAAAGGATGGAACGCGACAAACACATTGAAAACGGAAACACCCGAAAAACGAAAAAACAAAAAAAAATTCTTGGGGGGGGTGGGTGGGTGAAACGAACATGGCAGAAAGCACATGGTTCCAGAAGAGCCACCTGAACGGTTGGGGGGTCGTGGAAGGGTTGGTTGCCGAAAAAAAGTCTTGGTCGGGGTGGGGGCCAACGGCTTTGTGTTAGTTTCTTTGGGAAAATAAAAAACAACCGGGAATAAAAGGGGAAACTCCGATTCAATCAAGGAGACCCAACAAGGAGGACCGTAAGGGCCCTCAGGTTGTGGAAACGGAGCAAACCCCAGGGGGAATGGAAAACGAAAAGAAAGACAGTTGAATCTGGCGCACGATTAGCCAAGACGGACAAATTGAAAAAATTGGGCACGGAAAGGGAAGAAAGAAAAAGGACACGACCTCGTAAGGCTTACTAAAAAAGGATCGTGGTGACGAGAAAAGCAAGTTTTCCATTCAGGGATTCGCAATGGACTGGACGTCAAGAGTTTGGTGGATGGGGGGGCAAGGTCCCATTTCACAAATGTGCTCAAAGGAATGGAACATCAAAAAAGAACGACGCTCAGGATGATCCGGGAGTCATTTAAAGGAAGGGGCTCAAGATGATGGCAGCGAGGAAGCTCGGGCAGGAAGAAAGACGGGCCAGGGCAAAGAAAAAGAAGTTCGTAGTGGTAAAAACAGGGAAATATCGCTGCTGGTTGGGGTCCGGATGGAAAAGAAAGAACTGGGACTGGAAAGGCCGTAGGGAAGAAGGACTGGCGTGAAAAGTGCCAAATTCCCAAAAAAAAAAACGGGCCAGCAACGCCGGCAAAAAGGACAGGGAAGGGTACCCAAAAGGCCAGGGATTAATTGGTCAAAGCCGACCCAGGTCCAACCGAGAGAAAAAAAAAGCAACAGACGGGAAAGAGGAACAAAAAACGAAACAAAAATCCTCGGGGAGGTGTAGCCGTAGAGAGAATGGTTGCCGGTACAAGGGGGGCAAGGAGGGAAACAGTTTGGGGCAAGAAAAAAAGAGAACAGCGAGTGATCCACGGCTCAGGCGCCGCAAAACGGGGAATGATTCTATTCAAGCTCTACCAATAAAGGACGGGGAGGGTAGGGGGGAAAGGAAAGCCACGTCAAGAAGCAAGGGGGTCCGCAAAAATCTGTGCAGAAAGGGACAAGCTGCCAGGGGGGCAATTCGGTTGAAAGAACGGAAAAATAAATCCGGTCAGCCCGCGTCCTTCTGGGGGGCGTCCCATGGAAAGGGACAAAAAAACTAGCGCAGAAAACGGAAAGCGAAGCGAAAAACTGTGTTGTGCCGGTTTCACTACTCGAAGGTGAAAAAAAAGGTGAATGCAGGGAAAAAAAGAAACAAGTAAAGGAGAGAACATCAACGAAAGGCTGATAAGAGGGGGTCCGTCTCCAAAGAGAAGGACAAAAACATGCCCGGAGATGTTTGGTCTGTGGTGTGGGGGGTTGAGAGGAGGAAGTGATGCGAAATCGCCGAGGGGGGGGGGACCCCACAATGCGACCCAGCCTGGTATGGGAGGGAGGAAGAAAAATCCGGGAGGTGTTTGGGTGGGTGGGGGGGCGTCACCCGGGAAGCCCACCGCAAGAAACCACACATCATCCTACCTCCGGCAAAGAGCGCCGGACGATGCTCTGAGGGAAAAAAAGAAAAAAAACAATGGGCAAAAAAGCGAGAGTCAACTGCGGTGTCTTGGACAACAAAGAAGCGGAGAAAAAAGGGGGCAAAAGCTGTCAGGGGGAGCAAGCAGCAAAGGAGCGAAATGAAGGAAATGAGAAAAAAAAAAAACAAAAGGAGCTTGCGGGGCAGACCCTTGTGGAGGTCCTCTATGGTGGGAAGGGCAGGGTTGATTGAACGGCACCAACGCTTAGCTTCAGCTTGGTGTTAAAAACAAGGGGGGAAAAAAAAAAGAAAGAAGGAGGGGGTAAATCAAACAAAAAGCGGGGGGTGGTCCAATGCCGAAGGGACGGTGGACGAAAGTTGATCAAATGCCGGAGGACCGAGAAATGCAGAAAGAGGAGGCCAGAAGGGGAGAAAGGCAAAACCGGTGTGTCCCAGGATCGACTACCCGAAACAACTAACGGGAACTCTATAAGGGGGGGGGGAAAGCGCCCAAGGGGGACCCCAGCAGGGATCAAAGAAAACAAACAACCAAAGAATTGATGTGAAAATAAGGAAGGTTCTGGACAAACGGGGAAGGGGAAATACTCCCATACCGGAAAGAGGGAAACCATGTCCAGAGGGGGCAGGTCGTAGAGGGAAAAAAACCAAGGGAGTCAAAAAACCGTTCTCAAAAAGTGGAGGCTCGACTTCCTCCTGAATGTGAAGTCAAGGGGAAAAAATCAAATAGGGAGGTACAAAAATAACAGCTCACATGGGGAGGGGGAAGTGGGGACAAGGATGTCCCAGTCTTGTTGTCACAACCCGGCAAAAGCCGGCAGCACTTGTGGGGCCAACTTTCTACCCAATAAAGAAGGAACTCATGAAATGAAGCTGATAAGGAACCACCGAGGGGAAAAGTGGTTGGGAAAGGGGGGCTCGGGGATGCTGAACAAGAAGAGGCCTGCGCCCGAAGTAACAGCAGGAAAAGGCCAAAGACCGCCAAATCTGAATCGTCCCATCCAGGGCAAAGGGAGGACTGGTGAAAGGGAAGGGATATCAAACTGAACCTTCATATAAGGAATATGGGGGAATTAAAGAATGGTCGGTATGTAACTTGGGGGGAGGGAAAAACATGACCAAAAAAAAAAAAACGTGCGCGAAGAAATCCAAAAAACTCCAAAAAATCATTGGGGCAAGCAATGTCACATGGTGAAGGTCGACAGTGAAGAGGGGACAGCAAAAGACTGAAGAAGAATGGCAACGGGGCCCTCTCTGGCGGGCCGGATGGGCAAGATAGGTCGGTTCGAGAACGAACTGTGTGAGGAAACGTGGGGAAGCACATGGGTGGGGGGGGGGAAAGAATGTAGAAAAAAATTAAGCAAAAAAAAACCGCGCAGCAGAGGTGCGGAGAAGAGAGCGCCTAAAACGATCTACGCAGGGGGGATTTCAGACGGAAAGGACTGGCCGGAAGGGGGATTAAGGTGGCTATTAACACGGAAGTCAAAATGGGACATGTCACAGTCTGGAAAAGGAAGGGAAGACAGGGGGGGGATTAATGGTTGCTCAGAAAAAGAAAAAAATTAGGTTCCAGCACCAAAAGATCGAAACCTTAGGAACCGGAAATTTACCCACTAAGAGCTTTATGGCCCCGAATGCGAAAAAAAGAGAAGGAAAAGGAGGTAAGGTCTTTGTGGGGGTGGCATTGTTAAGTCCTCCATCGTAAACCGTACTAAATGGTGAAGAAAAAAAGCTTTTAGAAAATCGCAAAATTAGGGGGGCACAAGGAAGTACCGAGAAAAAGACACAAAACTGAATGGCTACGAAGTCTCACGTCAGGTAAGAAAGCCACCCTAGGATAAGGGGGTACGGCGGGGAGAAGAAGCCAAGGGTTCCAGGGAAACGATTCAAAAGTTTCTAGATACCTAACCGAAATGGCGGCCATTCCGTGGTTTTCTTTCAAACTAGGTGTGTCCAAGGGGGAGAGGGGGGGGGCGGTTTTGAAGATTTAGGAAACGAAACCAGAAAATATAGATGGCATTGAAAATAAAAAGTTCAAAAAGGGAGCGTTTCATAAGACAAACCCTCACAGGAGTCTGGACTAAACACCTCATCGGACATAGGAAAAGAAATAAACTCGGGACTTAACCGTACCCCACCATTGCAGATCCGTTCCATCCGAGTAAGCGCTGCAAGAAAAACATGGAGGACGCCACAGGAAAAAGGAAAAGACCTGGTTCTGAAAAAGATAAAACTAGAAAAAATATCTATCATGATCTTCAGCCTCTTGAAAAGCCGGAGAAGAGAAGAACGGCAAAAACACGAAGGGTCACGGGGTGGGGGTCACTGGGGAACCCATGCTGTCAACGGTTTTGAACCCAACTTGTCACCGCGACAAGTCACGAACAGGCTTCACGTATTGGGCTGAGGGGGGGGGGTGCGCGGAAGATATACCGCTGTTTCAATTCTTCGGGCATTCGAGGGAAAAAAGATAACGGGGGGAAGGGGGGAGGAAAAAAAAACCTTTCAGCAATTCCGAAATTGGGCGGAGATATTCTCCAACGGAAAAAGGAAAAGAAGGGGGCCCAGACAGGGAAGGGGGGGAACCCGCAACTCGCGAAACCCTTGGGAAAATAGCGGACATGGCTAATGGGGGCACCAAAAATTGGGGGGGGTCAAGAAAGGGCGTGGGGGGGGGGACTAAAAATCAGGTCACCGGGTGGGGGAGGGGGGGACCACAAAAGAGATGCACAAAGAACACATCAGGGGGAAACCCAAAGCCAACCATCTCGGCAAAAAAACGAGAAAAAGGACACTAAAACAAAAGGGACCGGGGCTTTGACTCTGGAGGCGAATGGTCGCAAAAAAGATTTGGCCATGGAAGCAAACATACAAGTCGTGGTTGGGGTTGGGAGGAAAGGTCAAGTTGAAAGGGGGGAAAGGGGGGTTCCAAGGGGAAATCGGGGGGGGGGGGGGGGGTGGCAAGGGTCAATTGGACCGAGAGGAAGTGTACACAAAAATGGCCGGAAAAAAAAAAAAGGGGGAAGACTCGGTAAAAGGGAGCGAACGGGAGGCGAAACGGACAGGGCCGGAACGGGTTGTTATGACGGAACACACCGACAGGTAAGGAGTCTGGACCGGTCCTCGTTCCGGATAGAAAAGATAAAACGAAAAAAGGGGGGGGAGGGGCCAAACCTTTGCGAGACCCGCGGCATGGGCAAAGCCAAAAGGGACGGTAACAGCGTTCCACACCAGGCCCGCTCGACCTCGAGGGATTGAGAGGTCCTAGGGAACTAAAGGGCAGTGCCCAACCGTGGGGGTGAATGCACCCGGGCGCCAAAAAATCCCTGTGGGGGGGGTTCAGGGGACCTGGGTGGTGTGGGGGGTGTGAGGATATGGAGAGGGGGGTTGCCACAATGGAAGAGATGGGGGAAAAGCTCATTGGTGGGGGACTTTGACGCGCGGGCAACATGCTAGGAAATACGCAGATGGACGATGGGGGAAAATAGGCCAAAACTCAACGCGGGGAAATTGAAGGGGAGGAAAATAAGGTTGGTCAACGAAGGGGCGCACAGATGAGCTCCTCAAAAGAAGAAACAAAAAAAACACAACGGAAGGAGGAGGGAAAAGAAGATAGGAGACATCCTCCGTTTACCAAAAATGTAAAAAGTTTCCTGAGAACAGGAACGCCACAAACACACACATAGGATCAAACCGCCCAGATAAATGTAAATAAGAGGGGGGGACGTAACGCCAAAGGATCACACCGCGCGCCAAGCCCAGTAAAGAAAGGGGGGCTGACAAAATCGGGGAAAAAGGAAAAGGGGGGGGGGGCAAAACAAGTCGATCTCAAAAAACACCATGGTCCCACAACCTACACCACAAGGGGGCCGTGTCAAAAATACGGGGGACTAACGTGGCAGAAAAGGGAAAGAGGAAGAAGGAAAAAAGGAGCACGGGGAAAAGAATAAAGGAAGGCGACAACGTCAGAAAAAGGAGACGCAAGGACGAGATTTTTAGAGGCCATGCAAAGGGGGGGGAAACATGGTGAAAAGAAAAAAAGGCACTGGGAAAGGGGAAAGACAAACACAAGGAGGATAGTTCTCCAAACGGGGGGGGGTCGTCGGGGAAGGGGGTATCACCTTGGAAACGCGGAAAACGAATTCCGACGAGGAAAGAAAGGGAGAAAGTTGGAGGGCAGATACACACTTCAAACTTGACTAAGAACCGCCCACACAGACAAAGAATGGTCAAAAAAAGAAAACAAGAAACAAACGGCTTGTTGAACGCAACGACGCAAAAACAAAAGAACGGAGAGAGAAACGACCCAAAATGGGGGAAAAGGGGGAGTGGGGGGCGCGGCTTTTGGGGGGCTGGCCACCTGTGTGATCGGTGGGAAGAAACCAAAGGGCAAAACAGGAAAGTTCGAAAAAAAAAAGGGGATGACAGAAGAAAAGGGGGGGTGCGAAAACTCCCCTACAGCGGGGCACAGAGACAGGGTACCAACGAAAAAAGGAAATGAAAAGGAGACCCGGAAATGGTCTTCCAATTTGGGGGGGGGAGAAGAATAAGGCAAACAAAAAAAAAAAAGAAACTCGGCTGGCTGGTAAAAGGGGGGGGGGGGGAAGACAGGAGAAAGAAGAAGAAAACTCCTCTAAAATGAAAACATCCTGCATGGGATAGGCTGCGGCCACATCAATGGGGACAAGCTTCCGAGGAGGTATATGGGGGGAAGGTTTGGGTCAAAAACAATTTGCAAAGACCGAAACAAAGCCAAACTAAAAAAACTCAGGGGGGGGGTCGAGATTAGTCAGGGCGCGTTGAAAACTGGATATGGGCGGGGTGAATTGTCGGCACGGCATGAGGGGAGGGAGGGGTACTGGTGCATTCGGGACAAAAACGACAGTGTGGGGGCCTATCCCAGAAAAGGAATTAGGGGGAAAAAGGGAGGAGGGAGGGTGTTGAATTCGAACCTAAAACTGGTTACTTTTAAGGTCAACTGCTGAGAGTCCTTGGCCATGAGGAAAAAAAAGGAAACAACACAGAGACAAGGGACACTGCAAGAAGTTACCTTTACTTAGGAAGGGTTGGAGAGGAAGTCACACCCCTGAAGCCATCTCAGAAAGCAAACAAAGGGAAGGGGACGTTTAAACCAAAGAAAAGAGGGGGGAGGGGAGAGTCCAATAAGCGGATTTTGAGAAGTCACGCGTCTGGGGGAATGGGGAGAAAAAAATCACAAGAACTTGAAATCAAGTTAAAGGCTGGGGGGCGAAGGGGAGGGGAAAGGGGATTGAGCGCACGAAATAATGAAAAAAGGGAGAGGGGTTGGTTTCAAAACTGAAAAAACACGCGGTAAAAGAGAGCAAGGACAGGGGGACAGCCAAAAAGCAACGCAGGAAAAAAAAGCAGACCCAGGGAAGGCTGTGAAACCCCACAAAAAGAAAAGAAAAAAAGAAGGGGGGACCACCGGGAAGGAGCGTCAATTTCGTAATCCGTAACCCATGGCCAAGGGAAAAAAAAAAAAAAAAAGCAAAGAACCCTCCCGCTGGGGAAAACTCAGGAGGAGGGAAAGGGGCCCAAATGGCATCTCAAAAAAAATTGACCAACAATGGTGCTGAGGCCACGAAAAAAAACAAAAAAAGCAGGGGCGAAGAACGACAAAAGATGAATATATAGGTCCCAAGGAAAACTGACAAGCACAGAAGGAATGGCTTTTAGAAGGGGGCTTGAACTAAGGAAATCAGAAAAAAAGGAAGGAAAAACCGAAATGGAAACCAAAATGATGAGGTGGCGGAGGAGCCGATCCGGTTTATGTTGGGTGGGGTGGGGGGGGGGGGGTCAAGGGGACAGCAAAAAGAAAGCCCCGACAAAGACTCTTCAACCACGATAGATCAACGCCTGGGGGGAGGGAAAAGACATAGGGGACCGGGAAAAGTAAGTCCCAAGTTTTGAAAGCGGGGCGGACATAAGGTTCAGGGAAGTCATCAGCGCTCAAACAAGGCTCGCTGTCACAAGGGAAAAGAGAGGAAAGGAGAAAAAAACGCCTGGCGTTGGGAGAAAGCAGGGGCAATTGGGCTCCATGGGTGAAAAAAAAAAAAAAAGAAACACGCGGTGGGGGGGTAAGGTTCAAAAAAAAAAAAAAAACACAAAACGAGGGGAGACTGCAAAAAGGAGGGGGGGGGGAAAAAACGGGGATATAAGGGGTCCCATCCTCCCAGACGGGGACCGGGGTCCCAAAGTGGCGCCCAAAAACAGTTCGACCAAGATGCAAACAGAGGGGCGAACTATCTGAGGCAAATGGATTCAACAAGGCGGAAAAAAAGAAACCATTTTGTCCCATCACACAGAAAGAAAAAGGCGGACAGAGGGAAAAGGGGGAAGGAAAAGACCAAGAGGGGTCTTCAAATAATTATCGCTCCAAAAAACAAAAAAAAAGGGATTATTATAGAAGAGAGAGGAAGAATAGGAGGGGGGGGGGCCAATATGAGGCACTTTGCCAAACCGTAGGTAAACTTGCTTGGCAAAGGGCTGGAAACAAAAAAAGACACACAGATGGGGGATGGGTAAAAAAAATGCAGGAGGGACTACCTGGGCTAAAAATCTCGAAGAAAAAAAAACTATTGGGGAAAATTTTTAACCTCAAAAAACAGTGGACTAAAAAAGAAACGAAAAGAATGGGGAAGGGGATGGGGAAAAACAGGTCTTCCACACTTTTCAAACCACAAGCGAAGAGGGTGCGATAAGGGAAGCAAAGCACGGGGAAAAGGAGAAAAAAAGGCCAAACCAGTCTTCCTCTCACACCGAAAGAGTTTGTGGGGGAGAAAGTTGGGTGTAGAGAAGGCTGGGTACAGGACAAGCTTTTCTCCTAGCAGCTGAGGCAAGAGAAAAGCAGAGATGAACTCACTCCAAAAAAATTTAGGAAAAGGGTGACAAAGCCCTATTATCATAGGGAGCGAAAGGAAGGAGGGAGGTTCAGAGGAGTTCGTGGGCTTCTTTGGATTAAAACCGACACAAAGAAAACAACGAATCGGCAGAACTAAAAGAGACAAAAGAAGGGGGCGGCAGGGGGAGGGGGTAGCAGCGGTGGTCTCGCCAAAGGACTCAGAAAAGGAAAAGCGCAAAAGAGGCATCACGGGGGGGCCTTTCACGAACCCGTTACAGCGAAAACTTTGTAAGAAGAGGACCTGGTTTCTAAGCATTGTCGAAGGCACGGTGGAAGAAAGGAGAATGAGAACCTCAAAAAAAGGCCGCTCTCCTATGGCCAAGGAGGAAAAACAAATGAAAGGGACACGCCTAACAAAGGTTTCCAGGGGAAAGAAAGGCGGAAAAAAGGAAGGAAGGGGGGAAGGGGAAAAATGGCTTCGACAACCGAAATGGTCCAACATTGCAGGCTTTTTGCCATGAAAGAAAGGAAATGAAAGGGAAAAAATTGAGAAAAAGAGGACAAGAAGTTGGGCCTTTAAAATCACCAAATCGAAGGCCCAAGGTCAGGAACCGCGATGAATCATGTGAAAAAAAAAAAAGGTGGGGGGAGCGGGAAAAAAACCTAAGCTAGAACACGCGGGATCAAAGACAAAGTACGCAGGGGGGCAGAGACCAGGGAAACAGGAAAGGAACAAATAACAAGGGGGTCCTTCTCGCCGAAGAAAAAATCAAAAACCCTATGGTTTGATAAAGGTCCTCAATGTGGGGGGGGCCAAAAAAGAGAAGAAAAAGGGCGGGAAGGTAAAAGGGGGCAAACGCTAAACAATCCTACTGCGCAAAAAAAAACATTTGGTTGTTGGGTAACTAAACTTCACTCCGGGCTGGGGGTTTATTTAAAAACGGGGGACATCAGCAAAAAGGAAGGAAGTAAAATGAGCAGGAATGTCCCGGAAAACAGACCCACCCGAAGGGAGAGGGGAACACACAGACAGGCGAGAAAGTCTCTAAACTTTCCGAAAAAGAAACGTCAATATCACCGAGTCCCAAAAAGCATCCCTAAGGGAACCACGTAAGGGGGAGAATTAATTAAAAACGGGGGATCAAAAGGGGAACCCGTAATCATCAAAGTAGCGCGTCAGATCCTCAGGAGTTCTACAGACAAAACGGTGTAAAGGGAGCGGTGGTGGTTTCGGGAAGGACGGGCAACGGGGGGGGAAAAACCGTCAACGATCAAAAAAAAAAACCCGAAGGAAAGCGGCAAGGTGGGGGAATTTGTGAGCCGAAGGGGACGATGCGGAGGGAAGGCGGGGAAAAAAAAAAAAGGGTTGGGACGGGAGGTGAATAGTCCGGTCGTCAAAAAAACGGAAACGAAAAAGGAAAAAAGGACCACTTTGGAAAAAAAATTCGGATTGTATCAGGGGGCGGGTGAAGGGGGGGAAGGGAGAAAAGACCGCAGCAAAAAAAGCTTACGAGAGCATTGGGTGGCAACTGGGAAAAACTACGGGGGAGCGAAAAGGGGACGAGCGAGGAAGGAAAGCATGGCGGGAAGCATCACGGGGAGGGGGGGGTGGGGAAAAGAAGGCAAAGGGGGGGGGGGTTCGGCCCCCAAAAGAACAAATAAAAACAAAAAAAGGGGAAAAACGCAAACCGATTGCTAAAAAAAAAAAAAAAGGCACCATCCTCCATCACGAAAGAATTCCAATTAGGTGAAAGCTGCGACGGGAAGATCAGGGGACCAAGTAGGCGCACAACATGCTCGGTTTAAGGGTGGGGAAAGTGTCAAGTGCTAACTGGTAATGAAAAAATGCATCGGGTGGCAAACCAGGGGGGGGGCAAGGGGTGCCGAATAAAAGACACAAGGGAAGAAGTGTTGACCACGTCTGAACGAAAAATGCGACGTGTTAACAGTTGTCCCCCGGGGAGGGGACCGGAAAACGCGCTCTTTCTACGTGTGCATCAACCTAGGGGTAGAGAAAAAACCCCCGAAAAAAAAGGGCAGGCGGACGAAGCAGCCAATGTTTACAATCTAAAGAGGCCAAAAATCAGGGGGGGGGGGGAAACACCTTGCAAAACATTACAGGACAAGGGCGTAAAATTTGTCATGGGACAAACGAGGGGCCAGATTCAGCACAGGAATTCTGCTCAAAAAAGGATTGACCTCGAAGAACTTCAACTGAATAAAATCATAGGGGGGGAGAGAACTCGAAGGGCGGGCAAAAAAAAAAAAAAAGCTTGAGGACTGGAAAAACGTTTTTAGCCCCCGTCCAAAGAAAACAAAAAAAAAGGGGGGTGGTGCGAAGGGGACCTTGTTTGTGGGGTGGTTGGGTGGGGGGCATAGTAAGACCATGGGGGTTTTCAAATGGGGGGGTGGCAAACAAACGGCAACATCGAGGGGACTAATCTCCAAATTGTTGAGGGGCCAAAAAGCAGAATGAGCAACGGGGAGAACTAAATGCCTGGGGGGGGGAGGAGAGCAGAAAGGGGGTTACTTACGCTCCGGGGAAAATGCCGGAAAATTGTAGGATTGGGAACGCAAAACGGCTAGGAAAAACTCGCAAAAAAAAACAAAAAAGAACTGAAAGGAGTTATAAAAAGAAAAAGAGTATGAAATAGAATGCCAACCAGGAGAAGGGCCCGAATCCTCACGCTGGTGAGACCAAATAAAACTCAGAAGGGAAGGACTGAGAGGAAAGGAAGAGTCGCGGAAAAAGAGATCTCCAATGAAGAGTTAGAAGGATAAAACATGCTATTTTCACCGTGGAAACAGGAAAAAAAAAAAAAAAAGAGTGAAAATAGAATCTGCCACAAAACAAAAGGGAAATAGAAACAAAATTTGCCGGGGCATTCACTGGGGAGAACGGGCATCCACGCTAAATGAAACAACATAAGGGGGGTAGAAGGATAAGAAAAGCGACCACGTCCGTTAACCCATCGATCAACAGGCGGGGAAATTGTTCCTGGAGAAGAGGGGTAGAGTGCATGTGAACAGGCAAAACGAGTTTTATCTGAGGAACATGAACAACGCCGGCCGGGGTGACATGGGTTCAAAATGTGTTTGATAGGGAACCGGGGGAGGGAAAAAAAGGAAAAACACGGTGTCTGAAAAAGGCGGAAGGACTGCATGCAAGTAATACTTAGCATTGTTTGGGGGGGTTCTGGGGGGGGAGTGGTGGTTCGGCCACAAAGGACCAAAAGAAGCCAGTGGGAAAAACTCTTGAGTAACAGAACCAAAGGAAGGGAAACGCAAAGCAACGAAAAGGGGGGAACTACCAACCGAAAACACATTCTTGAGACTGGGGGGATCCCAAGAAAAGGGGGGTTATCAATGCTCAGGAAGCCTTCCAAAGGGTCGAGGAAAAGTTGTTGGTGGGAGAGAAAAAAAATAGATTGTTTGTGGAACGTGGGTTGCACTGCATTTTTTTTCAGTCGGCTTCACCTAAAACAAAAAAGTGAAGAATGTGTTTCAGGGGGCTGCAAAAAAAGGAACGGATGATCGACACCGTCGTGGGGGGGAGAGTGACCCATCAGGAAACAAGGGGTTTGCAACAAGCTAGTCGAATAAAAATGTGGTGGCGCGTAACTAATTAAGAGTGGAGGGAGAATCAATCATGGGCCTCGGAACGAATTTGGGACTTAAAAATTGGGGTAGTTTGAATAAAAGGTTGGTGGAAGACAAAGAAGAAATCGGGGTGAAAAGGGGACGAAAAAAGAAGCCCGGA
>Ga0179591_1315554_pt1 | contig 14500 bp, 19 predicted proteins | sample CZOMad2_1_08_16f_FD_182891 | JGI IMG/M metagenome (GOLD analysis project Ga0179591, IMG submission 182891) | Vadose zone soil fungal communities from Angelo Coast Range Reserve, California, USA - CZOMad2_1_08_16fungal (PacBio error correction) | ecosystem: Environmental > Terrestrial > Soil >...
TTGCCATTACGCACGGCTTCCAGCGGCCAAAGACAACCACTACCCCGGACACAAGAAGACGAAGAACACCAAATCAGTTGCGTTGCGGTCCTCTATGGGCTCCCCGGCAGGCGCAGACTGCGCAGGGGAGCTCCTCCGTGGTCAAGTCCTACTTCAAAGAGGCGGTAGGTCAAAGAATGGAAAAAAAAAAAGCCATCGTCGGAGCGTTCGTTCTTCTGGGGCGGCTCGGTGACCTCAGGAAAAGATCTACAGTGACATCTGAAAAGAAAGAGGGAGTGGCTGCTGGGGGGCCGCGCCGTTGACAAAGAGGAAGGTGTGCACGAATAGGGAAGAGGAGTCGGGGGGTCTGCTCTGACATGCCACCGATCGCCTCTGGGCTGGCCACCGACCGGGTCGCGGCCGGAGGATGAACAGGGGGGAAGGGTACCTCTCGCGCTTGGTGCTGAAAAGTGCCGGTCTCTGTCTATAGCGCTCACAAGTGAGAGGAAGGGGACAAGTGTTGGTGGCGCAAGTTCACGGGTCTCTGCTTGCTGGTGGAGCCACCCGGGGGAACTCTGAGGCGAGGGCTTGAATCAGGGAAAGGGGTACATATTTGGAGCCCTTGCGGGCACTGCTTGGGGCGGCAACGATACAGCTGCCAACCAGAAGCGCGGACAGCCACACAGAAATCGGGAGGAAGCACTGCCGCCGGGGGGGAAAGGAAGAGGCGGAGGACTTTTCATTTTGGCAGTCCTGTTCATGAGAGCAAAACCGGGGCTAATCCCGCGCGACAGGGGGCATCGAAAGGGCGGCAGAAGCTGGGAGAAGGGGACAGGGAGGCAGTCCCGCTCCTGGTGGTTCCCACCCAATCGTGTTTCGGCGGGACTGACTTCGGGGCGGGAGCGATCAGAAAGAAAAGGGGGTTAACAAAGAGGTCAAAAATCTTTGCTGGCAGCGCGCTTCAATCAGCGGCGTGCCCTCACAGCTCGTCTTCTGGAGCTCCCCTTTGGAGCGCCGCGGAAAAGGGGAGAGGAAGGGTTGGCCTGTTTCTCGAGAAAGAGTTTTTTGCGGGTTCATTCTCAATGCCGGACAATGGCTGGAAAAAACGGATAAAGGAGGGGAGAGAGGACGGCTACAGGAAGAAGGGGAATCCGGGCGGATGTGGGGTATCTGCTTCTGCTGGTGAAAAAACCTGCCCGGATTCTCGGTCTATCTTTGGACAACCGCTTTAAATTCGGAAATCACTTGAGTGCTTTTCCAGGAGGGAGTAAGCAGGAAAGGAGGGGATGGGGAAGGCCAGACTTTACCGCTATTGTCTCTCGGTCTCCAAGGGGACCCGACGTTTCCTCTCCACGAATGGTCTGGCTTTTCAAAGTCTGCGCGGACGCCGCCGATTGGAAGTCCGTACGACGCATAGAGAGGCTAAGGGGAACAATCAGGAAAAGAGGAAGCGGAGGGAACTAAATGGTCTCGCTTTCTTTTTACTAGCGGTCGGTGGTCAAACGCGGAAGACCAAAAAGGAGACCGCTCGCAGGGAAGAGAAAAAGTGGAGACCTCATTCAGGGATATTTTAATGGCTCTCACGAGTAGAGTGATCCTCCGGTGGGGGCGGTCATCCTGCTGCGTTTTAAAAGGAAAGCGGACAAAAAAAAGATGAGGAACTGATCTATCTCTTCCATCGCTCGCTGGAATTACTGTTCCAATTCACCCTTATTCGCCCGTATTGGAGGTCTGCCCCCTCGTAGTCAGTTCAGAGGGTCAATGAAAAAAAGGAAGAGAAAGTGGCATAGCGTGAGGAAACACCTTCGTTCCCTCGCGGAAAATGGAGGCCCATGCTTTGGAAGTCCGACAACGAAAGGGGGAGAAGGAAAGAAAAAAAGAGAAACGGGGCGCCTTTCTCCTATTCTTCGACACACTAACCTGGGGAGAGACCTTTCGTGGAGTACAAGAGGAAAAACGGGCGTACAGAGTCTGCTGAGAATAAGGTGGGAAAATAAAAGGGGGGGAGGGGACCGGAAAAGCAAGGGATACATTTTATAAAGGCCAAGGGAACTCTCTAACTCGCATGGCCAGAGCCGGTGGTGGATAAAAGAGTGACAATAATAATTTGATTCACTCTTGGGGTGAAAATACGACTGGCGCCCTTTAATCTGCTAGGGCGCTCTCCCTTCTAAACAAGTCTCTACAGCCACGTCTGCGGCTGGGAGGAGCCTCAGGAAAAATGATTGGAGAAAGAAAGGACGCCGCATCACTATTCTCAAAAGAAACATTGCGCCTTGGGACAAACACCTCTGAAACACTTGGGGAGAGATGCGCTAAAAAAATCAACAAGAGCAGCCGCACCCAATCCCGGGCCTCTGGCCGCCCGAAGCTCTCTACAACAAACAAACAACTGAGTAAAAAGAATGGCGGCGTATACTGGGCTAAATGGGTCAAGGGAGAGGGGAAGGGCGGGGTATGAGAAGCTAACGTCCACACGTGCCTCAGGCGGGGGAGCACAGCGCCAGAGTGGGAAGCTTTGGCGTGAAAAGCGTGTAGGGGCCAGAATCTTTCAGAACCAAAGGGTGGGAATGCGGCCAAACTCCACATCCGACTGTGGCGTAGTAACGGGGGCGGGGAGAAACAGGGTGGACACGGTAAATTCGTAGGGTCCTCCACTTTACCACAAGGGGGATCAAGAGGAAAACACGCAAGGGGGAAATAGGGGGACCATCGATCTTCACCTTGGCGTACCCGTGGGTCGAGGCCCGGTCCAAGGAGCCTGCGTTGCCTAACCCCGGAGGCCTAACGTAGTTTCAACTCCTAACGCAAGAAATGCCTGGAAAAGGGAGAACCAGAAGTAAGGATTATCCTCCGACCAGTCTTTATCAGAGCCCAAGGCGGAGCGGGGGACGCTTCTTCTCACCAGGGATCAACCCCATAAACGCCCAAAACGGGGGAAGAGCGCAAAGGGTTCAGGTGAAGAATTTGACTCGATTCTAGACCCATGTCGCGTGGAAGCGAACGTCTTTAGATCGCCTAGGGGGGGGACCTCAAGAAAAATACCTCAACTGAAAAAGGGGAAGGGGGGGAAAAGAAGAAGAAATCTTCTCAGACTCTCTTAATTTGCTGAAAACGGTGCCTTCGTAACCGCAGGTCACCCGAAAGGCTCGCCTACCAAAGGTCTTCCAGCCAGCTCCTCGGAAAAATGCAAAAGGGAAGAGGGAAAAGAGGACCTGCGCTCATAAATTATCCTTCCACTCGGTCTCGGCGTTTTTAAGTTGAGCGTGCCGGAAAGCCGGGAAAGAGAAGACGTAAAATTCGCTCGCCGCGCTCAGCCCAGGATTGAGCGTCGAAGAAACAGGGTACAAGAAAGAGGAGTGGCGTCAAGAACACCTTTTCTAACATCGCGCATCTTAGAGAGGACGGCGGCGCTAAGTAGAATCTGGCCGTGCCAGGCCAAACCACAACCCCCCCTGGGAGAAGGAGCAAGAACACGACCCCCCAAAAAAAACGATTGAAGATACCGAACCCGAAAAATAAGTTCCTCGACCAACTCACCCCCTTTCACTTTTCTCCTCACCACGCATATCTAAATTTCCTTACCGTTCCGTTGTGGTTGAAAGCGCATCTAACAAACTCGGGGTAATTAGGTACACGAGCCGGAGGGGAGAAGAAGAGAGATCCGATTTCCCACTGTCGGCATAGAAGACCGACCAACCTTGAAACGCGCGAGCAACATGGGACCTGAATAAAAAAATCGGCGAGCACAAGAAGCATCGACCGGTATGGAAAGGACACGAAGGTAAGCAAGGAGGGCAGGGAGGGGGGGCTCTCATTTGGCTGGAACAGCTCCTGTCTGAACACTGGGAAGGGTTTGGAGAGAGCACTATCCTCTATTTTAACTCGAAGAAAAAGACCAGCCAAAGGCGCGGTGGACAGCCAAAAATACAGAGAGGAAAACACGATGGAAACGAGCACGGACAATTTTAGACCCAAGGGGAGAATTCGGGGGGTGACATAGCACCTTCTTTGGGAAAACGGGATAAATCACTGGAAAAAAAAGAGAAGAAGAAGAGAGGGCATCCCACCCTTCTTCCTGGACGCCTCGAGTTTCCGTCTGGGGGTTAAATGCCGGAGGTGCCGGCGCCATACCCAAGGTGATTGAGGGGCGCAAAAGAACAGCATTCTAAGTTGGGAAGAAGGAACCGATCCAAAAGGGAAAGAGAGACGATTCCACAGACTCTCCACCATGCCCCGAAACCCAGACAAGCGAGACCACAAACCATGCATATCACCCTGGGTTACTAGCGCAACTATCGGTTCATGCCAGAAACCAAAAAGAAGCCGGGGGGCAAAGGAAAATGGGGGAAGTAAAAAGAACTTACCCGGGCAGGTCAGATCGGCCGACCTTAAAAGGGGTGGGGCACGTCGGCCCGACAATTGCCGGCGAACAGCATCCAAAAAAAAAAAGACTGGGTCTCGTGGAGGAAACGGAGAAGAAAGAAGAACGAGAGGAAAGGTCCCACTGATCAGGGTCCTAGAGTCACCTGCCGCCTCACGCAGGGACCTACCGCGCAGCCGGTCGGTATCGCGCGAGCGCGCCGACTAGAGTTTTCTCAGCAAAAAAACGAGGAAACGAGAGGCCGGAACCGAAGCGAAGAAATGAGAACTGTTCATGTTTTTGCCTCCGCGGAAAAAAACGCCTGGGTGTTTTTATTAGGTCGGGCTGGCCAATTCGGGCTCGGTCGGGATGTGGGGACAGCAAAAAGGACGGGGAATGGCCGGTAGGGAGAGAGTCAACACAACAAAAAAGAGGAAGAGGAGAGATATACCGATTGCACCGATGCAGCCGAAACCCCAAACCCCCCAAAAAAAACACGAGCAAAGCAAAGATTCATCACTATCAAATCACCCAGCATGGCGGTGGCCTCTGGAGACCAGCCGCGTGGCCTCCCATACGTACGGAAAGAGTGTCAGGCTCGAGAGTCTACTCTCTGGTCCGTCTCTTCCAGTCATCTCTCGGAGCAAACTTCGGCGGCGCCAGACTCGCGGCCTCTCCCAACTCCATCGGCCCAGGTCGAAGAGGGGAGGTAGGACGGGAAAGAAGGGTTGGAAAGAGGAAGGGGGGAACAGTATCACAATTTTGACCACCGTGAGCGTGCAGGCTGATAAGCTCGCCGGCGACGGCGATGCGGTCGCGGCCACGCAAAGCGAGCACGGGCCCAAAGAGCTGGCCCGGGTCGAGGGAGGGAAAAACTTTTCGCGTGGCAGGACTGACTGGGTGGAAGTGTTACCTCGGCAAAAAGGGGGGTGCTCTGCTGGCTCAGGGGCCATATAAGGGCAGAGAGAAACAGGGGGGAAATTCAGGGGGGGCTTTTTTCTGAAGGTCAAAGGGTGAAGGGCAGGTGGAGTCCGCCCATGGAGAGGGGCTCGCGGCGTCGGTGTGCTCGCGGAAAGGTGCGGCAAAACGAAAGGAGGGAACGGGGATGGACGAAAGAAAAACAGACACGTGGCTTGTTGCTTGTCGCCGCACTAAGGTCAAGGAAACCAAGACAGAGACCACCCTCGGTACGCGCCGCCGGACGTCCTGCGTACGGCAAAGTTATCGGGGGAAGAGGGCCGTGGTCAAGAGCTCACGACCGTTAGCGCCGCGCCATTGGGCATAGGCGGAAGGCAAATCTTCAGGGCAGTGGCGGTGGTGCTGAGTTTCACCAGGGGTGGACCAAAACATCGTGCTGGGAGAAAGAGGGGAGGAGGATCTGGAAGAGTGGGACTCTACCATTTAGCGTTTCCCGACCATCGTCGAAAAGGGGCTCAGTGCCAAGCGCCCGCCGAGGCGTCTGGAGGGGGAGAACGGGCGAAAGAGGTCAGGAGAGGGAAAAGGGGGGGACGTTGCGCAGCTTTCCTCACTTCGGGTGTTCGGGGGTTCAGTCAGAAGGACAGGGTGGGCAAGTGCGGGGGGAGGATCGGGAGAGGGAGAACGGGAGGTCGTGACCGAACCGGACACGGTGGTGCGGTCGAGCTGCCAGGTTTAACCAAAAGGGACCGGGAAGGAGACGGGGAAGGATCAGTGGTGGATCGGCGCCCTCGTGACCCGGGAGCGGCTTGATCAAGCTGGGAACGTGCTGTCGGTTGGAAGTAGCGTTAAATGTCAGACCACCCGGTTGCGGAGAGGGAGAAGGGAAGACCCGCAGGGAAAAGAAGAGAAAAAAAAGGGAGACTGGTGACCATTCTTCTCGTCTCACGGAAAAACAGAGTGTCTTAACCTGGCTGTACTACCAGTCGGTAGGCCAATCCCATGAATCGAGGAGAAAGGAGGGAAAGTCGGCGAGGGAAGAAAGGGGGGAGGATGCGTCACCGGAAGTCGCTTAGCCGCCGAGCCTGAGAGTGCCCTAAACCGTGCTGGACAAGATGGGACGTTGGCTTACACTACTTGATAGAAGAGGGGACAGCAAAGTTGGGGGAAGAAAAACGGGGGAGGGGGAGAGGGGGGAGAAGACAACATCTTGTACTTTCAGGGTCAGCGGCGCCTTAGCAGATCGGATCTCACTCTCCCCTTTACATAGTGCCGGGTTCAGGGAGGCATCAGGAAGGGATGAAAGGAAGAGCTTACACCTGAAGAATTGTCACGACTTCGCGAAACGCGCCTCGACACGAAGAACGCGAATCACTGTGGGCGCATTGGAGCGACGGAGGGGGGGAAGAAGGGAAGAAAGGGGCGAAGGAAGACTACGAAACATTGGCCGCCCTTTCTTTGGGGCAGAGTAGACCAGCAACTAAGGTCTGACAGCTTCAATCGGTGGGAAACCATATCGTGACCGAACAGGGGGAGAGGGGAGACCCGGTAGGGATGCTTTCACTACTCGAACTACATGGGGGGGGGGGAGGCACGGGCATGAAGCAATCGAAAACCAATTGAGGGACACAACAGTTGGGCACTGGCTGGGGTTTCTATGCGTTCGCACTCGGGGGGGGGACAAGGTAGAAAGCATACTGGTGGCCCCGTGGAAACTGAGGGCTCACCCACCCCTCACCCTTCTACGACCGCACCTTCTTCGGCGGTGGGGTGCTCCGCCGTCCACCTTGGGGCAGGTAGGGGCCCATTACTACTTTGGCAAAGAAGGAAGAAAAACCTGGTCTCACCTCCTGAAGCACGCGTGTGACTTTCTGCGACAAACAAACCAAAGAAACAGTCCAAAATCAACTCGCCTGGAGGGAGACGGCGCCCAGAAGAATAAAACCAACCACACACTTTACTATGTAAAATATTCGGGCATCGTGCCCGACGAGGGGACTGCGGCGGTGCTGGTTCTTATAGATCATCAAAGGGAAACACAAGAGTGAAGGCGCGGGGGGGGGAAAAAGGTCATATTCGGGCAATTCGTTGCGTGTGTATTATTAAGCTGGAGGCCAGCAGGTGGCGTCGATCAGCAAAAAAAGAAAGACGGTGGCGGGGGAGTGATGTGTGATTCGCAAAAAACGAAAGGAGGGGCAGAATGGTAGGGAGAAAAAAGAGGGGGGACCAAGGTATTTTTACCTCGTCTCCACACCCTCCGCCCTGTCGCGAACGATGGGCCCATGGGGCATTCGGTCAACCGCGTCATAAAGGTAGTCCCGACGTATGGGAAGGCAAGAAGGGAGGGGAACGGGTAACCCTCCCTTTCCTTCTACTTTAACCCTGCAGGTGCAGGCTGCTTGACTCGAAACAGCGTCGTGAATTGGGGCGAGCACCGCTAAAGCGTCCATGCTGTTGGGTATGGGCTCTTGAGAAAAAGGGAAATAGGACGAATTCAATCTATCCCACAGCCTGCATCAGCTCGTAGCCTGTTCTTCTAAGGGGGGGAAGCTAGAAAAAGAGTCATTTTGGAAATCTCGTACGAATACCGGCATCACCAAAGAAAGGGAGGAGGGCGCTACCAGAAGGTGGGGGGGGGGAACTATAACATCATCTGATTCCTCATTCCGAGGTAGGGCTGCTTATCGAAGCCGCGGTGCCTTTCGCAGCCCGCTCAAGATCGACACGCTTGAGTGTCCTCCTAAGGGAAAGGGGGAGGGAGAAGAACGGAGAGTACCTCTACCTCTCAGGAGTCCCAGCACGGCGATCCAGAAAAGAGCGGTGCTAGTGTGGGCTCACTGACGACCGTGAAAGAACACGCAAACAAACTTCGGCTCGGCATCATGGACCCTAGGGGTCAAACCGGAAGAAGACCGATCAGGCTTACAAGCACATGTTCCTGCGCAAGCCTGGCGAACAGCCGCCAGCCATTAGTCGGATTGGGACCGTCGGCGAAAAAAAATAAAATCTTGACAGCGAGGGAAAAAATCACCCCACCAACCATCAAGGCCGTAGAAGGCTCAGAAAGCCGTGCCAGAAAAAGGCCAGGGTTCAAGGGGGGGAGACCGACAAAAAAAAGAGGAAAAGTGCCTTACTCCGTTCCGGGTGTGGGGAAACTTCAAAAAATCTCCGCCTACGTCCTGAGAAACTAAAACTAGAAATCGGGAACCGGTAACGAATAAAGAAAGGGAAAAAAGGGCCAGAGAAAAAATAATTAACTCCTACACACCTTCTAAAGTTAGGAACGCGGCGATCAAAAAGAAAAACAATGTCCGCACAGATCCTGTGGGGAGTAGCAACCGGACAAGAAGCCAGAAACCTCATTGGGCTTGCGCCATAGTGAAAAAAGGCGAGGGGCCAGGGAAGAAGGGGAGGGAAGGGTCCTTTCTCAAATGTTCGGCTTTAAAGGGGAAAAAGCGCGGGTATTGGAGAACCACCGGCTCTGAACGGAGATACATCTCCGACATGAGAAAAAAGAGAAGGGAGGCCCACGGGGAGGGAGGGACTTGGGGGAAGCACAATTTTTATTCGCCAATAATTCCGGCCACCATGATATGAAGAAAAAAAGACGCAGTCACAGCTCCCCAAGCGGCCGAAGGAAAAAGGGGAAGGGGGTGAAAGGGACACGGAAGGGGGAGGAGGCCTTAAAAAAACTTGGAGAAGCCGGTCCCAACATGCGCAGTGGAGGGCAAGTGATCGCCTTACCAAAACGACGAAAGCGCAGCGAACCGCGGGGGAACCGCAAAAAAGGACCACGCAAAGAGAAAAGGGAAACAGCGAAATGCAGGCATATCATGGTCCCGAAGGCCCGAGCGGACCAACACAGCACGAGGCACCCTACCTGTCCGGGAGCCACCTTGTCATCCCTCATAACGCGACCAAGGAGGGGGACAGCGCGAAGAAGGGGGAAAGGAGAGGTGGAAAAACTCTCTCCGCTAGCCGACGATGATCTTGCAAGAAATCATCCTCTGGTCGCTGAGAGAAAGGCCAACGCCGAACGCGTAGTCGGTTTCCAAACTGTGGAACCGGGAGGGAACAGAGCCAGGCCAAAAAGGAGGAGAAAAGAGCATCCTATTTCCGTTTGCCGATCGCTTAAGGGACGGACACGCCGTGTGGAGGATCTCGGACTGGAAGACAGACCTCTAGAACTCAGAAAGTCAAGTATGCCATCCAGAAGGCGAGAAAGGAAAAGCAAAGCAGTGTGGGGTTATGCTTCTTGCTGTCTTCGGTCTCGTTCATTTGAGGGTGTCGGTCGAAAAAGGCAAAATGGCAGTCCCTTCTACTAACAACAACACTGGGATATAGAGGGAAGAAAAATGAAGAACAGGGAAAAGGGAAAAGGGAACAAAACCTAACACCTCTCAATACGACGATCACCAACAAGGGGAGGTTGGGACGAACGCTCGTTATGTCCTCCGACCTTTGTGCCTCGGTCGTCGCGCTAAACGGCCTCTCTTGGAATAACTCTTGCAGATCCAATGAGGACACGTACGGCCAGGGGCAGAGAAGCGTCGGACACATCTTGCTCGTCGGTCTCTTTCTAGGGCTCTTTTAAAGGCCCGCAAACGGATCAAAGGTTACCATAGCTACAGAGGAGAAGGGTGCTGCTGAAGGATCGACCTTCTTCCCGTCGCTGGCGGTTCCTGGAGTCATCGTCGGCGGCCACCAATTTCTTCGAGTACTTTCCAATCGCTGGCCCGGGGTCGTCGAACAAGAAAGGGGGGAGGAAGCCGGAGTCGGGGGGAATACCTTTCATTTTACATCGCCCTTCTTGGTGCCAAAACATGCTCTTGTAAAAGAAAAAAAGAGGGCTCAGGGGAAAGGGTGATAGCCTGCACCGTGGTCGCGTGTCAGTGGGCTTCTAACGGGGCGGGTGGAGTCCAGCAAGGGACTTCGGGGGCGCGTGCGGATTTGGAATCGGGCGGTCAGGAGCTGGAAAAGGAAAAAGGAGGGGGAAGGGGGCGGCTGGCACGATCTAATTCTGGGGGGCGGGCGGCACCTCCCGCAGGTCACCAACAAAGGGAGGGAAGAAGACCAGAAATCGGGGGGCACTCACGCCAAGGGGGGAGGATTGTCCTGCGTCTGAAGTACCTTACTACATGTTGGCCTGCCAAACCTGTTCAGGCGGGCGACAAAACCCAGGCTAAGGGGCAAAAAGGGAAGGAGAAGGGGGGCAGCTGCGTTGCTGGAATCGTCGCGTTGCGCGGTGAAAGATGGGGCTGAAGTTACCACCGGTGGTGTTTGAGAGAAAAAGTAGGGAAAGGGATCCCGCGAGAGCCTGTCCCGGCACCTACAAAGTGGTCATCCAGGAAGTACCCAGCGTCAACCGCGCAGGATCAACGTCGTGCAAAGCCCAAGAGAGGAGTCTGGGGAATGACTGAGGAAAGGGTGCGACGGCTCGGGTCTATTACGGCCCGTTCCGTGCGACGTTCCTCACGATCGTGGTGTGGAGTCTTAAGGAGGAAAAAAGGGGGGGGTTGGTGGGGGTTTGTGGGGGGGGGGGGCCGCAACAAAAAAAGTCGCTGGGAGCGGTCGCGCTAGGCGCGGCTCGTGACGCGAACCGGAAAGCGGCCGGGAGGGAATGCTGGGAGGGAGACAACCCCGGCAAGGAGGAAAGGGAACGGAGGGGGTATCTTGGCCGCGGTACCCAGATCTCGCTGGCAGGCTGGAAAGGTGGTCTGGAGGAGGGTTCCTACCGCGGGTGTTCGGAAAGGAAGAGTGAAGCATCGGCGCCGGACGACCTCCCCTTTCCTCTAACTACGAAGGGGGCTTGTATTTAAAAGGTAGGCCGACAGCGGCCGATCCGGTGGTGCACCCTTGGAATGTAACGACCAGACGGCTTGAACCGTTTCAGATGAAGGCCCAGCCGAGAGGGGAGAAAAAGGGGGGGGAGAAGGTACGTCTCTGAAGGCACTTCCTTGTCCTGGCACCTACTCTACTTCTCCCCACCCGCCGATTCTCTGGCCTAGCCGTGCTTGACTCCTGAGGTTGGCGATTGTGCACAAACAAAACGGCGGTACGGGGGGAAGAGGAAGGAAGGGGTTGGAAGGTCTCTGGTGAAAAGTCGTTCGCCTTCACCTCAGAGGGGAAGGGAACGGAGGACAGCGTAGGTTCGGTTCCACGGAAACATGTAGCGCGCCTGGCAATGGGGGGGAAAATCGTCAGGATGATTAAAAAGGAAAAAGGACAACATGTCCCGGGGGGATTCCTTTCGAGGGCGTCCCCACGAGGAAAATCAGAAGTGTGGCCAGCAGGGTGGGACTCTCGACAGTGAAAAAGAGACGACAAAGGGGGAAAAGAGAGACCCCTAGGCCGGGAAAAATTCTTCCTTTGTCTTCTACACACGACTTTGACGCGGGCACGCAAAGGCCGAAGGGCGACCATGTCTTCGCCGATGGGCGACCGGTCGGCGCGTTTCAGCGTCGACTAACGGTGGCTTCAAAAAGGAAGAGGGCACCCGGGAAAAAAGGGGGAGCGCAAGACCTCTATGCACTCGCATGAAACGGGTGGGGATCGAGGCGTCCACTCAATGCTGGGTGCGGCTGGAGGAGACCTACGACTGGCGGACCGTTCCTGCATGCCAAAGGGGCAAAAAAAAAGGGGGAAGACAACGCACAACTGCTCCAGAAAGAAAAATCGGAGGTGTGAGTGTGGCCGGCCCACCATGGGCCAGCCGTAGGGCCAGCGAGGATCCTTCGGCCCTCTTCGCTGTGCTCACAAAAGGACGTCCGTCACGTGGGGTGATTCTCCCTACCAGCACCGATCACCCAGCACGGCGGGAAATCTTAAAAGAAGACAAATCAGCCAGAGAAAAAAAAAAAAAAAGAACCACAACCGGGAGGATAGGTAAAATATCTTTGGCGTCACCGGCCCGGCTTTTGGTTGGAAGGAGGGTGTTCAGTTATCATAATAGCCCACACGTGGGTTGACGAATGGAAGATTCGGCACGGTAAAGGGGGGGGGAGAACAAGAGTACGGGGGGACAGTCCTTCGGCTCCAGGTGGGTACTGGGAGACAAACACCAGAAAAAGACTGTGGTCGTGACGCTTTCACAGGGTGGCAAAGGCGCATAGGACAGCCGTCAGACAAAGACCAGCTTTAAGAAAAAACGGGAGTCGGGGGGGGTCGATAACACCCTTCCGGGCCCTGCGAGGGGACGAGACTTTTCGCCCCGGGAGCTGGGGCCCGGAAGGAGGAGACAAGGGTAGGAAAGGGGAGGTCGGAACCCCTAAAGGGTGCCCGACTCCTGCGCTGGTCCGCGCAACAGGGAGTCCGCGAACAAAGCGTATAAGGAGAACAGAGCCAGGGCTGCCGTTCTCGGTTGGGGGATTCTCACACCCTAAAAGCCTTCAAAAGCCAAAGAGCGCCAAACCGGGAGAAAGAGAAGGGGAGGTTCCGGGGGTGTCTAATTACGGAGCCGCCAGTCTTCTGTTTTAGGGGTCCTGGAAGACCTGCCTGGAAACGCCTAACCTATTACAGGCGAGCAACCACGTGTAACCGTCGGCCAGGGCAGGCACGAAGGAAGTAGGAAGCCGCTGGGTGCAGGGGGACACATCACAATCGCCTTTCTGCCGACCCCACCGTACGGACTTTCTAGTACCATCTTGATAGCACGGTAAGCTAACCGCTCAAAAATCAATGCCATCCAGGGGCTACAGGGGGGGGGAAGAGGACTTGTTCCTAACTGCACCGCGCCCACCGTCAAAAGAGCCGAAGCCCTGTCCCGCTGTTGTACCGAACCGATTCTGGTAAACCCACAGGGGAAGCGTAAGGCGGGGGTAGGGAAGGAGAAGAAAGGAGAAAAGAAAAAGCTGCTTAATCTTAACGTCTTTCCTTCTGACCGACTAGGGGCAGGGCAGGGAAGGCCACACCAAAGAGTAAACCCCAGCTGAGTCGCACGTTCCAAGAGCAGACAAAAAAGGGTACCACAGGCGAAAAAAAAAAACCAGAATCACCTTGCCGTAAGAAGGCGGTGGTGAACCTAAAGCAGCTCACGACCCCGAGGGTTCTCGGAGGGAAACCCGGGCTCGTCAAAGAAAGGTCCTCTAGAAACCTGGGCAAAACGGTGTACAGAAAGGACGCAATCTTATTTAACGAGCACCATGGCCACCGGAAAGATAAGAAAGGCAGAGCACCGGTAACGAGAAATCTCCCGCCGAGCAGGGGTTGCGGGACTAGGTGGGGAACCGGGGTAAGCAGAGGGTACGAAAGAATGGATGGAATTTGTGTCGTTCGATCCGGCACTCGAAACGGCCGAGGCATGTTCGACAAACAAAGGAATACGCACCTCTCGAACCTACATCTGCAGCCTCACTAAAAAACATGGCGCGGCGGGGTGCTAGACCAAGGACAAAGCGAACAGGAATAGACGGGGGGGAAAAGGGAATAAGGCACGAAGTTATCGCCACCCCGGGAGGGCGGGGAAAAACGAATCTGAGAGGGGGACGAAATGCCGGGTTTTTACGTCCGGCCATAAACCAACGGGGAGAAAAGGTATGGTCCCGAATTCGCCGGTGGTCGTGGCAACGGAACGATCCTTCGCGCGACAGACGCCGCTCCCTCGCCGCGGTCCGCTTACAGGCAAAGGCAGCGCAAAACGGAAAAGAGGGAAAAAAGGGGATCACCCGTTTCCAGCCGAGCGGTTCAGGACCTCGTAAGAAAGCACCACTGAGGGAAGATGCATTCCACCTTCTCAAGGCCGAGGGACCCGAGGGGGTAGGGAGAAAAAAAAGAAAAAGGACCATAAAAGAGGGGGGGACACGTCCGCAAACTCTCAGCACGATTAAACGTTCAGACCACACTCGCCGGGCACATCAATCAGCACATCTCCTCGATCAGCGGTGAGAAGTCCGGGGGGCGGAAGAGCGTGTCAAAACGTGAAACAACTAAGGGGGAAAACGACTCTAAACTTTTGTCCGATCGGAGGGGGCGCGCCGACGCCGTTGAACACCCGAGGAGCTAAGAACGCAGGAAAAGGGAGGCTAGCGGAAGATCGAACCGCTCAGTAGATGCATAAGAGAAGAAAGAATCAAACACCAAAAGGAGGTGGGGGGGGTAGTCGGCTGAGATTCTTTCTCTTTTCTTTCGTTTGTGTTCTCGGTCCGAGAGAAGTGCGGTCCATGAAGAGAGCTAAACAAAAACCACTTAGTATTAGGATAAAGTATACCGTCCTGAAAGAAGATTAAAAAGCGGCCGACGAAGGAA
>Ga0179591_1294049_pt1 | contig 14499 bp, 10 predicted proteins | sample CZOMad2_1_08_16f_FD_182891 | JGI IMG/M metagenome (GOLD analysis project Ga0179591, IMG submission 182891) | Vadose zone soil fungal communities from Angelo Coast Range Reserve, California, USA - CZOMad2_1_08_16fungal (PacBio error correction) | ecosystem: Environmental > Terrestrial > Soil >...
TTGTTGTTAAATCTCGTGAATGAGCGCGACAAGTAACAGAAAAACTACCGAGGATTCTTCGCAACCGGCCGGGGGGCGGGGGCAGAAAGAAAAATTGACGAGCTAGGAGCTACTTTGAAATCTTCGGGTCTTGGCTGGTGCGTACAGGGGATGTGTGTTCTGGTCCTTTCTACAATGAAAACAGCCAAAACAGGTTGTGCAGAGAGGGAAAAAAAGCGGAATCTGCTCCGAAAAAGAAAGAGGGAGAGGGGAGAAAAAGTCTAAAACCCTTTCGTCCAGGCCTAAAAATAAACCTCTATCAAGAAAGATCGCTAAAATCGATTCCCCAAAAAAAAAAGGGACGTGGACTAAGAAACAAGAGAGGGGAATGGTTACCACGGAAAAACTTCGCGTCAGTCGGGATGAAAGGGTGAATCTCACCCGGGGGGGGGGACGCGGGGCACGCGTGAGAGGGGACCTGTTAGGGGACATAGTTTCCCACTTTTTCAGGAAGGCAAAAGATTCCTGCCGGACAGAGAAAAGTGGATTCCAAGGGCTGAACTGGAAGACCGGCGGAGGGATTCAAACCTTCCCCTCGAGAGGAATACCTCCTTTGGTTAACACAGCCCCACGTGGGGGGAGTCAAGTTCATGCTGGAAGTAGGGGTAGACGCGTGCCTGAGGGATCAGAGGAAAAAGGGAGGCTCAGGTGACGGGGTGGGAGGAAAAGGTTTGGGGATTGGTCCACTTTTTTTTGGGGGAGAAAAAGTTAAAAAGTAAACACGGGAGGGGGAAGGTCGTTTGGGTTTTCACCCAACGAGGGCTGCACTGAAAAAAAAAGAAAAATTTTAGGGAAAAAAGTTTGAACGGCTGCTTACAAACCGACTTGGGAAAGGGTCACTTTGGGGGCCAAAGCGGGGGGGTAGGGGAAAGTGCAACGAGACGTGGCGGTCTGTTCAGGGTTTTCCGATTTGCCAAAAAGCCCGCGCTGGTATCGTGCCAAGGGCACGGTTAGGAGAAGTGGGGAAGTGGACAGGAAATTGCGGTTTCGCGACGAGCATCGGGCCGTAGGCCCCAGCGAAAAGTAGGGGAAGAGGGCGTAATTTTGGCTAGTAGCGGCTTGGCTACTTCAAGGGGGAAAGAGTAGGACGAGTTGGACGCTACGTTCAACGTAGGGGGGAAAGGCAAATGAAGGGGAAGCCGGTCTGGAGCAATTCTGCAGAGGGAGAAAAATATAAGTTCTTTAAGGGGGTCATCAACTTCTGGTGGTCCATCTCGATCACCGGCCGCAGTGGAACTCTAGCCCTCTTGAACCCTTACAGCTGGGGTCTTTCCCCCCTTTGGACCCCACCCGCCTCGAAAAAGTCAAACGTAGTTAAAGGCCACCTCCTGAAAGTCGCGGGTGCAAAGGAAAAACTACTACTAGTTCTTTGCGGCACCCAGGTGTTCTGCAAAAATCCCACAACAGAAAAAAACCCACGGGTGGTTTGGGGTCCACCCCAACCCGCCAAAAACCAACTTAAAGAAGACACGGGGTGGGGGGGAAGGTAAGGGTGGCAAATCAGGATTCAAAAATTTGAACCCGCGGATGCTGGGTTTTTTTGAAAACAAAAAAACCCTAACAAAAGAAGAAAAAAAAAAAAAAAATTAAGTTCATTGGAAGGGGGGCGACGGGTCATTAAGTATTCCAACTGTCTGTCAACGAGGCGGACAGGCAGAGTTCTACGCAAAGCCTTGGAGACTGCCACAAAAAGAAGGAGGAAGCGCAAAAGATTGGAAGGGAAAAAAATACACCCAGTGTGGAGCGTCGAACTTGATAACGAATTCCGTGCTACGGGCTTAACAAAAGTGTTAAAAACGTTTGAAAGGCAGGGGGAACGGCGGGCGCACCTCGCAGCCGCCGTGGCGATATGCGAGGCAGGATGGGGGAAAAATCTCCCCTTGAGAAGGGTCAAGATTTAGGGAAAGAAACGAAAAATTGGACCAAGTCGGTCGACGAAAAGGGAGAAAAAGGGGGGGGTGGTTCAGATGTTTCTTGTGTGTCAACAGCCGCGCCGAAGAAAAGGAGCGTTAAGATCAAACGAGGAGGAGAGAGAGATACCAAAAATCAGGTTGCGCTTTTGAAAAAAAAAAAAGTCAGAAAAACCGTCGTTTGGCGCGAAGGGAGGCACTCGCACATGTAGTGGGGGGTGAGGAAATCAAATCGTCAGTGCTATTTTAGCCAGGAAAATCCTTAGAGGGGGGATTTAATGAAACGTTGCATCGAAGGATAATTGCAAAGAGGAAAGAACCGAAAGGGGAACCTGGAAAGAAGGAAAAGCTGGAAAGACGCGAAATGGGAAACGTGGGAAATTTCCGAAAGGGGGCGAAGGGGAAGAAAGGGGGGGGAGTTTGGGAGTACGAGAACCCTATTCCTTGATGCCAAATTTGCTCGGGACCCTGACTTTTGAAGGAGGAGAGGACCTCCAAGCAAAAGGAAGTGAACTTTTTGGGAGGAGGAGTTTGGGCGGGTGAAATCCAAACGGCTTTTACAAATTTGGAAAAATTGGCCGACGGGGGGTTTTACTCAACCGTGGAAAAGGGAAGGGGTTTTGTAGGGGGGTGGAACGAGGGGGGATTGGGGGGGGAGGGATGAGTGGCAGACAAGGGGGGCACGCAACAAGCGTCATTGAGGCCTGAGATTGCACGAGCATCATAGAGGTGAAAAAGATGAAGGGGAGAGCGGGTAAGGTGCCCGCACCATGGTCGTTCAGAGAGAAACACTGGCGAGGGTTATTGAGGCTTAGGGAACGAAAGTCTGAATTCTAAAAAAACGGGGTTCACATGTGAAAGATGCGAATGATTGGGAAGGCAAAACGCAGCTCCGTTTATTGGATGAAAGAGTGAAAACGAAAAAAAAACGCAGAAGAGAGACAGCTCAGTAAAAAAAAAGGCCTAAAAATAGGTAATGCCGTCCTCCCGATCGAGCATGGAGGGGGGACACTGTCTAAAAAGAAAGGGGAGGAATTCTAAAAAAATCAGGAAAGACGAGGGAGCGGTACGCGGTTTCCACTCTTGCCGAAACGGCGAGATGTGAGGTGCCGTTCTGGGCCAGCTTTAAAACGGGAACCAGAAGGCATTGGGGACAGGAAAATGAGTTTAGGGTTTAATACAATGCTCTTATGGAAAAAACAAAACTTGCCTGAACTACACTGGGAAGACGAAAATTGGGCGAGACTCGCAAAAAATCAGACACCTCTCAAAGCGAGCGCCAGTTTCAGCCTTTACATCGCCCTGACCGTGAAAAAACGCCAAAACAAGAAGGGAAACAAATGGCAAAATTTTTTGGTCTGTGAACCACTGTAAAAAGTTGACTGGGAAGGAACAAAACACCCATAACGATCTCGCCTGAGAGCACCAAAATGCAGGAATTGGGAATTTAACTGTGGTTTTACAGACCGAAAGGAGAAAAAGAAAAGGCGTGTAAAAGCGACAAGGGGAAACGATAACGTGCAAATCAAAGAGCCGTCAGGGGGACCTGCAGGTTGATCTACCGGATTTTTGTTGCGCGCTGTGCTGGAAGGTTAGATTTCTCGAAAGGGGGAAACGACGACGCAGACCTGCGGCGCCGCTGCACACCCACCGCTAGGGATGGAAAAAGACGACGTTTAAGAGCAAACCATCGCGTGAAAGACGTCTCGATCTCGGGAAAACGGATGCAAATGAAACGCGTCTTAGCATGGGGGTTTTGGGGCTTGGAAAAGATCGCAACCAAACGCCACCAAGGCCCCCCATCAACCCGTTCTCAACGCGGAACCCTGGATGCAAGTGGAAATGGCCCTTCAAGCCTTTCTATTTTCGTCTGGGCGGGGAGGACAAAATGTGGCGGGCGCTTGTTTACGGTGACATGTTTCAACTGCGAGAATTTGTTGCTTGTTGCATAACTACTTGTGCAAAATGAAATGAAGGCGGGTGAGGTCAAGAGTGCTTGGCATGGAGTCCAGTTCAATGAAAAATTATACTAGTGAGGAGACAAAGGCAGAAGAAGGGTTTCATTTGGTCTCGGATTGCAAATTCTCGGAGGGAACTCTGGAGTCATGATACAGCTTTCGGGGGCCGCGGGCTGGATGTGGGCGGGCTTTCGACAATCTAGCAAATACATGCTTAGTTAGGGACACATTAGTGCACTGGGAGGGAGGAAGTTGTGACTACGCGAGACTGACGCGCGGGTCTCAGGTCACGTGGCTTCGGCTGGATGAGAGAGACAAGATTCATGGGAAAAAGTTCGACGCTACTTCAGTTGGGACCAACCCGAATGATAATGGACAAAACCCGGAAAATGTGAAAAGAACAGCCGTCAGAAATTGACGCCGAATACCGGTTCACAAAATTTAAAGAGGCATCAGGCGGTCTAGTAAGGGGATAGAAAGAAATCCGCTTGACATCTCAATGCTCTCGTCAAAACAACTTATGAGGAGATCGTGAGACCAAATCGTTTCCGGAGGGAAGAGAGTCGTTCAGGTGAAAAACAAATTGGGCTAGCTAAAGCTGAATAAATTTCGGGACGGGGGGGGATAAAATTGTTTTCGATATCCTCGCGTGAATGAAGCGATACAGTGGAACGCGGGGATAGATTGAAAAAGGAACGCCGGATTCACGTGATGTAAGCAGGAGTAGTAGGGTCAGGGGACACAAACTAAAACGAAACAATGTGACTCACCTAGAGGGTTCATGGATTTGAAGGTAAAAACCAACGTGTCCGGAGGAGGCGAAAAGTGCGAATCGAGAATGACTCCAAACTGTCCGACTTTTCGAGGTCAAAATCTAGAATACAAAACACACAATGTGGATAGATTGCTGTCAGGAAGATGCTGGGCAGGGAAAGATCAACCACATCTTATAAAACGTTACTCCACCAGCATAAATGTGAGGCGTTGATGCGGCGGGAAAAAGCATCGCATGTTGGGGGGTGTCGGCCAAGTGTTCTGGATCAAAATCAGGCGCAACTGGTAGAGCGCCAAGAGTGATAGTTAAATCAGAGAAAAAAATGGTTGTGCTGGTCGCGGGACCTGAAGGAAAACGAACCTGCAAATAAGGGGACTAACTCAGGGAATCTGGAAAGGGTCAAAAACCTTCTGTATGATTGGGTTATGTTCTCTTAGTTAAGTGGTTTTACTTAACTAAAAAAAAAAAAAGTATAACCCTCCTTCAATTTGGGACCTCCTAGACGAAAGAGGGCGGCGTCTAAAGGGCGAAAACCCGATGAACGCATACACAGAAAGGAGAGAGAAAAAACGCAACCAAAGGACTAACTGGGACGACGGTCAACTTCATTCAGTGAAAAAACCAAAAAGGGTCCCTTTGGAGGTAGTTCTCTTGATTTTCAAGGGGTACAGGTTTCGCGTTGGCAAAACTACCAATGAACTTGGGGCCGGTTCTAATGATCCGCAAAAAAGGGGCCGGGAAACGGGATGGCCCTCAACCGCTCCTCCAATGGTATACAAGATTTCGCAATGGAGGCTGACGCGTGCGTAGAGAGGTGGGCAGCAGGACTTGACGGGAGATGATCCAGGCACAACGGAATTACGAAATTTTGGAGGGGGCCGGAAAAGAATGGGTGGGGGGTGGGGGAAAAAAAAAAAAAAAAAAAAAAAAAAACAGCCACCGAGCAGAATCGTTTGTCCAAACAGAGACGTGGAAAAAGTTAATTGACCCGAGTTGAGTATCAACCGAGGGGAGGGCACGGGAAAAGACACGGGGTAAGGAGGCTCGGTTTCATATAAGAGTTGCAACCTAGAAACGAAACGTGGTCAGGGGGGCATGAGCAATCTTCAAGGAATTTCGCTACCCAACTGGCATCCTGGAGACACCGGAGAAGCATGTGCATTCCGTTACAATCAGGGATGGCTTAGGGGCCGCAGAGAGGGAGCGAGTCGTTGAACTCTTGTATTTAACAAAAGGGAGCCGTATGATCAAATCTTCAGAACGAAAAAAAAAGGGTGATAACCTCTTGTTCCATCCTAAAAATTAAACACGCGACACGCAGTGTCACGACGAATAAATCTGACCGCATAAAACGCACTCGAGAGACTCACTCAGACCGGAAAGTGAGCAGAAAATAGGGCATCAAAAACGAACGGGACCGTGCGTCAACAACTTTTGGTCCCACCAAATCAAGGACACCAAAAAAAGGAACCATTAGCCCCCCCAAAAACTCAATCAGGAAAAGGGGACAGTAAAAGGAGGGTTGAAATCAAACATGTTTAAAAATCCGGAGCGAGAAGGGTGGGGGGGGGTCAAACACGAAACAGCCGCAGCCAAAAAAGGTCCTGGCCTCGTCATAGGAATGACAAACAGCGTGTCCAACCGCATTGGCCAGCTGGCGATGGTTTACAAGCAAATCCCTGATTTCATGGAATGTCAGCACACCTCGATGAGTTTTTGTAACAGTTTGGCGCGAGGGAAGATGAAAGGTTCGACGGCTGGGTGCTTGGACAGACTGTAACATGGTGGGAAAAAAATCTCGTTTGGGGTAATTAGCACGGGCGGAAGACATCGCGCTTCCAGGCCTTGCGCAGGAGATGCGGAGTGATGGATTGAGGAAATCCCAAGAGTGCCACGAGGAGCTTCCAAGTTGACACCCGCCCAGCATTTCCATCGGGGGGAATCGCCGATTAGAGTTTGGCTGGTTTGGAGGAAGGGGTTTTCAACACCCCGAGGCTAAGATAAGGCATCGACAACCAAAAACGTGAGGAGGACCAGAGAAGATAATCACGCTCTGCGTCAAGGTCTGCAGAAACGACGCAAAATTCAAAAAAAGGGTCGAGGTTGCTCCAAGTCAAGGTACGTTGGTGGGTGGGTGGGATGGTTGCCCAGTAGGAGTTCAAATATACCGAAGAAAAAATACTAGCGAAATTCGTCTCTTTCGGCAGGGGAATGGATAGCCGGAATGGACAAAAACTACGAATCTTAAACCGGTTGTTAGCTATTGAACTAACTCTGTGGTAATCAACGGGAAAAAGAAAGTGAAGATTTGGCGAACAACATGGCGCTTGTTAAACAGGGCGTGACTTACCTAGTGGAGAAAAGAGTAGACGTAAGAAAATGTTTAAAAGGTGCTTGAAAGGTTCTGAACAGGACCCACGGTGACCTGTTAGTTTTTGTCTGGGATTTGGGGGGAGGGGGGGAAAAAACAGCAGCCAAAAATGTTGATTGACGACGGTCCGCACAACATCGAGTGGACGGTGAGGGTTGTTTGGGGTTGGGTGTGGAGGGGTCCGTTCTTTGAAGTGGCTGAAAAAGGGGGCGCACGAAGTCGTCTTGGTGCCTTATATTGGAAGCGCAATCAATAATGGGGCGGTAGTGTATACGGGGGGTAATATACCCAAATCATGGGACAACGTGGGAAGCTGAAAAGGGGAAGGGGGGGGTTTAAGGTCAGTAGGGGACAAACGTTGAAACTTTGAACAGGTACACGCCCCATTCATTGTTACGCGCGAGGCGGGAAGGGGTTTTGAAAGGCAAACACGCAGCGCGTAAAAAGGGGTCAAGCCATTTTAATCCAAAGGCGAGCGCAAACTCGTCTTGGACGTAGAAAACTAAGCCCAAAGAAGCGAGCGCACACGGCGGACGGGCCCGAGCTACAAATATTCAAAAGGAAAAAATTGTCGAATAATAGCAGGACTATACCAGGGGGGGCAGCAGCTACAGGATCAAAACCGGCGAAAGCGGTCATTAAGTCGTGTGACTTGCAATTGTGACGTCCGTGCCATTCCTTAAAAAACATAGGTTAAAGGGGAGAAAGATTGGGGTCAAATGAGTTCGGTTCGGGGACCTGAGGTCGGATGGTTGGTAAAAAAAACTACGGGGGCAGGCCGAGAAAAATGAATGTCATAACCAAAACGGCAGCGAAAACTACAGCTCACAGAAGAAATTGCCTGGGGAACTCGGCCACTACGCACCGACTAAAATGTGCATCGAAACGTGGCCGACAAATTCGGGGGGATTATGAACACTGGAAACTGGCTTACGCCAAGGCGGGAAGGAAAGGTCGCGGACAGGCCCAAGAAGTGGAGACGGCAGGCTGGGAATTTGGGTCGGGTTTCCTGTAAAAGGGGGGGAAAAAGATAAAAACATAACTGGGGATTCGGAACCACCGTACAGGGTGGGTTGCAGCACGGAAAAGGATTCAGTTGTGAAAGGCATCGGGGCTGGGGGAACTCCGGAATTGGTGGTTTAAAGAAGGGAGATTTACGGGGTTTATTCGTTGCCTCTCGAGGTGTGAGAAGTGCTACAGCCGTGCTGAAACCAAAAGCGTTGAGAGCCCAACCTCTTTTAGAGTTTGGAGGTCCATGCCAGCCCTGTCCGTAAAATCTTGAAGGAGGAAAACACCTCATCGTCGTGCGCCAAGGGATAACATCGGTTGAAACCTAAAAAAAAGCCGTGCCAGTTCTTTTTGCAATGTGTGGGGGGAAGGAATCAAACATCTCATCGAAACATCGCTCTTGTTCTACGTGAACAGAGGCGGCAGCAGGATAGAATTTAGTGGCTCGTTCAGTTAACGCAGTTGCAGGTGATTTTACATGAAAAGTAAATGACAACTTGCGTGGGTTCTTGGAAGGAAGCCAATGCAACGATTGAACGCTGGTTTGGTCTGAAAAATCGAAGGGGGGCTTGACATGAATTGTTCACTTCTGCTGAAAAAAGTGAAAAATTCGGAGAGGGAAAACGATCATCGACTTCGTGGGGGTTCTCAATGGGAGGCGTAAGGGAATTTCCGGCACAAGTCTGCTAATGGAGGAGGGAAAAAAAAAACGGTTCTTTGGGGGGAGGAGAAGGGAAACCTAAGAGATCTTTTTACCAAGATTCACATCAAAACGGATCGTCGTCGGGAAAAGGGCACCCCCAACTGAGGCTGGGTGGGTTCCTACGCGAATCCGAAGAATTAAAATCAATGCTGAAAAAAAGGCCCCCCCGGGGCCGTAATTCTCTCAAAAAAAAAAGGCGTGACATTTCGCGACTGGGACCCAGCGGAAGAGAAGGGAAAAAAAACAATGACAAACGAGGGAAAACAAATCAACAGAAGAATTCCAAAAAAAAACCCGAATGGGGCATCACTTATCAAAGGGCAAAGAGATACTCAGGGGGAATTGGTCGCCGTCGGAAGGAAATTCTTCTCGGCCAGCTCAGATTAAAAGAAACACAACCTTGAGATCATAAGTTTGTTTCGCCGGCCGGGAGACGAGGCCTGGACTGGAAAAAGGAGACCAACTTTCTGAATCGCGAGAAATTTGCTTCCCTGTGAACTGCGCGGTAAAGTGTTGGGAGTCGTGCAGGTCGTGTCAGAGTCGCTGGGGAGTAAATTTCCGGGTGTGGAAGTGGGGGGTGTTGAAAGGGGGGGTGGGAGAGAGAATGTAAGGAATGACCAAAGCGAAGCAGGATCTCGCAGAGTTTGCGGAAAGGGGTGACTGAAAACAAAGGAAAACCGGTCCACTCGTTCACGTCTACATGGGGGTGGTCAAAGAACCACGATTACGTTCATGGATGGTGAGGGGGGAAAAATATCAAAAAACGTTAGGAAACTTATCCAGAAGAAGAAAAGGGAGAAAAAAAAAGGTCTGTCCTCTGCTATGGCCCAAGAGGACAAGGACAAACATTTACGAGATAAAGCCAATTAAGGAGAGGGGGTTAGGTGTTTAAAAGATGAGTAGTTGGGGGGTTCTCATAAAGGATAAGCCAAATAAAAAAAATTCCAAAGCCAACCAAACAGCAAAAAACAACGCCTTTCAACATTTCAGGTGTGAGTCTCATCGGTCGGGGGGGTGGTGGAATCATTTTTCTTAGTCACAAGATCAGCGCAAAATAAGGAATAAAGGGACACCAATCGCAGATTCATAAGTATCATTAAAAAGGTGCAGCAGTGCTTTGGTTAGAGCGCGGGTCAGACGAGAAAACGCAGGGGCAAAAAGGAACATTCATCTAACGTCGAAAAAGCGAGTCATCAGGCGGAGGGAGGGAGTTGGGAAGGGGGGAGGTAAAGCTTTTTGGACGGACCTTGCTGGTGGGGAAAAAGACGCTCAGGAGAAAATGGCGGGGACCACGGACCAGGCGAAGGAAAAGTATGAGTTAGGGAATGCGAACGAATTGTCTAAAACCGGGGAGGAAACTCTGAAACAGGAAATCTCTCTAGAAAAAAAAATAAAAAAAGCACAACGCAATCCCAAAAGCGACGAGGGGGGAAACTCGAAGGCAATCGGCTTTTAAAGTGGAACCAAGGGGGGGGGGCATTGAACCGTGGGGTGAAACATTCGGGGGCTTCCTGGGCGGTTTGTGTAACTGCGACCAATTTTTGCACTACTCCATTCGGAATGGGGAGAAATGAGTCAAGTAGCCAGAAAAAATACTTGCAAGGCGGCATTCAACAGGAAAGCCCCGCTCGGAAATTGGCCATACAGCAAAAAGCAGTTCAAAGGGGGGCACAGGATCGGGCGTATTTGGAGATGCGGCAAGGCGGCCGGGCGACCAAGCTGAAGGGAGATCGGAGCAATGTTGTCGGCCCATAAGGTTGCAACCAGCAGACAGGCCGTCGGGGGGGGTTTCCCCACCAGGCTGTAGGAAGAACTGGGCATTTTTGTGTGCCCTTCGGGGGGGGGTGTCAGACCGAATGCAAGCCATGGATCAAAAATCCTGGGGACCAGAAAACGAGTAATTGGAAAGGATTCGCAAGTGTGTAAAAAAGAGGGTTTAAACGCACTAAAAAAAAAAAAAAATTCCTTCGTTTTTTGGTCTCCATTTTCTTACAATCAAAGAGAGGAAAAAAAATTTCCTGGTCGCGAAAGAAAAGAGGGGGGGGCCTAGGGCCGTCTGCAAGGCTCCGCTGCAGGATCAAGCGTATTTGTTCGGGAGACTAAACGGAAAATTCGATTCGGAGTTAGGGGAGAATAAAGGGCGTTTGGTCGGGGGGGTATGTTTTATGGAACAGGAATGGGAAAACAAGCCTTCGACTGGAGATTAAACCAGAAAGAGTAACCTTGAGGGGGAAGGGTCCTCTTTGTCCGGGAACGCAGGGTACGAGAAAAGAGGGGGAAAGAAGATTTCTGCAGAATTTGGGGACCGAAAAAAACGCAAACGCGCTGTCCGACAGCGCCGAAAATTAAGTGAATAGGAGGTACAATGACCGGAAAAAACGACGTCTGGGCCCTTTGTGAAGGCACACCAATAAAGGAAAAAACTACAGACTTTTACAACACAAAGAAAACAAGACACACAACTAAAAAAAGTCCAATCAGCCGTCTGGGAGGACGCTTTGCGACAATTGCTCAAATGTAAAAAGCTGAGAGAAGGATTGGGGGGTCCACAGCCACAACAACAAGGAGAGGGTTTGGGGCGGGATCAGCAAAAAGGTCCGTTTCAAGGAGAAAATTTCCACAACGGGGGGGGGGCGTAGTGTTATACTCACAGAAAAAGGGGGCACTGCAGGACGAAGCTTCATGGGGAGGAAGAGCCCTTTTTTTAAAAAAAAAGCTAAACTCCCCGGTGGAATAGGGCTCTAAAGGTAAAAAAAGCGCTTGCCGGTCCCTCAGGGGCGTAAACCCCTTGTTGTTTGGTTCTTGGAAAGGGAAAGGTCGTTTTCTTCCGTAAGAGAAAATTCAGCACGAGCCGGGGGAGGCCTAAGCTGAGCGATTGGGGCTAGGCGAATGGGGGGACCAAGCCGACCCATTCTCGGGGGAAACGGAGCGTCTGAGGGACTTCACCCTTGGGTCTGAAGAAAACGAGTCTCCCTGTTTGCGGAAGTTGTGGGGGCGTGCGGTTTTAAAAAAAAAGAACCCACTCCAAACGTGACGGATCGAGTCCGAAAAAACAACTGAGGAGATGAAAGGATAACTGAGGCATCTCGGGAGGCGAATAAAAAGAAAAAGGACGAAGTGGGTCGTCGAAAGGTCAAATAGGAGGGGAATGCTGGGGTTTTGGTTAAAAGGAATGAGATGAGAATGGAGTTTTGTCAGAGGGAATACATCCGGCAAGAAAGGTGCGGATGAAGGTTGGGGGAACGGCCATCGCTAAACCCCACCCCCAAACTATTGGCAACCAGAATTTCAAAGGAAAGTTGGCAGTCGAGGGGCTGAAAAAAATTGAAGGAGGGAAGCTCTCCACTTTGGGGTAAGGTTAGAGGGAGGGGGGGGGGGTCAGACTCTAGAAAAGGGGGGAGTTGGGTCGGAAATGGTTGTCTCGGTGTCTTAATGAAACAGATCCCATTGGTGCGCAATTTGTCTCCGACACGGGTGAAGTCAAACTTGACGCAGGCCAGACAAACTCTTATTTTTAGTTGCGGATTTTGGGGTTCGTGTGTTAAAAGAAAAAAACATCCAAAAAAAACTGAGGTTGAAGGGGACATTGAGCCCGAGGTGAATCACTTACTCCTCTGGTTATTTTAACTGTGGTTTGGGGGGGTTGGGGGATTTTGGGACCGAGGGGTCCTTGACTGTTTGTTTCTGCTGGTGGGTGGCACTACCAGCCAAGAAGGGGGGGCATAAGGTAAATTGAAAGCGAACAATAAGGATTTTTAAGGGGGACACTAACGATTTGAAAGAGGTCACGGAAGGGTGGCCATACACTACGAGGGTTAGGAGGTAAAGAAGTATCCGCTTTGGTGTGATGTTCCTTATGGAAACAAAGTTGACTGCGATTAGAAAGACCCCGGAAAAAGTTAGTGAAGCCTGTTGGTAAAACGCGGCCTGACCTGCAAACAGAACATTGGGGGGAAATACAATCCATACGGGAAAAAACGAGCCCACGCGCGGGGGTCGCAACCTTCAAAAGCCACGAGCCTCTCCGAAATACTAGAGAAACGGCAACGGCAGGAGCATTGGAACAGCTACGGACGCCGCACATGGTGGTTCCAAGCGAAAAAGGATCGAGGGAATACGGGTTTCGTCTACTCAGGGCAATCTGGATCGGAAAACTGAAGAGTCGGAGTTCCGTTCTGTTGGGAACCTAAAAAGGAATGAATCCCACGAAAACCGGGCAAAAGAAAACTTAGGGATTTGTCTAAGCGATCTGAAAGGGGGGGAACAAAACAAAGGGGGGGGCCCTGCGTCCGGTGCATTTCATCCAAATGAGAAACGAAAAGGGTGACAGACAAAGCGAGCCAGGGACATCCTTTATCAAGCCCCGGAAGCAAGGGAAGCGAAAGAAACAATACGAAAGCCTAACTTGAAAAGGTGGGAAATTTGGAGGTGACCCTAAAGTTACGGGGACAGACAAATCCAGAAGGAAGGGGGGAGAGGCCAGACGTCGAGAGGCTGAACTCATTTCGCAACCGAAGGAATTGTAATTGTTTGAAACGGAGGGAGTGGGGACACTCTCAAAAATGACCTCAGAACACGGGTCTGAACCGACCAAAGACTTTGGTTACAACGAAAGAGAAGGCCGCTTGCCTTACGGGAGTGTTTGAAAGGAGAGGGGATGTTGCACGACAAGGCTTGCGGCTCACGATTGACGGGGGGGGGAGCTAATTCACAAGGGGGTGGACGTAAAGGGGGAAGAAACCATCGAGAAAGGTTGTCCGCTGAGCTCCGGTGAGCGTGAACAAACCCTCGCCAAGGTTCCGAGAGGGGGTTTTAAATTTGACCAGCTGGGGAAAGTCAAAGGACTTTACAGGAAACCATAATTCTAAGAGAAAGCCGCCTACAGTGTGGAGAAGAAAAAGAGAACGCGATCCTTTGAGCTGTGAGGGGAAGAGGGCCAGGGGGGACGTGTTGCAAGGGTCTTTTGGAGGGGAAATCATGCCTCGCTTCCACAGGTCAGCGCTGATTTCAAAACAGATGAAGAGCTTTAAAGGTCGGCCTTATTCTCCGGGGGGGAGGGAGGGGGGGGGGCGCGGTCGATTAGCTCAGGGGCATGGATTTTTTGAAGGAAAAAAGTGAACCAAAAAGTAGCTCGATTTTCGGTGTTAGAAGCCAAAGGCTGTGAATGTTAATGGGGGTGGGAAGGAAGGCTGAACTGAATTAGTAAGATTGGCATTAGTTGATCAAGGAAAAAGCGTAGTCTATGTGAAAAGGATCCAATGATAGGGAAAGTAGTCCGATGATCCGGGGGAGTCGCGATGGTAGGGGGGGTAAAGACCGTTGGCAAGAATGGCTCGTGGCCAGGCAGTGGAAAGGGGGAATAAAGGACTGAACGTCTGTGTGCAAAAGGGGGCAAAGGTCAACAGACATACGGAAGCGGCGGAGCCAACAGGGTTAGGAAGGGGACATTGAAGGGGGTGTCGTGAAACGGGGGTTGGGGTCCTTGAAGGGAAAAAGGGCGCATTAATCAGCGTCAAAAAAAAAACTGGGGGGAAGATGAACATTCACCTGCGGGAAAGAGGGAGAAGACGCTACAGTTCAGTGGGAACAGCATGAAAACACCTTGAAAGGACAAGATGTGGAAAAACTACAATCGCGGGAAATGTACACAGATCGCCGGAATTCATCAGGGGGTTCGTCTCCGCGGACCTAATCATGGTTCTAGGAGAAAGCGGAAATCTCTGTGGTAAAAGCAG
>Ga0179591_1347855_pt1 | contig 14497 bp, 21 predicted proteins | sample CZOMad2_1_08_16f_FD_182891 | JGI IMG/M metagenome (GOLD analysis project Ga0179591, IMG submission 182891) | Vadose zone soil fungal communities from Angelo Coast Range Reserve, California, USA - CZOMad2_1_08_16fungal (PacBio error correction) | ecosystem: Environmental > Terrestrial > Soil >...
AGGGCTAGATTTCGGAAACACGGCGCTTGTGGCAGGGGGAAAAAACAACTTTTACTTAAAGAAAAAAAAGCGACAAAAGATGGAAACCAAAACGATACCAAAGAAAAAACCCCCCTTAAAAGGGGTATCCTCTTAAAGAATGATCCGAGGGAAGAAAAGGAGAGTAAATTGAGGGACCTGGATTCTAGGCAGGTGCACATCGAAGGGGGGCAAGGCTCTGCACAGGAAAGAAAACGTAAGGGCTTTAAGGAGGAAAAAGGGAGTAATGGAAGAGGAGAGAGAGGAAGGGAGAGAGCATCTGTAGAGGAAGGGGGTCTTGAAAGGTTGGAGATTGTGCAAGGAAAAGGCGTCTACGCCGTCCTCCGGAGAAAAAAGGGCTAATCGGGGGGGACGGCGAGAAACGTGTTTCTCGTCTGAATCTAACTAGAGTTGAATTCCTAAACGATTGAAAACGCTTATCAAGTTAAACTTTTCTTACGGAATCAGCACGAAAAAAGGGCGTCGGAAAAAAAAAGTTTTGGAGGGGGGGTTGTGAGCGCAGATTTCTCAAAGGAAGATTATACGCAAAAAAGGAAAAAAAACAAAGCGTCAAAGAAGAAGATGAAAGACAATTCAAGGCCCAAGGGGGGGAAAAGGAGGATTTTTACCGTCCTGGGAAAGGGACTCTTCAAGAAGTAAGCAATTCTGGAATGAAAAAGGGAAAATCAGAATACAAAGGGGGGGGTCAATGAAGCCCAGCTCAGAAGTCCCTCTGCTTACGGAAGAAGCCAACTCTCTCGGACAAAAACATGGAAGGGTGCAATCGTCTTGTCAGAAAAGGGGGAAAAAATCAGCGTTAAGACGCCTTACTCTTTATCGGGGGAAAAAGTTCATCCTGAATATATGGGGAAGATGCCTTTGAAGGGAGGAAAAGGCGAGAACTACTCGAAGCAGGAACAGGATTCAAGGACACTCATGGGGGGAAAAAAACGGAAAACAACAAATGTCAACCAGGAAAAAATTGTCAACCTTTAAAGTAAAAAAACATGAAAATCATAAAAAAGGGGGAAGAGATCGGAGAGATTCGAACTCAAGACAAGAAGGGAATCAAGACTATGGAAGAGGGAGGTAAGCTCGTGAAAAGAGATGGCCATCATCCTGCTCTTTCTGAGAGCGGCGAGGGGGGGGGGGGGGGGGGGGGGGGGGGGCCAAATGGGCAAGGGGAACCTCCGGTGAAATTTCCAAACAAAAACAATTTGAAAAGGAGGAGAAAAGGATGCAGGGAACGAAATAGAAGTCAAGAAAGAAAGAATCGGTCCTCGCAGCTGTGGCTCCCGCTTAGAAGTCTTCCTATCAAACGGGGAGAAAAAGGAGGGGGAGAAGACAGGCGAAATATCACAGCAGACGTGAGAAGGAGAGGGATAAGGCAACGAAACGCTGTTTTCTGTAGAAATGTGCGGGTGGAAACAAAAGGAAAAAGCAGAGGTGCAAAAAACAAGGATGCAAAATCAAGTACGCATCAATGGAGAAGGGAAAGGTTGTCTTACTACCAAAAAGGACTGGGAGGACGCCGCAATGGGGGAAGTTAACCGAAGGAGGAAAGGGGATCTCGGCCAAAGGTCCTTAATATTGGGGAGAGGGAGGGGGGGGTAGGACACAAGGAAGGGGAAACGACCGGGAGAAATCATGTGCCGGACGAAAAAAAAGGTTCGCTAAGGGCTTCACAGAAACCTGACGGGCGGGGTAGTATTTGGAGGAAAAAAAAGAAAGGGGAATTTCCAGGAAAACAGTTAGAAAAAAGCGGGAGGTGGCAAAAATCTATCTCCATCGCCTAGAAGAAAAAAAGCGCTCGTCACGGAAGAGGGAGGGGAGAGAAGGAAAGCGGCGCAACAAAGACGAGGAAATTGAAGTTGGCAAAAGGGAGCAAGGCATGCCATAGCAACTCCGAAGGGGCCCCCAATAAAAAAACAAGAAAGGGAGTAAAACCATGGCGAAGGGAATGAGGGACGGTGTGACTTGGTGACGGGGAAAAGTGGCAAAAGGGGGAATGCCGGGCGCAAGAAAGGTCCCTGCGCCCCCTCTTAATTGAAGGTACAGGCAACAAGAAAAAAAGCGGGCGAGATGCGGGGAAAAAGTCTGCTAACAGAAAAAGGACGAAACCGTCGCAGGAAATATAAAAAGGCGATGATCGTCCTTCTTGTACCGCTTGGAAAATCACAATTGAAAGAGGAAGGGGGCTGGAGAAAACTTTCTAGGAAATGAGTTTGAGGAGAAACGACCGGAGGATCGGGAAGACTCGAAGGCGTTGTTGGCATCTGCATCAACAGGGGTGAAAGGGAGAGTGAGCTTGCCCTGGAGGGTAAAGACGATTTGGTGTAAGGGGGAAAAAAAGGAGCCGACGAACGCTTTTTCGAAAAAAAAGGAAAGATAAACTGCCTCTTCTAACGAATCCACCCCGATAAAGGATAGAAGAAGCAGGATGGCATTCTTCAAGAAGAAAAAAAGAAGTTTAAACTGTGAAGAGGGGCAAGGCGGATCTGGTCCTGATGCAAAAGGGAAGAGAAGATTGTCCTTGCCGAGTTCCTGGGAGAACTTAGTAGGGGGAAAAGAAGGAGAGGACAGGGCAGGTCATCCCAGGACTCGGAAAAAAAAACCTAACTCGAGGGGCTCGGACACACAGATCGGAGGAATGCACCTCAACGTCCCGTGAAAGGAATCTCGTCGGGGTACCATAGATCAAAGGGGAGGGACCTTCAGGGGGGGACGTGAGATGTTCGGGGAAAGTCAGACCACTCTTCTCCAAGGGGGGAAATCTTTCGTCAGGTAGAGAAAAGAAAGGAAGTAACATAGAAAGTAAAAAATGGGGGGGAGATAGAGAAATCGACCCGATGAGAAAAGGGATGACGATATAAAAAAAAGGAGGGAAGAGGATGAAGCTCGTCGAGAAGGGGAAATAGGTTTTTACTGTGGACAAGGGGGCGTCATACCCTCGAAAGAGGAGAGTCTTCTCGATTGGTTTCTTGGTGGATAGGGGGGTCAACCAGGGAAAAGACGGCGATACATTTGGAGCGACGTGATATTCCCTGAAGGGGCGCCTTCTCGCATTTCAAAAAAAGGTGTCTCTATCAAAGACATTAGAGAGTAAAATCCTAAAAAGGAAAAAAAGGGCGCAGGAAGTCTTCATCTATGCATTCTGGAAAAGTAAAAAAAGGGCAAAGAAGTACCATGTAAAAAAGAAGCACACCCGGCATTCCAAAGGAGAAAAGGTTTCCTTCTTGCTCGAATAGTGAAGGGGGGTGCAAAAGGAATTCTGGCGAGGGGGGAGTGACGAAAAAGAAAGGGGAAGCACACTCCTTCTCCGTCCCAAAAAGGGAGCCGCTTTGAGTACACCGAAGAAGAAAGGAGACCGGGAAGAAGAGATCCCGCAAGAGATTATAGGAAGGGGGGGGGGGAATCGCGGAAGGAAAGGTTTTCTTTACAATCCTTCATTCAATAAGAACGAACCGGAAGCAGGGAATTTTTTTGACAGAAAAAATCGGGGGATGAAAAAAAATGGGGGGGATATCGCGGGATGGGAGGGCCTCATTAAAAACGGTTTCTCCAACAAATCTAAAAGCTAAAAAGAGAGAAACGGGGAAATAGACTTCAAAGAATGGCCAAGGGGGAATGCCTTTCCAAAACCAAAAACAAGAAAAGATAAAAAGAAAAAAAAGGGGGGAGAACGCAAAGTGCTGGGGAAAAACGTCCTTCACCTTTCAGGGGGAATGTCCCCGCTCATTCTGGGGAAATTGTTACGAAAGGGGAGTACTAGGCAGTGTGGAAGAAGAGGGGGAGGAAGGGTGCATCTTCACTATACCAAAAAGCCTATTGGGAAGATAAGTAGAGGGAATTACGAGGAGAGAAGTGAGATCCCTGTAAGGACGGTGTATTCCTCGACATAGGAAGAGACCTTTTTTAAGCTCCTTCAGGTCGAGGCAAAAGCAACAGCAGGGAGTGCGCAATGAAGACGGATAGATCCTTTCAGGATGACGGGAAGGAGAGGAGCAGACGTTTAACAAGAAAATGTGGTTGTGAAACAGGTAGCATTCAAGGCCAAAATCCCCACAAAATTTGGTACAGGCAGGGGGGGGTCCGCCACGTCAAAAAGCGCAGCCAAGTTCTGGTCATAAAAAAAAGGAGCTCACGCCTTTAAGAGAATACGAGGTTCGGGAGTTGTAGAATGATCGTCCTAGCGGGGAAGCCAAAATTGATTGATTGAACAGTTTTTTAGTTTTGATCAAGGTTTGGGGACAATTGTCCAACTTTCAACTGCCCGGGTGTGAAAAGTTGGGTCCGTGGGTCAGGAAGGAGAAAAAAAAAAGGTAGGCGAGCCCCCTTCGCAGGTTCGCAGCCCAAGAGGGGGGGGGAAAGAAGACGCGATGGTGCGCGAGAGAAAGAGAGAGAGCCGCGGGGAAAGGGACAGCGGGAGGCCGGGACGGAGGAAAAGGAAAGATCTATCTTTCGTGCGGAACTTCGAAGAGGTCCATTTTTGACCGCGCGAGGGAGAAAAGAGGGAATCTGAGTCAAGGAAAAATACCGAGGAGGATTGCCAGTAATACCGAAAAAAAGTAGATCTGCTGCCGCTAGAAAAGGAAGGAAGTTGAGGGAAGAGGGGAAAAGAAGGGGGACCAAGTCCGGGAAAGAATAACGCCGACATAAGGGGGAAGGGGGGCGGCGTCGCTCTAAAAAAAAAGTTTCTTCCGTCAATCCTTTTGAGGAAGGGATATTGGAGGGGAAAGGAGGGGTCAGCGAGAAATCCAGAGGAAGGTCTGGCAGGGAAAAGAGGGGGGGTGCCTCCCTACGGAAAGACGTGGGCTTATAAGGGAAAACTAAAACAAGGAGGAGGGGGAAACTTGATCACGTTTAGATAACAGAAAAGAAAAACCTGATAGTCGAATTTCGTCGGAGATAAACAAAGGCCGTGTAAATCGACTTAGCAAGAAAAAAGGAAAAAAAAGTCGGCGGCGACTCCTTGAAAGGTTCGGGCAAAGAAGGAACCCTTCGGAAACTCTCCTGTCTTGTCGAGGATAGCAAGAAAAATCCGTGGACGGGAGAGAGAAGGGACCTGGAACGTGGTATTTCGGGTCATGAACGAAATTTCAAGAGAAATTGGTAGCGGGGGACCTCGTCGATAGCGAAAAAAGGAAAAAATCTTACCTCTCAATCAGGAGAGGTCAACATCTACCTTGAAGCGGAGTGATAGGACGAATGATCTTCTTAAGGGTTATGAATCCAGGGGGGGGTCCAGTGGGAGTGGGAGCTTGACATTTTCATTAAAAACAAAAGTGACCAATCCCAAGACAATTTCTCTGAAAAAAAACCTCAAGTGAACTGGATGTCGCAGACTTAATCAGGGGGCATTAAGTCGGGAGAAAAAGAAACTTGATAATTCCGAGGTACGTTCTTCAAGTACGGGGGGGGAAAACATCGGTGTAAAAAAAGAGGGGAGGAAAGGAGCGAACTATGGAGAAAGATGAACCATCCTCCATACCAGCAAGGGGGAAAATCACCTCTTTTTTTTTGAGGTCGCAATAGGAGGGAGGAAAAAAAAAGAGACGAGCGATGTCTCCAAATACACAAAGAGAAAACCGTGAGCGGAAAGGGGGGGATTTGATCCTAGTCGCAGGGCATTAGGTCCACAAAAAAGGGTTGGCGATAAAGAGAAATTGATGGAAAAGGTGTTTTGCAGGGGGCACCTTTTCTCGCCTAAAGAAGGAGCGCCAGCAAAGAGAGGGGGGGTCAACGATTTGGTAGAATTAAATACGGCGACGAGTCTCCTTAGCAAGACTTCTTTCCGCATAACTCTCATCGCATTATTCAAGAAGGGGTGGAAGACTTTTTGGGGAGAGTTCGAACTCACGTCTCAAAGGGGGGAACCCAGAAAAAGACAGTGAAATTTCCAGACGCCAACGCGAAAACAAACCTTATTGCTCCCAAGAGACCATTTCTAAGGGGGAAAAGGTAACGGTCGAAGGAAAGAAAAACCGGAATTTTCCGAACAGGTCCGATTTTCTGAAAGGAAAAGTCTTGCTAGGGGATAAGGCGTCGCCAAGCTAAGGAACAAGCTAAAATAACACTTCAACGGGAGAGGGGGAAATCCTTCACGGACTGTGGAAGGAGGATCGGCAGACCGGAGAGAGCACGTAGGAAGGCGTGGCCAGATTTTTCATATTTGCCCTCAAAAGACTCCTACGCCTTGTACGTTGGGATGAGGGGGCCTACGAGGAGGGAAAAATTTTTTTCTCGCGAGGAAATCGGACGAAAAAAGGGGATTACCTTAAGCAATGATAATTTCGATAAGACGGAAAATCCGCAGATAAGTGGAAAAAGAGGGGGGGACCAGGCAACGCGTCAAAACAGTGGGGTGGGCCGCGGTTGGGGGAAAAAATGTCTCGCGACGAACCGGCACAAAAAAATGATTGCCTGAAAAGAGGAATATGATCGCGAAAAAGGGAGGGGGAAACATGGACCCGGCACCATATGAGGATGGTTGAACGGAAAAAGAAAAAGAGCTAACGAAAAAAAGTCCTCAATTGCTTCTGATATCGCGGGAACTCTCGTAAGAAAGGGGGGAAGGGAACTCGCAATGCCCTGCCCAGCTAGGGTGGGTCAGGTAGTAAAAAAAGGGGAAGCCATAAAAATCTAGGGCTCTTCACACAAGAAAGGGGAAATTTCACGGAGGGGGGGAGGAAGACGCCAGCTCGAGCGGGTAATGGCCGAAACGAATGGACGTCGAAGGAAAAGAGGAGGTCATAATGATAGAGAAGGGGAAGGAGGGATTCCTTTTGACCATTCTTACCCAAGAAGGGACTCGCCTACCTGAACGAAAGGAGAGAGGGGGGGGAGAAAATCAGTTCGATGTTGAATTGGGACAAAAAAATTTAAAGGGTCAAAAGAACAAACTACGGAAAAGGAAAAAATCAATGTACGATCTTAGAGAGGCAAAAAAGAGGATCTAAGTCCGAGAAGGTGAAGGCGTTGAAAGTACCATAAAAAAAAAAGTGCTTATCTGTCCAGAAGAGGTCCGGGGGGAGGAACGAAAAAGTTCTTAAAATGGTGGGGGGAAAAAATGGGGGAAGTTGTGAAAAAAAGTCTTAACTGAAAAAGAGGGCACCGTAGGAGAAAAAGGGACCGGCCTAGGACAGGGATCTAGAAAAAGACCCTATCTGAAAACTCTCTCCCTGCTGCGACCCTCATCGAAAGTCGAAGGAAAATATCACCCGGAGGAGGAATCAGTCTCAAATATCGCTGCGAAAAAATCATCATCAGAGGGGAGAAAATCGGCCATGCACTCATGGGGGGGGCTTAAAGATTGGGAAGGAAAGAAACTCTTCTTCAAAAAAGGCAACTTCGTTCATCAATGTTACCATAAAGAAAGGAATTACTACCGGGGAGGGGGAAGGAGTAAGGGGTACGCAATGGAGTCTGAACCAAAAAATGGGAAAGGAAAGGGAAAGTCTTCTACCCAGGAAAATCTCTTATTATGTTGTTTTCGAGAGAAAGGGAGCCACGATGGAATCTGTGAAAAAAGGGGGTCGAGAAGTTCTCAACCCTACTGGAGGTCTGTAGTTTTGTGCAAGGGGGCAATCACTGAATGGAAGGGAAAGGTGCGAAAATATTCCCCTTCGGGAAGGAAATCTATCAATCGAAAAAAGGCTCGCTAGGGAGGGTCGTTATCGTTTTCCGGGGGAGAAAAAATTCATCTTGCTGGGGGGGGAAGGGGAGGGGGTGTCCTGACGTCAAAAGGGGGCCGAGCAAGGAAGTGGGGCAAACCAAGGGAACTAATGAAAACCGTTAAAAAAAGGGGTTCCAGGGGGGGAAGGGGGGTGGAAAGTGGTGACTTGGTGTACTGAGGGTGCACTCAAGGCTTGGACTAAGCTCCCCTGCATGAAAAAGAGGAATGTAGAATGTGGGGGAGGGGGGGGGGACGAGGCAAACCTCGAGGATATAGCAAGAAAAGAAAAAAAAAAAAAAAAACAAAAAGAAAGCTGAAAGAAAAAGGAAATAGAGAGAGAAAAGAAAAAAAAGAATAAGGAAACACAAAACACAAAAATCTCTAAGATTCGTGGACGGGGGAAAGGGGGGAGGGAGCAGGGATAGAACGCTCGGGGGGCCGGAAAACTTCAGAAAAAGGGTTACCCATTATTCCAAAGCATCTTCTATAACTGGATACCCGAGGAATCGTAACTTTAAAAAGGAAAAAGAAGAGGAATTCGCCGCGCTTCATAAGCAGAATATAAGCCAGAGGGGTGTGAATCGGGTCTATCTCGAAATGTCCCATTCTACTCTCTGAAAAAGAACCGCCTCACGCAGGTGAAAGGGAAAAACCCGGCCAGCTGAAAACGCCGCAGTCAGTGGAATGCCACCCAAGGAAAGAGGGGGACCCCAGCCCGCGCTTGGCAGGCTTCCAGAAAAAGTTTTTCCTGTGCAACGAAGGTGAAAAAAGAGGACCGCGTCCAACGCGTTAGGGGAAAAGAAAGGAAAAAGGGACGAGTCCTTGCCTAGTGAAGGGGGGGGGGGGGTAAACATAATCTCTCAAAAAGGAAGAGAAGATTGTACCCATTTCAGGGGAGCAAGTACCATACTTGAAAAAAAAATCGGAGCATAAGAGAAAAAGAGGAGGCGGGGTACACAGATCGGCGTCTAGAGGCCTAAACTTCGGGGGAAGATGGAATCCGCCATCTCGTCTGGGCAGGGATCGTGTTTTCGCCTTCAGGAGAGCTCTTCCAGGGAGAGAAGGGGCGGTTTTTTTAATGGGGAACGCGAGAAGGGGGGAAATTACCCAAGATGTCGACTTGTAAAACAGGTCAATATCGAGATCGAAGAAACCATGTGAAGGAAGCCCCCCCATTGGGGAATCCTGGATGGGAGGGGGAGTCGATCCTCGCGGATTCTATCAACACTGTCGGGAGAAAAAGGGGTATCAAAGGGAAGAAAGGAGCTTCGCGATGGGTGGGATACTGGGGAACAGTCACGCCGGGCGATTAAGGAGCGCCTTTTCTAGGAAAAAAGTTCGAAGGGGGAAAAAGGAGCTCCACAGTTTCGCGGAAAGAGAAGAGTGGTCTGGAAAGGGAAGGAAAATTCATAGTTCTCATTTGAATCGCTTCTCCCGCATCATGGGCACGCCATAATGAAAAAAAAAAAGGGGGAAGGAATCACCGGAGGAAAGAACAGGGTCCTTGAGAAAGGGGGGGGAATCCGGGCTGTTTGCAAAAAAAATCTGCCTCCTTGACTAAAGGCGTTGCGTCATTACCAAGGAAGGAAGGGGCACACAAGAAAGCGACTCGTCTTGGGGAGATCAGGCCAAGAAAGGAGAAAAGAAAGATCGCGAGCCGCCCCCTCTGTGGGAAGAATTTTATTTGGTGGGGATAGGGGGAGGGGACGCAAATGGGGGGGGGAGGGGGAAGAAGAGGGGAGTGCCCGTCAGCAAGAATCCGCAGAGAAAGGGGGGGGGGTTAGCCCTTCGCGAAAAGGGATCGGACTGAAGGGGGGCGGCGCGCATAAGGTGGTCTTCCAAAAAAAAAGGGAGAAAAATCTTCCGGACAGGGGGGGGGAGAGACTTCAAGAATCCTGAAGAGTGAAGGGAAGTTCGGTGTGGAAGCCGGGCGTATCCAGGGGGGGGGGTACTACATCAGGGGAAGAGGGGAAAGAGGCTGGTCAAAATTGATGGCGAGTCGGGAAGTCCTGGGGGAAGAAAGGGGCGAGACGTTGTTCAAGAGGGGCGGCACTATACCTAACACCAAGGGGGAATCTACCGTCAGGGAAGGAAGAAGAAGCGATCCAGGATTAGAGGAGGGTCCTTGGGGAGGGAAATAGACCCTAAGGGGGGATATCATCTCTTAAAGGGAAAACTCCGGCGGAGAGGGAAGAAGCCGGGAGCACAGCGGGGGAGAAAGGAGGCAGCATGATGATCCTGGGAGTTTCATTACGCTTGAAGAGGGATCAGACGGGGGAAAAAAGGGGTGTGTTGGAACTTAGGCGGGGTGACCAAAAAAAACTGTGGCCATTTTCCTCACTTGGGGGCAAAGGAAGGAGGGAGGGCCCTCGCAGGGAAAAAAGGGGGGGGACGAGCCCAGACACTGGGAAACTCGTATCTCAGCTTTGAGAGATTCCGAGTGTCGTGGTTGAAGGGAAAAAACCATGTACCAGGGAAGGGGGGGGGGAGTTGGACCGTATTTTTGTTAGGGAGGGGGGGTCGCGGGGGGGGGGGGGGTTTTCCGTTTCCAATTCCCCATAGGAGAGGGGGCGGGGGTGGCTTCAAAGGGGAAAGCTTAGGAGTAGGGGAAGTGGGGGGGGTGGGTGGGGTCTGAGAGGGGGGTGGGTGGGGGGAACATCCTCGATTTTTCTCAGAGAAAACTCTTCTCAGATGACCGAGAAAAAGGGGGGGGCCTTAGACCGTACAGCTGAAGGGAACACTCAACAAAGGGAGAGGGATGCTGAATTAGGAAAAAGAAGAGGGAAAAGATACTTCCATGGTTTTGTCCCGGAATAACACTTAGAAAAGTTCCTGCCAGAAAGGGGGAGCTTTTCCTTTCGTGGAGAAGAACCATGTCTTCGAAGGGAGGGAGCAAAAACTGGGGGCGAAATGAAGGGGAGACGAGTCCTTTTTACCCATCATCCTACTTCTTTAAGGAAAAGAGGCATCGAGGGAAGAGACTAGTTGCCCAGTTACTTTCCAAATCAGGAGGATTTGGTTGAAATATTGGCTGCCGGTAGGATCAACTCTCTTCACACCCAAAGGGAAAACTTTTTTGACGTAAGGTGGCAGGAAGGAAAGCCCTTTTGAGGGGGGAAGGAAAACAAGGGAGTATAGAACTTGATCATCGTTGTAAGCGGCGGAAAAAGGAATCAAAGAACGCCCTAGAAAAAACGAATACGTGAGAAAAGGAGGGGGCGGAAGAGGCCTCGATAAGCAAGGGAACGATGAGGCGTGAAAAAAGGGGGAAAAAGACGCCGTTTATGGCGTTTGCAAAAAAACCTTCTTCCTTTTGACCAAGAGAAAAGAAGGCAATATGCCTTGAAAAAAGAAGGAGAGAAATCGTAAATCCCTTTACTTGGAAATGTCGGGGGGAACCTTGCCACGGGGAAGGCGGCTGTCGCCTCCTGGAAAATCCAGACACAAGGTTCCTAACAGAGCCGGGACTCATAAAGGGTGAGTTAAGGGGCCCCCAGCGACCTTAGGGAGGGAATACGGCCGCAATGTTGCGAGGACTTTGGGAGGGTTGGGTGCCAGTTGAGGCGCTTGACATTTCATTCACGCGGCGACCAAGCCAAAAAGAGGGATGTTCGAGAAAAAGGAAAAAAAGAAGGGAATCTGGATGAAAAGGAACGGTTGGTGAAAGAGGGCGTTAGCAAAGCAAGGGGAGACGAGACTGAAAGGGGAAGCGGTCGTTTAGCACAGCGAAAATTTATTCTACTCTTATCGGGGGGGGGGGCGGGACCAGGGCATGAGTAAGAGAGAAACGGCCATCCCTTGAAGGGGGGAAGAAGGTGTTTGTGGAGTCGCAGAGGAGAAAAAAGAAATCTGCGAGCGGGAGAAAAGAAAAAAAAGAGAACGCAACAAAAAAAGAGCGATGGGGAAGGAAACGACTCTTGCGACTCCAAAAGGGGAGTTCAACGGAAAGGAGGGGGGAGGCGCTTTATTATGGGGAAAGCTACTAAAAGGGAGGACGCAATGAAGACTTTTTCACAAGAAACTTGACTCAACGTCAGTGCGCAAAAAAAAAGGGAAGTTATTTGACATAAAGGAAAGGGGAAATGACGAACAGGATAAGCGCGAAGAAAAAAGAATGTCAAAACTCTGGGGAGGACAACTCGCTTGTGGGCTTTGGGGAGGAACCAACTTATTACTTAAAAAAGCAAATAAAGAGGGGAAAAAAAAAAGGATGCTAAAAGTCAAGCTCCACAGTCCTACACTGAAGAGGCACTTTCGAAGGGAAAAGGAAAAAAACGATAATCTTAAACCGGATTAGGAAAAAAAAAAAAAAACCAGAACGAGTGGGAAAGGGGGACCTTTTAGATCTATAGCCCTTAAGGAGGGGAACAGGACCATGATTCTAATGACGGCTCGGACACGTCAAGGGGCTTTAAGATTGAAAGGCGGTAATTACTATTTCTATCAGAAAGACATCTAGAGGGGAAGGAAAAGAAGGGGTCTGGACAGTGGAATAGTAAGGGAAAGGGCGAGAAACTCCATCAAGGGAAGGGGGGGATTTGCTAAAGCCGGGGAGGAGAGGCCACCCGGGGTTCAGAGGAAAATTAAAAATCGAGATGTGATTCCTGAGACGCTGCTCACGTTCAAAGAGAAAAAAGGCCGGAGAAGGAGGAGAAACGACAAAGGGCGCGGGCAACAAGAATGTTGTTAGGCTAGGAGAGGGGGGAGCAGGATTCTCGCTACGAAAATCAAAAGCTTCTACTCACAACACGGAGAGAAGACCCTGGGCAGAGAGGAGAGAGCCGCGCGAAGTATGTGAAAAAAAGGGGACTTGGAATGCTGTTTTACCGAGCTCTCACGCTTGCCCCGCAAAGAGAACGATATCGCGACCAAGAAGAAGAAGAAGGGAGCCGGGATTTCCTGGCAATGCCAGGAGAAAGGCAGAGAAACTGCGGAGGAAAGGACGCTCTCACTCTCTTCGCAAAAAAGACCTTTCTCTTGTTCAATTCGTCGGGGAAAAGGACTCCAGCTCGAGAGGGGGAAGGGGGGGAGAAAACCGGCCTGAACGCGGTACGGTCGGGAAGAAAACTACTATGGGAGAAGAAAAAAAGAGCGTATGCCTTGGACAGTCTGACAAAAGCGTAATCTCTCCTCCCTTAAGCAAGAGAAAAAAGGGGCTATGTTGAAAAAAGGGGGGGGAAAAAAAAAAAAAAAAAAACTGTCACGGAAGTGAAAGGGGAAAGACAACTAAAACAATGGAAAGCAATCAATGGGAGGTCTCTCTCTTATAGAGAAATACCGCTCGGGAGTACAGAAGTCCGATGCAGCCATCCAGCGGAAAAGATGGGGAGGAAAAGAACTGGGAATGAAGGGAAAAAAAGATGCCCCAAAAAGGGAGGGAAAAAGGACACAGGGGGTGGGATTTGTTACCCTCAAGGGATTCCAACAAGGAAGACAAAGATTTCACTTATGGGGCCGAAAAAGAATCCCTCGTCCTTACATTCTCTAAAAAAAAGAAGACGCCCTCGAGCCAGGAGGAGGGGGGATGGCAGCGACTAAAATCTTCAGAAAAAAAACGGACATGGAGAGGTACTACAAGCCGGTATCTGTGCCGTGAGCGGGGGAGAAACGGGTATCTGAAAATGCGCTGGTGTTCGGTATCAGGGTGAAAGAGTGAGTGACACCTCGCGAAAAAAAAAAACAAAGGACTAGTACGACACTTCGTTCAACCTTAAGAAAAAATCTTTACATCGTTACCTTATGTCGGAAAAGGGGAAGGGAGGTCCGAAACAACTATGCAAGGAACAGGGATCTAAAAAAACAGAAAACGAAAGAAAAAAAAAAGAAATGGAAGAAGAAAGTCCTTAATATTGGTGGAAGAGGGAGGAAGGGTGGAGACAAGTTTCGCGAAAAAGGGGGATATATCGCGATATAAAGGAGAAGAAAAAGGCTATGTTTTTGAAAAAGACGATCTGCTTCCTGACGGGATGGAGAAAGAAGGGGAATCACTTAATGTCTGGAAAAAAAGGGGATTCACAATTCGCGATGTCAAAAAAGGCTGAAGCCTCAGGAAAGCGATCTTCACTGACGTCGGGGGAGGAAAAGCGGCTCCAATACGAGTGGCGCTGCTTGGGGAAACTTACGCCCCAAGGAAAGAGGGAGGGGAGGCAGATGACAACTCCGCCTATACGGGGGGGAAGGGGGTAAAAACGGAAGGGACGCATAAGGGTGAAAAGCTTTCTTGGCGGGAGGGATTTTGGACACTCAGTCAGGGTAGAACTCGAATGAGCCCTCGATTGATTTACATCAAAAAAAAGTCTTCGAGAGTAGGAGAAAAATGGAAGGGCGAAAGTCGTTCTGTTTGGAAAGTGCGCAGGGATAGAAAAAATTCAACTTCCATAAGGGGCACATCTTACCTGTTCCCCAGTTTGAGCGCTAATCCTCGGCGAAAAGGGGGGAGGGGACGCTGGTATGAAACAGTTTTGGAAAAGAGGTAACACCAAGACCTACGGGGAGAGGGGAAGTCGCTTCTCATCTCTAGGAGGAGAAAGCTTCATCACATGAGAAGGGGATCTCTATCTTGCCCATAGGGAAAAAGGGATATTGGTACGTTCGTGAGGAAAAACTACAGTGTCAAAGGGAAAAAAAAAAGGAAACAGATTAAACGGCCTCAGGCGAAAAGGGGAAACCCCGTATCACTATCGCTTGCAAAGGAAAAAGCTCCTGCCTGAAAAAAAAGGGACGGGGGTGACAATAGAAGTGTAATGTCTCCGCCCTGAAAAAGAGGGATGGTCGAAGAAGGAAAAGTGCCTTTGGATTGACGAA
>Ga0179591_1255396_pt1 | contig 14496 bp, 19 predicted proteins | sample CZOMad2_1_08_16f_FD_182891 | JGI IMG/M metagenome (GOLD analysis project Ga0179591, IMG submission 182891) | Vadose zone soil fungal communities from Angelo Coast Range Reserve, California, USA - CZOMad2_1_08_16fungal (PacBio error correction) | ecosystem: Environmental > Terrestrial > Soil >...
GGGGCCATGGCCCTACTCCCTGGGATTGATCTGGGGTGAAAAGGGGAGCGTCTATGGGGCTGAGGGAAAAAGTGGTGCCGAGTTGCGCTGGCGTTACCGGGCATCTGCCCGCTCTACAAAGAAAGAAAATGTTGTCAAGGGAACCCGGTGAGCCGTGCAGACCCTTTATAAATGAAAAGGGAGGGCGCGAAAGAGTGGGGAAGCGGTGAGCAACAAACAAACAAAAAAACAAACCGCATGGACTTCATAACTCCCTAAAAGGGGGTCAATGAAAAACATAACGGAAATCAGAAGAACTGACCAGTCTGCAAAACGTTCACGTGCAGCGAAAGGTCTTTTCAATCCAACTAGGCGGCGATACGGAGCACGGAAGGAACGGAAATCCGAAGAAAAAGCAGTGGGGCTCTTGAGTCGACAAGTTCATAAAGAGACAATAACCGGCGTCTAACAAGCACGAGCGCAGGAATCCCATGGGGCAGGAAGGGGAAATCGCCGAATTCAAAATCGACTAAAGCCTTCTATTAAAGGACCGTAACATTCTGAAGCGAATCTCCATGCAGGAAGGCCGCGCCTCCACCACGCTATTCATCAAAAAAAAAAAACTTCACAAACGGAGAGCCTGAAGCACGCATGCAGCAACCAACAGCCACACCCCATTAGAAAAAAGAAAAAAATCGGACACTGCTGAGAGCCGACGGGATTAGAGAAAAGAGGACGGGCCTGTTCGTGCATACCCAGAGGAAGCCAGAGTGTCCTAAAAAAAAAAAGAAAAAAAGGCGCGAAGGCGCAATGCACCGGCAAACTCCACCATACAGCGACGTAAGGAGAAAAAAACGTAGACACCACGCTCTCAAGACTGCTCTCACAAAAAAGACGGCGAAGACGAACGAAATGGATCACAAGGGGGAAAACACGCGAAAAAACGAACGGCAGTCTAAAAGAAGGTGCACCACTGCGATGTCGCGTAAAAAAGGGAAATATCCACACGCCAACAAAGAGGGCAAGATTGAGACGCGCATCAAAAAGAAGACCGCCGCGGACGCGCCACAGACGGCGATCGACTGCATCCAGCGCTGAACATCTCTAGAAAAAAAGAGAGATAGAAGGGGGGCATGAGGGCTTGCGATCTAGTAGGTGAGAGGGGAGTAAGAGGGAGGTGGAGCAAGTTGTTATTCGCGTCTAGAAAAAGAAAAGACAACCGTGGCGGGCGTGATAACGGAAGAAGGGAAGGAAACCGAGAACTGGTGGAGTCAACCCGTTTCGCGGATTGCAAAGACGTGGTTGAAGTCGGGGACACGTTCGCCGGATGCAGCCGTCGCGGGTGGGGGGAAAAGCATGCGTTCTAAGCGTGTCGGCGGGAAAGAGTACGGGTATGTGTAGTGTGGCAAATGTCAGCGCCTTAGAGACTCTTGCAGGGGGGGACGGCCAGAGGACGTTGGAAGGAGCGCAGGGGTGCAAAGAAAAAAGCTCAGCGTCGGTCAGGGAAGGACATTCTTCGAGTTGGGGGCTTGGGGGGGGGGGAGGTGGGTGCTGCAACTTCGGATTGCCGTCAAGAGTGTTGGTAGCATTGCCTAGGGGCCAGGTTGTGGCTCTGCGGATGGGTCGCTGCGGAAGGGAGAGGAAATTGTCCGGGAATCAAAAAGCGCCGTGTGAAGGAGAAGACGCAGGACGCGCCTACTTCAGGGGTTCTTCAGTTGACGTGCAGATGGAGCGTGTCTCAGCAAGGTCAAGCCGGGTATACCTGTGACCGCCGAAGCGGGGGGGGGGGGGGGAGGACAGTCCGGGTCGGAATCATCAAAAAGAAGCAAGAATGTTTTAAGAGACCCATTACCGTTAGATGAGTGAATTGGTGCAGGGAAGAAGGTGGAAGGATGTCGGGCCTTTCTGGGAGGGAGGAGAGAAACCCGGGAGGGAAGGGCCATTCGGGAGGGGCGCACGAGCACACTCATTCTATTACCCGGGATAGACTCGGCTGTACGCAAAAGGGGAAAGTTAAAAAAGCGGGGGGTAAAGGAAGGCCAACGCGCCGCATGCCCAGTCAATCCACGTGCGTGCGGACAAACGTCGTTGGAGGGGGGAGGGTGGGGTGGGGGGGGGGGGGGGGGGTAGGCGGACGAGGGGGGTGACTCCCTGGGAGGAAAGAGGGGGTGAAGGGGTTGGAGGTAGGGTGGGAGAGTGGGGGGGGGGGGGAAGGGAGAGGGGGGGTGGGGGGGGGTCGGGTGAGGTAGTGTAGAGGTGTGTGGGGTATGGGGAGGGTAGGGGGGGGGGGGGGGGGGGGAAGGGAATGTGGGGGAGGAAAGGGGTGGGCACGTGTTAGGAGGTGGGAGTTGCGTGCGGAAAGGGAAGGAAGGGAAGGAAGCAGCTGGACTTAAAAAAAAAAGATGTCACGTCCGGGTTTTTTTGGGGGAATTCCAAAAAGGCGCGGAGAAGTTAATGAAGCGAAAGGCGAAGAGTTCTTGAAAATCCCCGGAAAAAGGGTCGGGAGCGATTTCCACGTCAGGACCAACTTCTCAACTGCGCGGTTCGAGTGGGGGCTGGCACGGAGCTGCCGGGGAAGGAGAAAGGGATCGAATAAAAACCACCCCCAGCAGTCAAGGATAGAAAAAAAGTTCGCGGGTGGCAGGGGAGGAGAAGCGCATCTGTTCGCGGGGGCGTAGGTCAGCGGTGGCGGGAAGAAACTGCGGCAAAAAAAAGGCCGAGATGACTTGCAGAAATTGGGGATGATAGGTTCAAATGCGTCGTGTCCTTCGTGGACTGGGCGGATAATCTGACAACCGTTGACAGTCATGAAGAGGAGCGGGATAAGGTTTGAACATCTCGAGGTAGACGATAAAGGACAGCGCCTACAGATCATTAACGCGGGAATAAAAAAGAGGACCGCGGACATCACTGCGCCGGGCCGGAGCAGAGAAACTACCAGAAGTAGGCAAGAGCGGGGAAGAGGGGGGATGTCAGGGGGAGGGTGGGAGAGCGCCTCTGGAAAGGTGTGCCGGAGAGGTGGGGGAGGGAATTCTTGCCGAACGGAGGGAGGAGGAACGCCGGAGGAGGTTTTTTCGAGACGCCGAAAGAGAGAGGAAATTGTCGCGCGGAATAGTTCGGCGCTACTGGTAGGAAAACCGAGGGATCGGCTGAAGCAGATATTAAAATCCGGTTTCCAAGAGAATATACCGTAAGGATTCAGGAAGCACGCTCACAAGGGAGGGGAGGAGCCGCGCTTTCGCGGGAAGAGGAATGCTCCTAGGTTGCCGATCCGCATGGTATTCCGAGAGAGGAGAAGGCCAAACAATTCAAAGCCGAGAAGAAAATATTAAGGGGATTTACTATGTTTTCAAAGGAAAAGGGAAAGAGTCATCAAGGAAACGGTCGAGAGGACTCGGGTATACTCCTGATGCAAGAACGCAGGGGTGAGGGGAACGGGCTCTACTTGAAGAAGAGAACTCAAGCGATACATAAAGTCAATCCGGGAGGATTACCGGCAGATCAGAATTAGCGATCGGAAGGGGGAGAGCTTCGGGTGGGGGGGAACTATCAGCTGAAGACTCTAATTCTAGCCAGGAAAGTATCATATAAAGCACCACTCCCATGAGGAAACCATTGAACGGGGACAATACCACGAAAAGACGCAACTGAGGGCGTTCCTTAGGGCGTTCTTGACTGGACACGACCGGGGGGAAGAGGAGTAGAGGGGTCTCGTTGAAGATCGTCCAGTCCATGACTTGAAATGAATGGGTAGACCTACGTTCTAAAACGGAAGGCCGGCAAAGGTGTTCCCATCCATGACGCCCTCAGGAACACGACTCCGGAAAGATTTTCCAGAAAAAGCCCAGCGGGAGAGCCATCTGAACCGTTTGGCTAAAAAGGCAAGGCTCCAAGACCTGCTGTGAGAGAGGCGAGCAAAAGGGAAATCGACAGTCTTCAATTGTCTGTGGTCAAAGGCAACGGCTGGTTTCTCATACTTGAAGCTCTCACAGAAGAAGGGAGGGAAAGAAATGAATCGCTTGCTCGCTCACGAAGGCGGAAAAGAGGAGGATAAGGTGGGTAGAAATAGTGAAGGAAGAAGGAGTGCGAGAGACGGCTCTGCGATGCCCTTACAGAGAGAGTGAGAACAGGTTCCAGCCCTTTCTCTATGAAAACAGGGAGAGTCTTTCTAACACTGGGATGAAGGGGAGTCCTCTGATTCTGGAACATCACGAAAAACAAAAGATGACGAAAAAGCATCCCCGCAGTAGAACTGGGAGGAATCAAAAAAAAGTTCTGCACGGTCGAGCCAAACGGCAGAGGGTGAACTCGCAGGAGAAGGATCTCGATGGAAAGAGGCGTCAGAAAAGTGTGAAGGGGGATACGGATGAGAGGTGCGAAGGTGTTACGCGGACAATCGAATCCAGATGAGTTTAATTTTCTTCATGGAAGGGGAGTTGGACGGAGACATGCGCCGCGGTTGGTCGGGAGGGGAAAGATGGACTGGGGGAATTTAACGTCTGATCCGCTAAGAGGAGGAATTGGAGAGGAACCATATCTGGGGCCGAGTTTCCTTAACGTAGGAGCGAACTAGCGATAAAGCTAAAAACAGGAAGTAGTAATAAAGAAGGGGAGAAAAGGCTCTCGACTTAGATCACAGCGGGACCCTTCGGACAATCCAGACGATTTCGAAATCAGCGCGTCCATAACAGTAGAAAGGAATCCAGAAGAAGGATAGAAAAAACCCCCGCGCCGAGGGCAATTCCGCAACCTCGCTGAAGGAGGGGAACTGGGGACCAAACCTTTCAACAAAGCGGGCATGAGTCCACCCGAATGTTTCATGAACGGAGCCCCTCAGCAGAGCCGCTCGCGAAACATCTTCGGGCCTCGGCCATAATGAAGAGGGCCCGATGCAGCGTGAACCCGCCGGGGGGAGGAAAGCAGAAGGAATTTTTGCTCACGAAACCAAGGTACGAGAATTGTATGCGCAAGGCGCTCTTGGGAGGAGAGGGGAGAAAATCGCGACGAACCGGCTCATCTGAGCTCGGGAGATGTCTCGGCTCTCAAGATGGAGGGAAGGTGCTCAAGGAAGGAGATTCCAGAAAGATGCTTGGGCGACAAAAGGTCTGAGCAGAGAAAGGAGAAAGACAAAGTGCTCGGTGACTAAAGTCCCGGAAAAAACTGAGCGGAGGACAAATTTCCTCATGCGACCACAAATGAAAGGAGACGCAAAAGAAGCGACCAAGCATTTAGGACGGGAAAAAAAGGGGAGACGTTCAATTTCTAGGGCAGTGACGGGGGAAATCCCGCGGAGCTGGATTACTGCAATATGAGGACAAAAAGGGATGCGCTTACCCGATGTGGACGAGGAACCAGAACGGAGATGATGCGAGGACAAAGGACTCGGAAGAAGGGTCGCAGCAGAGGGGAACAATTCAAGCGGCCTCAAATTCAAAGGAAAGGGATATCTTCACTCGATAAGGAGATGAAGTCGGGGCAAGACGCAACGCAACGAAAATCATTTCAAGTCTATGAGGAGGGGAGTGTCCGGTCAATGCTCCATGGGGCTGTCAAAAAAACGCCAGGCGCTAAGTCAGAAGGACGAGCGGAGAAGGCAGGGCCGAGAGCGTCAAATCTTCGAGCGAAGGGAGATATATGGAAGGGGACGATCGCAATAGGAAATTTGAAAGGGCGAAATGGGGGAAAAAAAAAAGATACGAAAGAAAAGGGGCGGTTAAAAGCACGGAGTGTACAGGGGGGGGGAGAAAAGAATCTACGACATGCAATGATTATAGACGGGGGGAAACGGAAAACTCTACAGATGGGTCCTCTTCTGCAGTTCGGCGGGAGTCGTGAGAGAGCTACCTAAGGTAAGGAAACTTCCGGATCGACAAAAGAGGGCCCGGCAAGCTCATCGACAAAAGCTTAAGCGCGACATCGGAGGCCGTGAGCCATCAAATCATCGAAAAACGCGAATAGGGTCAGACGGAGAACCGGGGACAGTGATTAGTATTAGAGGCTGAAGACCGATCGCGCAGGTGGCAGAAAAGAGCTCACTACAATCCTGGACACAAAAAAAAACAGCCGACGGGGATTGACTGAAGTAGAAGAGACAAAAAAAAAAAACAGAAGGCGCGGAAAATTTCTCAGAGGGATGGAAACTCGCCACCGCGCGGAACAAAAATTTGCCCGAGGGTGAGATCTCAAAAGACATGAAAAAAAGCGATGAGAAACGCGCAGGGAGAATGCTTGTCAGCGAGAGATTCTACTCGAAAGAAAAATAGGCATGATCTTGGCGTTGAAAAAGAGAAGAACAGAGCAGTTCCGTATGCACATAGCGCGTTAATTAGACTGAAAAAAAAAGCTCTGGTTACAAATCCTACCGCCGCAGGCGGCCCAGGGACCACAAAAGACGTCAAGTATGAAACTGAAACGAGGAAAAGAAAAAAAAAAAGAAAACCATCTCATAAAATTCCTGGACCCAGAACGCTCGTACGTTGTGCATCGCTTTTTCTCCCGCACCACAAAGCCAAGACAGCGACGAGGCAAACATAGCCTCCTCCCTGAAAACGGGAAGGAGCGGAGGCGAATTAAGGCGGCGGGCTCATATGCGAAATCATCCCGCGGAAAGACGACATGCTAAGTGCACCCTTCGAAAGGGCGGATCAGGAGCGGTAGTGGGGAAGTGTACCTATCGACGTGTTGCGCTGTTAAAAGCTGCAAGGACGAGGAAGTGAAAAAGGCGACGCGACCGTGGTGGAAAAAAGGGGAAAACGACGCGGACCAAAAAAGCAGGAGAAGCTGCTGCTCGAATCACGGAACAAAAACAGAAAAAGGCACGACTGCGGAAAAGAAAAAACGCACTGGAAAAAGTTCAGGAAGCAGAGGCGGTCTGCCTTGACCCATGCATACCCACCCAAGAGGAGAAGAAGGGTGGGAACTGGCAACAGAGGAATATAAACGCAGACCGTTCAAATGACTAAACGAACGGTGCGGGAAAAAAAACATTCCCAGAAGGGGAGTCCACCACCCCCGGCACCGGGCCACAACAATGCGAACGACCTGGCAAGAAGGCGGACCGCGAACGGGCGACACAATCTGCAAAAAGGAAAAAAAAAAAAACCATTCAATTACAGAAAAAACTAGGGAAGAAAACGTCAGCGCTTCTGAGGTGACGCCGGAAGAAAAAGGCAAAAGGCCATGAAAAAAAGAAAAATAGGCGAACCATTTCTCCGAAGAAAGGACAACCGGCGATAGCAAAGATCTCGAACACGACTGGTAAGAAACGAAGCAGCGCAGTATCAAAGAGGAACAATCGACGAACCCGCCGAGTGCGCCTTACCTGAATGGGTTAAAAAAGGCGCGGAAAAAGAGGAAATCGCATACCAAGACAAACCACCACGCAGGTAAAGAAAGAGGAAAAAATCACTCCACACATCGAACTCTGAATACGAAGCAGAAAAACCACACAGCAAAAAACAGGGAAAAAACTAAGCAATTCTTGAGACAATTTCCTAGACTCTTAAAAAGATGAAGGGGACCGTGGGGAACAGGGGCATCCAAGCGGCAGATCACTGGGGAAAAAAAGCGGGCCGTCAAACTCTCATAGCGAGAAAAAAGGGAAAAAAACACGGACAAGAAACAACATACTCGCTAACTGCGGAAGCTATAAAAAGTCTTGGACGCAAAGATGCACACCCCACCGCTCTACTTTTAAGGACGGTGCGAACGCTGTCCCAACACTGGAGAAGGTCACAAAAAAAGAAAACGCACGTCGGCTCCCAGCTCCAAATCGGGTCCTCGGAAAAGCTCGGACGACTCAGACAGAGGCTGAGGGCAGGAGGAAATGAAGGGACATCACCAACGGCGAGAAACAAACCGCCACAGCGGAGCGACCAGCCGCGACGAATAAAAAGAACCTTAAATCTCTTCCTCAAAACAACAACAGGGAAGTAGAAGTGGGGCGAGGGAGGGGAATCTCTTCGTCTGATTGGGAGGAGCAAAAGCGTCCTCGTCGGGCTCAGTTTTGAGGAAACCAGTCATCGAATACAGACCGAAGACTAGGCGCTTATGACGACGCGCAGGACGCGATCGATTCTGATTGATACGCCGTTCCTCGGGAACTTGAGAAAAATGTGTAAGGAAGGGGGTGGTAAGGGAGGGGGACGAGCGTGCAACACCCGTCCTCGCGGAGTGCGCGTTCTGCTGGAGCAGCGTAACGGGTAACGGGGACGGAGAAAGGGGGAGGGGGTGGCCGTGGTCAGGAACTTCGCAGAAGGCAAGGGGTTGACTGCCGCGAGTTTGCCCGGGGAAGAGAAGTTGGGGCAAAGAAAACGGAATCGGCAGCGTCAAACTTTGAAAGAAAGGGACCGCAGTGGCTTCGAGTGTGGGAGTGGGTGGTGTGTTTGGCTGGTTGTTTTTCTGGGAAAGGAGGGAAAAAGAAAGAGAGTGGGAGGACCCTTGGGTGAAAAGGTGCGCGCTTCCTTCCTTAGCTGCGTTTCAGGCCGCTGAAAGGAAAAGAGTAAAGGAATAGCAGGGGAAGGGGCAGAGAAAAAGTGCGCCTGCCCAAGAAAAATGGGGCATTCAGCTTTTGGGGAGGAAGGGGGGGAATAGTGCCTCATCTCCAAAGACGCTTAGACCTTGGCCAAAGGCAGGCTTTGGGTGTCCAGAAGAACTGGGCGAAAACGTGAGTAAAAGGGAGCAAACCGACTGGTTGGGGGGTCTCGGGAAGGTAAGGTCGCCAACCATTCTCACGGGAGGATGCGAGTAATTGTTCATAGAAGCGTGGCCTATGATGTGACCGTTAAAAAAAAGGAGGGGAGCGAAAAGGGTCATGGAGGATGTCAGGGAAAGGAGTGGAAGGAAGAGATGTTCGGTGTTTAGAAACGAGGAAAGCTTTCTAGTACCGAGATAGAGGGGAGCGGGCGACCAAAAGAAGTTGTCACAAAAGATCCTGTGTTAAGCGGGCATCCGACACACAAGAAAGGACAAGAAGAATCCACTTGAGGTTTGGCAAGCAAGCCCTTAGGAAAGGGGAGGACCGTGATTGACAACTTCTCCTTAGCCGCGAGGCTGAGAGGAAGGGGGAACCAAACCAAACTTCCCACAAAAGATAGTTTCAGCCAGAGCAACCGCGAGGGAATTGACAGCGAACGAATTGGGGGGAAGGTCCTGAAAGTCAGCACACCTACAGGAAGCTTAGAAATAGCGGGAGATGCAAAGAGATCACTGAAGTATGATAAAGAAAGACGGAAGGAGCTGAGCCCAGGAAAGAGGAAAAAGAGAAGTGGCGCTGTTCAGAGAGGCGGAGGCTCAGAGGAAAAACGCTCGGAGGGAATTCAAAGGGAGAGAAAAGGACCGAAGGGAAAACAACGAAGGCCGCGAGAAAGGGGAAGGGTGGATGAGAGTTTTCATTGCAGGCCTTGGGAAACGTGGCAAAGGGCAGACCGGGGGGACGAAAGACGACGAGTAAAGGGCCCGCTTCGGACGGGGAAGGAGTTGGGAACAGAGCGAGGTCAGCCTCCGCACATAAGGGACGATAATGAACAGATCGACAAGGAAAAGCGGCGCCTGACTCAAAACGCGCATCTTACGGAAAAAGAGAAGTTTCTGCCCAGCGAGTGCAAGCAACGGCTTCTGAGGGGGGGCGAGGAGAAAAGGTGGTGCCGCAACTCGGTGGGAGAGACACTTTAACTGGGCTGCGGGAGTCCCGCCTTAGAGGGGGAGGCGCCTGGTACAATCCTTTGGGGGGAACGTGCGGGGAGCACTCCAGAATTGGGAGGAATTAAAAGAACTTTCGCGGGAAAAAAGGAATCGACTTAAAAATCCTCATCCTGAAGAAGAAAACGTCCAGATGCCTATTCGGGTCAAAATTGAATTGCTGTGAACTTAAAAGAGCAATCAGGGAGGCTAGGAATCCGGCCGAGGTAGAATGGGCCTTCTCCTCTTGGTAGGGGAGTCAGTCCGAATAAGAAGTCGGCAAACAGAAAAAGGAGAAGAAGCAAGGGAGCGGGAACTGGAGGGAGGGTGGGGTTTGCAAAATAAAGCTATAGTCATTCAGGCAGGAGGAAGATGTCCTCTTGATCAAATAAAATTCTGCGCTCTAAGAAGGGGGGTGTCCTGTTCGCAACAGGGCAAAAGGTCGCTACCCGCGATCATCAAGGGGGGTCCGGGGAACCTGCCTAGCGGAGCGCTCTAAGAGAGAGACGAACTCAAAACCCTCCGGCAAGAAAAGAGAGGACTCTGCGATTCTCGAACGTAAAGCGTCTCAGAGAAACTCCCATTTTCGGATTGAACGCGGACCCGAACCGAAAAGAAAGAGAAGGACAGCGATTGAAGGCGGGAGGGAGGGAAAAAGAACCTCGGCAAATGCGTAGAACTCGTGAAGATCGTCAACAGACTGGGAAAAAATTGAAGTTGACGCTATTCACGGGAGAACATGTTCAAAACCCGGGGTTAAAATAAAGGAGAAACCGAAAGAAGAGAGTTAAAGGGAGGGGCAAAAAAGAAAGAACCATAGAAAGGAGCTCATGTGAAAAAACGTTTGAGCGAAGAAAAAAGCACGTTACTCCAGCTTCAAGGGCGCCGTCACGGGAAGGGAGAAAGAAAGTCGACCTGATGAAAGTCTTGGGCTGTGAGAAAAGAGAGGGGCATGGAGCGCTACTTGAAGCTCTCACCAAAGAAGGTAGAAAAGAAAGGAAGAAATCGTTGCGGTCTGAATTCTTCCACCGTCGACAGTGGGAAAATATTTGGTGAAGACGGAAGAAGAGGGACGTACCGACCCTCGGGCGCTACGAGGAGTGGAGCAACGGCCAAAAAAACGAGACATTTCCAGCGCGTGCAGGAAGGAAGGAAACTGCCTCTCTCGTCAAAGCCATCGCCGCCAACACTAGAGAAGACCTGCACAGAAACCCGATCAAAGAAGGGTCGAGCCAAGACAAGAGAGTCACATCGCATACGGTAAAACAAAGAAATCTCTATTGTCCTAGGAAACGGAAGGATCCGTTGAGAGAGGAGTCGGGGGGAAGCCCAGGGTTTCAAGAGGACCATTCACGCTGGAAAAAAGAGCTGGGAGGGGCGTCAATAGAACATGCCGGCGAGGATTGCGCGCGCTGGTTTTGGGAAAAAATTCGTGTTCCCGCTTCGTCCTGGCTGAGAAAAACACGAATACGCGAGTGCGCAATTTGAAAAAAAGAGGTAAGGAGGGGGAGTCATCAGAGGGAGAAGCGCGGGAGAGAGAAAAAAACAACGTGATGATGAGAAACGAGAGGATCGCGAAGAAACGTGGAAAGAAAAGGACCGCTTCTTGGCCTCTCAATCATTCGTGCGAAGACTGCCCCGAACGACGATGCCAAAGAAAAAACCAAACGCACTGAGCGACAAAAAAAAAAGGCTACTCCAAAATCCAAGATCGAGGGGGGGGAAAATGGTTCCTCGAAAAGAGCAACCGGCGCAGCCTCCGAGAAAGGGGAAATCAGGCGAAATCGTCCATCGAGGAGGAGAGGGGATGGAAACCCCTCGCCGCTGAGAAACCCCAGAACTCTGGAGTACTCGAAAAGGAAACGGCAATGCTTCGAACGTCGCGACGTTGGGAAGAGGGAGAAGAAATACTGAGAAAAAAAAAACACTCTCATACTAAGAAAGAGGATGGGAAAAAGTGTCAATCGGGGCAAACTCAGTGCCAAGAAATGCGCCAAATCAAAAAACGCGGCACTAGGAGGAGACAAGAAATATTTGAGAGAAAAGGGGGCGGGCGGTGTGAAGAAGGAGAAAGAAAAAATAGCCAGAATAAAATCTTACCAATCTGTCCAGAAGAGACAGAAAAGGGCTCGTCTTGATAGCGAAAGCGCTCCATCATTTCGTAGTGGAACACGCAGAAAGTGAAGAAGGTTCGGCGAGGGAAAAGGGAAGGAAGGGAGAAGCGGAGAAACTGGAAACGGGGGAAAGGTTGGAGTCGTAACACGGGGACTATTCTCAGGGAAGAAAGGGTCTGCTTCTCACCTGGAGGGCACGATTTTCTATGGAGAGGGGGGAATTGGACAAAAAAAGAGCCACAAGGGGTCGCCGCGGGGCCATAGGAAATAAAAAAATTCAAGCGTAATAAAAGAAGCAGTACCTGTCGATAGCAAGCGGAACTGCCGATGAGGAGAGAAAATCCACGAAGGACAGAAATAGAAGGCGATGGAGGAGTTCTGAGCGCTTCAGGAAAGGGAATGGTTCTCAAATAAAGAAAAAGAAGTAGATAAGAGGGGAAGGATAAAATAGCTTCTCTGAAGGGGGGGGAAAACTGTCGATAAGAGCGAAATTCCTCGATGAGACAGTATCTACAAGAATGATGTAATCGCGAGCGAACAGGACAAAAAGGGAGAGAAAAGGGAAACAGACCAAGGATGAAAACTGAATAAGGGAAGAAGAAAAGCCGCATGCATTATAAACGGAAAACCTAAACATGACATCGCCTAAAGTGAAAAAATACTGAGCACGGAGGAAGGGAGAGGGAATAGCGCCTACTTCATAAAAAATCCGTACTCTAAAATGACTAGGAAGCAAGCTCCGCTGACATCGCCGTCTTAAGCCCGACACGCGTAACTAGGGAAAACAGCCGCATAAAGAGGGAGAAAACTCGACATCGAGAAGAGGATCGTGAACGGAGATGCTGAGGGGGAGAGCTGAAGCCGATCGAAAAAAAAAAAAAACGGGAAAAAAATTACAAAAGACAAAAGAGTCGCTCAAAGAGGGAAAAATCCGAATGAAAAAAAAATTTGGGGCCGGCGCTACGCACCAGAATCAACACGAAAGAAGCGCGGACGCGCCTCGTTGGCAGAACTGGCAATCGCCACCGACGGAGGGAAAACCTTTCCCAAGAAAAAAAGAAAAAACGAGGCGCAAAAAGGAGAAGTCTGCAGGCGAAAGGAGGCAAGCCCCAAGCAGGCGCTCGACTGTGGAGGAAAAGACACAGATAAAAAAAACTTTGGAAAGTGCGTCTCATGCCGAAAAGAAATCAGGCCAAATCCTCTCCGCCTCATACCAAGGAAGAAAAGAAGGGCTGAAATGAACTGAAAGAGAAAGGGCACGACGGAAAAATTCTCATCAAATTTCAACTCAAAATAAGAGGAGAAACGCGCGGCCTTTGTGCCCTTAGAGTTGTTCTAACAAAGAGAAAAAAGAAAGCCCAAAAGAAATAGATAAATCGCAGCGAAAACGAAACATCGCTGCGTGCGAAACGTCTGGGGGGCGAGGAAGAACCGATGGGTGGGAGACATAAAGAAGCAACGTCAGTCCTTCAGCATTCGACAGTTCACGCGCGCGCGGAAAGGGGAAAGAAGGAAGACGGGGAAAAAAGACCGGCAAAGGTGCGCTGGTTCAAAGGCGACACGCATTCGGCTGAAATTGAGAACGAAATGTGGGAATGGGGCCAAGACCAGACGAAGCCACGCTTCCGAAAGAAAAAAAAAGAAATGAAATAAATCACGGACGAGGAAAAGGGGAAAACGGGTCGGGAAGTGCAAAAATTGAATTAAAACTAAAGCTGTAGGGAGGGGAGGGAAAGCGCTACCAAAGCCAAGGTGGGAACAGGAAAACGGCTAGGAAAGACTAGAGGGATCTATCCCAGACTAAAGCGTTTTCCGAGGGCGCACCCCCCGAAAAAAAAGATAAGGGATGAAACGGAGGGGAATCGAAATCGAAAAAAGAAAAGTGAAACGATACGACCAGGGAGGGGAAGGGAATAAGCGAAACACTCCGCGTCAACCACTGAACGACGGCGAGAAAGGAATGGGAGCGTAAAAAAGAAACAGCGAGGCGGAAAAATGGGAAAAACTATCACGATTACGAAAAGCCGTACAAAAATCAGTCTATGGGAAGACAAGGGTCTCCAGAAAGAACTACAAGTACCGAAAAGGATGAAAAAAAAAGAAAGAAGAAAGTAATGCCCAATCTCAAAGAGGGAAACTCACTAGCATCGAAAAAAAGCCTCTAGGCTAAAACTGAATTAAAAAAGGGAAAAAGAGAAGCGAAAATCGGCATCAGGGAAGAAAAAAACCAACGCATCTCACTGCCCACCAAAACGATAGGAAAATCGCATGCAAAGAAAACCAACACAAAAAAACAACACATAACAAATAAAAAACAGCACTAGCGGAAGAAGAGGGAACAAAAGCGGAAAGGGAAACAGGGGAGGGGAGAACAAGCGGAGGAAATCAAAGGCCAACGCAGACGAAGACTCTTAAGGGGAAAAGGCCCCTTACCACTGCCCACGAAACAAACCACATCACTACGCTACAAAGAACTCTAAAAAGATGCGCACCAACGCAAAAGAGCAAAGACCACCGAGCGCACGGGAAGGAAAATAGAGTCGAACGAGGTAAGAAAAGTCACCACTCGAAAGGAAAAGAGAAAGCAGTGCTCACCACGGCAGCCTAGGGAGGGAGGGGAGGGCAAAGAGGGGGCAGCTCACACCAGAAGGAGCGCGGGAAAAAAAAACGCACACCGTCGACCACTCCGAGGAAGAAGAAAAATCGCGACCGCAGCCCGAGATAA
>Ga0179591_1256457_pt1 | contig 14496 bp, 11 predicted proteins | sample CZOMad2_1_08_16f_FD_182891 | JGI IMG/M metagenome (GOLD analysis project Ga0179591, IMG submission 182891) | Vadose zone soil fungal communities from Angelo Coast Range Reserve, California, USA - CZOMad2_1_08_16fungal (PacBio error correction) | ecosystem: Environmental > Terrestrial > Soil >...
GTGCTTGGGGGAAATAACTGTGAGCCGACGTTGCTGTGTCAGACCGTACGTGCCTGCTTACTCTCGTTTGGTTTTGGGAAGCGAAAGAACAGCTCTGTTACGGGAAGACCGCCTATGTCAAAAAAGTAGGGATCGGGACGGGTCCGTGGTGGGGGGTGTTTAGGCAAATCCGGCCTGTTGACTATTCGTGTTTATTGACACTCGTTGCGGAAGTAGTATGAACTTCCTTTGCTCGCAGAACGTACTCCTACGCCGACGGGGGGACGGCGCACTTGTTTACTTGGTGTGGCGGCTTGGCAACTTAGAACTTTCTCTTTGGAGTGGCACTGGGACCGGATTTGTTATTCGTCCGTAGGTCGCTGGCGTGGGGGTAAGGTCGAGGGGGAGGGGGGGAACACTCTGAAAAATTTGAAACCATTGGGAGGGATGATGAAAGGGCGAATGCGGTGAGCCTCTTGGTAATTAAGGGGGGGTATCCTTACGGCTCTTACCTCGGCGGGCAGGTAATTGGTCCTCGCTCAGTCGTGGGGAAAGGTGATTTTCCATTGCAACGTGAGGTCGTGTCTCTTATTTCGAGTGCGCGTTAGTGCTTTTGATGCTGTCTGTTTGAGATAATTTGATAGAGGGACAGGCCTCTGTTCGATTGTAACACGGTGTGCATGGTCTCTCGGATAGGGCAAAACTCTCCTAGAATAGTTTCGAGTTGGATGAGGGGGTTTCTTTCTGGGTGTGCAGAGTCGCTTTCCGTCGATGTGGGTTGGAGGGAAAAAGCCTAATGATGGGTCGCAGGGTGGTGGTGGGGGATCATGGGGATTGGGGGGTAGTGAGGTGATGTGTTTTTAGTGGGTTTTGTTGTTAGGGGATCCCCCTCCGGCTTAGCCCCTTCCCTCCTCCAGGGGGGGTCCCCCCCCCTACGAGGGCAGCTTACCACCCCCCTGGCCCTGACATGTTACCACCCCTCCCACCCCCCCTCACCCCTCCTCCAACCCCTCTCCACCACTCGCAACCCGCGCCACCAACTTCTCCCTCCTTCCACAGTTGGGCTCGGCCCACTCCCCCCCGGACCCCCTGAGGACGTGCGAGTGGAAGAATCTGCTTCACGAGAATAACGATCACGCTGGCTTCACCTCAGTGAGGGGAGCAAACAAGCATCCAAAAAAAGAAAATTTCCCCCCGTTAAGGTGAGGAACGGGTGTCTTGGTGTAGGGTACGGTTGTAGTCGTGGGCTCTAATTGTGGTAAGGGGGGAGAGAGGAAAGAGTCCTAAATTGAGGATCTTTTCTGGGGCGGCTGTGGCAGTTATGATATTCTTTAAAGGGCGTGACTATAGCATGCACCACAGAGAAGGAGAAGATTAGGGGAGATTCATAAGGGGGCACGTATGAATTAAGCTCCTTTTGTTGATTTAGTAAGCCGGCTCGTTACGACGACTCTCTTTTTCCTATCAGAGGGAGAGGGTAGGGTATTTAGATAGCTTTGGCCGGAAGGATAGGAAATGCCTTCGCCGGAGAGGTGGGCTTTACGAAGGGAACAAGGACTTTATGTTGTCTTACCATACCATAGTGGGGTAGGGGTGGAATAGAAAATTGGGGGGCGGGGCATATAAACTCTTGTATTTCCTGAAAAGGGAGTGTCTTTCGGTTCCTTATGTTGAGGTGGATGGCCTTTCTCAGGTTCAAGGTGAATTTTGTTTTTTTTCGGTGGCTATTCTTTACTTACACGGAAGAGGGGGCTTTGATGACGTTTTAGGGGGGCTATTTGGAACAAGTTGCTAAGATAAGAACGTTATCGTCTATAGGGGGGGGTAGTCACGCGCAACGGAGGCAGTGTGTACGTTTATTGGGGTTCCTGACCGGTCCTTTCTTTCGAATGACTTTACATAAGTTTATTCAGGCTTCCGTTTTGCTGGGAGTCGGTCGTTTCATGATCGGAAAGGATTCCTGCACCTCTACGTAGGGAAGGGACAATCATCCATTGCTCTGAATGAAAAAATTCACTGAGGTGTACAAGAGAAGATGGGGACCTGGTATGCTCTTGGTCGGGGCCGCGCAGTTTGGGACGAAAAACGTGATTTGGAAATATTCTTTCAACTATTATGCTTACAAACAGGTGACCGGGTAAGGGTAGAGGTGTTAGCTGGGTGAAAGAAGTCGGTCATTTGAGAAACCGCTTAATTTTAGTTTTGTTTTTGTTTTGGTGTTTGTTTTTTTTGTTGGGTGGACTTGCATGTAAGCGGGTGGGGTGTTTTTCTCGTAGGGCGGTGGTTTCGTGTTTTTTTGTTGTGGGTTTCGGTGGTCCTGGGATGTTTTCTTTAGTAGCGTTACGCCGGGTTACTTAATGTTGGTATTTTGAGGACCTTTCCTCATTCTGTCCAAGGAGGTGCTCACTTCGGTCTCTGAGAGGGGAATTAGAAGAGATTTCCCTTTTTTTGGCTCTATTGATATATTGTCAAGTTTGCGGGAAGAGAACTATTCTGGCCAGTGGTATATGTGCGTCTTTTTGACGCTCGTGCGGGGCTTTTGTTGCCTACTCGGGGGGAAGGCCATGGGTCTCAGGTTGGAACGGGGTGGGGGGCTCAGTTGTCAAGTTACGTCCGTCTTGGTGATTTGTCGACATACTTTGTGGGGTGCCGGGTTTAAGGGAACCGGTTAGGGTAAGGTTGTTGAGTGGAATGTTGTTGGGTTGTGTGGGTTTGTGGGATTTTCTTGTTACGAGAAGTGTGGGGATCTGTATGGGACTATTATGTGGATTGGGGACGCGGTCTGGTTGGCTTGTCGCTGTTTGTTTTTTTGTTGTAGTAAGTGTTGGTGTTTTAATATTTCTTTTGGTTATATTTGGGGTTTTTGTTCTTTTTTGGTTGTTTCTGTTTTTTTGTTGTTGGTCTTTTGTTATTTTTAGTTTTAGTGGGCGCGTGTCTGGAAGATTTTTTAGTGGGGATTGTGAATGTTTTGGGTTTTGTTTTTTTGTCACAGTTTTAGTCAGTCTCGTACGGGCGGGTGTGAAACGAGGGGCGCTGCTTAGTTACTTGGGCAAAGGGGGAGGATGTGAAGCATTCTATAAAAAAATGACATGTCGGAGTCGTGGACAGAATGATCCAGGATCCGATCGGAACAAGGGTTACAGCACCGTGTACGGTAACTCTGCCTAGGGTACAAGAGTGAAAGACTCAGGCAACCTGAGTGCCCTCATCCAGGGGGGGTGTAGCGGGTACGATATACCCATGAAGACCCCCCTTCGTCATGTATGTAAAAGCGTCAAGCGAGACCAAGCGCATTCGGCGCTTGCAGATAGTGGTCAGCCATTTGCTCAGGATGTGCAGGCCTCGTCAAGACATGGGGCTCAAGGGGGGAAGAGGCGGAGAAGTATCAGGTCTTCCACCTGAGCCCCGTGTCGTGTATCTGGGGAGAAAATGCGTTATAATTGCATCGTTGGACAGCTCTGGAACTTCATAGTCGTAGCCTACCAAGCTAGGGGTTGTCAAAAACCTGCACAACTTTCTGCAGTGATGTTCAAACCAACTCGGCGCAGGCCAAGTACATCCATAAAGAGTGCGGGACACACGACTAAGAAAGAAACGGTTCTTTTCCCCTTACCGCACCTAACTTCTGAACCACTACTTCTTGTGGAAATCCGCGCCTCATTCATGTCTTGAATCTCTTCTATGTCCTGGGGGGTCTCTATTAGTCAAAATTGAAGTTACGGGCAGGTCCGGCGTCTCAGGTTCATGACCTCTCGAATATGGTGGAGGCGGGGACTTGGCCTGCGTAAAGTAAATCAGGTGTACGACTTCTACACCGAGAACTCGGTCGGTAGGATAACTTATGACGTATTCAACGTCATACTGACCGGGAAAAAAGGACGTGTTTAGACGTTTTAGGATGGACTAATCTCAGACGAAGGCAGAGAGGGGGGGGAGGCCGCAGCTAAAGGAAAGTGGGGGTCAAAGATTAGGGGGGTTATTGGGCCTTACTTTTTGTATGTTGTGTGTAGCGTCTTCTGGGAATGCAAGGAGCTCAATGGTGGTAGGACTCTCTCCTCAGGAGTCGTAATGATCCGGGAACATCAATTCTGCCGTCGCGTTTTAAGGGGGGGTCCTTCTCTTGCACAAAAAGACTAATCAAGGTATCGCGTGGCCGCGCTTCAAAGGAAGGAAACAAACGCTGCAGGGCGAGGTAGACCCTGGATTCTGACCAAAGGCCATTTCAGGACTTCCGGGAAGCAATGTCCACAGGCAGAAAAGGGGAGTCAGACCGCCTTCGCCGCGACCTATGGGACCCTCATATGACTGGTGACGAACGCATGTTTTCGACGGTGTGGAACCATAGGATCGGACTGGTCAGGGGGGAAATGACTGAAACGTCTCTCTACGCGTCACTCGGAGATAATCGGGCGGGGAAAGGAGAAAGAAAAGAATATCTTCTACGAAGAAAAGGTGTAATACACAAAGGGAGTATTACATGTCGGTAAGGAGCAGCGCTCAGGAGTCATCGGTAGCGCTGGGTTTTGCTTATCTCAATCCCCAAGAAAAAGAGTCAGAAGAATTCCAGTGTTAAAAGCGGTCGCGCGCATGGCTTTTGTCAAGTCTGGTAGGAAGATTTTGCGCGGGCACAACGGCCCCAAAAGTGGCCGTGGGGTTTGTTGCAACTGGGTAACGGGATGCGCCCGGATACTGGATCTTTCACAGGGCTTGAGGCTTTCACATCCATCTACGTCTGAAAGAATGCCGACAAATTCCGCAACGGGAGGGAACGAAGCCGGATTCTCTCAATCCATGTCAGAAAGACCTCGAGGCTACTAAGAATCCAGAAAGAACAAAAGCCTCTCTCGGTGCGACAACTCACCACAACTCTCTGCGGTGGGTGGCGTACCTCCAACTCAGAGGTGGCAGGCGCTGTAATGACTACGCGCCGGACAGCATCAAACGCAGCGCTTCTGGGACTCTCTACTTCGAAGTGGGGGGGGGCAAGACGGGTTTCCAGTGTGATATGAAGCAAGGCGATCGATCCCTGCGCCAGGGGGGGAAGGCCAGTATCTTTCTATTATCTTCCGGTGATCCTACACTTGCAAACTTGCCTTAATCGTATTGATCCCTCATTCTGAGAGAGTTCTGTCTGATCCTTAGGCGATTAAAACAAGGATTAGACTCGCCATAGACCGTCACAACATTGAGGACCGGTCAGCTAGCCTTTAAGAATCGTTCAGAATCCACATCTGCGGTCAATAAGGGATACGGGAGCAGCAAAAGTGGGTGTTCCCAGTGCAAAAGCAGCTATACTTTTTCTAACGTTGCTAAATCACCTCAGGGGGTTAGATACTCGTTTAACCCAGGATACAAACTGATTCTACCATTACCTTCGGTATTTCTATTCACCGTGTCTTGTTTCTTTCGAGTATCGTGTACAAGTTCCGACCTCATCTTGGCATGCCTGGTGGGGATTATCAAGGAACTCGGTGCATCGAACAGTTTCGCTCCGTGGTACTTTAAAACCAACCCGAAACCTAAAGTGTCTTTGGGGAGGTTCAGAAGAAGCTTACGAGCTCTGGGAAATGGACCCAGTCAGAAATCAAAAAGAGGTCATTGGACTTTCAGGGTTTACATCACGCTCTGGATGAAGAGGGGCTTAAGGGCGTTTCTTCCGGGAATTCGTCAGCTGTAAATGGGGATAAGCGTGAGTCGGGTGCAACTAGAAAGCTTGAAGTTTTGAAACTGCCGAATATACTTCTGGTGGAATCCGGGAGCGTGGGGCGATGTTTTAGAAAAAATCTTGAGCAGATGACACGAACGTTAAAGGCTCGCGTTTCAATTCATTGGGAACTGCAGGAACGACATATCAGTGATGCATACTCAAATAGTCATGGGTACGGGGGGGGCTTGGGTATTAACATGGTCTCAAACAACACCAATAGGGGATTATTGATTAAAGGGGAGAACCAGGGCTGAGCAACCGTCACGAGACATGTTGGGGCGCGTAAAAGATTCGAGCATGGGGCTGTAGCCACAAGGGATAGGATCCCTTTAGAAGTATGACGGATGGGGGTGGAAAATTAGGAAGCTATTTAGCTGAGTCGTCGTAGGTACGCTACATTTCCAGGGCGTTCCAGAGGAATTCGCAGTTAGGGGTCGGGGTCTAGCCGCGGATAGAAGGGGTGGAAGGGTATGATCCTGTTAGTTGTATACTGTGGGGGGCCTGGCTTGATCTGTGCATCTCTCGTGCCATTCGTTTGGGGGAGCTAGTGCCCCCTGGCGGAGGGGGGGGTTCTCGGTATCTGGGGGCCGAAAGGAAGCAAGGCATGAGCAAATTTGGGTATTGTCACGAGTTGAGGTTATATCTGAACTCTCAAGACAGCAAAGAGCCATAAAGGGATACGATGAAGCTAACTCATCCGGATCTTGTGACGGACAGGATTTGGCCATAATTACCGTTTGAAAACTGCACCCGAGTTGGAATTAGCGGTGAACTTAATCTCCTAAGGCTGAAAATGCTCGCCTGAACGGCATTTGGTACTATGCTCTTCGGCCTAACGCGAATGCTTGGCAGTTCCTTCACGCAGGATTTCAGGGGGGAAATCCATTTCTTCCTTAAGGATTCTATTACGAATTTGAAAGAGTTTTATTGATGCTGGAGTCCCTTTGCACCTCTGGGTCATTATGGTAGACACTCTCTTGACTCCAGCAATTTTGTCAGTAAGGAGCTCTGTGTAAAGGAGTGGCCATTAATTGACCAGAACTTCTTCTAGCTAGGGGATCTCGGCGGTTGGATGAGATTGTCTAGGATCGAGAGGTACTTAGGAGACCTCGACGGGACCAAAAGAGAACCCGTGCCTTTCTCTTAGTCGGAGTGCAAGAAAGAAAAAAACGAAGCCGACGGATGTTGAAACGTGTCAAGACGCATGCTTCTATTTTGAGATGACCGGGGGGGGAAGAAACGTTTGCGGAATGACTTCATTTTATTTGGATGGGATACACTTAGTGGGGGTGTCCTGTATCTCGAGGGACTCGCTAACTCAGACCTGTTTCAAGAGATGACACTTTATTATTCAGCTTGACAAAGGGGGGGAGGTGTAGTAAAAGGAATTGGATTTGGGGGCGGGTAATCAAAGTACTTTTGAAAAGATGCTATGCACTACAGAAAGTCGGGTGGACTAACCGGAAACACGGGAGATTCTTGGAGAAATCTTACTTATCAGTTCTATGAACCTAGTTAGATAAACGCCTCGGCTTTAATTCCGGTAAAGGTGCAGGCAGGGGACGAATGATCATCACACAAGACTAAGGTGACATAAACGTGACGGCTAGTGTGCCAGGGGGACGAATTGATAATACCTAAGGGGTGAATGGTAGAAACGGAGTCACGACGACGCGGTAGAGAAACAGGCTAAGCACGAGGTGAAGGGGAACGACGGCAGGATAAATGAGAAGACTCCGAGGAGGACTGGCCGTACAAGATCACGCGCCGCACGACGGATGAGTCGGAACAGAACTAGTCAAAATAGATGCTACGGGCTGGGGGTGCCGACCTTCTTAGTAATGTGACTGACTGTGGAGTGCGGCCAATCGTGCCAGTTGCCTTATTTGTCGGACCGTGTAACTCACGACACAGGCATGAATTCTAAGTGATGACTGAAAGGAGGTGTTCCAAGGGGCAGACCAGGCGTGTCTGACTGTGAATATGGGGTCGGCACACTAATGCCGGATTCATACCAAAGAGGCAAGTAGCTCGTACTCAGCGGGATCAAGGGGGGGATAATTGCGGTAGTAGAGAGTATAATTAATATAAAATACCCTCTACTTATCAATCAGCAAAAGTGGCCTCAATAGGGGCAAAAAGATTGTTATCTGTGCAGGGGAACCTTCATCTACGAGAAAGCTGCGTTGGAAGCGAAGCCCATAATAAAAACCGTTCAAATGAACGGGTCAAAACAGTGTGCGTAGGTCTAATGCTTCATACCAGCCCGCGAAGGGGGTTGGCTCTACGGGGCATAGTGTACCTGAGAAAGCGCGGAACGCAGGATATAGTTCTGGAAGAAAGGAAATAAGGACCATCAAATGAATAAGGGGGACGAAGAGGAGTCACAGGCTTCCAGGCAGTCTCTAAGGAGAGGCGGTCGATTAATCACGCCGAAAAAGGAAGGAAAAAAGTCGGTTTACTCTGGATAAATGAACAACTGAAGGGCATACAGGCCGAACGGGGGATGACACGCTCCTGTTTATGGGGGGGGGACCGGGCACGGGGTGTCGAACAGGAGCCACAGCCGGGGGGTTCACCTAAACCTCGTAGTCGAGGGTTAGAAGGGTATTGTCACGTGCAACTGCGACGACAAAAGGATTCCAAACGAACAGTAGCCTTTAAGAAAGAAGACTGCTTAGAAGGGTGAGGCTTCTTGGAAGAGCAGGAAAAAGGGATCAGATCCTAAGCTGCTAAACCGGCTCTAGCGGGGGCCGAAGAGAAGAAAACTCCAAGCGAGCCTTTGATCGTGTTATCTATCAACAACAAAACTTATTAGATTAAAGGGTGAAACGAACGGATTGATGGGGTCTGTGAAGCGTCTTGGCGCGCACCAGGATGTCGGCAGGCTCGGGGTCGAATTCTCAAAGACCCGACAGAAAAAATCGATGCTCTCGACCTATCGGGAGGAGGGGAATGGTTGTTCTGACTCATCTGATCAGCCTTAGAAGGGACCGGCTAGGATTTTTATACCTGTCGGCGAAACGGCGGGTCTTCGGCTTGAGACCACGCCGGACGAAAGCATTCAAATGTGTGGGGGCCTGCCTAGCTGGCGTTTACTCTGGATAAGAACGTACATTAGAAGATGGAAGACGTTTGTATGATATCCTAGAGCGAATGCGAGTTGGAAGCCTGGGGGAGACATGCACGTTCAGTGGGAACGCGGAAGGAAGGCCGAAGAGTTTCCGCTCTAGGTAGGGGTTGCAAACACTACTACGATTTTGGCGTGCGAGACTGTCCCTTACTGAGAAGCATGTGGGCCGTTATGCTATGACAACAATCTGTCGGTGGTTGAGTAAGTTTAGACTGGTTCTTCGACTCAACTGAAATTTATACTTCTTTGGGTGTGAGGTAAAGTCTCGTTTGGGCGGATTCTAAAGAAACGACCCTGTTCAGAGAGGTAACCTCCGAATATGGAGGGGGGGGGGACTATTCACTAAGAAGGCTTACGTGGTTTGATCATCAGGGGGGGTCGGCCTGGACGCCAGACATTTCCTCCATGAGGAAAAAAAGAATATGAGGGGAAAGGTACCTGAGTCTATTTCCCTGTCAAGTAGGTTCATATCTGGGGAGTTTTCATCTTTCATTCGGGTAGGGAACATCCAGAGAGACGGGTCTGAGTGGGGCCGTTTGCGATGCTCAAGGACCGGGGGAGGGGGGAATGACCATCTGATCTCTTGATCAAAGGTAGGTATCGTCAACGTGAAGGATGAGCGACGTACCGAGAAGGCATCGTTCCCCACTGGTCAACTGTGAAGACAGGCACGAACAGACTCGAAACTGGGGTTCCAGAAATATGTCACTGTCCGAGAGGGGTCGGGAACGCGGTAAACCGATTCGAGTCTCCAATCGTCGTAAAGTCACGTCTCTATAGCGAAGTGCAGTCGTGATAGTCTTCTGCTTTCGTGCTAGCCGCATCTGTAACTCATGAACTTAATGATACCTCTTCCGATCGCGTGTACAAGCGGTTTCCTAGAGGTCGCCTTACTGAGGACGAAGCAAGCATTTATCACACAGTTCGTCCACTGGCCTATCGGCCTGAGTGCGGCCTCTCTATTCAGAATCGACGAGTTGAGTAGGGAGACGTAACATGCGAAATCATATTCATCTGAGGTTTCTCTGAATTCAGTCGTCTGCCTCTTAGAGGCAGGGGGCGCTCGCTAACTTCATACAACTGTGGAAACCCCGGGTTTTTTTTTCCGGGGGGAACGAGATGCTAAAGACGCAGAGGATTCTATCTGGATCAAGTAGGAGTTCAGACCCCAAAAGAACAGCTACAAAGAGCAGATCAAGACGACGTGTAGCTCAGGAAAAATTCGGTCAAGCATAAAAAGGTAACCAGGACTGGAGGGTAGGCATAAAAGAGAGACATTTCTAATCGCGGGCGATAATCAACATCAGTACCTGCGGGGTGAGAGTAGCGATACATAGTCGACGCTGCGCCACATGGGGGAATTATCATTTCGTCTTAGAGAAAAGAGAAAACACGCTCATTGATCCTTTTTGAACGGTCAAAGAGAAGGTGGGGGAGCGGGAAGGGAAGCAGTAAACTCCGCTACGCAAGAGTGAAAGTGAGTTACCGACTGCCAAGAAGGGCGTCGATCAGGAAAGAAGGAAGATCGATGTCAGAGTGACGGGGTAAGGACAATGAGAACCTGGACAGACGCAAGAAGACAAACCAAGGGGGCCAGCGGTCTTTCACAATACGAAGACAGTCTAGTCAGAGGGAAAGGCATGTGAGCTATAAAATCGGACTTCGTAGGGGGTCGTGGCCTCAGTGGATGGAGGCAGAAAGGGGGCGAATTGGGGTTCTCTGTCTAAGCGAATCCCCAGGTTTGTCTACCAAGTGAAAAATGCGGGAGCCAATGAAGGGTTTCAAACTTCCGGTGGGTCGTTCTATGGATGAGACAGGGAGGCACAATTACGAACGTTTCCGATCGGGGGAAGGAAATTCCCTTCCGGGGGGGACAGGAGTCGGAAACTTATTAGCTTTGTAGGGCCTAGATACTCCCTAAGACCTGGTCATGTCTTCGCACTACAGATACGGAAATCAGCTCCATTAATCGTGAAAAAACTAGAGTAGAAAATGCTTATGGGGTCGAAAACGGAAGGGATAAAGCGTGAATTAAGTAATGTTCGAGCCGAGGCAATCAATCTTCGCCATGGACATTAGTCGAGCCCCTGGATGGATCGGCGCCTCAATCATGGGCTTTTGGGGGGAGGTGCGGAATGTGTCGAGCGCTTTGAATGGAATGAGACCGGATCGAAGGTCCTCTCTTCAGATGTTTCGATCATGAAGTCCTTGGTCTTTCCTAAAAAAATGCTTCAGTAGAAAAGACTTTCATGAAAATTTTAGCTTTGGGAAAAAATGTGACGATCACCAGCAAAAGGATTAGGAAAGGAAGATAACCATGTTATCCCACCGGGGAAACTCTATCAGGCTAACATGGTGATGCTCAGGGGGGGAGGAGGAACAGCTTCAAGGATTCGATCATCGTGCTAGGGGGGTCTTTTCTTCAATCTTCACTAATCGGAGAGGAAGATTCTTACTGGCGAGGCTGAGGGACTATGGATTCGCTCTATAAAAAACAATCTGAGAAGAACTACAAACTTTGGTTTCTAAGCAACAAGGTAGGTGGAATAGTGAAGTTGGGTCGGTACAAGAGAGGCCGGACTGTGAAGAAATTCGCGGCGCATGGGGGTTCTCCAAGGCAGGGCCAGGCCCCGCTCACCAGGGCGACATAAGTGGGCTAGATGTAGAAGCTAGGTGAAGCTGAACTAGGACCATTGCAAATTTGGAATTTTTAAGGGAGTCCCAGTGATCAATCATCTTCGGCAGTAAGGGTAGTGCAGTCCTGGTGGGGAAGTCGAAAAGAACGAAAGGAATTAACGGGGAGTACGAAAGAGGGAATCGCCCTTTGCCCAGTAATGCGGACAAACCTTCGGCAAAAAGATTTCTTTACTTCGGTGAAAACCGTAGGGCGGATAGAGAGGGCACGGGGGGGAAAATTCTTCTTTGAGTATCGGGCAGTTTGGTTCAACCAGGGGGGCGCCATAGAACAATGATGCATGATCACGAGCACTCGGAAGGTCAAAGTGGAGGCCCGATTTGTCACACGTTCGGGAAAGAAAGGAGCAACATCAGGATTACTGTCGGCTCAACGGCCGACTTGAGCGCGACCTCTCCATCCAAGATATGAAAACAGACGGAGGCTCTGGCGTCAGACCGGAAGGAAGGGAGAAGCTACTATGATTCTTTCTCGGGCGGGGGTCATCGACGATAATTCAACCGAAAAAACAGGGCTACCACTTTTAGGTGGTTGGGCTCACAGATTATTTGGGACGGGGATCGACGTATGTAGCTCGCGGTCCGCGGGGAGGGTGGAATTCGACCGGAACCAGCTACAAACGCGGTTCGTGTGGTCAGGACAGTGCTGTGGTCTTTGAGCACGGAAAATCATAATTTATAGTCAGACGAGCCAGTTAAAGGGCGCAGCCGGGAGGGAAGGAGCGGCACCTAAACATCAGGAATGGGCAAGGTGCTGCATGTCGGGCAAGAAACGAGTACATACCGTACTGGCAGGGGACTAGCTTAGAAAAGATGCGAGGGGAGGAATGATATAACAATAACCCCCTAGGAGAAAAGATGACTGTGGAACTATGGAACTGAAAAAGTAAGGAAGGGGACTCCTGGGGGGGGGGGGGGGGGATACCAACACTCGCTGTTCCTCTCTGCGGTAAAGGAACTCCGAGATATCGATTTACTCATATGAGACGGAGTGTCAAGTATCCCGGGCAAGATGGGCCGATAGGCTCCACACAGACAGCGCGGGTGTGAGGCGTGGGAAAAAGAACATTCTTGAAAAACATAGGGCTCAGTTGGTAATTACTGCGGGCAGAACCTGGGCAGTTGGGTGTTCTCAGGGGGGGGGGGTCCGGGACGGGTGCGGATCCCTCTCGGCAGGTTTCCATGGGGTCCTTAAAACACATTTCATAGTCCTGGAGGGCCTTGGGGGAGGTCGACGGACTTCTGAAAATGTAAGCTAAGACTTGTGTGGCTTTGCTCCGAGAAAGAGTCCTCACTTCTAATCTTATTCTGGAAGGTCGCTAAAAAGATCTTATCATAACAGGAGACGATAGAGTTAAATAGCAATTTGGTGATTAGGACTCTTATCTGTTAGCCAACATCGCCAGTATCATAAATAATGATTAAACCGTTATCTTCTGAAGAGATCACAGTAACTCAGCTCTTGCTGATGCTGGCATTCTACTCGCAAAGCGAAAACCTTTGCTGCATACAAGTGAACGTTAACCTGGACAGTGTGAGGAGGGAGATCAGTAGAAACCCTCTAGCCGCGGGGACCTCAGCGTTCCTCGGAGTGAGGGAGAGCGTCTCAGTGGCAGGGGGACAAGTTCCCCTCCTAACAGAAATTTTATATTACCGGAAGCGGGGGAAGAGGCCCGTCCTTTCTTGATAGGGTCCTCTGCGAAAAACTCGTTCAGCCTGGTCCCTAGCGAGGTCAGTTTGCAGGATGTGCATATGCTATTCTAAAGGTGCAAGGTGGAGTACGAAAGTGCCTAGTATGCTATCGTTCCAGAGCGTTTTCCTTAGGACCTAGTTCGGTACAGTATTGGTTGGAGGAAAAAAAAAATGTACCTGGGTACTCCGTATGGGGTGCAACACTGCGAAAAAGGGGCCGGGGCTCCTTCTGGGTCTTCTCTAGCACGATGGAAACGATGAGAAGAAAAACTCGATCGTCAAGAATTTTTTCACTGCAGAGTATACAGATTTCCTTTCCCTAAATGACTCAATAACCTTTCATAGAGACTGGCCGCGCGGCGGAAAACTGCTTCGTCTATTTAGCAGACCAGGGAGTTAGTGCGTTTTCTCACAAAGAACGGAGAGAGCAATAGAAGGGAGTCACTCGGAAGGCGAGTCGGGGGGGGGTTTTTTCTTCTTTCGTGAGCGGAGCATCTTACTAACGGTGGAACCAATACTTCTAAAGTAGGGAAACAGTCGGAAAGGGGGAGAGAGGGTGTCTGGGGAGACAAGTCTACGGTTACTGAGGTATTCGGACCTTCGGAAGGTCATCGCCGCAGAAAACGTCAAAGTTGTTAGGGAAAGGAGGAAGGGCGACACGGCTTTAGGGGAAAGAGCGGTAAGAGCAATAGTCGCGATCCAAGGCTATCTGGCCAAGAGAAGAGAGAGTAGTGAAAAAAGCAAGTTCACGCCCGAGAAATACTGGTATAAAGGCTTGAAACGAAAGAGCCGAATATCTATTCCGGTGCCGAAAAAAGGGGGCAAGGGTGTCTCGAGGAATTACTTTATACCGGGCATACTACAATTCTTCTGGAAGTGTGGCTCTATGTTGGTTCTTCGGTATCGGAAGGCGATGGTAAACAAGACTTTGGAAGAACAATCGAAACGCGGCTGCGGGAAAACTTGAAGTAATTCTAGACTTCGTCAAAGTAGCGCCTCGTTTTTCACTTACGCTCATGGTTTCGCTGTGGGATGAGGCACGAGAGAACGTATCAGCTGCGCCAGGAAGAGGAATGATTTGGGTCACAGAGGTTGGGTTCGGGGCTGGGGCTATAGTAAAAAAAAAGGCGAGCGCTCTCTCTAACTTGGGGGAGTAGGACTCTCATAGAGGAAAAGTTCGTCCTGATAACATTTTGGCCGGAGAAGAAGCTTGTTGTCAGGTTGAAAAAGGGGTAGCAGGGGGGGGACGCTCAGAGCGTAAAAGATCAACAACAAAATATGAGATTCGTTG
>Ga0179591_1321499_pt1 | contig 14494 bp, 17 predicted proteins | sample CZOMad2_1_08_16f_FD_182891 | JGI IMG/M metagenome (GOLD analysis project Ga0179591, IMG submission 182891) | Vadose zone soil fungal communities from Angelo Coast Range Reserve, California, USA - CZOMad2_1_08_16fungal (PacBio error correction) | ecosystem: Environmental > Terrestrial > Soil >...
CGTTGCCTCTGATTAAAAGCAACCGGACTGACCGATCGCGACCTCAAAGGAAAAAAACGAACGCGCTTCACACGCACGACGAGTGGAACGGAAAAGCAAAGAGGGCCCCTACACAGAAGGTCCGGAGCGCCATTTTCCCTTCAAAGGCCTAAGGCGGGATGAACCGAAAGAGGAGTGCGAAGACAGGTGGTCTCGTGTTCTCTAAAATCTGGATTCCTAAGGAGCAACTCAGCAACAAGAAAGAGATGAAAGGGGTACCAATGGGTTCTGTTGCGAGGGAAGGGTTGAATGGAAACTCCGCAGTCAGAAAACGATGTAACGGGTCGGAATCTCGTCGGAGGGGGGATGCCCGCGGGGCGAATTTTCGGGACTAGGGAGGTCACTTGGCCGGCCAAATAAAAGGTAAGGGGGGAGGGACTACTCGATCTGAGAGATGGTTTTGAAAAATGAAAATATCGAGAAGGGAATTCAGGCTGCCTTTGGGAGATGTCCGGCGCGACCTGCTATATGTCCGCAGCGTCTGGGACTCCGCACTCGGAGGACTCCAAAAAAACAAAGAACGAGAATCGGTAGGTGACAGGGATAAAAGAACTGGCATACCTTCGACAGAAGGATCAGTTCAGATCACCGTGCAGCAAAGGAGGGATATACAAGGCGATCACGGCGCCGATTGAAGGACGAAAAAAGAGCAAAAGGTAAAAATCGACCAGTTAGGAAAACTATGCTGGAGACGGCGGCCGGGGACTAAAAATACAATGAAAAACAACTCGCAGGCGGAAACGTGTAAAAGATGCTTACAAACCGGCCGGGGAAAGGTTCACGGAAACACAAGGTTGAAAACTAGAAAAGAAGGAAAGGAAGCAAGAGAAAAAGCGGGACACTGGACGGAGAAAGTATCCAAAGCACCGGGCACGTGATGAGAAAAAAAAAAAAGAGAAAACAGACCCTATTCGGTCGTCCATAAGAAGGAAGAGATAATAGGGATCGACAGAACCGCTAGTGACAGTAAGTTCCACAGAGGGAAAAAAGGATAAGATATTCTGTGAGATCGAAGGTAAAAAGAGGCCGAAAGAGAACTTACTTATGCTGCCGGCAGCCAGCCGGGGAAAAGTTAAAAGGGGGTACATGCGTATGAGCTTCTTTGCGCTCTGGGTCTCAAATGAAAGAAGGAGAGGGGAGAAAAATCCTTTCTCTCAAATCCTTGGAACGGGGGGGGAGGCGCTCAATTTAGGAGGGGGAAATCACTTCTGATGGGAGGATCCGGTTCAACCCTCTCCGCCATCCTAAGAAAAAGGGTTGAAGAAGGGGGAAAACGTCTCGAACATTCGTCAGGAAGGGAAAGGAGTCAGGGAAAGCTGAAAAGAGAGGGGAAAGAGATGGGAGGACAAAGCATCAAGGGGCCTAGAACGGCTTAGGAGAGAAATAATCGCTCCCAGTTACTGAAGTCGAGAGGAGTCGGGGGAAGGAGGCGGCAAAGCCATCTTCTGGGAAAAAAAAAAAAAAACGGGATCGTCTTTCAAGGGGAGGAGGAAAATAGGAGGAAAGAGAAGACTCCAACAACAAAAGAGAAAGGAGGCTAGATTGCATCAAAGATCAGCCGCACCGCATTCCCCCAAGGAGGGGAGGGAGGAGGGCATAAGAGGGATCGGAAACCAGCTCGTAGAGCAACGGAAAGAGGAAAAACGATCGTAAAATAATTCGAAGAGAAGGAAGAACGTGCAGGAATGTCAATACTAGAGGTGATAGGCCACAAAGGGTGCAGGTGACATTCCCTAGAGAGAAGAGAATCTTCGAGTCGAAAAGACAAGCATGGTATGAAAGGTGGTGAAAAAGGGAAGAAGAGCCTGTGGCAGCCTGCGCAAAACTTCCAGCTCAACACAAGGCCGGTGTCCCTCGAGCCACAGGGGAACAAAGAAGGACTCGCCGAAAAAATTCTCAACGGAGGGGAGACGTTTGGCTATCAGAAAGGGGAAAGGAAAAAAAATAGTACGCCGACTGAAAAATGTCAACTGTTCAGTTCCGACAGCACGAGCGACCTGGGAGTCAGCTAAGGAAGTGGAGGCCCGGGATGCCGCGTGAACCCTGACGAGAGTAACGATGAAAAAGAGGAAAACCAAAGACGGAAAAGAGGGCCTACCTCAAAATCAGGTGTACGTTTGGCAGGTCCATCTCGTCTCTACTTAACAGGAAGCATAAGAGAGGGGTTTTTTCGAAATGGAGAAGAAAGGTCCTGTGCTTGTTAAGTGCGAACTAAAAGCCGGCCGCACAACTTGAAAAGGGAAAAAGTGAGACTTTTAGGAAAGTATTGAATAGTGTGGAAAAACTGGGGGAAAGTGTCTTCACAAAAGGCCGGCCTGTTCACACGAAAGACCATCTAAACAGGCAAAAGAATCCCGGCGGGGGGGTCTGGGTGATTTCGCGTGCATAACGGCTCCGTTGACTAAAAAAAAACTCGGCTAAACCGGAAGAAATCTATCCGTATTGCAGCCTTCAAACGGGAGAGAGAAGCTAAAAAATAGGTGAGAGGGGCCTGGGACTCGCAGAACGGCTTGGCGCTCGATGCACAGAGACGAAAGGGTCCCGTACGCCGCAGAAGCGAGTTTCACATACCGAGGGACACGGTGGGTTATAGGTGGGGGCTTGGGTCGAGCAGAGTGCGGGCCACAAAAGGTGAGGACCTCTGCAGGGAAGAGGGTAGCCTATCGTCGAGAACTGTCGGCAAGACAGGTAAATGACGCGGTCATTTTTCAAAGCGGCGCGATACGGGAAGAGAATTCAACAGATTCGAGTGAACAGGGAAGTGTCGCCACCGAACAGAAATCGGAAAAAGAGAGGAAATACGGCGCCAGCAAGCGCCAAGGGGGGCGGGGAGGGGTACTTAAACTAAGGCTGCTGGCAAGCAGTTTCCTCATGCCAAAAAAAAAGAGTCAAATTAAAAGGTCACTCCGCCTCGGGAGGGGGGGAGTTGGGCTGAAAAAACGAGACCAGAAGTTGGACCGAACGCGCCAAAAAGCAGGGACGTGAAACCCTAACTACCGGCAGCACGCCTTGCGATGAGGAACAAGTGGCGTACACATGTTTTATGAAAAGAGGGTGAGAGTTAAGCACACCGAGAGGAGGGGCTACATCGCGCATTCGTTGCGAAGAAAAAGGGGAACTAGATCCTCCTGTAAGGGGCCTCAGGAAACCTGGGGGGGAGATATGCGGCACCGGCCGGCCCTAGGAGAGGAGGAAAGACGAAGATGAAGAGAACAAAGGAAAAAACCCGCCGCCGACCGGGAAAAAAGACGCGCGAAAAGGAACTTCTATGAAAGGGAGAAAAAATTCCATCTGGGGGAGGGGGGAGCGCTGGTCATTAGGGATAATCCCAATGTAACACTATGGGAGGAGCGTTTAAGAATTGATAGTAGGAGGGGAATCCGATCGATAGGGGAAAACGGTTGCAGAGGAGAAATGCGTCAAGGGACAGGGGTACTAAAACTTATAAGAGAAGATTCCTGAGAAGAAAAAAAGAAAAGGACGGAAGGTTGAATTCCTTGCCCACTAGAAGGCAAGGGGAAAAAGACATACTAACTTAGTAGAGCGCTCCACTGAAAAGGAAGACTGATCATGCAATCCGCCGATGAACGTCGTAGGAGGGGGAAGGAATACTGCACAGGTTATTGCCTATGAGGAGGTGAATATTCGTCGCTGGAGAATCTAGAATGGTCGTAAACGGAAGGAAGGCAGCCTATCCTGAAAATTCGCGATGCCGATGCTTCAAATAAAAATATGGGAAGAAAGGTGAAGGCAAAAGGGCCTCTATGGGGGAGAGGTGAGGGGCGAAAGGACAAAAGGATAAGAGTGAAGAAGAACTGTGCTAGTGCACTCGAAAGGGGGAGGAGAAGGGGAAGATAGAAAGACGCCTGAATGTCGTTGACAAGGCTTCTTCCCTCGAAAAGAGAAATTGAGGTCCCGCCGTGTCGACCTATACAGGGAGGGGCTTTGCCAGCTCCCCAGAGAGGGGGAGAGAAAGGAGAGGGTCCCCTACGGCGGGAGCCATCAGCACCAGGTCTTAAGAACGAGAAAAAGAGACTTGCAGCAGTCTCGCGAGAGAAAAAAGAGTCGGCACGATCAGGAAGAGAACAAAACGTGAGAGAAAAGATTAGTCAGAGGCATCTAAGAGGGGGAATTCTAGCAGGAAGGCCTTCAACCTTGAGGAGGAGGGGGGGGGGGGGGGGGGGGGGGGGGGGGGGGGGGGGGGGGGGGGGGGGGGGGGTGGGGGGGGGGGGGGGGGGGGGGGGGGGGGGGGGGTGGGGGGGGGGGGGGGGGGGGGGGGTGGGGGAGTTGCAGTCAATGTCTGGGGAGGACGGAAAAGAAACCTGGGGGGGGGAAAGAGATCACGCCGTCGCTGGCAATTAGAGCCATATGAAGAATTCGCGAAGTCGATGGCAGTTTCACGGGGGGAAAAGAAGGGAACTTATTTGTCAAACTTTCCCGAAAAAGCGAATGTGAGCGCCACAAAGCTCGATAGACAATCGCTTCCCCTTCGGAAGGGGAAGAGAAACAGTTCAGTCAGGCGTATAAAAGAAAAGGATGGGGAAAGGACGAAGATCCACGTCGGGAAGGGGACTCAGTTACTGCAAAAAAAAGTTCTTGGGGGGGAGAATGGGACAGAGGTCAAAAGGGTTAAGGACGAAGGAAAAGGAAGGAAAACTTAGGAAAAGCCATCGAATCATGGAAAAAGGGCTCTTAGACTTCATCTTCCCGGAAAGAGGTCAAAGGAGGTCCGGCACTCGGAGGGCGGAGAGGGCGCCAAGTCCGTCTGGAAGGGGGGAGAAGTACGGACCATGGGGGAGAGAGAGGCCAAGAAAAGGAAAGAGGGAAAAATTCACTTCCCAGGAAGTCATTCTGGGTCTCTCCTTCGAGCAGATAACGGTTATCCCAAAAGAGGAAGAAAAGAATATTCGCCGATTCCCGGGGGGGATCACGCGCTAAATCGACTAAACGAAGAATAAACTGGTCACACCTCTACCGAAAGAGGGGTTAGACGGCTATCCTAACAAATCCTAAAAAAAAAAAGAGGGAAATTTTAGCTGGGAAATGGAGCATCGTCTGGAGGGTAGAGAGGAGAAACTTGGTTCGTGTGGAAAGGTTCGGGCTGAAAAAAAACTATTGTCTCAAGGCAGCCGCAAACTGACTGGACTTAATGGTGCCGATCAGGTGAGGAGCATGAAAAGATGGGGTTGACGAAAGAGAAGGCACCGGCCACACGCACGGAAGCGTACTTCATCCCACGAAATGAACGCTAAAAGACGAAACCAAAACCCTCCGCTTTTGGAACAGGCATCGAACAAATGCACGCACCCCTGAGACGAAACAGGCATGCATGCCGAAGTAATGAAACGGACCGGAAAGAGGAAGAACGGGTCAAGCGGAACGAGGGGGTCGCTTTCTAGAAGAGGGGATAGACCTTGGGAGAAAACATCCCAACCCGCACGAGATTAGTACCACTACGCAGGGGGTGCGATTGGTTGAATTATGAAAACAACAGAACGGCCAGAAAATCTTGGAAAGGGAGGAAGGTACCAAGGGGGGAGAGGCCAAAGGCCCGTTGACGGGTTAGGACTTCTCTATGGGAAGAGAGTCCGGGAGACAACCTTCCTGACGAGCGTTCCTAATTCTACGTAGGATCGCGCAGCCTGGGTTGGAAAATGAAGGACTTCAAGAGAGAGCGGTCGACGGGCCGTCTAGGCGGAGAAAGCCATGCTCTGTAAAAAGGAAAATGGTGGACGCCGCGCGCCCTCAAAACAAAGTAGAACGGAGAGAAAGACGGTGGAACAGAAGGAGGAAACGGCAGCACCGCCGTAGGAATGGAATATCCCGGGGAAAGAGAACGGCAAAAAGCTTCGGAATGATCAAGGGAGATAACCAGAAAAAAAAAAGTAAATCGTCTCTGGGCGGAGACGGCTCGCAAAAGAAACTCTCTAAAGGTTATCCCACGAGGCGGAACGGAGAAGGAACATACTAAAAAAGAAAGAAAGGGAAGAGAAGGCGGGACGGCTCTTTAGGGAGAACCGGCCGGCGATAAACAAAAAACCGGTTGACAAAAATGCCAATAGAATAATATCCGGGAAGCCGTGCTGCGGGGCCTTGCGGGGAGGAAGGTCGCCGTGCACCGCTAAAAATTTCCAGTGAGGCCGCTCGGAAGAACCGCATTCAGCGGTAATGATAAAGAGCATAGGAGGGGATCTCTTCCCGCAAAAACACGAGAGTCGCTCATTGCCCAAGTGGCCGTCGGCCGATCCTTAGAGGGGCGGAACGGTCAACGCAGCTGAATCAAAAGAAACTGGGGAGACGCCTGCGGCACTCCTACATGGGGAGACATCGAAAAAGGCGGTCGGAAGATTGGAAAAAAAGCAGTGGATCGCAAAGTTAAAAATCCTCGCTTCAAAAGCGACGCGAAGGCTTGTTGGCGGGTTCCTCGAGTGAAAGAAAGTTTGCAAACTGCCGATGCGCGGCTCTGCGCTACCGAGGAGCGGGAACATGAAATCGAAAAAAGCCCCGAAGAGTGTAAGGATCGACTTCTTATAATAAGTAAAGTCTCGACCGGGACTGACGCAAAGGGAGGGCAGACAAGCTCGACTGATTCAAACCTAAAAATTGCGAAAAAACAGGCGCGTCCTCCTCGCAATAGGGAGCCCATTTCCTGAAAGCGCGGGCGAAATCCTACTTAAAAAAAAGAATAAGGACCTCCGGCTGCCACCCGACCGCACCGGGGGGCCGGCAAGAGGAATGAAGGCAAGTGAAAAAGAGTAGAAGAACGCTCACCAACAAACAAAAGAGGAAAAGAGAGGTATTGGAGTCCTCAACAGAGGGGAAAGTCATCGGAGGGTTGCGGTCTGGAACTAGATTAGGGACTGCTTCGGGGAAGAGCAGTCAGAGGCACGCCCACTCTACTGAGGAAGGAAGGGCACGATGAGAAAAAACTACTCTCAGCCTAAGGACTGGATGTCAGCATCGGGAGCGTTTTATCGAAGGCAGGTGATCAATTCCGGTTCTGATAATCATAAGTCTGGAGAAGTCGACAGAAGAAACTCTTCGCTGAAGGGCGTCTGGGGGGGAAAAGGGGAATAGAACGAAAAGGCAGCGAGAAAACGTCACTACTAGAGCGAAAAAGGCGGTGCACAGCGGAAAAAAAAGGTGTCCAACACTTCTCCCACATCTGTGAACGCGGCGTTCAAGGCAAAACCGATCAAAAGGAGGTGAACACAGACGAACGACGAGAAAACTGGAGAAAGGGTTTCGGCGGCCGACAGCATCGAGAGGCACTTAAAATAAAGTGAGGCCGCCGCCAAGAACGGATCGGGACACAAGGAAGAAAAACCGGACGCCAACGTTTGCCAAGGCGCGCGAAAGCTCTGGCGTGGCGCCGCGATCATCGAAGGAAAAGTATCAAAGAAGAGAGATGGGGGGGTCAGGATGATAACGGCAAACGTCGCTTCGAAGGCTTAATCCATAAACAACTGCCGATTCAACGAACGCTTTTTCTCCGGAAGGAGGATTAACGTATGCGGCATAGTTTGTCAAACGGTGTCGGGAAAGGAAAGACGGCAACGGGGGTGGAGGGAAAGCAAACCGACCGCGAGCCCGCCCTTGCGATGTTTGAAAGTGTATGTATTCAGCGGAGCCGGTCGGGGGGGCCCGCTCGGGAATGGGGAGACGAGACGTATGAGAATTCTCCCCCATAGAAGAAAGCCTCCTACTGTGAGCGCGGGTATCGGATAAAGAAGCGTGCGATCGAGCAGAAAGATGCAAACCGCCGCAGGGGGGGGTCTCAGTGTCATGGAAGGGGGATTATTTATCCCGGTCGGCCGCGTTTTTCGAATTTGTGGCTTGGGGGGGGGGCAAGTGAGGCGGCCAAACGCGGCGGACAAAGAGGCAAAACGACATCGATGGCCAGAGAAAGCCGGGGGACGCGACATTTTCCAGCCTAGAACCGTACGGGGGAAGAGCCGACTTCCGAGGAGTTCGGCCTCGGTGTCGCGCAAGGAAGAAAATCTCGAAAAAATACATGCACGGACTCAGCCCTTCCGCGCCATTGGTCGAAAAGATCCGTACAACGCGCAGCAAGGCGGCGTTTTCATCAAAATCCTAAATCGCAAAGAGGGGGGGAGGAAAGTGGGTCCATAATAACGAGAGGGTTCTTATTTGCGAAACGTCGGGAAAAAGCAATGGGTTACGCACGCGCCGCAGCGGCTCTTACAGAAGATTGGTCCTTCATACACGCCTCTTCATGAAGGCGTTCTAGGGTATCATGGTGTATGAAACGATGGTTATTTCCGTGATCCACCCGTAGCTTTCTTGCTCATGAGGGGGAACTAATGGAGGGAGAGACATTTCCGATGGGTCACAAAAGGAAGGTGTTCTGGACAAAATCTGGAACGCGAGCGACGTATTCCGGGAAACTGCCTTCCTTCTCTTCTGTGCGACATAGGCCCTCGTGTTAAATCGAAAACTACGGGGGGGAAGACACCATCTCTCGGGCCCGAAAACCGGAAACGACCTGAATCTCCTTCAACCAGGGCGCCTAAATTCAAAGGGTTCTTAAAGCGGCGGGCGTCGGGCTCAGCCTTTCACACGGAGGGAGGGGTGGAAGGTATGGCTGGAGTGAGGCCTATGAGCTCTGGAAAAAGTGGAAAAGAGCTGTGGGCTGCATGTAGTTATCTAAAGGTGATAGACTCCTCGCCGTTGAGACCCAGGAATACGGAAATGGAAACCCTGTGAAAAAAGAAACTCTAGGGCAGTAGCTAACGAACAACCGGTAAAGGAGGCTCCCAAAATTCCTACGCCGGCCCTGGCGAAATAACTATGAACCGCGGAGGAAGGAAAAGCAACGACTGCGAAGACGGGCCGATGAAGGGTCTTTGATAAACGAAACTGCTGTGATGGCGGAGGTCCGAACTGGGACGTCGGCAGCCTAGAGGTAAAATTGCGAATGAAAAACGCTGCTGAGACTCCCCAGAAATAGGGCAATTACCAGCGCATGCCTCGAAGGGGAGTCTTAGTAGAATTTGCTCCACACTGTATCACGCCTTGCCGAGCACGGGAACGTCAACATGAAAGAGGTTGAAAAGGAAGGGCCTGTGGAAGAGCGGTCGAGAGTTGATACCTACTCTAGGATGCCCTCTACCAGCAGTCCTATTTGGAAAACTATTAAAACTGAACTAGCGAATTCAGTGAGGGAAGTTGGGGAAAGAGCTCAGCGGATAATCAGGCGCGCGCTCTGGGAAAATCTTCTTCGTTGCAACATCAGAAAAGTCAGTCCTTCAAAGAAAACATAGCAGCCAAAGGGGGTTTGAAGGGGGGGGGGCATAGGGAGGGCACGAGAATCCGTCGTCAGAAAGAATCTCTAAAAAACAACTTATTATTGAGAAGGAGAGATAGGCCGACGAGGGAATGTTAACTCTCCTCTAAGGAAGTCAACCTGGGTACGTTTGAGCTGTGGAAAAGGTACTAATTTAAGGGTCACCGACCCGGTTCCCTCGCTCTCGCGCGCTTTCAGAATGGGGCCTTTCAATCACTTAACAGCATCGTCAGAAAAATGTCTTGATAGGCCGTGCCTTATGGGGGCATAGGGACCCTAAATCAGAGGTGATAAACAGCCGGAGGAAAAAAAACTCATCTAGCCGGAAGGAAACGCACATTTTCAAGCGCACAGTGTCGGTAAGAAAGGTGTGAGGAAAGTGCGACGAAATTCCAAAGTCTAGAAGGGGAGATCGGGAAGGGGCTCGACTGGATGGGGGGTAACCAGCGGTCTCTCGAAATTTTCTCGGCGACTACGGAAGCAACTGAAGGCGAAAAAAGACATCAGAAGAAGTTTAAGAGCTCGCAAATCGTCATCGGGGGGAAAGGCAATTCGACAGATCACGCGGGCCGATGAATCAGCCGAAGCCCGGCGGATGAGGGGAGGAAGACATGCCAGGGGGACGTGGGGGAGAGGGGATTACTTGTATGTTTTTTGAGGGGGATCTCGGGTAAGGGGGGAAAGGCAAGGGGCACGGCACGGCCCTGCCTTCCAGGGGGGGAGGAAGGCGAGCGCAAAATACAATAAAAAATGCCCCCGCCATAGAAGGGGAGATGCCCACCGGTCTGTCAAGGAGAGAATCTCGGCGCAACAGAGAACCGAGAACCACTCACCCAGAAAAGGACCTCTTTTGGAAGCCCAGGAGACAACAAGAACACGCTGGAATTGGAGTCTGTCATTACGGGCTGAAGTGGACTCGCTAAACGCGGTCGGTCGGCGGAGGGGGGGGGTCGGCTGCCGAGCCCGCAGGACGTGCAGACCAAGAAGCCCGCGGCCGGACGTGCCGCCTCACGTTGGTCGCTCCGCGTAAAAAAAAGGGGTGAGTCGGCCCGGCGAAAACCGGACCTTACGAACGCGAAATCTTCGCCTCGGCGCCATACCGCCACGCCCAAGCCCGCCGATGGGGAAAAAAGGGAACCACATACCTGCCTACACAAGGAGGAGGACTTCATCGACAAAGTGCAGTGCTAGATGAGGACTTCCCGAAACAGTGAGGGTAAATAGACCGGCTTGGCGCGAAGGGGCAAGAAAGGTTTAACATCAAAGCAACCCACGAGATGAGGGAAAAAAAGGGAGAGAGGTGTAAGCGGGGAAGGAGGAAACGACGCCGGAAGCACGCAGGTCGCCGACGCGTCGGAAGGGGCGTTGCTGACTGCGCTGCGCTATTGAGCGATTTTCTTTAGGGCGGACCCGGCAGGCACGATCACTTTCCGTGACGCGGGGGACTGCAGGATCCAAACTGTTGAAAATGACCACAACGGCAAGGAGGAGGCTGCCAGGGCGGTCGGCGCTAGAAGGGGGAAGAACGCACTGGGCTGGCGCCGCACTCGGCGCCTCAAAGGGCCAATATAAAACTCGACGAAAAAATCGGTGAGGGACATAAACTTCGGCGATAAAGTTAGGGATTGCATGTCATACCTTTAATTCTGAGCCGAAACGAGGGGAGAGCGAGAACTTCGATCACGCGGCGTCGCCGATGTGCCGAGTACGCCTACGCTCGCTCAGGGAAAGGGGGAGGGCAACACGGCGCAAAGGCGCAAGGCACGCGAAATACAAGGAAACCTCGCAGGGCGAAAGACGGGGTAGCGTTTCCGGGGCTGAACCGGCCGGCCGATTGCAAAATTGCACCGAAAGGTGAAACATGAAAATGACATAAGAGAGAAAATAGAAGCGTGCGGCCAATGAGGGGGGAAGGTCTCAATGAGCCTCCTCCAAACGAAACCATTGGAAAGGATGGCCCGCTCGAAACCCTTTAAGGAGGCTTCCGTCCCGGACTATTCAAAAGCGGAGGGGAGGAAAAGACCATCGAGCGAATGGGAAAAAAGGAGTGCCGCTCCCGCATATCCTGGCAGGACGGGACTCTCGACTTTAACGCGCCTCCACGGCAGCCTGAAAGCCCTTGCGCGATGCTGTAGGCACAAAAAAGGAATCATTGTTGGGCACACGTCGTCGTCGGTCGAAAGGGGCGCACGGAGGGGGGGGACAGGTTAAAAAATCATGAGCAATCTGGCGCGCGGGCGGGGGGCGAAAAAACGGGGAACCGGTCACTTTGCAGCGCCGAGGAGGAGGGACGGGCTGAAAGTGCGCCGCGGCCGATCCATTTGGAAAACAGAGAACATCCAGAGGGGTAGTGGCCGACTTCGTCGGAAGGAAATCTATCGATCTGACCTGACCGAAAACTGAACCGGCGAGAGGGGGAAAAGATCTACTTATTCTGACCATCCACCCTTCTCGTCCGGAAGGAAAGAACGCATAAGCTGCGGACCCCCTGTCGCGGGCGTACGGACCGAGCAAACCGAAAGAAAGGGGGGAAAAGGCTGCCATCCGACGCGGACGGCTTGGACGATGCGGTGCAACAGGATCGAAGAGGATCTAGAAAAAAAAAAAACAACCGAAGGGGGGGGAGAAGAGAGGAACTCCTCGAGCAGAAGAAAGAGAGGCAAGCACTGCTGGCGGTTCTGGATTAAAAGCCTGCGCTTTGCCGCTCTAGGCGGCACGCCCGCGCATCAGAAAAAGGGGAAAGCCGCGATATCAAGGCGGAAGCTAAGGGGAAAGAACGGCTGGATGTCTCAGGGAGTAGGGCAGGAAAAGGAAGGCCGGGGCAGGTGTCCGGAAAGGAAGATCGAATTGATTACGACGAAGTCGACATTCCGGAAAAACCGTCGGCGGATGGGAGAGGTTACCAGGGGATCAGAGGGGGGAAGTTGCAGCAGCCTCGCAATCGGTGCAAAAAAACTCAAAAAAGGGGGCCGTGTGAAGAAGCGCTTGACAACGCCGGTCGAACAAAAAAGGAGTGAGAAGAGGAGGCCGCGATCCACCGCGGGAAGAACATCTACTCCGCCTACAAGGAAAATGGGAGAGTTCTCGTCCGTAAAATCAACGCTCATCGAAAGAAATCAGGCAACGTGTGGAATCCGTGAACCTTAGAGAGTAAACGATCTTGCAATGATTTCAAGGGGAGAGGGCCCCTCTTGGCCATAGAATCCATCGTATTTTGCGGCCACCTAGAAATAGAAAGAGAGAGGAAGGAGCAGGAGCCGAAGTGGACAGGGGGTTCGCTGGAACATCGCAGGGGAGGGGAGGATGGGCCTATACGAAACGCTTTTCACTCCGCCGGTTTTCTTCAGAGGGAGGCGGCATAGTGTCAACGTGTCGCGGGGGCAGTCAAGACGTCAGGGAAGGTGGACTCCGGAACTCTACCGCGATAAACCTTTGGGGTTTCGAGGGACAAGTGCGCTCGTTCTGCCGAATCTTTTGAATGGGTCGGTGATCTAGAAAGTAAGGGCAGCCTTCCTCCTCGGCATCGCCAGCAGGCCGCGTTGATACAGAAGTGGGGCGCGGAAGAATCTTCCATTCACGGGATCTGGAAAGAAAGGTCCGAACTGGGGGAGAAGTTCATCGAGAGGTTCCATACCGGGCGGCCGAGGGGGAAGATGTGTGGGAGGGGGGGGGGCGCCAGTGGGCGGCCAGCCAAGGAGGCGGCCATCGAGCAGGCCGGCCAACTGCAGCAGAACGAACTTGCGCCGGAAAAATGAAGGGAAGAAAAAGGCGCCGATCTCATAGACGTCAGCAGCACCAGGGAGGAGTGCCGGCTTGCTGCTCCCGACAGAAAAAAGAGAGGAATAGCGAGCAAAACGGGGCATCACAACCGGCCGAGGTTGGGGAAGGGTAAAAAAGAGGAGTGACGGCGTTCAAGAATTGGAAAACGCCTGCAACACTCGAGACGGCCATCCAAAAGGGACGTGGGGAGGAGGGGGTGGGGAACACTAAAGGGGGTCATCCAGAGCGCGCAACTATACAGAGCGGGATGCCGCACTTGAACGTCAGACACAAGGAATCCATGGTCGATCAGGACCAGAAGGGGTGAGGGGCCTCTGTCGGTCAGGGGCCGAAAAAGCCGACCGGGCGCGAAGCGTGCGGGGCAGGTCTTTGGGAAGCTTAAGACAAGAGTCGGACGGTTGCTACTGCGATGGGAACAAAGAGGGGTCCGTCGAACGAAACGGGCTTCACCACGTCCGCGGCTTCGGAGAGCCCTACTCGTCGGGCGCACGAAAAGACCATGAAGGGACCCAAATACGAGGGAAAAATGCGCGCCCTGCTGCAGTGAACGAATTCCCGAGGGTTCGTTGCCGGGGCGGGGGACTGCGGATCAAGGGTTCGACAGGTCGGGTAGTGCGGGGTCGAATTGATCGGCTGGAGGCGCGCCGAATCTATGAGGCAGGGGACTCCAGTGGTCACGAGGGGGGATCTTCCATGTTCTTTATCGACGTACCTCCAACTCGGGAGAGACAGGAGGCTTGGGAAAGGGACTTTCTCCCTCCCCGTGTGGTCCCTAAGAGCCTGACCACCACGTCCACTCATCGACCACTGGAAAAAGCCTTCCTTCTGCACTGCAGCGAAATGTAAGAGGAGGCGGAATGCATCATTAATGAGAAGGAAAGGAACGGGTCAGATTCAGATCTTAAGCTCGAAGGCTGGGATGGCGGTCTTACAAAAAAAGAAAGGTGGGGCCTTCTGGCAGCCAGAAAAGGAAAAAAAAGTTCAGAGCGCCGATTCGGGAAAAGCGCCCCATACCTAGGAAGACTAGCGCCATGCCTCGATGGGGAATCAAGGAGGCGGTGACCACAAGATGGAGACTCCTTTCCTATCCACGTGCTGCGTGCCCAATGCCTACCGGGGGGGGATGGAGGAAGGAAGAGATCAGTAGACAGGGGACGCCTCTTAACCGGTCGCAGTCGGCGCAACTACCATAGGGAACTTTGCGACCCGAAGACGACTAGGATGCGGAGTCTTTCCAATCGCGCTTAGAGCAGGGCTGTCAGAAAAGGAAAACGTCATGTCCAAGAAAGCAAGACTTCTCCGTAACAGAGAACCAGCTACGCCCGGTGGAAGGAAGCCGCGGATCGCATAAGGCGGGCTCAGGGGGGT
>Ga0179591_1311933_pt1 | contig 14493 bp, 22 predicted proteins | sample CZOMad2_1_08_16f_FD_182891 | JGI IMG/M metagenome (GOLD analysis project Ga0179591, IMG submission 182891) | Vadose zone soil fungal communities from Angelo Coast Range Reserve, California, USA - CZOMad2_1_08_16fungal (PacBio error correction) | ecosystem: Environmental > Terrestrial > Soil >...
CGTCCTTCCACCGGTTCGTTCATTCTCTAGTTCTACGGAGCAGTGCAGAGGGGAAGGAGGACTGACCCTGGTTGGTATTCGACGTTGGTGGTGAGATTCTCGTAGAACAGAAAGGGGACAGTTGCCCGGTATGAGGAGCCACACACGGCAGTTTGAAAAAAAGTAATTCGATCTAAAACCTTCGAAGAAGGGAGAGAACTACGCTAGGAGGGGACTGGGAGCGGACATGTGTAAATCCGGGTGGAGAAAGAAACGAAAACGTTGAGGCGGTGATCGGAGGGAAAGGAATATAGTCTGCCGAGAGACTACTGTTTCGGTCTGAAAAGCGGAGGGGGAATGTGGGAAGCCGAATTGGAGTATTTTGGGAAAGAGAAAGTAAACTAAACTAAGAAAAGGTAGAGGGACATAAGGACCGGGTGGTGTGAACCAGGAGGGATGGAAGGCTGGGTGGCAGATCCTCGATCAAACTGAAAGAAAAAGACGACACAAAAACGTTGACCTGAAAAGGGAGCAAGGGTAGCAACGCGCGAGAGCCAGGGACTCGATATTGCGCTGCAAACACAATTCAACGCAGAGTTTTATGAGTGCCTCTTCGAGCACCCCGTTGTTTGACTAGGTGGAAGGGTTGGAGGAAAAAGACATTCTGAACCGGAAAGCAGCGGCAAAGAAACTTTCTATTAGCTGCTCATTTTTATCGGCAAAAAGAGGGGGCATTTCCAGAGGAGAGGCAGGAACCGGCGACATAAACTAATATTGTGCCGGGGCAAAACTGGAGGGCATGTTGCGAAGATTGAGAAATTCAGTCCTCAAGCAAGCTTCGCCCAAGGAAGAGGGCCATCCCTCAGAGCAGGTGCTAAACGAAGGAAAAACCCCCCATTGTTGATTGGTCGCTACATCAAGGATGCGTGAGAATGGTTTTTGGGTTGGATCGAGCAGCGAAAAAGTAGCGCTTGGTTGCGGAATCTCTCAAGCGCGTGGTAAAAAATCTGCAATCCACACATATAGTCCTACATTTTTGTTGCTAATGGTACGGAAAAGAAGGAACAGACGCGCTGCAAGGGAGTGTTGGCTTTGAAAAACAATAAAACTAACCATGGAACTACTACAAAGAAACACCTTCGAGCTTAGCAGTGAAAGGGGCTGGTTTCCTGTTCACAAAAAGAAGGGAGAAATCCAACTGCCAGAAATTTTGGGGGAAAATGGGAAAATTCAGTAAATGGACCCCTGGAAAAGGGAGGGATGAAGTCAAAACGGACAAAAGAAAGTAAGTGCATAGGAAAAAGAGAAACGCTGGGGTTGGATTACGCACTCTAAATTTGTTGAGCATCGGCTACGGACTAGGGACGGATTCGACCACTTTCCACGGGGAGGCGGGGAAAGGCTCAAAAAAAGGGGGGCACCCTTTGGAACTGGAAAGGGATCGTCGCAGTTTCGCCATTTGGATCTTCAGCGGACGAGAGAAACAGGGGGGAAAACGCGGGTCAGATTCCCGCGCATAAGAACAACAACTCTTCGAAAAAAGTGCGGCCTCCTGTCCTACGCCCACTTTCCACCGTAAAAGAAGATAAGGAAAAAGACATGGGAAAAAAAATCAGGAAGGTACGCGTAATTCAGGAGAAGGAAACTAACAAAAAGGGGGGGAAGAAACGGGGATTGCAATTGGAAAAAAGCATCAGGGGGGGGAGCCATTTCACAAACATGCACGGAAGAAAGCTAAATTGCAAGGGAACTGGCGCATCATTGAAAACGGTGGTGGCATTATTGAGCCACATCGTTGGGGGGAAGAGGGAAAAAAAAAATGGGGCTCCGAGGAAAGACAAGGATTGGGGAAAAAAATAACGAAAGTCTCACAACAACACGAGGGAGGAAGGGTTTTCAAAAAAAGCCCTGGAAAGAGGCCTTCATCGGCGGAGAAAATAAAAGCGGGAAAGGAAAAACAACTCTTAGGTCGAGGCAGGGAAAAAAACAGTTTCCATGCTCGGAAGGCGCCAGGAAAAGGAGTCGGGAACTGAGCCTGAGGGGAGGAACTGGGCAATCGATAAGGATTAAAACAAGGAGAGCCAGAAGCTGAAAAAACGCTTTAGGGGCGAGTCCGGGAGTGGTACGCCGACGCCGACTTTGGCTGGAAACGGTTATGGGGGAAACGAGTGTCGCTCCGAAGCTGGGAAAAAACAGGATGAAGAACGGGTGAGGCTGGCGAAAAGAATCAACGCTAGCAAGGTTCGTAAAGGGAACTGAAAAGGGGGAGAGAAAAAAGGACAGGTCGCATTTGGGGAAGGGGTTCTCAAATATGGTGAGACGGAAACCCCGCCGTGATGTCGAAGCCGGGAATAATGTGAGCGAAAGGACGACTCGAACTCGACAATTGATGGCATCGAGACAATCCCTATAATCTCCAAAACCGTTCACCGGCACGAAGGACGGCAAGGGGGGGGGGTGTAAGTCGAAAAGCTACCCGGGAAAGTCTCAACCATGGAGTATCTTTAAACCAGGGCTGGCAGGTTAGGCTAAAAGGACTGATGAAAAGACAGGGGACGAATAAATAGAGTACGGGGGACTGCGGGATTGAAAGGGGCAACGGGTCTTTTGTGGGGGATTGGGAACACTACACTACAGGGATCAACTAAGGGGGGGGAAAAATACGAAAGAAACAAGAACCAACAATAGCAAAGGGGGTGATCAGGGAAGGGAAAAAAGCGCCTGGGATGGGCAACGGAAAAAAAAAGAATCTTAATGACCTGGAGGCCAACCAAAATGAATCAAGGTAGTTGGGCAAGAAAGAAAATTCCTGGGGAGGATGTTCAAAGGGGGGGGGGGGGGGGGGGGGGGGGGGGGGGGGGGGTGGGGTGGGGAGGGGGTGGGGGGTGTGGGGTGGTGGGGGTGTGGGGGGGGGGGTGCGTAGCACTTTACCTCTTATTTATCGTGACAATTAGGTGAAATCATCGTTCGAGTCTTCATAAAACATCCGTCCTTATTCCGCAGGAAAAGAATAGAGAAAGAATTTAGCCGTGTGCATACGATGACATTTTCAAAGCCAATCAAAGGGCCGGAAAAAAACGCCAACAGATGGGCTTATGTTGAAGAGTCAAATGCCGCAGGATATGAGTCGGCACACATATTGAACACGAAAAAAACCAAGGGCTAAGTCGAAAACTCGCTCAGTGTAGGGGAGAGGTAACAGGGCGCATAGCTAAAAGGAAAGACTCTGTCGAGAGGAAACAGGACGTTTCCAGTACCGTGGCAAAAGGAGAGAATCTTAATCAGGTAGGGGGGGAACGAGAAACCAGCTGCCCTTCGCGCACAACTTGCAAAAAAGAGCCAAGTTATGAGGGTATGCCATCTCTATCACGGGATTCGTCGAAGGAAGGAAAAAAACGAATGTGCAAAAAAGGGAACGGAAAGAAAGAAAAAAGGGGTCGTTACAACCTAAGGGAAAACCACGAGAAAAAAAGACTACCTCAAGCCAGTGTCTTTGAGGAAAAGAAAGTAATCGTTTCTCTCAGGGCGAACGAAAGAAAAGCCAAATCAGAGTTGAGAGGGAAGTCAGCTCTAAGTTTCGAGTATCCAGAATAGACGTGTTCGAAAAAGGAGGGGGTGTTCAAACGAATCAATCAAGGAAAACAAAAACTTGCAGTGCGAATCATTGAAAGTGTCAAATCAAGGAAGAGACACCATTAAAGGAATAACGATACATATTGGACACCCTTCCTCACGTTGGACTAAAGGTTCGAATGGGTGCTCTCAGAAGAAATAAGACAGGTCGCCGTTATGAACATGTGGGGGGGGAGAGGGGGGAATAGTGGAGAACCTAAAGACGAGTCTGTTTGGACCTTGGCGCAAGCAGCTTATCATAAAAGGAGACTTCCAAGGAAAGCAAAGAGGGTTGATCACTGTTTTGCACCAAGGGGGGGAGACATCAGGGGGACCGGCAGCGATGAAATAAGTGCATTATTTTCAATAATTTAAAAAAACCGGGGATTTTAGCCAAAAGGAAAAAGGTTTTTATTCACCCAAGGAAAAGAAGAGGCAGGAATAGAAAAAAGGGGTTCGAAGGTAGGATCCCAGTGATCGGGCGACATCAATGCACCATGTAAAAAACAAACGTCCCTGGAGAGATCACCATACAGGATCAGTGTCAAAATAGGACAACAAAAAAGGGGCGCTAACCTAGGGAAAGCTGGAGACAAGGTGGTGAAAGTCGAAAGAGGGACAGGCCAGCGAGCGTTGAATTGTCCAGCACTGTTTGAAAAAGCAAATGGCGACTTTGAAGGTCAAAGAGGAAGGGTTTCAGCATTGCCACCGCACTATAAACGGATGCTACCATATAGGAGACACAAAATAGGGAAAGTCAGGGGCCGGGGTTGTAAAGACGAAGCGTGGGCACACTGCACGAAAAGGAAAACAGGAGGGAAAATAAAAGGTAGCTTAGACGAGACAAAAAAAAACACCAACGTGGAGAGGGGAAAGATTAAAATATGGAAGACAGCGCGTGAAGAATACTTGCGGTTACTTCGCTCAGGGGACAGCAGACTCGGAGTAAACGAACCAAAAAGGAAAAAGGATCTCGGTTGACCAGACGTTAAGAGAGGGGAAAAGAGGCTGAATGGGGAGAAGAGACGCAAAATGGTTCGTACAAGTGGGGCCCAAACGCGAAAGGGGATCGAAAACGACTTGGCAAAAAAAAACAAGACCAAGTGTCCTCGCGCAGAAAGGAGTTCATATTTGGGGGGAATGGGGAGGGCTCGAGCGAGGTCAGTGAAGCACTCATGCCATGGGACCCATCACCAGTTATCAAAGACTGGGCTCCTCAATCGGGGGCATAGGTTTGGGATAAAGGGAAGAAAGAGGAGAGGTTGAAAGAAGAACTGAAAGGTTTGGGGCGTGTAAATCCGGCGTTCACCGAAAAAGAGCGCAATCATTGACTGCATCGAGGGAAGAATAACAACGGCACTTGGACGAAAAAGGACGCAAGCCAGAAGGAAGGTATTCGCGAAAGAGAATCAGCGTCTAATCCGAAGGAGAAGAACTCTGAGCCATTTCAGATTCATGGGGAGTACTTAAACCAAAATGGTTTCAATAAAGGGAACAAGGGGGGAAGATAATATTAATGCCGAAAGGGATCACAAAATGGGGATGAAAACCTTTTTTCTAGTGGGCAGGAAAAGCAGGAGATCAGGAAAAATGGTGGGGGGCTTCAGGAAAAGGACACCTTAACATGTATTTGAGCGACATAGTGGGGAAGGGGGGAAGGAGTAGTCTCAAAGGGGTGGGGGCCTAACGATGAGATTAAGATCCTAAAACCTTAGTCGAAAGAAAGGAAGGAGTCCTGGAGGGGAAAGGGACTGGAGAACTAAGAGATAAAACGCCGGGATGCATCCTTGAAAAGAAAGGGGGGAAGCTATACGAATAGGGGAGGGGCCAATGGGAACTGAGTGAAACTAGTCGGCTGAAGATCGGGAAAAGGGTTTCGCCAAGGGATTGTGCGGAAATCGAGCATAAAAAAATGAAAGGCAAGACGACCTTAAATTAACTGTGCTTTTGGGAAAGATTGGGAATAAGAAAGGCTGTCTCTCATCGACAAAAAGTACCTTATAAAGAAGCAAGCGCACGTTCCTGAAAACTGCAATCGGGCGCCGAAAAAACAAGAGACATGCCACCAAAACTAAAGGAGCAAGTTTGAATCGGAAGAGAAAAGTTCGGGGACGTTGGAATTGTGATTCGTATCATTCTAACCGGGGGGAATGCAGAGACCGTCTATGCTGAAAAGGGTCGGAGTTTGTGATCGGCAAAGCGGCTCATGAAGAGAGGGATTATACATGAAAAAGAAAGCGCCATCGGTCTCTATAGTTTGCCTTCGCCCTATAATGTGGTCGGGGGGGGACTTCGGACAAGCAGGGCAAAAAGTTACGGTCCCAATTTCCGAGGTCATCGCGAAGGAAAAATGGAGAACCGAAAATTGGGAAAAAAAAAATGCCCATTGTCGCACACGTTATCCGCTTGGGGGGCAGAGAAGGACAGCGAACAGACAGCTTCAAAGGGGGGGGGGGGAGTTGATAGAGCGGGGGGGGAGTTGCCGGATAGGGCGCTCCACAAGGTCTGAGACGTTTGGGGGGGGAGGATGTTCGTTTCAAAAAAAACTCTGACGCTGCTCGAAAGGGGGGTTTCTTTGGGATTAAAGAAAAAAAAAATACCGAGGAAGGGGAAAGAAGACGACAAATCTCGCCGTAATCTCGTGCCGGCAATGGTAGTGAAGCACTGGGAAGCTCACCTGAAAGAACGGGGGAAGGCAGTCAAAAGGGGGTTATACTGCAACAATTTTAGCCTTAAGAGAGTGAAGAAACTCATGCAAGAATGACGTGGCGAAATAGCTTTGTGCAGTAAAAAGAAAAAAAAACTCGCAAGGGGGGGCGGAGGGAGCTACTACTTTGGGTGATCAAAGGGGCTGCTAAAAAAAAAAAAAAAAAAAAAAAAAAAAAAAAAAAAAAAAAAAAAAAAAAAAAAAAAAAAAAAAAAAAAAAGAAAAAAAAAAAAACAAGCCCAGGGGAGGGGGTCAACTTCGAGGGAAAAGAAAACACGTGGGCAAACTGCTCCCTGCAGGCAGGGGGGAGAAAGGAGAAGGATGGAAGGGCTCGGTACTTCTTGGAAGAAGGGAACGATCATTGTCAGCAAAAAAAAAGCGGTCTGCATCCAGGGTGCGTCCGCCTTTCACTGGAGCGCCAACTGGAAAAAAAGGTTCGGCAAAAGAAGGCCGACGAGGTAAGAAACGGAGGAGATACGAATATTCCTTAACATGAAGCAGAAAAGCGGGGGGGGGCTTCCTGAAAAATGGGGTGAACCGCATCCGCGCATGTCGATCACAGGCACGCGGAGGAAAAGAATGAAGGAAGAAAGGGACGCATAATAGTGAAAGGTAAAGCAGGGGGAGTGGTGAAGAGGGCCTGGATTCCAAAGAAGATTCCGGACGGTCAAAAAACCGGAATGTGCCGTTCGAAGAAAAGGTGAAAAAAAAAGAAAAGGAGAAAGCTCAACAACGGAGGAGGGAAACTATAGCGAAATTGGTTTTGGGGGAAAAAAATTGGATTCCTATACCGACGTTCTCGAATCAGGCGGAATTTCGGTAGGGAATCAGGACACCACACAGGTCAAATGGGGTAGGGAAGGAACGATTTCGCTGGTCGAAATTAGGGGTAAATTCCGTGGGGAGAGAAATGGAATGCGTTTCATGCGAACATAAGTGCCGGGAGCGAAACGTTGCGGTTCGCATGAAAGGGAAATTACGGCTGACGCGATTCTTACGGCTCGGCAGAGATGCGGATTATTGGACGCTAAGGCAAATCTTCCATGAGAAACCAGTTGGGGGGCGGCTGCAAGGGGGGACAAAAATAGATCAAGCGAGCCGGAGGAAAGCGTGTCCAAACTGATCACAACGGAAAAAACTTCTAAGAGCTGGGAAAAAGTGGGCTGTTGGGGGAACTGGCCGCCCAGGATTGTCGAGAAGAAAAAAAGCTGAGGAGCGAGTAAGAAGAACAATTGATGAGGTCATAAGAAAACCAAAAGATCAATCGATATGCAAGGGTCAGGTTGGGGGGCTAGGGGGGGGGGGGGGGAGGAGAAGCCGAGGATGGAATAGGGCGAGGGAGGAAGAGAAAAGAGGGCGAAGGAGGAGAGAAGGGGAAAGGAGAAGGACAGAGTGGAGCAGGGTGGAGGAAAGGCAGGGGGAGTGGTGGGGTGAGGGGGAAAATGTACCAAAAAAAAGTCATGCTACCCCCATCCTTAATGATTGAAAAGTGCCGGAATTTTACCGTGAAAGCTGCCAATAGGAACTCAGTAAACTTAAAGCTTAAGATAAATGAAATTTGGTCCGCTTAGGGGATTGCAGGGCCCATGGTAGGGGGGGTTCAAAGACCAAACACATCAAAAAACGGACGGAAGCGTCCGAGTGTGGGGACCAGAACCCTTCAAAAAAAGGGAAAATTGCTCCGAGAAAGCATGCGATCTTCAAGCAAAAGGCAGTGGTTCAATACAGCAAAACCGCAAAAACCCGTTCAAAAATAAAGTGGGGCACCGAGAAATGACGAAGGATGGGTGCATGGGCTGAGCATTGTAAAAAGATCGGAAGTTGCAAAAGAGGTAGGGGGTTGTCAAGTTGGAGGAGGCGGATGTTGGGGAGCAGTATAAGTCAGACATCCGAGGGCCCAAAACTAAGAGAAAGATTCAAGGTCGCCAATGGACTACGCTTCATTTGTGCAACCGGGCTTTTTTACTAAAATCGCCAGCAACATAGGCGCGGACCGAAGAAAAGCCTTTCGAATGAGTCGGATCCAAAATGGTCAACCAATCCAGAGATCGGAACCGATACGAATAAAGACTCTTATGGGGTGTAAGTTGCAGCGCGTATGTCAACTGAGGGACAAAAAAAGGCGCGCATTCATAAAGATTTGCAGGACCGGGGGGCACGGAAGTCAAGTTAAGGAGAAAGAGGAGAGAGCAAACGGTCACCTTTCAGTCAAACAGAACAAGATCAAGTTCAGTTCCGCGATGGCAGCTAGGGAACCTATTCAACGCAACGGGGCCAAAATTACCTGCGGCTTGTCAAAAGTGAAGGAAAAGATTGAATCGAAGGACAGTCCGCGATCCGAATTCCAAAAGCTCAGTCATCCTTCAATTACGTAGGGCGAAAGTCGGCAGGGAAGCCCTGGGTACTAACTCAGGCAGACCGAAACCAAAAGTACTTGGAAAAAGAAGGGGTGTTCGATATCTCGACTCGTCGGAGAAAAAAGGGGGAAAGGGGTACGCAGAAAAGACAATCCCTCGGGAGCTTACTAAACAATGAAACTGCATGAAGAGAACCCATGGTCTGGATTAATATGGACAGGGACCAGAAGCGCCCTAAGGGAGTTCCCTGAGCCAAGATGTTCGAAATTGTCTTAATACTATGTCGCAAGGATTGAAACTGGTCAAAAAAGAGTTGGGAAGAAGCCGATACTAGTCGCTTGGGAAGGAACAGCTGAGGTCGGGAGAAAGGGAAGGCAGAGGGGGGTAGCGTTTAAAAAAGGGAAGGGGTGGTGCACGTGGGGGGGAAAAAGGGAGCATCAGTTGGGTGGGGGGATCGGGGAAGCGATAAGTTCCATGAGGGAAGGCTGAAGAGTCCAAAAAAGGGGTTGGGAAAATAATTAAATTTGGAGAAGAACCCTATTAGAGCGCCAGAAGGTTTAAAAGGTGGACCGATTTATTATAACCTGAGAGATCCTGCAGAACGGATGAGGGGGAGAAAAGAGGGGAAAGGAAGAAAAAGGGAGGTCCCTGACATCCTCAAATAACATTCCACCGCCAAAGAGAAAAAATCTATTCCCTGGGGGGGAGGGATTCCAAGGTGGTGTAGTCAGAAGAAAGGGGGAAAGCCCATCGGGAGATTGTAAAAGAGGTGTCAAACATCTCAGTGGAGAATATAAAAAGTAACTAGAAAAAGAGCGCGCTTTAAAGCGCTGAGAAGTCCCGGGTTATTTCCTTTGGCCGTGGGTGTCTGGAAGGGGGAGCGAAGCTTCTTGGGGATGAAAAGGTACAGAAGGGATAACAACGCACTGGACTGAAACAACAAACAACAACTGAGTAGGAGTCAAAGAGATTCTCAGACTTGACGTAAGTCTAGGGAAGGGGGGGTCAGGCGTAGTCGATCAAAGTCGACACAAATAATAAAGAGGCGTTTAACATCAGCAGTAAGCAAGGGTTTAGTGCGGGAAATTGAGAAAAAAAAAGAAATTCGAAACAACTGTTAAACGATGGGGGGCATAAACGCGCCGGGAAAAAAAGAGAAGGGAGGTAAGAAGGAAAACATGGGACAGAACCCTTTCACTCATGCAGCCTAGAAGGGTATGGGATTTCGATAAGTGCATGGAAGGAAGAGGGGCGGCAGATGTTTCGAATTCCGACAAAGTGAGGAAAGGGAAAAGAACTTTTAGAATACGTCATGTTTGGGGGGATTCTTATTACGGGAGAAGGAGAGTGAGAGAGAGAGGGGGACCCGGGTTTGGACGGGTAAATACGTCTGGCATCGCTGAAGAAAGAAGAGAGGGTCCGGAAATAGAGGCAAGATAAAAACCATCTGACACTTTCGCAAACCTTGAGAAAAGAAGGGAACTTAGCGAAGACAGATCTGCCGAAGAATGCCTCTGGAGAAAGGGGCCAAAGCTACTGGGGAAGGGGGAGAGCGAAAACTATTCCCTTGAAAAAAGGGTTCCATACCTGTCACAGAGAAGCCATGGAAACAGGGTGGGAAAGGAAGAAACCTTGCAAGCGGCGGAAAATGAGGGCATCAAGGAAAAGGGGAAGGACTTTTTGGAAGGAACCTGGAGGGGATCCGCGCCAGAGGATTGGGCGTTCATCGAGGACCCAAAGTTTTGGCGTATACTGGGGTCAGAGGATGGAAAAAAAAACCGCCAGGAACGTCCGCGAAATTATGAGGGATGGAGACGCTTGGGAGGGCCAAAGAGAAACGAAGTGAACCAGGGAATTTCGTACTCGTGCTTGACGGCTCAAGAGGGAGAGATTGCGTTTCTAGACGGGAAGTGCTGAGCACTGACGAAATTGTTAATCCTGAAGGGGAAGTGGAAGGAAAAAAAAAAAGTCGGGCAACATCCAGAGAGAACGGAAATCGTGTGTCAAAAAAAACATTGGGAGAGGGGGAGGAGCCTCAGAGAGCAACACTGGAAAGTAATCCTAGAGAAAAAGGAAGAAAGGTCCGAAACGCGCACTGGAGAAGGGCAGTCTCCGAAGGGGTGAACAAAGACACCGGGAGAATATGTGTTTGAGATAGCGAGCTGCGCAGGGAAAACGTTTAAAGGGAGAAGAATCAAAAAAGGGGGAAGGTGTTTTTTACCAGCCTTCCCTCTCCTTTAGGAGAGGGGAGAGGTGATGACAAGGCAGGGACATCGCTCAGAGAACGGCGACAGGCGCCCAGAAGGGAGGAGTTTCCTGAGGAAGAAGAAGGAAGTTGCAGGGGACATCAGCTTGAGCACAAGCCGGGACCCTCTTAAGTTGGAAAGCAAAAATGAACGGATTCCTGGAGACATGTTTCTTAGGGGAGAAAAAAGAAACGTACTTCAAGCAAGGGGGTGGGTTGTCGCCGAGGGCCACCAGGAACAATGGGGGGGGAGGCAAGGAGTTTTTCCGCGGCGACTCGCAACAAAGGATCGCTAAAGTGTTGTTGGTCAGGGGGGGGTCTTGATCCCAAAAAAGAAAGAGTCCAGAGTCGTTCAACCTGGAGGGTGTAGTGGGTTGAACAACAAGAAAGGGGAAAGGGGAAAATAAAAGCTACACCGTGCTCAGTCGCAAGGTCCGGTTTTTCCTATTTGAATCATGAGGGGGGGAAACAAAAAAAAGAAAAGGTTTCAATTTCAGCCGGGCCTGTTGGGGGAAGGTTAGACTTAAAAAAAGTCAAAAGAAGTCGGGGAGGGGAATTGACATTCTATTGTGAGAGAAAAGATAAAGGTGGTTACAGAGCGGAGTTCGCGAATGGAGTTGAGCTACCATTATAAACACAGCCAAGTCTCTGCGCCAATCGACAAACAGAACTTGAGAACACTTTGTCCCAAAAATTTAGAGGAGGCAAATTAGGAAACAAAATTAGGCGCTGAAAAGGGGGGAACGAGAGCTGGTGCCACTGGTAAAAAGGAGGTCATGCATCAAAAAAAATCGTGATTCAAGGGACGCCGTTACGGGGGAGGACAATTTTGAAACTACTCCGCAAAAGGGCCTCGAGGTACAAGGAGTCCAGGAAAAGACGCGCCAAGGTTGCTGCAGGAGGCTGGATTCGGGGGGGCGGGAGAGGGACCATGTCTCTATCACCACAAAAAAAAAAAAAGAGAGATCAGGATCAGAGCTCTGAAAAAAACGGGAAATGGAAAAGGGGGGGCGACGGCCACCGCCGAGTTTTCGGAAGGGGGGAAGCGGAGCGATCAGAAAGGGATCTCGTTACTCCAAGGGGGAAAAAGAAAAACTGAACCCAACAACTGAGGGGGGAAATTCGGTGGGTTTTGCAAAACCTTGGGGAAAGGCGAAGGAAAAGACGTGATCGAGGCGTAAATCTCAGGAAAAAGACTGTGTCAGGCCGGAGGAGGAAAAAGGGGGCCATGCGGTCGAAAGAGAAGGTGCACGATATCCATGAGGGGCCTTAAGGGATTGCTTAATGTTGCAATGTTTAAGAGAAAAATGGGCAGCGGATGCGGAACATCAGTGACATAATTGCGGAAAAAGGGGCGTTTAGGAGAAAAAAAAGGACGGAGGCATCCGAAAGAAAAGGTACACTTCGCAGAGGAGAATGGGGGTAATGGGAGACTGGGGTCGAAAAAAGCGGCCGAGGGAGACGGAGTTGTTGAGGGGGGGAAGGGGAATGACAGAGGGAAGAAGAATAAAAGGGGAAAAGGGTTCGCAGCGGGGGGTCAGGGCATGATCTCAACTTGGGGGAAGAAGAAGTAGGTCTCATTTGTGGTTCGCAAAGAGGGGAGAGGGGGGCACCCCCCCGGGGGAGAAGGGTGTAAGCCTGGGAAAGGGGGAAAAAAAGGAGAGGTACTCGAGATAAACAAGGACGGAAAAAATTCACTAGAAAAAAGAAGTCAAAGTTTGCAAAGGCGTCTTAGGGGTGGGGAAGGTCATCAAAGAGACCAGGGGCTAACCCCCAGGCGACTTAGGAAAAGGAGGGTCAGGTGCAGTCTACAAGAAGAAAAGATGAAACACCTCGCTTGAAAGAAAAAGGAAACGAAAAAAAATTTGGCATCTGGGAAAACACATAGGGAAACGGGTTGGGTTCTTCTAAACAAGCCAAAGCCAGGGGGGGAAAGGCGGCCAGTATGACAGAAGAAAAACACTTCGCAAAAATTAATCCGAGGGGGAGAAGGACGCGAAAGGACGTCCAGAAAAAAGAAGAGATTGGGAAGGGGGGCTCGATCAACCCACAAAAGGAGAAGAAAGAAGGGCGAAGATTCATGGCAGATTTTCAAAGGAATCGTCGAGGCACAGTTTTCTTCAATTATCGGGGGAGAAGGAAATTGGAACGGAAAGTGTGAAAAGAGGGCTAAGGTGGAGACAAGAGACCAACTGCCGTCAAGGGGGCAAAAAAAACTATAGAGAAGGTTGGGGGGGACGCAGGGGGAATGCGCTATGATCATTGTCATGGGAGGGGGAAAACACAGCCCGCATAGACCGGGCGCGACGTGGCTGGAAACAGGGTAAGAAAAAGAGGGGACATTCCAAGGAAGGACAACTCAACTCCAAGAGGGGATCATAACGCGGGTGGTTTAGGTGAAAGTTGGAGAGAGGAAAGATGAGGGGCTACTCTCTGACAGACATTCTCAGTCCCAGGGGGGAGCTCAGTCATGTAAGCTCTTAAGTACAGAATTTAAAGGAGAGAAATTGGCACACCAAGGAATTTGGGAATTCCACTGTAAGAAGGACATGTCTGGCAAAGCTGCTGCATGATGAAACCTTCTGAACTCAGGGAAGAAAACTAAAAAAGGCGAAAATTTCGGGGGATGCAAACAAAAGAAGGAAACCTCGAAAATGGACTCGAGACTTCATTAAAAAATCGCGAAAGAGAAGTTTGAGAGAACGAAAAAAAGAAAGATGTATTCTCATATGTGGGGGGAAGAATCCCCGCCAGCAGCGAAGTTTACAGGAACGAAGTTTGACGGAAAGACCTCTTCGGGCCCCCACGTTGGTTAAGAAGAAGACGAAAAACGGGAAAAGAGCTAGAGGGGGGCGAAGAAAGGGGAGGTCAGAGGCAAAAAAACATAACGGAGAAAAGGATGTCGCGGAGGGGACAACGGTTTCCTCACAAACTGTTCTAGGAGCAGCAGGACGGAAGGGACGTATGGAAAAGTGCGGTGAATAGTTTGAGCGAAATATATAAGAGGGGGGGGCCATTGCGCAAGAGATAGGATCATTCTTCATCGGGGGGTGCGAGAAAATGTTAAGGGGAGGGAACACGCCGGGTTGGTGGGTGGCGCACAGGTTGGGGGAGGAAAAATAGAGAGGGACAAGATTTGCGAGGGGGTATTAAGCGGTGCCATAGTTTTGGAAAAAGTTGTAGTAGTCCAATCCAGGGAAAAGCATACAGAAGACGAGGAACAACCATGTTCGCAACTGCCGCGTTGAGAAAAAGAAGAAAGCTAATGTGGCTACATCGGAAAGCCCAGGCGTGCGTCCTGAAAGCTCTCGAGCCTAAAGTCAATCGGCATAGGTACGTTCGCGACACCTGTATGAAAGCTGAAGTGGTTTGGTTAGTTCTCGTTGAGAACTTCATAAAAAGGGCGGGCACCAGTGAAAAGAAAAAAAAGTTGGAGTAACCCAATCGGGGTACTAAAAAGGGGGGGAGGTCACAGTCAGGGACAACCTCAAGAATAAAAACGATGAAAGTCGCGGATGTTAAGTCGAAGGTCCTTGAAGTCTTCTTGGGGGAGGGAAGTTAAATACGACTCAAGGTTTATCAGATGTAGGAAA